>Ga0101944_10006964_pt1 | contig 11659 bp, 7 predicted proteins | sample DewCreD2012metaG_FD_75245 | JGI IMG/M metagenome (GOLD analysis project Ga0101944, IMG submission 75245) | Hot spring sediment bacterial and archeal communities from British Columbia, Canada, to study Microbial Dark Matter (Phase II) - Dewar... ... | reverse complement strand
TCCTGCGGGGGGAGATGAGTTTGATCGGGCCGCGGCCCTGCCTGCCTTACGAGTACGAGCAGTACCAGACCTGGCACCGCCAGCGCTGCGAGGCCGTGCCGGGTCTGACGGGCTTGTGGCAGGTGAGCGGAAAGAACCGCCTCTCCTTCACGCAGATGGTGCGCCTGGACATCGCCTATGCCCGGCGGCGCGACCTGGCCCTCGACCTGAAAATCCTGTTCAAGACCCTGCCCGCCATCTGGGGTCAGATGCGAGAGCAGACCGGCGCGGTTTGACGAGGCTGAAACCCATCCTGTGCGCACTGACCAACGTCAGCATCCCAGCCGACCGTTTAGCGCGGCGCCTGGCGGCGGGTGCGCCCTGGGAAACCCCTGGCGTCCAACAAAAACCTAACGCGATCTCAATCCCCCGCTGATGTGGTCGTGTTGTGCTATGCGCCGCGGGGGTCATCGGCATGGCTGCCATCCTGGAGTCCGCAGTTGTCAATCGGCGCGCGCCGCCGGCCGCTCGGCGCGCCGGCCGCGGTGCCGGCGCGCGGGAGGCCGCGAAGCCCGGCCTGGCGCTCGAAACGCTGCCGTTCGGCCCCGGCGACGCGACGGCGGGCGCGGAGAACGAGTTGCTGACCGTGGTGCGCGGGCCGCGCGAGCAGGTGGACTTGGCGCGTTCCGTGGCGGAGTCCAACTACTTCAAAAACCTCGCGCGGCGGGTCGCCGCCGGGGACGCTTCCAAGAGCCTGCTGCGGGATCTGGAGGCGTACCTGTCGGAGAACCGGGAGAACGTCTGGGAAAACAGTTGGGTGTACTTTCCCGCTCATCTGATGACGCCCTACGCGCGGGAGGTGTTCGACGGCGATCTCTACGCCGACAAACGCGAACGCCGCGCCCGCCGCGCGGATGCCGGCCGTTTCGAGATCGAACGCCACGGCATTCGCTGCGTTCGCATCCCGGTCAGCTATCTGCTCAAGCTGGCCATGGCCGACGCGATCAGCGTGGGCCAGGAACCGCACCCGACCATCCGCGCCACGGGCGAACGGCTGATGCGGCATTTCTTGAACGACAACACCTCGCCCGAAACGTTTTCCTTCCATACCGTCGGCCCGCGGGCCGGCGCCGAACTGGGCCGCGCGCTGGCCGAAGAGACGCTGCGGCGGTTTTTGTTGGTGCAATTCCTGACCCTGTACGCCAACGAGAAGTTCGAGCTGCGCTCCCGGGGCCAGGAAACGCAGGTTTGCCTGGCGCCGCATACCCCGCTGCGCCAGAAGCGGCTCAACGAACTGGTGTCGGATTCGTTCTATCGCGACCTCTTCATGAGCCCCTGCCTCTCCGGCTGGGACCAGGGCGAGGTCAAACACCAGTATATGATTCTGTGCCACGAGGTCCTCTCGCGCAGCCGTCTCAACACCATGGGCAAGCTGCGCGAATGCGGCATCCTGGCGCGCAATCTGGTCACGCTGCCCACGGTCTCCAACACAAGCCTGGCCAACAACGGCACCCACATCAGCCTGGGCAGCCGACGCTTGACGGGTCTGATGGCGGCGAGCGACCCGTCCTTTACGGCCGCCGAGGAAAAGCGGATCGGCGATCTGGTCGTGAAGATCGTCGAGCACTTCCTGCCGCTGTTTGTCGGCACCTATTCGGCGGCACCGGGCCGTTTCGACTTTCACGATTTCCATCCGGAAACGGTGCTGGGCTTTCTGCCGCACGAACTGGATTTCACGCACCTGCGCATGCTGTGGCGGCGTTGGAAAGGCAAAGCGGATCTCCAGTGCTGCGGCCTGCCCCTGACCCCCTTCGGCCCGCGCAAGCTGGACCGCTTCCTGGGCGCGGCGCTGGGGCTGCGCGGCGACTGGGTGCCCGACCAGCGGCTGATCGACTATCTCGTCGCCCCGCTGAGCACGGATCACAGCCCGGCGCTGGATGGCACCCTGGGCAACGTCGAGCGCCTGAAGCAGGACTTGGCCGAAATGGGGGTCTTCGACGCGCGCATGTCTTTCTACGCCTTGTACCGGCAACGGCTGTTCGCCCGCATGGGGTTCTGCGGCTACGAGGGCCGGCACTACAGCCAGTTCGCGAGCATCCGTCAGGACATGGCGGCCGCCACCGACCTGCAGCGGTTGATCACCGCCCTGGCCTACCAGTACGTCTTGAGCGGCTCGGTCACGCACGCCGATATCCCCGATACGCCGGAGGTGGAAAGCGAACGGCGGCAGATTTTCTTTGGCGCGGCCATCGGGCTGCCGACCTTCTTCGTGCGCGAACGCACGCCCAATCGCTTCCTGCTGAGCCTGCTGCACCAGGCGGCGCGCACGCGGGCCAGTCGGCGCTATCCCGGACGCACGCGCGTGTACCAGGCCGAGTATCGCCGCGCGCTGGTGGCCGTTCTGGAACGGGACGGGGCCGGTCTGATCGAAGCGCTGGGACTGGCCGGCACGCTCGAAGATTTGAAACGCCGCCTCGAACCGTCCGGCGAGGGCTCGGCGCTGCCGAGGCTGCTCGAAGGCATTCTGGGCGAAGCGGGCGTCTCCGCCCCGTTGCAGGCTTCCGCGGAGGCGTTCAACTCCGCGGCGGAGCGCTACTATCGGGGCGCGCTGTTCCGACGCTTCACCGGCGAAGCGCTCGACTTATTCGCCAGCGATCTGCAGGCCTTGGGCGACCGCGCCGCGGCGGCGGACGGAGAGGAAGCCTCCGCGCTGCGCGCGGTGCTGAACGGAGAGGAGCCGGCGGCCTTCCTGAACACCGTGCGCGGCAACGTGCTGGCGGGCCAGGTCTCCCAATCCGTGCTGGTCAAGCTCATCGGCCTGGCGTTGCTGGTGATCCGGCACCACAGCCAGCGCCACGAGGGGCGGCCATGACGGCGCATGCCTATGTGGAACGCTCGAGCTCGCGCGCGATCGCCGAAACGTTCTGTGGCGATCCCATCGTCTCCTTTCTGTACTCCCGCGTCCGGGAAGACGCGGGTTGGCTCTACCGCGCGCTTACCTCCGCCCGCCTGACGCAACTGCTGGGCGCCCTGCGTTTCGATCTGCGGCCCGCCAATGCCGCCCGGATGCGGCAGCGATACGCGCGCCACCTGGGCATCGATTTTTCGGAGTGCCTCGAAGCGCCCGAGGCCCTGGACACCGCGCGCAAGGTGTTCGAGCGCAAGATCCGCTACTGGGAGTGCCGGCCCATGGAAGCGGATTCCTCGGCGGTCGTTTCGCCCGCGGACGCCCGGCTGCTGGTCGGATCGCTGGAGCGGGGTTCGCGGCTGTTTCTGAAAGAGAAGTTCTTCGACTACGACGAGTTGCTCGGCGCGGACCAGCCGCGCTGGCGGCGCTGCTTTCGGGGCGGCGACTACGCCGTGCTGCGGCTGACCCCCGACAAGTACCACTACAACCATGTGCCCGTCTCCGGCGTGGTGCGGGAGATCTACGAGATTGACGGCGTTTTCCAGTCGTGTCACCCCGCGGTCGTCGTGGCCCAGGCCACGCCCCACTCCAAAAACCGGCGGACGGTCACCATCGTCGAAACCGACGTTCCGGACGGCACCCAGGTCGGCCTGGTGGCCATGATCGAAATCGTGGCGTTGATGATCGGCTCGGTCGTGCAGTGCTACAGCCGCGAACGCTACGAGAATCCCCAGCCGGTGCGGACAGGCATGCACCTGGAACGCGGGGCGCCGAAGAGCCTCTTTCGGCCAGGCAGTTCCACGGTGGTTCTGCTTTTCGAACCGGGGCGCATACGGTTCTGCGAGGATCTCGTGACGAACCTGTGGCGTGGCGACGTGCCCAGCCGTTACCACGCCGTGGCGGACCGGCCGCTGGTGGAGACCGACGTGCGGGTGCGCTCCACGATCGCGTGGCCGGTTCGGGGAGCCGCCACGTGAGCGCCGCTCTGGCGATCGGCGCCCTGGCGCTGGGGCTTGCGCCGCTGTTCGCCTGGGGCTTCCGCCATCTGCCGCGGGAACGCTGGCAGGTCCTGGCCGCGTTGCCTTGGGAACGGCAACCGGACGGCATGTGGCGCGGCGTAAACCTGACCTATTACGGCCTGTTCAACGCCCTGGCCGTGGCGCTGGGCGTGGCGTTGGCCGTCTTTCTGCCGGCCACGGTGGGGCTGCCGCTGGGCTACCTGGCGGGCTGTATCGTGGCCTTCCTGGCGCTGCTGTTGCCCGCCTCCAAGCTGGTCAATCGGCTGGTGGAGGGACACTGGCATGGGTTTACGGTGGGCGGCGCGTGCTTTGTGGGCCTGCTTGCCGGCCCCTGGCTGATCCTGGGCGTCTCGCGGCTGGCCCTGCCGCCGGAGCAGGCCGTTGCGGCGGTGCCGACGATGCTCGGCGCTCTGCTGCCGGCCTATGCCCTGGGCGAGGGCGTCGGGCGGCTGGCCTGCATCAGCTTCGGGTGCTGCTATGGGCGCCCCCTGGCCGCTTGCCCCGGCTGGCTCCAGAAGCTCTTTGCCCGGTGCGCGTTCGCGTTCGAAGGGCGGCTGAAGAAGGCCTCCTATGCGCACGGATTCGAGGGGCAGCCTCTGGTTCCCGTGCAGGCGCTGACCGCCGTGCTTTCCAGCCTGGCGGGCCTGACCGGCATGGCTCTGTTCCTGTCCGGCCGGCCCGTGGCGGCCTTCGTCCTGGCGGTCGTCGCTACCCAGGGGTGGCGCTTCGTTTCGGAGTTCCTGCGGGCGGACGATCGGGGCGCGGGCCGGATTTCGGCCTATCAATGGATGGCGCTGGCCGGGGCGGTGTACACCCTGGCGCTCGGCTGGTGGTGGCCGGAGGCGCCGCGCCCCGCGCCGGAGGTGGCGCGGGGCCTGGCGCTGCTGTGGACGCCCGGCGCGATTCTGTTCATCGAAGCCGTCGCCGCGCTGGTCTTCGTGCGCATGGGCGTGAGCACCGTCACGGCGTCGCGCATCGCCCTGGACCTGCGCCCCGACCGCGTTCGGGGCGTTCCTTCAGCCGCGCCGGTCCCGGAGGAAACTGGAAATGTCGCCCCCGTGTCCCAGCCACAGCGGCCGACTTGACCATGGCCGCCGCCGCCGAATCGGCAAATCCTTGCTGGCGCTGTTCACGCAGGGCCGCTCGCCACGCGCCATCGCGGAATGCGTGGTGTGGGGCGCACTGATCGGCGTGATCCCGCTGTTTGGGATCAGCACCGCTCTGCTGACCGTCGCGGCCGTTTGCCGCCGGCTGAACCTTCCGGCTATCCATGCCGTAAACTGGCTGATGGCCGTTCCCCAACTCGTCCTATGGGTTCCGTTCATGCGCACGGGCGAGCGGCTGTTCGGAAGTCAGCCGCTGCCTCTGAGCCTGGCGCAACTCAGCGGCATGCTGCACCGCGAGGGCTGGCTTTTCACGCGCCACTTCGGGCTGGCCGTCGTGCATGCCCTGGCGGGATGGGTCGTGCTCGCCATTCCGCTCGCCGGCCTCGGTTTACTGGCGCTCGTCATGGCTTCTGAATCTCGTCGGGCTTGAACCTGCCCGAAGCGCGCCGGCAAGCGCGGCGGGAGCGCTGTCCTCATTTCGGCTCAGGCGCAAGGGGTTTGTCGGCGCATCGCGGAATCGTGGACCGGGCGGGATGTGAGGGACGAAATCGGGAGGCTGCAACCGACGTCAAAATCTGGCGGAAGCCCGACTTACCCTATATCCGGCAGTTCAACTGCTCCGCAGTTGCCGACGCAAATCGCAATGCTTTGAACAACAGTCGGTTATGGCAATCTACTTTCAACTCGAATTCCGCACCCATTGGGTGCAGATTAAGGCGAAAGATTGATGGCGCTGAAAAACATAGCGGACGACACGGAGGTCGTCCCTCCAGCGTCGGTCAACATGCCGTGTGGTGTGCATTTTGGAGGGTCGGGCTCTGTCCCGACCGTCTTCCGAAGCCGTTGTCCGGCGAAATCAAAGATTAAGGCTAACGATTAGGGGAGAATCTCGATGTTTCCTTGATCTTTCGCCTTAATCTTTGGCCCCAATCTCCCAGCGGAGCAAATCCAACTGCTCCTTTTAGGCTTACTTCAGCACCGTGCGCAGGCCCATGGCCTGATCCGTCAGCCGCGGTTGGGCCGCGCCCCGGCGGCGCAGCGCCAGCAGCGGCGCCAGCAGGGACAGCAGGCGGATCAACAGCCAGCGGTCCAGCCAGCGATAGCCGCGTTGCGAGCGGAAGAGCAGGGCGAAGGCCAACCGCAACTGGGCGCGCGGCAGGCGAAAGGGGGACAGATCCAGGTGGACATGATAGCGCCGCTCGTACTTGCGCTCGTACTCCGCCCGCAGGGCGTAGAGCCGTTCGACGCGGTCCGGCCCGAAAATCCCGAAGTAGTACTCCCGCGCCGCGGCGAGCATGCGGAAGGTGTCGTACTGGAAGTCGAAATCCCGGACCGGCAAGCCCAGTTCGGCGGCAAGGGCGCGCATGGAGCGGATCTTGTCCAGCGCGGCCCAGGACTGGGTGATCTTGCCGGCCGGATCGCTGACGAAGCAACGCAACAGCTTGCGCATGGAATGGCTGATGAGGATATGGTCCCAATAAACGTGCAGCAGCGGCGGAACGCGCAGCCGCCGGAAGAACAGTTTGCGGCGCGCGAACTCGTCAATATACAAGCCTTCCAGGATCGTTGCCTCCGCCAGGCGCAGCAGCGCCAGCAACCGCTCGCTCTTCCCCGGCCCCAGCCGTTCCCGCGCCCAGGCGCGGACCGCCTCGTCCGCGCTCCCGCCCTCGCGCACGAGGCGCAGGGAGACGGCGGTGTTGAGCTCGTTCCAGACGCCGCCGGGCTCCAGGAACGTGCGGCGCCGGAAGCCGGACCAGCCGCCGGTCTGGCACCAGATCCAGGCGCCGATCAGGTTGCGCGCGCAGGCGAGTTGGCGCACATATTCCTCATAGTCCCAGCCGACGAAGGACGGGAACTCCCCGAAGCCTTCGTACTCGCGCCGCGCCTGCAGTTCGACGAGCTTGCGATGCTCGCTGCGGAAGAAGAGTTCGTTGAGCGGCAGGTAGCGGAAGAAATCCGTTTCGCCGTACTTCATCGAGAGCGCCAGGTGCGGGCTGTCCAGCCCGGCGAAGGTCCGGTCGAAGGTGTTGCGGTTCCAGATCAAATCGCCGATGGGATGGGCGCCGACGGTCCAGGTGCGGAAGATCAGCAGCTTGTTCGCCCGTTCGAAAGCCGGCAGCAGGCCCCCCAGAAGTTCCCGCGCCTGCGGCGGCGTGCGGATGGCAAGGCGGCTCGCGAAATCGCCGCGCACGTCGCGGGCGTCGCACTCGCCCACGCGGAAGATCACGCCGCCGACCGTGGGAAACTCGCGGAAGAGCGCCTCGCAGGCCGCGCGCAGAAACGGCAAGGCCGCGCGGCGGAAGTCGGCGAAGAGGCCGGGGCGCGACGCGGCCTCGAACATCACGTCGGTGGTCACATAGGCGGTCATGCCCCGGGCGGCGGCCATCGCGAAGAGTTCGCGATAGGCCTCGCGATAGCGGTGCAGCTTGGAGGTCAGGCGCCGATCGTAGTCCGGATGCAGGCTCAGATGCGCCAGATCGTCGAGGGTGACGCCGTTGAACCCCAGCGCCGCGGCGGCATCCGCGAAGCGCGCGAAATCCTCCCGTATGCCGGCAAAGCGCGCGGCGTCGAAGGCCCCGCCGCGCTCCAGATTTTCGAAGGGAATCTTCGACCAGTTGATGCGCCGTCGGCCATAGTCGCGGAAGAAGGGTCCCAGGCCGTCGATCAGAAACAGCTTCATGCGGGCACGGCATCCGGGAGGCGCCGGTCGGCGTCGGGCGCGCGAGCCGGCGCCGGACCGGGCGCCGGCGCCCCCATCATCTCGTCGAGCAGGCGGTCCCAGCCGTAGCCGTTCTGCGCGTGCGCCTGGGCCGCCGCCCGCATGCGGGCCAGCACGTCGGGATCGGTGCGCTTCAGTTCCAGCAGGCCGAGGACCGCGGCCGTCCAGGCCTCGAGGTCGTCCGCGCGCACGACGAAGCCGGTCTCGCCGCTGCGGACCAGTTCCTGGGGGCCGCCCACGCCGCTGACGACGGCGGGCAACCCGCAGGCCTGCGCCTCGAGCACCACCATGCCGAACGTGTCGGTCGTGCTGGGAAACACGAACACGTCCGCCAGGGCGTAGAGGTGCGGCAGCTCCGCGCGGTCGAGCCGGCCCGTGAACGCGATGCGCGGATTGGAACGGCATGCGTCGCGCAGCCGCTCCAGTTCCGGTCCGTCGCCGGCCAGCACCAGCCGCGCCTCCGGTTGCCGCCGCGCGACGGCCTCGTAGACGCGAAGCAGGAAATCGAGATTCTTCTCTTTGCCGAGCCGTCCCGCCCAGAGCAGAAGCGGCGCGTCCGGCGGCAGGCCGAGGCGCTCGCGCCAAGCGGCCTGGCGCCCCGGGTCGCGCGCGGCAAACTCCGGTTCGATGCCGCGGGGAAAGAGTTTCATCTTCGACGGCTCCAGTCCGCGCGCCGCCAGCATGTTCATGTAGCGGACGGTGGGCACGCGCACTTCGTCCATCATCGTGAAGAAGCCGCGGGTGTAGGATTCGACGACCGAGGACACCCAGGGATCGCCGATGAACTGGTCGGCCTGCCGGGTGAAATCGGTGTGATAGACGCCCGTGCACTTGATCCGCAGCAGCCGCGCGGCCGCCAGGCCCACCAGCCCGACCGGCCCCGGCGTGGAGATGACGATCTCCGAAGGCGCTTCCCGCGCGATCAGGTCCAGCGCGCGCAGCAGCGACGGCAGGCGCAGGGTCCAGGCGTTATAGAAGCCGGGCGTGACATTGTAGATGCAGGGCAGAAAAAGGACGTTCGGGGGCAGCCCCGCCCGCTCTTCGTGTTCCCCCAGGCAGGTCACCAGTTTCATCGGGCGCCCTGAAACCTGGGCGCGCCAGGCCACCTCGCGCATCGTCACCGCCACGCCGTTCAGTTCGGCGACCGTGTCGCTGAACCACAGCAGCTTGCGGCGCGGGGGGCTTTCGATCCCGAAGGCGGCGGCCACGTCGCGCAGCAGCTCGCGGTCGCCGTGCATGCAGCGCAGCACGGTGACGAAGGGGGCCAGGAGAAACATGGCGGGCAGGGCGGCCGAGAGATTCCCGAGCAGGCGGCCCGTCTCGCCGCGCTGCAAGTCTTTCTCCAGCGACTCCGCCATCAGCGAGAAGAACCCGTCCGAAAGCCCGGTCAGGGCGTGATACATGCGCTCGATCTGGGCGTCGCTGTCGAGCGGGTCGCGGTGGCGCCCGTCCAGCAATTCCGCGACGCACTGGGCCAGGATGCGCTCGCCCGACCGCTTGCTCCGTTTGACCTTCTGCACGGCCAGCCAGTTCTTCAGCCCCAGGGGGCCGTTTTCGAACAGCAGGGCGTTGAGCAGGGCCCACGGCGCGCCCTGCCCGCCGGACTGGCGGGCGCGCGAGAATTCGTGCGCGATCTTGTACACCGCGCACGCCAGGGACTTGTGATCGGCATGGCGTCCGGCCGGCTGCGTCTCGCGCCGGCGCACTTGCTCGAGGAATTCGGGAATCGTCGCGTCGCAACCCAGCGTGAAGGTTTGGCCGATCAGGAGCCCGGCGTGGTCATCGGAGCCGCCGGTGAAGCCTTTGCGCCACGAATCCGGCCCCCAGGGTTCGAGGCCGTGTTTGCGCCGCAGCCGTTCCAGGCGCGCGGGCGTCAGCTTCTGCAGCGCCTCCAGCCAGGTGCGGTTGTGCGCTTCGTCCCGTCCGCCGTTGAGGCCCTCGAAGACGTCGAAGAGCAGGATGAGTTTCTCGATGGTCTCGACCGAGAGCCGGCCGTTGACGCTGTAGGTGGCATGCGCCACGGAGCAGGCGATGCGTTCCGCTCGCAGATAGTCCCGCAGCCGGCGGATATCCTCGCGGAGCGTCTGAATGACCTCGAACTGCGCGGGCGTGAGGCCGTAGACCAGCACGTGGACCTTGCAGCCGTCCTCGGGAAAGTAGGCCGTGACTTCGGCGCTGACGAAGGTGTCGTGCGGATGGCGCGCCTGGAGTTCCAGCGCGCCCTCGATGGTGTTGTGGTCCGTGAGCGTGACGTAGGTCATGCCGCGGGCTTTGGCGATGCGGTAGGCCTCTTCGACGTCGGTGTACGACTCCTGGGCGCCGATCCGCTGCAGAAACCATTCCGAGGGATGGCGCGAATGCCGCGAATGCACGTGCATGTCAACCTGGATCACGGATCGTCTCCCGTGTTTTCGCCGCCGCCGCTCTTCGTTTTGCCTGCTCGAAGAGTCCGCGCGCATCATGGTCGCTCAGCCGCGTTAAGGGAGCGTGTGGGCGCGGTTAGGAGTTTGCCAGACCGCCGCCGCGCCCACGCCGGCGCAGCGGCTCCGGCGCTTGCGAGCTTCTGACGCAGCGCCAATCATACGCTAACGGACTCGGGCCAGACTTCGGCGCATCTCAGGAGGCTTTGCGGACGGCGTTGCCGCGCGCAGGGCGTCAGGCGAGGAAGATCGCGTGGCTGTTGCCAAGAAACATATCCTGGTAGTCGAAGACGAGGAGGACGTCCTCGAACTGCTGCGGTTCAACCTGACCCGCGAAGGGTTCAGCGTCGCGACCGCGACGCGCGGCGAGGAAGGACTCAAGGCGGTGGCGCAGAAGCGGCCGGATCTGATCCTGCTCGACCTGATGCTGCCGGAACTCAGCGGGCTGGAAGTCTGCCGTCAGCTCAAGAAAGACCCCAAGACCGCGGGGATCCCCGTCATCATGGTGACGGCCAAAGACGCGGAAGCGGACATCGTCGTCGGGCTGGAGGTCGGCGCGGACGACTACGTGACGAAGCCCTTCAGCGTCAAGGTGCTGATCTCGCGCATCCGGGTGGTGCTGCGCCGGCAGCAACTGCAGAGTTACGACCCGAAGGCCGAGTTGCACATCCGCGATCTGGAGATCAGCCCGGGGCGCTTCCTGGTGCTGGCCAGGGGCAAGCCGATCGAGGGGCTGACGCTCACCGATTTCCGGCTGCTGCATTTTCTGGCCAGCCGTCCCGGCTGGGTGCTGAACCGGCAGCAGATTCTGGACGCCGTGCGCGGCGAGGACGTGGCCGTCACCGAACGGGCGGTGGACGTGCAGATGGTGAGTCTGCGCAAGAAGCTCGGCCCGCGCGCGGACTACATCGAAGCCGTGCGCGGCGTCGGCTATCGGTTCAAGGACGCCTGAGGCGACGCCGCAGCCCCGCGCCCCCCGCCGCCTCGCGCTGCGCCCCCCCGCTGGCGCCAGCGCCGCGGCTACCCATCCGGGGCGGCCCCGCAGACTAATCGAAAAAAACCTGCCCCCTAATTCACCGCAAACGCCTGCCGACGAACATGGCGCCGTTTTTCTTCGGTCGGAAAGGGACGCGGGGAACGGACCGCCACGCCCCCGTTCCCGCCGGGTCGAGGAAGCCAGAGGAAAGGAGGTGCGTAGCGGAGCGGCAACGAGATGAGGACGAAGGCGGAAAGCGCGGAACGGAAGAACGACGGTTGAGATGCGGTGCAGGTGGAAAACGTCAGCAGGCAGGAGAAGAGGAAATATGAAGCAGCAGCATATGGCAGTCATGGGGCTGATGGCCGCCGGCGCGCTCGCGCTGGGCGCGCCGCAGGCCAACGCGGCGAACATCGACGTCTATAACGGCATCGGGACGGACACGACCTGGACCTCGGCCAACGAGTACCGGCTCATGGAGCCGGTGTTCGTGACCAACGGCGCCACGTTGACGATCCAGGCCGGCACGGTG
>Ga0101944_10006963_pt1 | contig 11660 bp, 9 predicted proteins | sample DewCreD2012metaG_FD_75245 | JGI IMG/M metagenome (GOLD analysis project Ga0101944, IMG submission 75245) | Hot spring sediment bacterial and archeal communities from British Columbia, Canada, to study Microbial Dark Matter (Phase II) - Dewar... ... | reverse complement strand
CGGTTGCCACCCATCTCCACCGGCTTGGACAGGGTGTTGTCCAGGCCATTCTCGATGGCAATCGTCTTCATATCAGCGTCGTTTGTGCCCACATCGGGGCCGGGTAGGTAGATATCGCGATAGCGGTAGATCAGGTGGGCAAAGCGGCGAATAACCTCGGTGTGATCGGCCGGCGAGAGATCTTGACTGGCCACAATGCCACTTTTTCCGCCGCCATAGGGCAGGTCGGCCGCCGCGTTCTTCAGCGTCATGCCGCGCGCCAGGTTGTGCACAGCCAACGGCGTGAGGTCGGGCAACATCCGGATGCCGCCCATCGCTGGTCGCCCCATGGCGAGGTTGTCCACCACCAGGTAGCCGCCCACCTCCAGGGGACTGTCCTCGTCCCACATACACACGACCAGGCGCGGACCGAGACGGTCCACCTCAATCCCAAGCCGATGCAGCCGGTCCACATCGGTCGGGCCAAACTCCATATAGGCTCGACTACCGTCGCGCCGCAGACGGTTGTGCCAGGTGCGCTCCGGCAATACGTCGTGCAGGAACTCTCGCATCCGCCTTGGAATCACAGAGCTACCCTCCCTGCCGTTGATAGGTTTCCGGCAGCACAGTCTCCATCATCATTCGATGGAACGACTCAAAATCCTCAAACGCCGGAGCGTGACCGGTGTTGGGGAAAGTGGCCAGTTGCTTCCGTGGCAACTGCAACGCGTCGAACCACTCCCGCGCCAAATCGCTGCGCGCTGCCAGTTCGTGGTCGCCAAGAATGACGTACATCGGCACATCCAGGCGGGTGACGTCACGCCGGAAGTCAATACCCTGCAACTGCGGATACATCACTGAGAACATATCAATCAGGCCGCGCATGACGTTGACTTTGTCAACCAGGTTATACTCACTGGCGTTGATGCCGAACGAACCCAGGTTGGCGGCTCCGCCCCGCTCCACATACGCCGCCGGCGGCGTGTATGATCCGGCCAGGGCATCGTAGAGACTCATCACAAACGAATAGCCAAATACATCCGGGTAGGGCGGCTCCCCGTAGGACAGCATGCGAGCGGCCAGTTCCGGGTCGCCAATCTGCCCGGCATGCTCCAGCACGGCTCGGTACAACCGGCGATCCGTCTCCAACTGGCTGACCATCTGTCCGCTGCCGACCACTGCGTAGTACAGGTCAGGACGACGCTGCGCCGCCAACACGGCCAGGGTGCTCCCCCACGACTCACCGAGCAGGTAGATGCGCTTCTCGTCGAACCGCCGGCACAGGTACTCCGTCAGCTCGATGGTGTCAGATATGGCCCTGTCCAGCGTCAGTGTCGAGATGGGATCGAGCGCGGCGTAGGATGTGCCCGTGCCACGCTGATCCCAGCTCACAACAGTGAGATCGCGCTCCAGATCACTGAAGAGCACGCGCGGGAACGCCAGGTCGCTCTGACCCGGCCCACCGCTCAGATACAATAGCACGGGATTGTCAACGTTGTAGCCCCGGATGAGAAGCCCCTGCTCGTGGTCACCCAGGCGGACCCGCGTGAGCTCGGCGATGCTGCCGGGCAGCGTTTGGCCGTCAGGGCCAAGAATGGGTGGGGTGCTCGCCGGCCACACGAGCGCACCGATCAATACAGCAAGAATAACACCTGTCGCCGCAGCCAGCCACGCCGAGCCGGAACGAGGCCGGCCCAGGGCCGCACCCAGTGCGGAACCCAGCACCATCGGCACCAGGCTCACCAGCCCGTGGAAGCCACGCCCGAGCACAAGCGCCAGGATGCCGAATGCATCGTCCAGGCGGATCGCCGCCACGGTCGGTACCTGAATCCCCAGTCGTCCGATCTCGATGGCGATGACGTGCACGACTGGCGTCAGAAGCATCGCCCATCGCGAATGCAGGCACACGCCGGCAGCCACACCGAGCGCAAACCCGCCCACGAGGACGACAAGCGCCTGTACTGCAGTGACTGGACCGCGCGGTATCATAAGTGCAACCAGGCCACCAGTCACTGCTGCCATCGCAACCACAGCGACAACACGGACAACACGGCTCATACGGCAATCTCCCTATTTCGATCATACGCGCGACGCACCCGCGCTCCATCATCTCTCACGCGTGCAGATTCCGCGCTGCCACGAAGGCGAGACCGTGTTCCGTCAGCGCGCGAGCAGTGCGATTGAGGGCGTCGTGCTTATCGAGATAGTTCCGCTCCAGATGGGGCATGTCGCCGCTGGCCTGTATTTCGGACTTGTCGCGGAAATAGTCCAGGATGTCGGATGGATGTTCGCGCGCCGCATCAATGTCGGGGTCGCCGCCCTCGTGCTTCGCCGCAATGTTGGACACGCCGGCAGCCAGACGCACCAACTCGTCGCGACGCAGGTACGGCTGACGGACAATTGACTTGTACGTTTCGGTGATGTGATGTTCGAAGCGCACCACATCCTCGAATTGGAGCGCCCGTCGCACCTGGGCCGTGACCTCGATCGTCGTGTTGTTGACGCTGTTGCTCCAGTTGAAGCCAACCAGAGGGCAGCTGCCGTCGTCACGGGCGAACAGTCGCGCCGCGATGAGGGTCCACAGGGCGGCGTAGGGATTGTCATTCCCCATAAAGACCGAAATCTTGAACTCGTTGTCAATACCCAGCTTGTGCAGCAGATAGCCCAACAACACCGTGCCAGGGTTGATGTTGAGCACCTGGCGGATGCCATAGTGAGTGTAGTAGTAGAGGTATTCGTCCAGCCATTTCAGCGCGTACTCGTTGGGCTGACCCACGCCGCCGAAATAGCCGGTGATGGTAGCCGGCCCACCGAGGTGAACATTCGAGCCATCGGTTCCCCTGGTATCCAGTGTCTCCACGTAGCTGGCGCCAATGATCTGCATCGCGGCCGCCACGGCCAGAATGTCACCCTGATCCGATTCCTGCTCCTTCATCTTGCGCACGCGGATGAAGCGACCGGGCATGATCTCACGACGCTCGATCGCCTGCCTGGCCTCACTGATCAGCCAGGGGAAATACTGCAGCGCGCTGATCTCCAGCACTACCGCCAGACGATCATCGAAAGATAGCTCCTCGACGCGGTCGCCGAGGACACTACGCCGATACTCCGCCAGACTCACAAAGGCGCCGCGATCGCGTTGCTCAATCAGCCACTCGATGTCGGCCAGGTAGGGTGAGCCGACTGCCTTGAGCCGGGTCAGCAACGTCGGCAGGTGGCGCGCGGCGCGAGCCTGGCGATTGATCTCCTCCACTCCCCCATACTTCTCCACAACTGAGAGGAAATCGTTGATCACGCACATGTCGGGATCAAGCAACAGGCCATTTATCTCGGCCAGCCGTTCCGGCGCGATACGCAGTCGGGAACGCAATTCATCTTTCACGGTTCACTCCTTGGAAAATGATGCTCCAGCAACAGCGCTTCCTTATCGAATCCGACACGGCGGTAGAAAGCGCGGGCGGCAGCATTGGCGAATTCAGTATCGGGGCGCATCAGCACGGCGCACAAACGACCCTCGACGTCCGCATCCAGATTTACCATCGCATGGTCAGCCAGCTGCGCCATCAGCGAGGCAATGGCCGGGGCATCCGCAGGTTGCGCGAGCCGCACCTTCATCGGGCTATCCCCATCTCACAGGAGCGGGCGTCTGGACAGGCTGCCATCGGCCTCCCTATTCTGGCGTGCCGCACAGGCCGGCAACCAGTGTGTCCATTGCCAGGAGCGCGTCCATCTTGCTGGTCTTGATAGCCAGGTCGGTGGCGAGCAACCGGACATAGATTGCCTCCAGCTGCGCCAGAGAGAAGTTCATCGCCTGGCGTCGCGCCTTGTCAGCCAACCACTCCTTGAGGCCGACCTGTCTGGCAATGGTAGCCGTGGAGTGCCCGTGCTCAGCCATCTCCTTGACCTGGATAAGGATACGAAACTGGCGAATGATCATGCCCATCAGCTGCAGCCAGCGGTCCCTGTCGCGCGGATCCTCCTCGAGCAACAGGTGCAGATGCTGCAACGCCTGGCGGGCATTGCGCTGGCCTATGGCATCAACCATCTTCCAGATGTTTGCCTCGCCGAGGTAGGGCACCAACAGTCCGATATGGTCGGTAGTGATAGTGGGCTGCTCGCCATCCACATAGGTGATCAGCTTCTCGATTTCCGAATCGAGGAGGCGCGTATCGTGCCCGACAGCGACTGCCAACGCCATAGCCGCAGACGGCTCGATACGGCCGCCTCTGCGCTTGACGCGCTGTTCGATCCAGTCGGCCAGGTCTCCCTCGCGTGTGGGCACCGCGAACAGCCGCACGTGGTCGGGATGACGTTTCTCGGCGAGCACCAGGATCGGATGCTTGCCAGGCAACTCCTCGTCTTCGACGAAGATCAGTCGTGCCGAGGAGGGTAGCTGAGGTAGATACTCGGCCAGCGCCTGGAGTGCCACTTTATCGCCGCGCCCCTTTTCATCATCGCCGTAAAGTCGTTTGAGATATCCAAGGACGACCACGAGGCGGCGGTCCGACATAAATGGCATGGCGCCACAGGCCTCCCGGATCTGAGCCAATGTCACGGTCTTGCCGTCCAGGTAGGTTGTGTTCAGGTCCGCTACTGTGGGATCGCCGAGCTGGGCCTTCAGCGCTGCCAGAGTCTCCGTGCGGGTCAGTTCGTCGGGGCCGTGAAACACGTAGAACATGGTCAGCGCGTCTCGACACGATGGCTGGTCACGGCGCCAGCCCACTGACGGTAGATGCGAGCAATTTCCAGTTCACCAACGTCGGCGGTCGTAGTTATCGTGCGCTCAATCCACATGCCGAGGGGATGCGCCAGGATTGCCGCCGCGGTGGCCGCCAGGATGGCATCGGGCAGACTCGACCAACGCAGCCGGCCGCGGGGCTGAGCCAATCCGAGCGTGGCGAAGACGGCCAATCCACTCAACACTCCGGTTGTGGCGAGAATGGTGCCACAGCGGGGATGCACGGCCAGATGACGCTCTCCGGCGCGCAGTCGTCTCAGTGCCTCATGGGCTGCCTGCTCCACCCGGGTGGTCTCAATATCGCCGTAGAGCCAGAACCCAGACCAGTCGCTGCGCCCAACGAGCGACACAGGCAGTGAGGCAGCCGCCAGCACGTGGATGGTGGCGTGCTCCAACGCGTGGTTGCGGCGAATACGCTGGACAATGGAACGTGGCCCAAAGCTCTCTGTCGCCTGCACTGCCGTCGCCTCCTATCCGGGCCAGGACTTATTGGCATCATTGTACCATACTGGCTCAAAAAACGAGGAACAGTTGGCAACAATACCTGGCGCTGCTGGTCGGGACGCAGGACACTTGGGGAGCCAACAACAAAGCGTGGCAACATCGGCCTGGCCTTTGCTGCCACGCTCCAAGGTGGAGATGCCGGGAATCGAACCCGGGTCCAGAAAAGTTGGACACGAACGTCTACAAGCTTAGTCGGCGCCAGATATCTCGCCCGCCGCTTCGTCCGCCGACCGAGTCGACGGCGGGCCAACCGATGGCAGGATTCTCATCCCCTTTGGCCTGCATATCGGTGTCCACAGGCCGCACCCCGCGCTGCGCGTCGCCCATTCGCCTCCGCGCGGAGGGAAAGACGAAGGACGTGGTCACCCGCAGGCGACCATGCATTTGCCTACGCCGTCTTACGCAGCGAGCGGAAGAGCGTTGTAGGCAGGTGCGTTAAAAGCAGGTACTTTTTCGGCACTTGTGTGTTTGCCCGATTTTGCGAGCTCAGGCGTCTCGGCTTGCAGTCCGCGCCTACCCCTTCCCTGTCGAGACCTATCATCCCCTTTCAATCAGTACAATAGCACATACGGTCTGATTTGTCAAGTGCGGCGCGTGCCTAAGAGAATGCAATCCTTTGCGACTTGTTGCTGCATCGTGCGCATGTTACAATGCCTCCAGTAAGGGAAAGACAGCTCGTGACAACGATTCTGGCAATCGAAAGCTCCTGTGATGAGACCGCAGCCGCAGTGGTCAGCGACGGCTGCACCGTCCGCTCCAACGTCGTTGCGTCCCAGATTGACATTCATCGGCGCTATGGCGGGGTCTTCCCCGAGGTGGCCTCACGTCAGCACATTCTGTCAATCACTACTGTCATTCAGGAGGCGATGACCGAGGCGGGCGTTGACTGGACTGATTTCGATGCCGTGGCGGTTACCCACGGGCCGGGCCTGGCAGGCAGCCTGCTGGTGGGAGTCAACACTGCCAAGGGAATAGCGCTCGCACTTGATCGGCCGCTCATTGCCGTCAATCATCTCGAGGCCCACATCTATTCCAACTGGCTGGCCATTGGTGACAACATTCCGCAACCTCAGTTTCCGTCCCTGTGTCTGATCGTCTCTGGCGGCCACACAGAGCTCGTGCTGGTGCGCGATCACCTCAATTATGAGGTGCTGGGAAGGACCCAGGATGATGCCGCTGGCGAGGTATTTGACAAGGTGGCGCGGTTGCTCAGCCTGGGATACCCTGGCGGGCCGGCGGTGGAACAGGCTGCCCAGCGTGGCAAACCCGATGCCTTCGATCTGCCCCGCGCCCGGCTGCGAGGCACGCTGGACTTCAGCTTTTCGGGCCTCAAGACCGCTGTCTTGCGCATCGTTCAGCGCTACACCGACCGGGTGCAGACACCGGCCGATGCGCTCGACACGCAATTGCCCCTGTTGACCTTGCCGACCGCTGACCTGGCCGCCAGCTTTCAGAACGCTGTCGTGGACATCCTGGTCGAGAAAACGTGCCAGGCGGCGGAGCGGTATCAAGTTGCCGAGATCCTCCTGGCGGGCGGCGTCAGCGCCAACAGTGCGTTGCGGCGCGAGATGACTTCCCGCGCCCAATGGCCCGTGCGCGTGCCGCCGTTGGCGCTGTGCACCGACAACGCCGCGATGATCGGCGCAGCGGCCTATTATCATTACCGCGCCGGCCACTATGCCGATCTCGACCTTGACGTGTTTCCCAATCTGCAATTATGACCAACATCACCGACGTCACAGCATCGGCCGCAGCGGGCACTGTTCGCCTCGCCAGTCCCCGTACCACAGCCCAGATTCGCCTTCCAGATGACCGCGTTTTTGAGGCACCGGTGGGCACGCCTCTGGAAACCTATTTCCGGGCAATTCCCTTCGACACCCGTGCCCCCATCCTTGCTGCCCACGTGGATGGTGAGCTGCGTGAACTGACGTACCTGATTGTGCGCGACTCAGACGTGCGCCCCATCACCCTGGCCGACAGCGATGGTCAGCGCATCTACGTCCGGTCGTTGACGTTCTTGATGCTCGCCGCAATCGAAGATCTCTTTCCCGACGCCAGCATTCTGGTGGACTACGCCCTTTACTCCGGCGGCCTGTATTGCGTGGTCAACGGGCGTCCGCCTTTCACACCTGAGGAACTGAAGCGCATCGAAGCGCGGATGTGGGCCATGGTGGAAGCCGATATGCCGATCGGCAAAGAGCGCATTCCCATCGAGGAGGCGCTGCGTCATTTCGAGGCCAAGGGGTATTGGGACAAGGTCGAGCTATTAAGGAACCGCAAGAAGGGTTACCTTACGCTCTACACACTCGGCAACTCGCGGGACTACTTTCACGGCTACATGGTGCCCTCGACAGGCTACCTGCGTCAGCTTGCCCTGCGCCCCTACGGACGCGGATTCGCGCTCCAGTACCCACGCCGGGAGATGCCGAACGTGATTCAGGAGTCACAGGAGTCGCCCGGGCTCGTCGAGGTGTTCAACGAATATGGCGAGTGGATGAAAGTCATGGGCGTCCCCAATGTCGGCGCTCTCAACGCAGCCCACGCAGCCGGTCGTATGCAGGAAGTGATCCTCGTCTCTGAGGCCCTGCACGAGCAACGCATCGCGCGTATTGCCTCTGCCATTGCCCAGCGCCAGCCACAGGTGCGCACGGTATTCATCGCCGGTCCCTCGTCGTCCGGCAAAACGACCTTTGCCAAGCGACTCTCCATTCAACTGCTGGCCAACGGCATCCACCCGGTGCCACTGGGACTGGACGACTTCTTCCTCAATCGCCAGGACAGCCCGCGCGATGAGAACGGTGAGTTCGACTTCGAATCGCTCTACGTTCTGGATCTGAAGCTGTTCAGCGAAACACTCAACCGACTGATAGATGGCCACGAGGTGATGCTCCCGCGGTTCAATTTTATTACTGGCCTGCGGGAGGAAGCTGGCACCATTCAGATCGGCCGCGACGAGGTCATCCTGATTGAGGGCATCCACGGCCTGAATCCGGAACTGGTGCGCGAGATTCCACCCGACTGCATCTACAGGGTATATCTCTCCGCACTCACCCAGCTGAACATAGACCGTCACAACCGCGTGCCGACCACGGATACCCGGCTCATCCGGCGACTCGTGCGCGATGCAACCACGCGGGGCTACTCGGCCGCCGACACTCTGAGTCGTTGGGAGAGTGTGCGGCGCGGCGAGAAACGCTGGATTTTCCCATATCAAGAGCATGCCGATGTCATGTTCAATTCAGCCCTGGTGTACGAACTGGCGGTCTTAAAACCGTTCGCCGAGCCCCTCTTGCTCCAGGTCAAGCCCCGTACTCCGGAGCACATTGAAGCCAAGCGTCTGCTATCGCTCCTGGAGTGGTTCGTCCCCGTCTCACCGGAGCAGATACCGGACAATTCCATCCTGCGTGAGTTCATTGGTGGCTCTATCCTTAAGGACTACTTTCCCCATTCGCACGCGCGCAGGGATACCGCCCACGAGGCTGGCAGCCAGACGAGATAGGTGCCACTCTCCCCTCGACCGGCCCCCACTATTCAATCACTACCTCAACGCGCTCGCCGCACGCCTCATCCACTGCCACGACAGCATTCACCGACTCGCCGTCGCGCATCCTCTGGATTAGCCTTGTGATCTCCGATGCAGACACACCGGGCAGCCACGTCGCCCCCAGGCTCAGCGCGACATCCGCCAGCGCGATGGGCAACCGCAGAGATACATTGGTCCGCCCGGTAGCCAGGTCTATGGCCGAAACCCTCAACCATCGCCCGCGCGGGGCAGCTTCTGCCCCGGACTCTGTCACACGCATATGCCACTCGATCACCGATGTTCCCTCGCTCTGCCCCGCACGGCTCAGATTGTTGGCCAACCAGCCCGTCTCCTCGAGCCAATCTCTTCGCACGGTGGTGCACCTGAGCCGCGATAGAGGGCCCACCGCCGCAACACTTGACGCAGCCTGACCGCTATCTTATCATAGCGCCAGCACGATGCAACGGGGGAACACGGGTGCGACCACCGAAAGTCCTGGAGCTCTATCTCGAAATCACACGCTATCCCATCCTGGCCAAGACCATTCGTGCCCGGATGCGTGAGGCGCTGTTCGCACACCACGTCATAGAGCCCCACGTCTTCGAACGGGAAGTGGTCGAAAAAGCCATCCAGTCACAGCTGCTGGAGGGTATTCAGTATCCGCAAGAGCAAGAGTCCCAGGAGGTCTGGCAGGAACGACTCCAGGTGATCCGCGACCACCTGACCGACTTCTACTTTGCGTACCACTTTCCGCACTCCGCCTTCGTTGACATCGTCCAGCCCTTGCTGGCACAGCGCGCACCCGATCGCGAGGTCGTGCTGACCTTCAACCCCGAACTGGCGCCGTGGGATCTACTGTTTGCCAAGGGCGAGGAGTACGAAAAGTATCCTCCTGACGAAAAGGCCCGCATCATGCACCACCTTGAAGAGATCACGGTGGTGCTCATCAAGGGGATGATCAGCGATCAGCTGTATTTTGTCGGGATCGCCAAACGCTTCTTCACGATCGCCGACCTCAAAGAGATTCGCCGTCGGCGCATCGGTCGAGGTCGCATTGGCGGCAAGGCCGCCGGCCTCCTCCTGGCCAGCAAGATCCTGCAACACGCTCAAGCCGAGGGCAAGCTCGATATTGACGTGCCTCTCGTGGTCCCGGACTCTTATTACATCGGAGCCGATGTCTTCTACGACCTCCACGATCTGAACAACTTGCACGAGTTCCACAATCAGAAATACAAGAGCACAGAGGAGATTATCGCGGACTACCCAAAGGTCGTGGAGGCGACAACCAAGGCCCGTTTTCCCGACGAGATCTCGGCCCGGTTGCGGGACCTACTCGCGGAGATTGGACCTCATCCGATTATCGTCAGGTCGTCCAGCCTCCTTGAGGACAACTTTGGAAGCGCGTTCGCGGGCAAGTACGACAGTTACTTCTGTCCCAACCAGGGCACGCCTCAGGAGAACCTGCTTGCCCTGGAGCAAGCCATCAAACGCGTCTATGCCAGCGTCCACAATCCCAATGCCCTGCTGTATCGTCGCCAGAAGGGCCTGGTTGACTACGATGAACGCATGGCGATTCTCATCCAAAAAGTGGCCGGCCGCCCCCACGGACAGTATTTCTTTCCCGACGTGGCCGGTGTCGGCTTCAGCCGCAATCCCTTCCGCTGGAATCGTAAGATACGCCACGAGGATGGGTTCTTGCGCATCGTGTGGGGCATGGGCACGCGAGCAGTTGACCGCGTCGCCAACGACTATCCGCGCATGGTGGCGCTGAGCCACCCCGACCTGCGACCAGAGAAGACGGTATCCGAAATCCGAAAGTACTCACAACATCAGGTGGACGCCGTGGATCTGGCCGCAAACCGATTCGCATCCGTTTCGGTAGAGCAAGTCCTATCCGCCGAAACGGCGGGCATTCGCCTCCTGGCGTCGCTCGACCAGGGCGACTATCTGCAGCCCATCATCGGAATCGGGCCCGATATGAATCCGGCATCGCTGGTGCTCACATTCGACGGTCTGGTGAAGAACCGGACATTCACCGCTGCGATGAAGGCGATCCTCAAGACCCTGGAGCATTATTACAACTTCCCGGTGGACATTGAGTTTGCCATGGACATCGCGAACGATCGCGGCAAGCCTGAGTTTGTTCTCACACTGCTGCAGTGTCGGCCGCTCACCAGCCATGTGTGGGCCGAAGGGTTGAGCACTCCGTCGGACATACCCGAGACCGACATCGTTTTTTCCGCCCACCGCATGGTACCCCACGGGATTGTCTCCGGCATTGAATACATTGTCTATGTGGATCCTGAGGTCTACAGCCGCATTCCAACTCAGGCCCAGAAGTCCGAGATCGGCCGTGTCGTGGGGCGGCTGAACAAGCGACTGGAAGGAAGGACATTCATTCTGATGGGTCCGGGTCGGTGGGGCAGCTCCAACATTGATCTGGGCGTCAAGGTGAGCTATGCCGATATCTACAACACCCGGATGCTGGTCGAGATCGCCATGGCCAAAGGCGGTGAGACGCCCGAGGTGTCTTACGGCACACATTTCTTCCAGGACCTGGTCGAGTCAAAGATCTATCCCCTGCCGCTCTACCCTGATGATGAAGGTACGATCTTCAATCTCGCGTTTCTGGCCGACGCACCCAACGTCCTGGCCGAACTCCTGCCGGACGATGCCGCCCTGGCCGAGTTCGTGAAAGTCATTGATATACGCGCTGCCTCCGGTGGACGCACCCTCGAGGTCGTCATGAACGCCGAGCGCGACGAGGCAGTGGCCTACCTCAAACGGAGTTGACCTTGGCCTCTGGCAACCACAGGCTAAATGTGGATCCACGTCCGACTTCGCTCTCGACCTCGAGTCGCCCGTCGTGAGCCTCGGCGATCCAGCGGGCAATCGCCAGACCGAGACCGACTCCCT
>Ga0101944_10006962_pt1 | contig 11663 bp, 9 predicted proteins | sample DewCreD2012metaG_FD_75245 | JGI IMG/M metagenome (GOLD analysis project Ga0101944, IMG submission 75245) | Hot spring sediment bacterial and archeal communities from British Columbia, Canada, to study Microbial Dark Matter (Phase II) - Dewar... ... | reverse complement strand
TTAGCGGATATTTAGAACAAAAATAACAAAAACTACCGATTTTGCCGGTTCAGGATTATTATTTACATTTAGTAACTAATTGCGAATAACTTATGTTTAGACGTTTATTTCTGATCGTCCATATATTATTAGCGTTGCGTGTCAGCGCCCAGCCCGGATGGAGCTCCGTACAAGCTCACGAATGGTATGCTTTGCAGGGCTGGATTGTGGGCTGCAACTATATCCCCGGCTATGCGGTTAATCAGATTGAAATGTGGCAGCCCGAAACATTCGACACCGTCGCTATAAACAGGGAACTCCAATGGGCGCAGCAAATCGGCTTTAATACAGTACGGGTGTTTTTACATTATGCCGTATGGGCCGATGATCCTGATGGATTTAGGGAGCGGATGGATATTTTTCTTAACCTTTGCAGTCACCATTTTATCAGGGCTATACCGGTTTTATTTGACGACTGCTGGAATAGCCATGCTTACACAGGCCCTCAGCCACCACCCGTGCCGGGGGTGCATAACTCACGCTGGGTACAGTGCCCCGGTGATTCACTGTCGGGCGACGTTACAGCCATCTCCGATTTTGAAAAGTATACCCGTGACATTATCAGGCAATTTCGTTACGATAGCCGGATACTGATGTGGGATCTGTACAATGAACCCGGTAATTCTAACTATTTCAGTTATAGTTTGCTACTTCTGCAATGGAGTTTTATATGGGCGCGCGAGATCAATCCCATTCACCCCTTAACTTGTGGTGTATGGAATTTTGATGCACGATATGACTCGCTCAACAGTTTCTCGATAGAAAACAGCGACATTATAACCTTTCATCACTACGGCGATACAGCCGGTTTGAAAGAGGTAATTGGTAAACTTCAGCCCTTTAACCGTCCGCTTATTTGTACCGAATATTTGGCCCGTAACCGCAACAGCAGGTTCGAAACTCATCTCCCGGTATTTAAGCGATATGCAATCGGCGCTATCAACTGGGGGTTGGTCAGCGGTAAATCACAAACAATCTATCCATGGGAATCAAAAGAAGGTTCGCCTGAACCCGATGTATGGTTTCATGATATTTTCAGAAGTGATGGAACCCCTTTTAGCCCCGACGAAGCATCTTTTATCCGGCAGATTACACGGTGATGGCTTAAGCATTTTATGGATGATGCTTTGCTAATTTACTGAAATATTGTATATTGATTAAAAAAAGGATTTGCAAAAATCTGATAATTGCAAATATCAAAACATAATTACCGGAAATGGCTTAAATTTGAGTTTGCTTTTTATATTAATCATTGTTTAATTAAAATCGAATTTTATGAAGACACGTTTACTGTTTAGCATGTTTTTGTTTTTATGTGCTATGGCTTTTTCACAATACGAGAGTGATTTCCAGACAAGAGCAATATTACTTCGCGATGCTTTGATTGCAGCTGATTTTGGTAGTCCCGGTTTAGGTGTTCCGAATGTGAATAGTATTGATGATGAAAAACATTACTGGCCAAAGGCCATTGCATGGTTCGAAAAAAACGGTCCTAACGATGATACGGCAAATCGTTGGTTTTCGTTGTGCTATACACGCAGCCCTTTCCATTTTATCTATGTAGGAACTGTACGAATTCTGGCCCTTTATCCTACAGCTCCCAGTGTGGTGACGTATGGCAAGGATTATATTACCAACGCATTTAACCGTAATGATAATTATAATTTTGTTACGAATGAAGGCACCGAAAATCATATCAATATGTCGCGTACCAGCGGTTATCTCTATTGCCAGTTAGCGAAAGAGCGTTATCCTGCTGATTTTCCCAAGGCTGATAGTTTGAAGTCAGTGCTTAAACAATGGATTATGGATTATTCAAAAGCGGTATATAATAATGGAACATCTGAATGGAATTCGAGTCAATATGGAGCATATAATATTGTGGGATGGCTTAATCTTTACGATTTTGCAACGGATGTAGATGTCCGGAAAGCAGCTAAAGCCGTACTTGATTATTATGCAATTGAGATGGCGATGAATTGGAGTTGGTTTGCTCTGGCAGGCGCTGAATGCCGTAGCGCTAAAGGCGCAGATGTGGATGGTAAACAATCGGCCGAATATTTGGGCTGGCTCTGGTATAGTCCGGCAACCACTGCACCGCCCCAGGGTTGGTCGCCCAAGGAATTTTCTCAGGCCATGCATGCTGCAACCAGCAGCTATCGGCCTCCTGCAGCTGCTATTGCATTATCTCAAAAACAGAATTTACCGGCCGGATGGCACGAGTACAGTAGGGGCTCTTATCTATTCGAACAGCATTCATTCTCAAAGCATTTTCTATATTATGACCGGTGTTTTGCTTTGGGTAGTTTTATCAGCGAGTTTGGCGGATACACAGGTGCATCGTACGCCGTGGTTCCCTGGCGGCTGGTGGTGAGCAGAGGTAATTCAACCTTCCCGTATACCATCTCCGGAAACGGTCGTGCTTCTTCCAGTACTTCCGCTCGTGGCCTCAGTCCTTATACTCAAATTACACAATATAAAAATGTGCTGATCCTGATGACTAAAACACCTTCTAATTACCAACAGATTTATGATGCAGTGCGTGACTCATGTGCAATTGTGATTAATGGCTGTGGCTCAGGTTGCAACACATTTGATGCTACCAAGCCGGATAAATGGTCGGCCAAATGGCACAGGGATTTTAAATTGCGTTTTCCCAATGGTGCTTTCGAAGGTATAGCCAATAAAACACCGGTCAATTATTTATCTGTTAATACCAGCAGAACGAATGATTCGTATCTTTCGATTCCGGGTGTATTAACCAATCAGCACAGCGGAAACGTAACAGTGGTTGATCTTGATAGTGTTTGGATGGGAGTCATTTATTTTAACAGCAGCGAGGCATTTCCCGTAGGGACTGCCCGTAAACGGCTCACTGACAGTGCTTCGGTTGATTCTATGTCCGGTTTTATTGTCGAAGTGGTCAAGAAGAGCGAATATTCCGATATAAATACTTATTTTACTGCATTAAACGGACGTACTCGATATATCAATCGGTCAACGGGTATTGTACGTTATACCACGGCCGAAGGTGTTGTGATTGAAAGCCGTTATCAAAAAACAGGTGTATTCTCCGAGCCCATTTTCGACTGGGGTTGGGGGCCAAAAACAGCCGATCCGGCGATGTTTGCAAATCCAACAGTAAAATTTTTACAACCCGACTGGAGTAGTATTGCTAATGCCGGCCGTATACCTTATCTCTCAATTAATAGTACTCCGGTTAATCTTGCATCTTCAGCCGATTGGCCTACGCTTAATGGGCCGAATGTCCATCTGGATAATTATCTGCTGACAATGGGATCAGGAGCTGATAGCATAGCGATTGATTATACCGGAAGTGTTCCTGTTTTTTATCCCGATATTTTTACTGAAAGTCAAAATGTGAAAAAACAGGGTAATTCGTCAATCAATATTTTTCCCAATCCTACCACAGGGCAGCTCAATGTAACAGGGATCAGCGGAAATGCTTCCTATGATGTTATTGGCACAACCGGTAATGTGATTACCAAAGGAATGATTAAAAATAATGTTATCAATCTGGCGGGTTTACCTTCGGGTGTTTATATTATTAAAGTGGCCGGCAATGGCAGTTCAACAACTAAGCTGATTACACTGAAAAAGTAATGAATTAACGGGTTTCTTTAACAGCCGGCCATAATAGCCGGCTGTTTTTTTTATGGGAACTTTATCATATACGCTCGAAACCAAGGTCGAAAAACGCTGCAGCATAACGATGATCAGAGAACAGGCGCTATTTGCGGTGTAACATAGTTATTTCACCTTCCCGTTAAATGTTTTGCGGTACTCGTCAAAATTCATACGCTGGTAAGCGTCTTCGTGAAAGAAATGCAGGATGGGTTCAATGGCTGCAGGTGTTTGAAAATAGGGAACAGAGGTAATAAATTGTTTTTCGTCTTTAATAATGATGAGAGACGGAAGAATCAGTTTATTGCTTGTAACGGCTGATGCAAAGGGATGCATAGCATTGCTCTGCGGAGGAAAGGTGTAACCGCCAAAACGCACGGTATCGTTGCCAAATGCGTTGAATTGCACCAGGTAATAATTTTCATCAAGGTATTTTTTTATAATGCTGTCTGTCATTGTTGCGCGGCTGTAGACCTTGCAGCTATAGCAGAAATCAGCGGTAAGGAACAGGGCGATTTTTTTTGGCTTAAGGGTATTCAGCGTAAGCGCTTTCTCTATCGAATAGCTGACCGGAAGCAATGAGTCGGACAAGGGTTGTTGATAGAAGCATTGGTTGAACAGCCGCTCAAATTCTTCGGGCTGTGTCGAGAGAAAAACATTTTCGAGCGTATACACCAGGTAGGGCTCCAGGCCTTTTGCATCACGGTATCCGGAGAGCGGAAAACTTAAATTTGAGGCATTATTGATAAACAGGATAGATGGATACGACATCTTATTGTTGAGTAATTTTACCGCAAGCTGGTGAGGATAACGGGGACCTTTATTCTCATTATAATACTTCACGCCCTGATATATAATTGTATCCTTTGTTTCAGCATCAAAACGGACAGGATAAAAATTCGCGTTCAGATATGCGGCAATGTTCGGATTACTGAACGTGGTGCGCATCATGTGCTTGCACCATCCACACCAATCGGTGTAGAAATCAATCATGATGGGTTTGGGATTCGTTTTATCCATTTCAATGGCTTTTTCGAAAGATATCCAGTTCACCAAGCTTGTTTCAGGAGGTGGTATTACGGGTTGCTGGCCATGTAATACAAATATTGATGACAGGATAAAAATCATCATGTACAGTAACCATTCTTTTTTTATCATAGCATATCGTTAATCGGTTAATAAAACAAAAGTACGTATTTCTATCTTTTTTGATGATGATTTTAGATTAAAGCTTTATCCGTATTCCCGGCCCTACCAGATAAAACCATCGTTTGCTGTCGAGCAGATATCCGCCTCCCAGGAAAAGGGGGAACGACAGGCGGCTGTCGCGTGTGGTCGGATACAAGCTGCCCAGTACCACAGCGCCAACATCACGACTACTGTTATCGCTGTAATCGAATGCATTGAGCGCAAGAAAACCGGCGCCAATCTTATATGGCCGGAAGCGCGCTATCTTATGCGGATGGTAAAAACTGAACTGCGCAATCATAGCCATGCTGATTCCGCTAAAACTGCCGTAGCCCGATTCGCCGCCTTTTTTAATCAGCAGACCGGCCGGAAAGGATACGTCAATATCAAAATTAATCAGCCGTTGCAGATAAATATCTATTTGTTTGGCTTCTCCGGGCGTGGTATATTTTTCGGGCTGATGCTGAAGGGTGATTTCCAGTTTTGACCATTCCTCAAGATCATACGTTTTATGGTTGATCAGCGAATTTATACTGATTGGTCCAATCTGGCATTTATCGCCTGTATAGTAGATATGGCGATGGGAATTCTCACCGGGACAAACAACAATGTTTTTTAATTCGCGAAGTTCAATCAGATTGTTCTTACGGTCAATAATACGTACGGTAAGTGTAAGATATTGTTTGCCGTATAGTTTTGACTGTTCGTCAATTTTTTGCGGATCAAATGTTACAATAATATCAGACATGGTTTTACGGCACATCAGTGGCTTGCTGATTTCCGATATTCTGTAAGAAGAATTATCCGGCACAAGCGTTATAAAATCAAATGCCCGTGGTTTTTGGTGTTCACTTACTTTCAGGGAGTGTGCCGTTCGCTGTTTATGATTTAATAGTTCAATGGTTTTTTTATTGATCGTATAGGGGATGGTGATGCGGTACGTTGCAACATCTTCGGAACGATACAATGATTGGTCTTCAATTAGGATAGCTCCCGGAAACTCAATATCGGCCTTATATAGCGCTTCACCCTCAAGTTTTACTTCAATCTGTTCGCCCGGATACACAACTGGCCTTGTTGTCCAATCTTCGCCCGGCCGAAGGATAGAAAGTTTTGAAATAGTTGTTTGTGGCGTAATGTTAAAATTGGTTATAAACTTTGATTTATCTCCATCTTTAATATATAGGTATCCTTCGGGTTTACGGTGATAATTATATACACGCAGCACACAAAGCACTTTATTATTGGCCAGATGATTTTTAGTGTAGAGTTCGGCTATTAGCGGACTTCCCTGTTCTTCGCTGGCTTCAATTCTGTACGTTTTGCCTGTTTGCAGCAGTAAGCTGTTATCTATCTGCACCTCGATGCCATCCAGTTTGGTTTTATTATCAAGTGTGATATCGTTATTATCAATGCTAAGGAATTGTAACCTGCTTTTTTGTACGGTGAAATCATAACTGATCTCAGGAAGATCGTACACCGGTTTTTTCTTCTCGTTCAGGTCAGGTATATAGGTTTGCAATCGAAGACGGATGGTTTTGTTCCCCAGTTCATTCGCAACAAGATGTAACCGTACCTGACCGAATTTTTCACTCAGTTTGTAATCAATATTATTTTGTGTTGCCCAGGTATTTGTGATGCGGATGTTTTCGGGATGATTGGTATATAACTCGGTCACCATTTCTTCGCCAATATACAATGTGTTGTTAAGTGGTCTGAGTTGTATGGTGGTTTTTGTTACAGGGAAAAGATATACTCGCTGATACCGGGTATTGCTGTCAGATACTCCCGGAACGACGAAGGTTAAGGGTAAAATACCGCCGGTAGTTAAATTTTGATTAAACAGAAAACGGCAACGAAATTCGCCATCAATGGCATAAACCGAATCGAGAAGCTGTATGCCGGCTGCAGGAATGAAAAATAACCGGTTAATACTGTTATCATATAAACGGAATGAGAGTGTTGCAGGCGTTTCTGTGTTTTGGTAACGGAAAACCAGACAGGGAACAGAATGGAAATGAATTGTGTCGACCGGATAAGTGTATGCCGATGTATCAACAAGAAGCGACAGTTCTTTAAAAAAGCGCGGGAATGGTTGTGCTGGAAAAAGTGTTGTATTGAAAAAAATCAGTAACCAATTGATGCAGGACAACCGTTTCATGCCGCTGCCGTTATTAAATAATGTTTCTGGTAATTATTTCCTTTTCGGTGATGTTTTCTCCGGATTAAGTACAACAATCGAGAGATCTGTTATGTCAGTAAGTTTAAACGATAAATTATTTGGGTCTTTATCCAAACGGTTATTATATACCATCATAAACTCATTGGGATCTTCAATAACGATAATCAGTTTTTTTGTTGCGTCGGGGCTGTTTTTAAATTGATTGGCATATTCATCGGTGTACAAAAAGTTGTAACTGGAGCCCGATTCTTCCATCTTATGCTTAATAAATTTATCGTTGATCAGAAACCGGATAATATTTTCTTTTGTGCCATAAATTACTACCTTGGGGATTGTCGTCCCATTGATCTGGAAGATATCGCTTTTTTCCTCTTCCAGCGTAATATGGACGATTTCTTTTGTGCCATCGAAAATATTTGTGTCTCCCATTTTATCCGTAACAAATACTCTCAGATTATTTACTTCGCCTAATTGGAAGGTGTTTTTTTTGCTGTTTTCTGCCGGTTGGTCCGACTTGAAAAAAATACTTCTGTAGGTGGCTGAGTCACTGGTGTAAATCAGAATTTTGTTTGTATCCTCTTGTAATTCCTGCGGGTTATAATCGGCGGGTATATAGGCGTTGTCGGCAAAAATAAAGTTGTATACCACGCCGCGATTCATATTATGATCTACATATTTATCACTAATGAGAAATTTGATGATGTTCTCTTCAGTACCGTAAACATGCGCCCTGGATATTTTTTGTTCACCAATCCTGAACGCATCGCTTTTATTCGCATCCAGAATAATTTTAACAATATCGTTTCCCTGTCCGAACAGGGTAACTGACAGGCAAATCCATAAAATCACTGAAAATACTTTTTTCATCGTTCGTTAAGGTGTTTAACTTTAATATCACTTTTTTGCCGCAGTGGTTTTGTATTTTTATCAGGGATATAAGTACTTACAACATTTTTTTGAACGTTGCAAAGTTAATAAAAATTACATTGGCAGTGCTGTAAAGTGATAATTTTAAGTATTTATGATAATTTATTATCTGTCAGGTCTTTAATAAATGTGTTTAAAATAATACTTACGGCTGTCTGTGCACGTTATAATTTAAAATATAGTAAATTTGTGGTTTTTATATATGGCAGGACCAAAAGGAGTAATAGTTGTTGATGAAGAGCGATGTAAGGGTTGCGGACTATGTGCGCATGCTTGTCCCAACGATGTTATCGGTTATTCAAAACAGGTAAACAGAAAGGGTTATCATTTTGCATTCATGAAGAATGCTGATGCGTGTACGGGTTGTACGAATTGTGGAATTATTTGTCCGGATGGGGTAATAACAGTTTATAAAGAGAAAAAACCGAATGAATGAATTTTTGCTGATGGAGGGCAATGAGGCGTTGGCTGAGGCCGCAATACGTGCTGGCGCCGATGCTTATTTCGGATATCCCATTACGCCTCAGTCGGAAGTAATGGAGTACCTAGCTGAACAAAAAACAGAAGAACGCACCGGTATGATTGTCCTTCAGGCCGAAAGCGAAGTCGCGGCAATTAATATGATTTATGGTGCTGGTGGTGCGGGGCGAAAAGCAATTATTACATCTTCCGGCCCCGGAATCAGTTTGATGCAGGAAGGTATTTCGTATCTGGCTGCCGGCGAAGTTCCGTGTGTTTTAGCAAATATTATGCGCGGAGGTCCCGGATTGGGAACTATTCAGCCATCGCAGGGTGATTATTTTCAGGCCACACGCGGCGGCGGACACGGTGATTACCGGACCCTGGTGCTGGCGCCTTCATCGGTGCAGGAAATGGCCGATTTTGTCCCTCTGGCCTTTGATCTTAGTTTTAAATACCGCAATCCGGTGTTGATCCTTGCCGATGGAATGATCGGCAAAATGATGGAACGGGTAAAATTTCCACCACAGCAGAAACGACTCACTGAAAATGAAATCATCGAACGCTATCCGTGGGCTACAACAGGCAAAACACCAAACCGTAGACAAAATATTATTAAATCGGTTGAATTGGTGTCTGAACTCCAGGAGGAAAATAATCGCATCATACTTGCTAAGTACGAGCGTATGATGGCCGAAGATGTTCGTTGGGAAGAAATTGAAACCAATGATGCTGATTATTTGATTGTTGCCTTTGGATCCGCGGCTCGCATCTGCCGGAAAGTTATTGATCTGGCCCGCAACGAAGGGATTAAAGCAGGCCTGTTCAGGCCCGTTACCCTGTTTCCGTTTCCATCTGTTCGGTTACAAAAAATGACACAAAGAATAAAGGCAATTCTTACTATCGAGCTTAGCTCCGGTCAGATGGTTGAAGATGTTCGGTTAAGCGTAAACGGTAAAATACCGGTTGAATTTTACGGTCGTATGGGAGGTATTGTGCCAACACCTTTTGAGGTACTTGATGTCCTGAAATCAAAACTTATAAATACTAATAAATGAGTACTGTTATAAGCCCAATGATAAAACCGGAAAACCTGGTCTATAAAAAATCATCCGTTCTGACGGATTCGTTACTGGGTTATTGTCCCGGATGCGGTCATGGTACAATTACCCGTCTGGTTGCCGAAGTGATTGATGAAATGGGTATTCAGCAAGATACTGTTGGGGTGAGTTCGGTGGGTTGTTCTGCTTTTTTGTTTAACTATATTGATGTTGATTTTCAGGGAGCACCGCATGGCAGAGCTACGGCTGTGGCTACTGGGCTGAAACGGGTATGCCCCAATAAATTTGTTTTTACCTATCAGGGTGATGGTGATCTTGCGGCCATCGGCACAGGTGAAACATTTCATACCTGTAACCGTGGCGAAAATATTGCCATCTTTTTTGTTAATAATGGTATTTATGGAATGACCGGAGGACAAATGGCTCCTACAACCCTCGAAGGCATGGTTACTTCTACTACTCCCTTTGGCCGTGATATTAAGCAAATGGGTAATCCTTTCCGTATTACCGAACTGTTGGCCGCTTTGCCGGGAACTTATTATGTTACCCGGCAGGCCGTGCATACTCCCGCTGCTGTCCGGAAAGCAAAAAAAGCTATTCGGATGGCTTTCGAAAATCAGAAAAAAAATGGTGGTGTTTCATTGGTTGAGATCGTTTCAAATTGTAATTCGGGATGGAAAATGGCTCCCGTACAGGCCAATCAATGGATGGAAGAAAATATGTTTCCTTATTATCCTCTGGGCGATATTAAAATTGACGGAGCCCTGGTGAAAAAATAATAAAATGACTGAAGAATTAATTATTGCTGGTTTTGGCGGACAAGGCGTTTTATCTATGGGTAAAATTCTTTGTTATTCCGGATTAATGCAAAATCTGGAAGTATCATGGTATCCTTCATACGGTCCTGAGATGCGCGGTGGGACAGCAAATGTAACCGTTATTATCAGTGATACAGTAATCAGTTCTCCTGTGCTGAATGAATGTGATACGGCAATTATTCTGAATCAACAAGCGCTTGATAAGTTTGAATCTGCAGTAAAGAAAGGTGGTCTGTTGCTTTATGATAGTAGCGGTATCACCCGGCCGCCTGTACGCTCCGATATTAAATGTATCAGTTTTGATGCTTCAACCGAAGCGCTTAATATGGGCTCGTTAAAAATATATAATATGCTTGTGCTGGGCGCTTATCTCAAATTGAAACCGGTGGTGAACCAACATAATATCCAGAAAGGCCTCGAAAAATCATTGCCTCATCGTCATCATCATCTTATTCCGCTTAACATGAAGGCAATTCAAAAAGGCGCCGAAATAGTCAGTGGACTGGTGAACTGATTGAGGATACGTTTTTTGCTATTCCCCAATAAATAAACCTGAGAATGAATTAGTTCCTGTCCCTTTTTTTCATACTTTTGGATTAATCTTTAAATCCAAACACTATGAAAAAATATTTATTCATTCTTTTAGCACTCCTTCTTTTTATATTCTCTGCTGAATTATTCTCTGCTGATTATTTTTGGGTTGGCGGTTCGGGAAACTGGAGCGATACGCTCCATTGGGCTACGGCTTCCGGTGGCAGCACCTTTCATAGCGTCCCGCCGTCATTCTCAGATAATGTGTTTTTTAATGGGAGTTCATTCTCCAATCCCGATACCGTTACTATTGACATAATGGCCGAATGCAATAATATGGATTGGACTGGGGCTGCTCATTCGCCACTGATTACGGGAATGTGGGGATTAAGAATCTCCGGAAACCTGAAATTCATTTCTGCTATGTCTTATTCTTCTATATCCGGAATTAATTTTGATTCAGATGGCATTCATACCATAGATTTTGGCGGTATGGTTCTTTCTGACGGGGGCATTATTTTTAACGGAATGACCGGTGAAGGCGTATGGACATTATTATCTGACCTTACATTAACAGGGGCTTTTTCAAGTATCATGATGAATAATGGCACATTGATAACCAATGGGCATACGATAAATTTACCGGGTAACATTAATGTAATGGGTGGAGCGATGAAAAGCGGGCTTTATCTGGGCAATTCAACGGTTAACTGCAGCGGGCTGAATATTATGGCTCCCATGAATTTTACTTTTGATGCCGGCACCTCAACAATTAATATTCTGAATGGTTCTAACAGTTTTTCTGGGAATAAT
>Ga0101944_10006960_pt1 | contig 11664 bp, 8 predicted proteins | sample DewCreD2012metaG_FD_75245 | JGI IMG/M metagenome (GOLD analysis project Ga0101944, IMG submission 75245) | Hot spring sediment bacterial and archeal communities from British Columbia, Canada, to study Microbial Dark Matter (Phase II) - Dewar... ... | reverse complement strand
AACAAAAAATGAGATTTTTTGGAGCAAATATCCTCCAAAAGAATATGACAATGTACATAAAACCCTAAAAATAATAAAAGGAGAAAATAAAATAGCTGACAGTAAATGCCCCGAAGGAATGACCGAAGAAAAAGTCTTCCTTGAATTTCACTCTATTCTTCCAGAAAACCCAAATTGGGAAAACGCTGTAGTTGCTTGGGCAAAAGCAGCTGGACATAACAATATACCAACTGAAAAAGCAAGCTGTGAGGATATAGCTAAAGAAAACCAACCTGAGATAAAAATTGATCTACCAATAAAAGATTCTAAAATAAATAAAACACTTAATGTAAATATTTCATACATAGCACCAAAAGAAATAAAAAGTGTTCAATATTTTATTGACGAAGAAAAAATAGCAGAAAAAAAATCAGGTGATGTTAGTTATAATCTAGAATCCTTTAATCTCCCACAAAACCTAAAAGGTAAAGTAAAATTAAAAGTACAACTAACAGACAAAATAGGCCTAACTGCTTTTGATGAAATTCAAATAGAAATAATTTCAGAACCAAACACAACACAATAAAATGAAAAGGGAAAATAAAAATAAACAATCCGGCATAGCACTAATCATCACTATAGTATTAATATCTATAATGTTAACTTCAGTTATTTTGGTTAGTAAAGAAATGGTTGATGAAGTACGAAACTCTACTCGTATTGATAATTCCTTAATTGCTTATTACGCAGCCGAAGCTGGGTTGGAAGATGCTCTTCTTGAATGGAGATATAATCGTGACACAGAAATACCAACCAGAACTGTCAATATTAACAGCGATACAATAGTCCCAAATAATTCCAAAAAGGATTACACTAGATCTTATTATGAGCTAAATATGACAAATAGGGTTAATAGTATAGATGAACAAGTAATTTTAAAAGACAATGTTTTTGAATTTTCTATTCCAAGTATGAATCAAGATGTAAATCTTAACTGGAGTTTCAACCCCAATACTTCACCAAATCAATACAGGATAGAAATAACTACTTATGACGGTTTTGGTAATATTGTTGATGCGGGTAAGTTTTTTACTAATCCTGGAGTAAGTACTCAAACAATACCAAACAGTATCATCCCTAGTGGAGAAAAAGCAATTTTTAGAGTTAGGCCATGGTATTTAATAGATCCACCAGCTGGTGTAATACCGTCAATTAATTTGAATATAAACTCAAACTCACCAATATCGGGATCTTTTACTAATATTGAATCAGTTGGCTATTACGGTGGGGTTGCCAGAAAAATAAATGCCAGAATAGATAGAACTTCTGGTAGTATTATTAGTATAAATGACTTTGTTATTTATAGCGCAAGCGATTTGATAAAATAATTGTCTATTTATCCATCATCTCCTTGTATTGTTTTGCATACTCACCACTAATACCAAGGTGTTTCTCTATGATTTTTTCTTTATCCAATTCGCAAAAAAGTTCTAGGGTTTCTTTAGCGCATCTTTCCCAAGAAAATCTTTTTGCTATCTCCTTGCCCTTTTCTATCATTTTTTGTTGTCTATTTTCATTTTTTAAAAGTTTTATTATTTCTACTGATATTTCTTCGGTTTTATATGGATTTACAAGCAAAGAGGCTTCTCCATAAAGTTCTTCAAAAACAGGAATTTTACTAGCAACAACAGGTAATCCAGCATAAAAAGATTCCAAAACTGGGATACCAAAACCTTCATAACGAGAAAGAAAAACAAAAAGCTTTGCACTATGAAGCAGGTGATTTTTTTCTTCCTCACTAACATAATTTGTCAAAACAACCCTATCTTGTAAATTATATTTTGTTATTAAAGAATCTATTTTATCATAACCAAACCCCCTACTACCCGCTAAAACTAATTGGATATCAAATCCTTTTGAAAGTATTTCATAGAAAGATTTTATTAGATTGGCAATGTTTTTTTTATGTTCTATTCTACCAATATATAAAAGGAATGGTTTTTCTATTTTAAATTTATCAGAAATAATTCTCCATTTTTCTTTGTTTATTTCTTCCTTTTTTATCTTATCAGGATTGAAACCAAGATATATAACTTTTATCTTTTTTTCGTCTGCTTGATAAAATTTTACTAAATCATCTTTTGTAGTATGAGATATTGTTATTATTTTATCAGCATTTTTTACTGCCCATTTGGTTGTAAAATCCAGATAATTTCTAGAAAAAACAGAGTAACTTTCCGGAAAATACTTATAGGCAACATCATGAATGGTTATTATTTTTTTACTTTTAAAAGGGATTATCGGAGCCACATGAGAAGGCACAAAGAATATATGAGGAGGTCTTTTTTTTAATTCAAACCCCAATCTTAATTGAGTCCAAAGGCGCGGAAAAGGTATTTCTACTATATTAAAATTTTTGGGCAAATCCATTAGTTCCAAAGTATCTTTTTGTGGAGTGTAAAGATTATATTGGTTGTGATATTTACCACCATCTTTATATTCAGAAAAATCAATTTTTTTTAACCACAATAAAAGATTAGTAGAATAACCCTCCACACCGGTTGCTCTTTTTATGTTTATTCTTGATGCGTCTATTCCAATAATCATATAAAAATAAAAAACTTATAATATTAATATTATACCTGAATTATAAATAAAAAAACAATAAGGGCATTTGTGACCTTTTTGTTTTGAAAAATAAAGCTTTTATTGTATAATAATACATATGTATAAGAAAAGGAAAAAAATATTTAAAATAATTCGTTATTCCCTGATATCTATTTTTATTTTTATTGTTAGCCTAGTTTGTCTAGGTGTTATTTTTTATGCCTCTGGATATAAGGTAAATTGGAAAGCAAAGAAAATAGAAAAAACTGGAATGTTACTAATAACAACAAAAGAGAATGGTTTTAGAGTTTTTATTGATAAAAAAGAAACTAAAGTTTTTCACAATCGAGGGATAAATATTTTTGAAAATATTTATAAATTACCAATATTACCTGGAGAATATGATGTTGAAATAAAAAAAGAAGGGTCAAAAACATATTTTCAGAGAATAAAAATAGAACCTGAATTAATCACCAGAATAGAATCCGTCCTACTTTTACCAGAAAGTATAACAGAAGATAGTATTTTTGAAGAAAAAATATTAAAATATTCTATTTCTCCAAATGGAAAAAAATTCTTTTATCAATTATCAGAAGACAGAAAATATTATTTGTACGATATAGAGAAAAATGAAAAAATCCCAATTGAAATAATTAATCCCAAATTTGAAACAAAAAGAATAGATTGGTCAAAAGATTCGGAAAATATTTTAATAGAGAAAATTGATAGCGAAAAAAAGACAAATTATTTTTTAATAAAAACCAGGGAAATAAAAAATTCATATTTAGTTTCCGATAGGTTATCTTTTTTACCATCATTAGAAAAACTTTATTTATCACCCAAAAAATCAGATGAGTTTTTTGGTTTAGACAAGGATAATATATTATACAAAATAAACACCCAACAAAACACTACCGATATAGTCGAAGTAGATATTAAGGGTTTTTTTGAAAATAAAGACTATGTGTTTTTTTTAGATAAAAAAAATGATTTGATAAAAATGGATGCCAATACTTATTTAAAAGAAATAATTCTAGAAAGATTTGAGGTATTTGATGATTTTAAAATAATATCATTAAATAGCAACATTTTCTTTATTAACAATAAATCACTTTTTTACATAAAAGATAAAAATAATCTAGAACTAATAGAAAAAGATACCGAAAGTCTTTACCAAGAAAATAACAATAGAGGATTTTTTTATACAAATGGTTTTGAAATCTGGTATTACGATAGAACAAAAAAGATAAAAACTATGTTAACTAGATTTAGTAAAGAAATTAAAGATCTGCAGGAGTTTTATGAATACAAATATCTAGTTTATCAGCAAGGAACTGATTTGAACTTAATAAAAAAAGACGGACTCTTTACTCAATCAATAAATAATAATATAGAAAACATAAAAGTATTTGATAAAAATAAAATACTAATTTTGGAAAAATTAAACGACAAAACTATCTTAAGAATATTAGATCCGGAAACAAATTAAAAAAATTAATTAATGACTGGTTCTATTTGTTTAGCTTTTACTATGAGTCTTTTATAGTTTGTACCGACTGGAGTACAAGTCATAAGAGTTAAATTAAAATCATTACCTTTTTCTAAAACCGAAATATCATTTGGTAAAACCACCTTCATATCATAAACTTGATAGGTATATCTTTTATTTTTGTAGTTGATATAAATAACATCACCAGAAACCAATTTATCCAAAATACTAAAAACCGTGTTATATTTACCATCGCTCCACCAATAATAAGAAGAATGACCAGTAATAAAAACATTACCTTTTTCACCAGGAAACGAAGTTTGATTATAGTGAACAACGCCTTCTAATAAAAGTTTATTTATGTCGTCTTGGTTTCTACTAGAAGAATAAATTATTGGGGCTTGGACTCCAATTTTAGGAATAAATAATGTATTATCGGGCTCAACCAATCCACCTGTTTCTGGAAACTTAATCCCCCACCAGCTAGCCGTCTTGTCATCAGCATAATTAATATGCCACCACCATCTAACATTATTCCAAACCGCAGGACCATTTATTACTCCATAAACCGAACTAAAAACAAAAAAACTAACCAAAATAAATTTTGTACTTTCCAAAATCATTCCTCCAAAAATAACTAGCTCCCTCTTTAACCAACTTGGTATAAAAAATTTCTTCTGAACCATAAAATAAATTTTAAAAATAAAAAATCTTTTTTTATCAACAAATTAATAGTATAATTGTATAATAAAGATTAAATATTATCAATTGATTATTTGCCGCCGTGGCGGAACTGGCAGACGCGCACGACTCAAAATCGTGTTCTGGCAACAGAGTGTGAGTTCAACTCTCACCGGCGGCATTTTTTAAATTTATAAAATAAAAATAAAAAATGTTAAATTTTTTTAAAAAAAATAAAAAAATTTTAGAAAACAATAAAGAATTTAAAAAAATACCAAAACCTGTAGTTTTAATTATTCTAGATGGGTATGGTATTTCTCCTATAAAAGAAGGTAACGCTGTTTTTTCAGCAAACACACCTAATATAGATTTTTATCAAAAAAATTATCCTAAGGCCCTACTCCACACAGCGGGAAACGAAGTTGGTTTGCCTTTTGGAGAATTTGGCAATTCAGAAGTAGGTCACCTCAATATTGGATCTGGTAGAATAGTTTATCAACCATTATTAAGGGTATCAAATGAAATAGAATCAGGGCATCTTTATGATAACCCATCTCTAGAAAAATTAAAAAAACACCACAAAAAAAATAAAAGTAAAATACACTTATTGGGCTTGATAAGCGCTGGTGGAGTTCACTCTCACATAGAACATCTCTTTTCTTTGATTGATTGGATTGGCAAAAACAATTTAAAAAATGTTTATTTGCATTTATTTACCGATGGTAGAGATTCACCAACAAAATCAGCTGTTATTTTTATTGAAGATCTGTCCAAAAAAATAAAAGAATTAAAAGTAGATGCAAAAATAGCAAGCGTTTCTGGTCGTTATTTTGCTATGGATAGAGATTATCATTGGGATAGAACCAAAAAATCATACGATTGTTTAATTGGTAAAAGCCGATCAAAAACCAATGATATCGAAGAATATTTAAATGATAGTTACAAAAAAGAAATCACAGATGAATTTATAAAACCTGTTATTATTTGTGACAAAGACCAAAACCCAATAGGTCCAATAGAAGATAATGATGCTGTTTTATTTTTCAATATTAGACCAGACAGAACTAGACAGATTTTATCTGCTTTTATAAATAAAAATTTTAATAGTTTTAAGACTAATAATTTTAAAAACCTATTAGTCCTAACTATGACTCAATATGATCATTTTAAAAATGTAGAGGTTGTATTTCCAGAAAATCCTTTGGACAAAACACTCGGAGAGGTTTTATCAGACTCAGGAAAAAAGCAATTTCATATAGCTGAAACAGAAAAATACGCACATGTCACTTATTTCTTTAATGGAGGAAATGAAAAACCATTCAAGGGAGAAACGAGAGTTATAATACCAAGCCCTCGCGTACCAACATATGACAAAAAACCAGAAATGAGTGCTTACAAAATAACAAAAAGAGTGCTGGAGGAATTAGAAAAAAACAAACAAGACTTCTATGTTATAAACTTTGCCAACCCCGACATGGTTGGTCATACGGGTGATTTTAAAGCGATTGTTAAGGCAATAGAAGTTGTTGATGAATGTTTGGGTTTGATAATAAAAAAAGTTATAGAAACAGGAGGGGCTACAATTATTACAGCTGATCATGGAAACGCAGAGTCAGTAATAAACCCCGAAACGAAAGAAAAAGACACAGAACATAATATATATCCTGCACCCATAATGGTAATATCGGAAGAAATTAAAAAATCAAAAGCAGAAGAAAGTTTCAAAGAAATATTTTCAGAACCAATTGGCGCATTGGCCGACATAGCTCCCACGATACTAGATCTAATGAATATAGAAAAACCAACTGAAATGACTGGGGTGTCATTACTAAGTAGTTTGAAATAAAAATGAAAAAAAATATCTTCAAACCAAGATCTATTGCTATTATAGGAGCCTCTGAAAAAAGAAAGAAGCTTGGCTACCAAGTTTTAAAAAATATTATTGATGGTGGATATAAAGGGAAAATATACCCGGTAAATATAAATCCAAAACAAAAAAAGATTTTGGGATTAAAAAGTTATACCTCTGTATTAAAAATACCAGGAAAGATAGACGCGGCAGTATTTTTGATTCCATCAACATTTGTAGCATCAGCACTAGAAGAATGCGGAAAGAAAAAAGTAAAATTAGCAGTAGTTATTTCTGCTGGATTTAAAGAAATTGGAGACAAAGGAATAGGACTAGAAAAAGAAATACTAAAAATTGGCAAGAAATATAAAACAAAAATCCTTGGGCCTAATTGCCTGGGGTATATAGATACTTCAATAAATCTGAATGCCTCTTTTGCTCCATCATATCCAAAAAAAGGAAGTATTGCTGTGGTGTCACAGTCAGGAGCAATATGCACAGCAATATTGGACTGGGCCAGTAAAAGCAATGTGGGCTTTTCAAAATTCTTTTCTTTGGGAAACAAATCCGACATAACAGAAATCGACCTTTTTTCATATTTATCAAAAGACGAAGAGACTGATGTTATAATCTCATATTTAGAAAACATTGCCGAAGGAAAAGAATTTCGAAATATCGCAACCAAAACGAGTATTAAAAAACCTCTGATAATTTTGAAAGCCGGGGTTAGTGAAAAAGGCGCCGCAGCTATATCCTCTCATACTGGCTCTCTAGCAGGATCCGACCAAGCAGTTACCGCTCTTTTTAAACAAAGTGGCGTTATTCGTGCAAACTCACTAGAAGATATGTTTGATTGGGCAGAAAGCTTTAGTACGCTCAAAAAACCTCTTGGAAATAAAGTCGCTATAATTACAAATGCTGGTGGTCCAGGTGTTATGACTACCGACGCTATCGAGCAGACAAAACTTGAGTTGGCGAATCTAGATGAAGAAACTATAAAAAAATTGAAGAAAGTTTTACCTCCTTCAGCAAACACACACAATCCCATAGATATAATTGGAGACGCTGATGCGATAAGATATAAGAAATCTTTAGATATAATAGAAAAAGATAAAAATGTAGATTCTATTTTACTACTTTTAACGCCTCAGACATCAACTCAAATAAAAGAAACTGCTAAATTGATTTTAAAAAAGATAAAAACATCAGAGAAAACAATTGTACCTATTTTTATGGGAGGCAAAAAAGTAAATACCGGGATAGATATTTTTGAAAAGAACTCTAAGGGTGTTTTTGAATACCCCGAAAGAGCTGTAAAGGCTCTTGAAAAAATATCTTTTTGCCAATCATGTGAAATGGGAATCAGAAAAATATACCCACCCAAAAAGATTCGAGTATCCCCTGACACAAAATATAAAGTAAAAAACATTTTACAATCAAGTGATAAATTAATAGCTGGGTCCCCTGCTGATTTTATATTAAATAAATACAAAATACCTATTGTAAAATCAGCATTTGCAAAAAACAAAAAAGAGGCAAGTATATTTAGTAAAAAGATAGGTTTTCCTGTAGTATTTAAAATTGACTCCCCTGACATAATACACAAAAGCGACGTTGGTGGTGTCGTTGTTGGTATAAAAAATGAAAAAGATTCTGGGAAAGCATATGACGCTATCATCAAAAATGTCAGGAAATCAAAACCGAGAGCAAAAATCAATGGCGTTATTATTTACGAAATGATTTCTGGTGGAATGGATTTCTACATAGGAGCAAAACGAGATCCGCAATATGGCCCAATGATTGGGTTTGGACTTGGTGGTATTTATGTAGAAATATTAAAAGATGTTTCTTTCCGACTTGCTCCCCTATCTGAATTTGATATTGAGAAAATGTTAGGAGAACTCCGATCCACAAAGATAATTGAGGGTGCTCGTGGCAAAAAAGCACTCTATAAAAAAGGTATTATTGATACTCTCATTAAAATATCAAATCTCATGATAAACCATCCTGAAATCAAAGAACTTGATATAAACCCGTTAAAGGTTTTTGAAGATCGGGTTATAGCGCTAGACAATCGTTTTATACTTGAATAATAAAGTATCAGCAAATTACAACGAAAGTAATAAAAATAAAAATAAATTGGTTTTTATTTCAAGTCTTCTATCTTTAATTCCAGACTTTTTCTTCCATTCCACTCATTTAGATCTATTTTATAAACTATATCAATATCTTTACCATAATAAAGACTATCACCCACATCTCCATGATTAAATAATATAGCACTAAAATCTTTACCATTTTTTGTAAGCTTTAGTTTTGTATGAGAACTATCTTTACCAACTTTTTTTGATTCTTTTATCTTAACATTTTTTGTAATAAATAAAGGCTCTTCATTTTTGTTACCAAAAGGTTCAAATTTTTTTATTTGATTATAAAGATCAATATTTATATCTGAAAATTCTAATTCTTTTTCTATATTTAAATAAGACTTTAATTCTTCTTCTTTTAATTTGTTATCACCATATTGCAAAACCTGTTCTTTAAATAAATTGTAGTCTTCAATTTTCAAAGAAAATCCGCCAGCATTTTTATGACCACCATAATTAATAAATATTTTTTCAAAAACACTTAGCGTCTCAATAACATTAAAATCAACATCTGAACGAACTGAACCTTTTATTATTTCTCTTTCTTGGGCCATACAAAAAACCGGTCTAGATAATTCTCCTGACATTCTGCCAGCTATTAGCCCTATTATCCCAGAATTCCATTCTTCATTTTTCAAAAGCACTATATTGTTTATTTTACTTTCTTTATAATCAATTTTTAGTTGATTTACTATCTTTAAAACCAAATCTTGTCTTTCTTTGTTTAACTTTTCTAATTTCATAGATAAAACGCCAGCTTCAAGTTCATCTGAGGTTATTAATAACTCAAAAGCTGAGGCTGCATGAGCCATTCTGCCTGCAGCGTTGAGGCGAGGAGATATTTGAAAGCCAACCATATAGGGATCACTATTTTTCAAATCCACTCCTGCAACTTTAGCTAATTCTTTTAAGCCAACATTTCTTGTTTTTGATAAAACCAAAAGACCAAAATAAGCTATTATTCTGTTTTCAGATACTAAAGGTACAATATCGGATATAGTGCCAAGAGCAACGAGATCTAAACACCATTTCAGATAACCAGGAGAAATTATTTCCTTTTTCTTTTTTTTATTTATTTCCAAGACCAAAGCGTTCACCAACTTGAAAGCAACTCCAGCACCAGCCAAATCTTTAAAAGGATATTTGTCTCCTTTTTGTTTTGGGTTGATAATAGCCAATGCATTTGGTATTTTTTTAGGAACTTCATGATGATCAGTAATAACAACATCTATACCTTTCTTTTTTGCATAAGCCACTTCTTCAAAATTGCTTATCCCATTATCAACCGTTATAATCAATTTTGTTTTTTTAGTAGAAAAAAAATCGATAGATTTTTTATTAAGACCATAACCTTCTTGAATTCTATGAGGTATATAAAAATTAACTTTTGCTTTTAGTTTTTCCAAAATTTTATAAACAATAGCAGTAGATGTAATACCATCAACATCATAATCACCAAAGATAACGATCTCTTCTTTTTCATCGATGGCTTTTATTATCCTGTCGGTAGCTTTTTTTATATCTTTCAAAAGATATGGGTCAAACATCTTTTCATAACTTGGCTGAAAAAAATCAACAGCCTGTTTTTTATCTCTTATTCCCCTATTATAAAGAAGCTGAATAACAACATCATCCAAGTCTTTAAACTGTTTTTTATATTCATCATCAAATTTTTTTAATATTTTCCATTCCCTAACCATAAAAAAATTATTTAACTATAACTCTACCATCTACGGAAAGTATAATATATTCTTTTGGCTCATCTCCTTGCTGATAAACTTTCACCAATTTATCTAATTGCTCAACCACATCTATAGAAGTATCAAAAACTATATAAAAACCAGTTTTGTTTTCATTGGATATATGAGCTTTTAAATTATAGGTAGTCTGTTCAATTGTATACATTAAAACATTCAGACCAAATCTTTTTTTCAAAGACTCATCTGCTGTATTTACAAAATCAATAAAATTTTTTGTTACTATTTGTTTGCCACTTTCAACAATTAAGCCAGATAAATCAATAACTTTTGGCATTTTTACATCTTCCTCTATATTTGAAATAACATGACCACTATTGTCCAAAATATATTTCAACTCCCCCGTTTGCCAAACTATAGAGCTTGGTTTTTCTTGAACTTTTATTTTTATTTTTGCTGGAAAAACTTTGTACACCCTAACATCATCTATTCTTTTATAATAGTCTTTTAAAGCGGTTCTTACTTGTTCAGTTTTTAATAAAAATAGGTTTTTATCTTTTATATTCCTTTCTTCCAAAAATCTAACCATATCTCCCTCAAGTAAAACCTCATTATTGACTATTATTATATTTTTTATCCTAAAAAAAGAAGAAAAAAGACAAATATAAATTACCCCAGACAAAAAAATAATTGATGAAAATATAGTTCCATAAGGTATGTAAATCTTTCTTTGCGGCCTTCCAAAATATTCATTAGCATAATGTTTTGGTACGCTTTTGCCATGATCGCGATCACGAATAAAAAAAAGTTTTTTATTTTTTTTGTTTTTATTACCACGATAAACTTCTATGGGTTGCTTTTTTTCTATTTTGTTTTTATTCTCTTGTAACAAAAAAGATACTAACGAAACACCTAAATTAGAAATTTACAAAAATGATAATTATCTAAATTTAGGTAATAAGATATCATCGGAAACTTTTTTGAATCTTAGTAATATTTTATTAGATAAAATACAAAATGAAGAAATCAAAAATATTTTAGCATCTTCATTAAAAAGCAAAATCTCTCAAGCAAATCTTTTTATTGAAGATGCCATAAAATTTGATGAGATATCAATATATGATATTCAAAAACCAATTTTTTCCTTACCTTCCTTGATTTTTGATGAAAATGGTAAATTAGATATATCTGACCTATATGAAAATTGGGATAAGA
>Ga0101944_10006959_pt1 | contig 11666 bp, 11 predicted proteins | sample DewCreD2012metaG_FD_75245 | JGI IMG/M metagenome (GOLD analysis project Ga0101944, IMG submission 75245) | Hot spring sediment bacterial and archeal communities from British Columbia, Canada, to study Microbial Dark Matter (Phase II) - Dewar... ... | reverse complement strand
CCCGGCTAGTCTCCGCGCCGGCGACGGTCGGGATCGGGCGCGGGCTTTCCGTCCGGCCGACGCGACCGGAGCCGTAGGACGGGGAACGGGCCAGACCGTCTCAGCCGCGATCGGCGCCCGGGGGCCGGCGGTCGCGCCCGGGCAGCTGGTCGACCAGCGCCGCGGCGAGGATGTCGGCGGTCGAAATGACGACCGAGGCGCCGGCGCGATGCAGCAGCGCCTTGCGGCGGCTGCTTTCGCCATAGACGGCGATCTCGAGACCGGGATTGGCCGCATGCGCCGTCAGCGTGATGACGAGGTCCCTGTCCGGGTCGCTGGTGGCGACGATGAGCGCCCGGGCGGTATCGATCCGGGCGTTCGTCAGCACGGTATCGTCGGTACTCGCGCTCCCCGAGACGGTCAGGAATCGGTTCGACGCGGACAGCGCGGCCAGGCTCTCGTCGGCAACGACCACGACGACCTTCTCGCCGCGGTCGCGCAACTGTCCGGCGACCAGCTGGCCGACCGCCTCGTAGCCGACCACGATGACATGCCCGGAGATGCTCGCAAGTTCCTTCATCATGGCGCGATTCTCCCGATAGAGCACCACTTCCTCGCTGGAGAGCAGGCCGGTGAGCCGGGTGATGGCCACCCCGCCGATCACGATCGCGGCCAGCACCATGACGATCATGAAGCGCTTCTGCGCCGGGTTGAAGCCGGTGAAGTCGCCCAGCGTGCTCAGGAGGTTGACCGCGTTCCACAGGCCATCGAGCAGCTTGTCGCTCATCGTCCGGTCGCCGGTCTCGAGAAGGGCGAAGCCAAGTGTCGAGACCGCGATCACGCCCGCGAGCAACAGGACCGTCGCCAGCGCATTGCGCCGCCAGACACGAAACCGTTCCTCACCGCGCAGCGGGTCGCGCAGATAATAGACCGCCATGGCCTGACCGTCCTTCCCTTGTCCCGCCTGGCCCGGCCACGTCAGGCCGCCACGAAGCCCTTCCAGCTGGCCATATAGTCGATGAAGGCCGGGCCCAGCCCCTCGCCGGCCAGATAGGCGCGGCTGACCGGCGGCGCGATCGCCGCGAAGTCCGGGTCGGCGCGAAGTCGTGCCGGGAAGTCATGGTGGAGGATGGCGCCGCGGCCGACCATGACGAAGTCGGCCCCGGCCTCGAGGCAGGCGCGCACCCGCGCGCCCGACAGGAGCTTGCCGGCGACGCCCAGCCGCGTGGCCCCGCGCGGCAGGGCGGTGAAATGGTCGATCAGGCGGGTGCCGGCATAGGCCTCCTCTTCGGGGGACTTCAGCACGTCCCACAGCGAGAGGTCCACATAGTCCACCTGCCCCGAGGCGAGGAGATCGGCCGTCAGCGCGACCGAGTCGGCGAGCAGGATCCCGAACCGTTCGGGCGACAGGCGCACGCCGAGCTGGAAACCGGGCCGGGTGGTCGCGCGGATGCCGGCGATGATCGCCCACAGCGCCCGTTCGCGACCCTGCCGGTCGCCGCCCCAGCGGGGACGATGGTTGTTCGAGGAATCGAGGAACTGGGCGAGGAGATAGCCGTGCGCGCCATGCAGTTCGACCCCGTCGAAGCCGGCCGCCTCGGCACGGCCGGCGGCGGCCACGAAGTCCGCGATCAGTTGCTCGATCTCCGCATCCGAAAGCGCCCGGGCGCCGGTCTCGGCATCCTCCCACACGCAGACCGGCTGCTCGCCGGTGAGTGCCTTCACCGCGCGGCGGCCCGAGTGCTGGAGCTGGACGGCCGAGACGCAGCCCGCCGCCCGCAGGGCCTCGGCGAGGCGCGCGAGGCCGGGCAGCTGATGATCGCCCCAGATGCCGAGCTGGCCCGGAAAGCCCTGGCCATTGGCCTGGACATGGGCCGCGCAAGTCATGACGAGGCCGAAGCCGCCAGCCGCGCGCTTCGTCAGCCAGCGGAACTCGTCGTCGGACAGCGTGCCGTCGGCGTGCGACTGCAGGTTGGTGAGCGGGGCGAGCGCCAGCCGGTTGGGCCAGGCGGGGCCGCGGGCGAGCAGGAGCGGGGCGAAGGGATCGCTTGTCATGCCCGCCGCCCTGCCACGCCCGCCGGGGCGCGCCTTCCTCTCATTGTGGACGAGTGCCCGCCCCCGCCGTTCAGCTGCCCGCCGGGACCACCGAGATGGCGACCGCCTGCCCGATCGTCGCGGTGATCGAGGCGCCGGGCTTGATCTGGTCCATGAGCGACAGCAGCGCCGGGTCCTTCACGGTGAAGGTCATGACCTCGCCACCCGTCGGGTTCACCACCGAGATGGTGTCCGCGCGCTGGTTCACGGCCACGACGAGGCCGGTCAGGGTGATGCGATCGCCAACCACCCCTGCGGGCATGTTGCCCCTGGTGCCGGTGGCGGCCACGGCGGCGACCGAGCTTGCCGGCGCGGGCGCGCCCGGCCGCGTCAGGGCGAAGGCCACGGCCTCGTAGTAGCGGGCGACGACCGTCGAGCCGACGGTGATGCTGGAGAAGTTCGGCACATCCTTCCTGACCGTCACGGTCGTGGCGGTGCCGTCGGGAAGGGCCAGCTTGAGTGTGCGGTTCGCGGGATCGACGGCCATCACCGTCGCGCGGACTTCGACGACGTCGCCTTCGGCGGCCGCGCCCTTGCCGGTCTCGAGAACGGCAGCCTCTTGCGCCAGGGCCGGGACCCCGACGGTCGCGAAGGCCAGCCCAACCCATATTGCCTGTGCAGTCTTCATCAGATTGTCTCCCGTTTCGGGCGGCGAGGACATAGCTGCGTTGCCTGGCAGCCCTATAGGCCGGGGCCAGAAGGCTGTCTACCGCGCCCGGGGGCGTTTCCTCGCCGGCGGGCGCCTGCTACGGGCAGCCCATGTCCACTGCCCTTCCCGGATCGGCCGCCGCCATCTCCCTCCGGCTGGTGCGCGTGCCGGCGGCGTGCCAGGCCTGTACGGTGAAGCACCGCGCCATCTGCCAGGTCCTGTCGCCCGAAGACCGCCACGTGCTGGGACGTATCGGGCGGGTGCAGTCGCTGCCGCGCGGCGCCACGCTGATGTGGGAGGGCGACGCGACGACGAGCGTCGCCAATGTGCTCGAAGGCGTGCTCAAGCTGTCGCGCTCGACCGCCGACGGGCGGGAGCAGATCCTGGGTGTCGCCTATCCGTCGGATTTCGTCGGCCGCCCTTTCGGCCGGCGGGTTCCCTACCAGGTGACCGCCGTCACCGACGCGCGCCTGTGCCTGTTTCCCCGCGCCGCCTTCGAGCGCTTCGCCGCCGAGCATCCGGAGCTGGAGCATGAGCTGCTCGAGCGGACGCTCATCGACCTCGAGCGCGCGCACGGCCAGCTGCTCGATCTCGGCCGCAAGACGGCCGCCGAACGGCTGGCGAGCTTCCTCCTCGACCTGTCGCACCGCCTGGCGCAGGCCCAGTGCACGGCAGGCGACGGGACGCAGGCGCCGCTCGACGGGCTGGAGCTGCCCTTGAGCCGGCAGCAGATCGGCGACCTCCTGGGCCTTGTCATCGAGACGGTGAGCCGCACGCTCCACCGGATGCAGGATGCCGGCGCCATCGAGCTGGTGGGCCGCCGCGGCCTCCTGATCCGCGATCGCGCGATGCTGCGCCGGCTGGCCGGCGGCTGAGGGCCGGCCGAACCCGTCAGTCGGGCATGATGCGCTTCATGAAGGCGTCGAACATGGGCACGGTGAAGGCCGTGTCGCCATGGGCGGGCGAATAGAGCATCCCCTTCTGGATGAGCGAATTGCGGATCGGCGCCAGCTGGGTGACCAGCTTGCCCATGACGTCGGCAATGTCGCCCGACCGGTGCGGCCCCGGCCCCAGCGCGGCCATGGCGCGCATGTAGCGCTTCTCGCTGGGAGTCAGCCGGTCGAAGCGAACCCGGAAGAAGCTGGAATCGAGCTCGGCGACCGCGGTGACCCCGGCATTCTCGGCGTCTGTCAGGGTGATGGTGTCGTCGAAGGCCAGATCCCAGCAATGCTTGCCCCACTCCTGCAGGAAATAGGGGTAGCCGCCGGTCGCGCGGATGATCTCGGCGACGGCGGCCGGCTCGATACGGGCGCCCTCGCGCTCGATGGGAAGGGTGATGGCGACGCGCGCCGCGCCCTCGTCGAGGCGCGAGACGGGGATGAAGTCGAACAGGCGCTCGGCATAGGATTTGGCGCGGCCCATGCGCCCGAGCAGCTGCGGCAGGCCGGCAGCAACCAAGGCAAGCGGCTGCCCCTCCTGCGCGACGGCATGGAGCGCCGAGATGAGCGCGCCCAGCTGCGCTTCCTCGACATACTGGATCTCGTCCAGGATGAGGACCACCGCCGTCCCGCGCTCGCGCGCGGCCTCGCCCACCGCCATCAGCAGGTCGGTGAGGTCGGCCTCGAGGCTGCCCGAATCGGCAACGCCGGCGAGCGGGTCGAGATCGAGCGACAGCTCGACATCCTCGAACGTCATCTTGAGGCGTGCGAAACTGGCGAGCGCCCGCAGCGCCCGGCGGGCGCCGGACTTCGCGGCTTCCAGCCGGTCGAGCTTCAGAAGCAGGGCCCGGAGCGGCGGGGCGATGATCGCCGGCAGCGAGCGATGCTCGGGCGCCTCGATCCGCACGGGGTGGAAGCCCTGCCCTTCCGCGTCGCGGCGGATCTTGCCCAGGAGGACCGTCTTGCCCACCCCGCGCAGGCCATAGAGCACCAGGCTGCGCGCCGGGCGCCCGTCGGCGATCCGCGCCAGCGCGACGCCTGCCTTCTCGATGATCTCGTCGCGGCCGGCGAGCTCGGGCGGCTGGGTGCCGGCGCCGGGGGCGAAGGGGTTGCGGCGAGGGTCCATGGCCCAGTCTTATGAACTTCGGCTAAGGCTTGTAAACCCGGCCACGAGATGAATGCCAGGTGAACGGGGGGCGGGCAAGCGGCCCCACTGGCGTCGCGCCGGGCGAGCCGCTAGGGCCGGGCGCCATGCCCGGGATCCTTGCCAACGAAGCCTATCTGGTGACGGTGCTGGCGCAGCTGGCGGTCATCATCCTGGTGGGCCGGGCCATGAACCGGCTGTTCGTACGGCTGGGCCAGCCGGGCGCGGTCGGCGAGATCGTCGGCGGGCTGCTGCTCGGCCCGTCGTTCGCCGGCGCGCTCTTTCCCGACCTGCAGGGGGCCCTGTTCGCGCCCGAGACCGCGCGCACCCTCTATGTGCTGGGGCAGGTGGGCCTCATCCTGCTGATGTTCGAGATCGGCGCCGATTTCGACTACGGCCATCTCGCCGACCGGCGCTATCGCCGCGCGGTGCTGCTGACGGCGGCGGTGTCGGTCAGCCTGCCCTTTGCCGCCGGCGTCGCGCTGGGGCTCGGCACTCATTCGGCACTCGCGGCCGACATCGACCGCACGCTCTATGCCCTTTTCTGCGGGGTGGCGCTGGCGATCACGGCGGTGCCGATCCTGGGGCGGATCCTGCGCGAGTTCGGGCTCAACCGCGCACCCATAGGGGTGGTGGCCATTTCGGCGGCCGCCCTCAACGACGTCGTCGGCTGGCTGCTGCTCGCCACCATCTCGGCGCTGGCGATGGCCCAGCTGTCGGACGGCTTTCTCCCCCTGCGGCTGGCCGCGCTGGTGGCGCTGGCGCTGGCCCTGCGCTTCCTTGCCGCGCCGCTGGTCGCCCGACTGGTCGCGGGCGACCGGCTGGCCGGCTCGGAAGGTCCCCTGCCGTCGGGGCTGATGGCGCTTGCGATTGCGTTTGCACTGGGCCTGGCAATCGTGACCGAGGCGATCGGGGTGTTCGCCATTTTCGGCGGCTTCCTGGCCGGCCTGTGCTTCCACCCCCACGCCCGCTTCGTCGCGCGCTGGAAGGACAGCGTGGGCCGCTTCCTGATCGTCTTCTTCCTGCCGATCTTCTTCACGCTGACCGGCTTGAGGACCGACATCTTCGGACTGGAACTGGCCGACATTCCGCTGCTGCTCCTGGTGCTGGCGCTGGCAATCCTCGCCAAGGTGCTGCCCTGCTATGTGGCGGGCCGGCTGTCGGGCTTCTCGCGGACGGAAAGCTGGCTGCTGGGGGGCCTCATGAACACGCGCGCGCTCATGGAGCTGGTGGTGCTCAACATCGCCTTTGACCTGGGGCTCCTGCCGCAGAAGATGTTCACCATGCTGGTGCTGATGGCGGTCGTCACCACGCTGATGACGGGCCCGATCCTCAGGCTCCTCCTGCCGCGCATGGGGCTCGCGCTGCCGGCGCCGGGCCGGTCGGCGGAGGCCTGAGCCCGCCGTCAGCCGGCAGGCGTCAGGCGCAGGATTCGCCCTTCCGCCTCATCGGTCAAAAGATAGATGAAGCCATCGGGCCCGACGCGCACGTCGCGCACGCGCTCATCGATGACGAGCCGCGTCTCGCGCGCCGGCGTACCGTCGGGCTTCAGGCGGATGATCCGCAGGTCCGAGCTGGTGAGACCGCCGGCCAAGAGTGCCCCGTCGAGGCCGGGAAAGGCCTTGCCGCGATAGACGGCAAGCCCCGACGGTGCGATCGAGGGAGTCCAGACCGACACGGGCGAGACCATGCCCGGCCGCGCCGTCTCGTCCGAGATTCTCGCCCCTGAATATTCAAGGCTGTAGGTAACGATCGGCCAGCCATAGTTGCCGCCCGCCGCCAGGCGGTTCAGCTCGTCGCCCCCTTGCGCGCCATGCTCGGTCGCCCAGATCGCCCCCGTCTTCGGATCGCGCGCGAGGCCCTGGATGTTGCGGTGGCCCATGGTGAAGACGAGCGGGCCCCAGCCCGAGGCGGGCTCGGCAAGTCCGCGGTTGGCGGGAACCGCCCGGCCCTCAGGCGTGATCCGCAGCGTCTTGCCGAACAGCGCCTTCGGGTTCTGCGCCTGGTTGCGGATGTTCTGGCCGTCGAGCTTGACGGTGGGATTGCCGCCGTCGCCCACCGAGACCAGCAGGGTGCCGTCGGGCAGGAACAGGAGGCGCGAGCCGAAATGCGCGCCGCCCGTCTTGGGTGTGGGGTTGCGCAGCAGCTCCTTCGGCTCGACCAGCATGTTGCCGGCAAGGCGGGCGCGCGTGACGACGGTCGCATTGGCGCGGGCGTCGCCGGTCGCCGACGTCAGGTAGACGAGGCCGTTCTGCGCGAAGCCGGGGTCGAGCGCGACGTCGAGCAGCCCGCCCTGGCCGATCGCGGCCACCTTCGGCACACCCGGGATCGGCGCCCCCAGCTTCCCGTCGCGCGCGACGATCCTCAGCCGCCCGGGCCGCTCGGTCACCAGCATGCGCCCGTCGGGCAGGAAGGCGAGGCCCCAGGGGTTCTCGAGGCCCGAGGCGAAGGTCTCGACCCTGATCCCCGGCTCGGCCGGCACCTCGAAGGGCACGATCGGCGGGGCCTCGGCCAGGGCAGCGGGCGCGGCGAAGAGAAGGGCGAAAGGCACGGGCAGGCGCATGCGGCAACTCCGAAGGAACGGGGGGCATATGGAGCCGGCGGCTTTGCCGTTCCAGCCCGGCTCTGCTATGCCTGTTGCGAGGCCCGTTGGGCAACGCAAGGGGAGCAGGCGATGCGGCTCGACGACCAGCGCGAGAGCCAGAATATCGAGAACCGGCGCGGCGAGGGCGGCCTGCCGGGATTCGGACGCGGCGGTTTCGGCGGCGGAATGGGAGGCCTGCTCGGCGCCTTCCTGCCGCTCATCCTCTCGAGGTTCGGAATTGGCGGGGTGCTGGTGCTGGGGGCCATTTTCCTCGGCCTCACCTTTTTCGGCGGCGGCCTCGGCGGGGGCGGCGGCCCGAGCGTGGCACCGGGTGTGCAGCAGGCACCCGGCCTTCCGGGCGCGCAGGGCGTCGAGGGCGGGCCGCCGGGGGCAATCCGGCACGGCCAGCTGGAGACGGGAACCGACCGCTTCGTCGCCCGGGTGCTCGCCACCACCGAGGACGCCTGGAGCGAGATCTTCGCCGCCGCCGGCCAGCGCTACCAGCCGCCGGTACTGGTGCTGTTCGAGGGGCGGGTCAACTCGGGGTGCGGCTTCGCCTCGGCGGCAACCGGGCCCTTCTATTGCCCGGCCGACCGCAAGGTCTATCTCGACACCGCCTTCTTCGACCAGCTGGCGCAGCAGTTCGGCGCGCCCGGCGACTTCGCCGCAGCCTATGTGATCGCGCACGAGGTGGGCCACCATGTCCAGACGCTCTTGGGCATTTCCGAGCAGGTCGCGCGCGCGCAGGCCCGCGCGTCCAAAGTGGAGGGAAACCAGCTGCAGGTGCGCATGGAGCTGCAGGCCGACTGCTTCGCCGGCGTGTGGGCCTCGAAGAACCGCGATATCCTCGATGAAGGCGATTTCGCCGAAGGGGTGCGCGCGGCGCAGTCGATCGGCGACGACACGCTGATGCAGTCGGCCGGCCGGCGCGTGGTGCCCGACAGCTTCACCCACGGCTCGGCCGAGCAGCGCGTGCGCTGGCTGACCATCGGCTACCGCAGCGGCAATCCGGACGCCTGCGACACCTTCGGCGTGGCGGCCAGCCAGCTGTGAACGACCCGCGCGAGGCGCCGCTCGCTGCGGCGCTGGCCCGCAACCCGCGCGACATCGCCGCGCTTCTCGCCATGGGGCGGCTGAGGGCGGAAGGCGGCGACGACCGCGCCGCCACCGGATTCTTCCGCGCTGCACTGAACCAGGCGCAGGCGACGCCGCCGCCGGTCGCACTTCACGACGGCCTGCGCGCCGCCCAGGCCTGGCTCAAGGCCGCCAGCGAACGCTACACGCGCCACCTGCTCGACGGCGTGGGCGATGTCTCGGGCCTGCCGCGCCTCGCCTATGCGCTCGACCTGCTGCTGGGGCGGCGCCCGCTCCATCTCCAGCAGCCCAGCCTCTTCTATTTCCCGGGCCTGCCGCAGAAGCCTTTCTACGAGCGTTCGGACTTCCCCTGGCTTGCAGGGATAGAGGCGCTGATCCCCGAAATGGCGGCGGAAGCGCGCGCGATCCTCGCCGACGGAGTGGGCATGCGGCCCTATGTCGAGACTCCGACGGACCGGCCCGCGCCCAACAACCCGCTGCGCGACGACCCTTCCTGGTCGGCCTTCTTCCTGTGGCGCGGCGGGCGGGTGCAGGAGGCCAATGCCGCCCGCGCGCCGACGATGATGCGGGCGCTGGAGCTGGCGCCGATCCCGAAGATTGCCAGCCGCTCGCCCATGGCCCTGATGAGCGTGCTGCGGCCCGGCACCCATATCCAGCCGCACCACGGCATGCTGAACACGCGGCTTATCGTGCATGTGCCGCTGGTAACCGCGCCCGAGTGCGCGATCCGGGTGGGCCCCGAGACCCGGCGGTGGGAGCCGGGGACATCGCTCGTCTTCGACGACAGTTTCGAGCACGAGGCGTGGAACCGGGGGCCGGACACGCGCGCGGTCCTGCTGTTCGAGATCTGGCGGCCCGAAATCGTCCCGGAGGAGCGGGCCGCGCTGACGCGGCTGTTCGAGACGATCGACCGCTACGGCCTGGCGACCGCGGAATCGGGCGGGGACCAGTAGCGCCCGGCCGGGGGAAGGCTGTCATGAAAGCGTCATCCTGCCGGCGCAGGAAGGCGGCATGCTGAACCCCAAGGCCGGCTTTCGCCCCGACGACCCGGCGCGCGCGCTGGGCCTTCGCCCGACAGCTCCCGCGGCGATCGATGCCGAGCGCATCGCCCGGCTGGAAGCCGAGGTCTCGCGCTTGAAGGCGCGGGTGGCCAAGCGCGACTGGCTGATGGGGAACCGCGCCAGGCTCGAGCGCGAACTGGCGCGCGAGGTGCCGCGCGTGCGGGGGCTGGCGCCCGACGCCTTCTTCCGCGACCACTGGTGCACGCTGCGGCCCGTCATCCTCGAGGGCCTCGTCGACCATTGGCCGGCGATGGCCCACTGGGGGCTCGACCATTTCCGCGCACTCGGGAATCCGCAAGTGGAGGTGCAGACCGGGCGGGAAGCCGACCCCGACTTCGAGAGCAATTCACCCGCCCACCGGACGCTGATGCGCTGGCACGAACTCCTCGACCGGCTCGCCGGGGATCCGACGACCAACGATTTCTACATGACGGCCAACAACGGCTCGGTGAACCGGAAAGCACTTGCCAGGCTGTGGGAGGAGATCGGGCCGCTCCCCGGCTTTCTCGAGAAGAACCGCATGGGCGACGGCTTCTTCTGGATGGGGCCCAAGGGCACGATCACGCCCTGGCACCATGATCTCACGCAGAATTTCCTGCTCCAGGTACGGGGGACGAAACGGGTCACGCTGGCCGCACCCGAGGAGACGCCCCGGATGCGGAACCATCTCCACTGCTTCAGCCAGTGGGGCACGCGCACCGACTTTTCCGGAGAGCCCGACGCCCCCCACACCCTTCAGTGCGACATCGGCCCGGGGGACATGCTCTTCCTGCCCGTCGGCTGGTGGCACCATGTGGAAGCGCTCTCGATGACCATCGGGATGAGCTTCACCAATTTCGTGTGGTCCAATGATTTTGAGAAAGCGCTGACCGCCCGCGACCAACTCTGAGAGGCCTTACGCTGACGATGTACGAGTGGCAGACTGCCAGCGATCGTCGAGATTCCAGTGACAGGCAGGAGGAGACCTTCCATGAACTTGGCTCGCATGTATCTCGCCGCCGCAGTATCTGTCTCGCTCGCCGCACCGGCTTCGGCTGCCACCGTCGTCTTCACGCTGTCCGATGGCCTTACCGGCTCCTGGGAGCTTCCGGCGAGCCCGGTGCCCGACGTCGTGTTCCCGGATGCCTTCCGCATCAACAGCGTCACCGGCACAGTCGGCGGATCGCCCTTCACCACCTTCATGGAATTCTATCTCGGAACATCGGGCGGCGGCGTCTGCGCCGGCATTGGCTGCTCGCTGCTCGACCTCTTCGGGCCCCAACTGTTCTCGGGCACCCCGGCCGCGCCCACGTTCGCGCTCGGCGACTATGTCATGAAGGACGCCTCCGGCAACCCTGCCGCCCGGCTCACCATCGCCGAGGCCGGCGGCGGCGGATAGCAGGAGTTGGCGGCGGGTCAACGTCACGGCCCGGAATCCCTGGCGGCCGGCGCTGCGGCGCCGGCCCGTGCCTCGCCACAATAAACGTTTCGCGCGCGAAACCCATCCCCAAATCGACGCGATCTATCTCGTTTTCGAACGGCGCGGCGGCACGCAAGGAGGCGATTGTGGCGGGTGCGTTTTGCTTCTATGACGGCGGCAGCAACCGGCAACGAGGGGAAAGCCGCAAGATGACCGCCGCCGAGATCGCCGCTCAAGCCGCCCGCCTTCTGATCGAGGTCAAGGCGGTGAACCTGCGTCCGCACGAGCCGTTCATCTTCACCTCCGGCCGTGCCAGCCCGGTCTATGTCGACTGCCGCCGCTTGGTGTCGTTCCCCCGTGCCCGCAGGCTGCTGATGCGCATGGGCGCGGAGACGATCTGGCGCAGCGTAGGGGCCGAATCGGTCGATTTCGTGGCCGGTGGCGAGACGGCCGGCATCCCCTTCGCCGCGTGGCTGTCGGACGAGCTTGGCCTGCCCATGCTCTATGTCCGCAAGAAGCCAAAGGGGTTCGGCCGCAATGCCCAGATCGAGGGCGAGTTCCCGCCGGGCGCGCGGGTGCTGCTGGTCGAGGACCTGGCGACGGACGGCGGCAGCAAGCTGGTTTTCGTGGAGGCGCTGCGCAAGGCCGAGGCGAAGGTCGCCCACGCCTTCGTCATCTTCCATTACGGTATTTTCCCCCATGGCATCGCGCGGCTCGCCACGG
>Ga0101944_10006958_pt1 | contig 11670 bp, 10 predicted proteins | sample DewCreD2012metaG_FD_75245 | JGI IMG/M metagenome (GOLD analysis project Ga0101944, IMG submission 75245) | Hot spring sediment bacterial and archeal communities from British Columbia, Canada, to study Microbial Dark Matter (Phase II) - Dewar... ... | reverse complement strand
TGCGGGAGCTATCAACATTAGGTCGGCTCGTTCTGAAAGCGATATATGGGATATTTCTTCGGTTTCAGGTTCATCCCACATATTTGTTATAGCTGGGTTGCCGGTAATTGCTCGAAAAGTTGCGGGACCTATCAGATTGCACGCGGCGGCAGTCATTATAACGTGGACATCCGCGCCTTTCTGCACCAGCGCGCTTGCGATTTCTGCAGCTTTGTAAGCCGCAATGCTTCCGCTCACGCCCAGTATTATTGTTTTCTTGGCAGTTTTACTGCTGGATTTTGATCCTGCACCGCTCTGCAACAACGATGCACCTCAGTTTCTTGGCGGCTTCTTCTACGCTGTCGTTTATTACGGCATAATCATATATGCCTATCTGCTCTATCTCTTTTTGCGCTTCAGCCAGCCGCCTAGCGATCTCGTCTTCTGATTCAGTCATACGGTTCCTAAGCCTGCGCTCTAATTCTTCCATACTTGGCGGCAGCAGAAAAATCATTACTGCCTCTGGAATCTCTCTTCGCACAGCCGCGCCGCCCTGAACATCTATCTTCAATATAACATCTTTGCCTGCGGCAGCTTGATCTAAAACCCACTGCTTTGGTGTTCCGTACATGCTGCCATAGACTGCGGCGTATTCCAAAAATTCGCCCCGCTGTTTCATTTTTTCAAATTCATCAACTGAGACAAAATAATAGTCTTTTCCGTTTTCTTCGCCGGCTCGTTTTTCACGAGTGGTTACAGTTATACAGCGGGTGATATCCGGACACATTTGCATCAGTTCTTCGAGAACTGCATCTTTTCCAGCGCCCGAAGGAGCTGAAAGCACTATTACAAGCCCTTTTCTCTGCCGGATTTTATCTAAAAACTGCATATTTATGCCTTAGCCAAACATCGAAAAGGCGCAACAGCATTTGCCGCTGCGCGCCTCATTCTGCAGCCGCTTTTGAAACAGAATCTACAAACCAGCGGCATTATAGATAAAATTGATTGGGGCGAGTGATGAGATTCGAACTCACGGCCTTCAGGGCCACAACCTGACGCTCTAACCAACTGAGCTACACCCGCCGCGCAGTCTTGGCGCCCCCTGCGTGATTCGAACACGCGGCCCACTGCTTAGAAGGCAGTTGCTCTATCCCCTGAGCTAAGGGGGCGCTGGACGCAGTAATTATACCACAAACCTTTTTACAGCTCAAACTTTTACACGCTACTGCTTGACAGATTTTACGCTGTCTACGGCTTCTCCTATGCTTGCGTGAATTTTAAATACGTTGTCGAGTTTGGTTATCCTAAGCATTCTTTCTATGGCGCTGCTGCAAGCCACCAAGTTGACGCTGCCGCCGCTGGGCTTGACCTTCTTTGTAGCCGAAAGAAGCATCCCAAAGCCGCTCGAATCCATGTAGGATACTTTTTCCATGTTTATTATGACGTGTTTCTGTCCGGAAGCTATGACGGAGTCAATCGCTTTTTTGAACTCCGGTGCGGTATAAATATCTATCTCGCCGGCAGTATCAAGCACGGTAAGCCCTTCGATTTCTCGAGTTTGGATGTTCAGACGAATATTTTCCAAAATGTTCCCCCTCCCCTAAACTCGGAGCACTGCAGGATATCTTGTCTTGAGCAGTATAACTCCATCGCAGGCCGTAAATCAACAGGTGCTTGGGCTATAATCTTCATAGAATCTGCAGATTGCTGTTTTTATTTGCGTGCTTCCAGATATGGGATAGTAAAACGTTAACTAAGAAACACAAATTTTGCTTGAAGGATATTTTTACTGCGTTGGGTAAGCTCTAAGTTGGGAGTTTGGTGTAGGAGAATCCGTTTCCGTCTGTTCAAATAGATACTTCCCCATAGTTTGCAATGTTCTTGGCAGTGCCGACTGATCTGTTATTATAAAACTTGTGGGTTTATTAGCGGTCATTGTCGAAAGGAGGCGCTTTAGTGATAAGCGGTTTTAGAGTCTTGGATGTCAGATTTTTGGTTCTTGTCTGTTTGGCTTTAACGCTCAGTGTGATGGGTTTATCTCTGTCTGCTCAGCCGCCGCTGGCGAATGATTCTAGAATAGAGGTGGCTATAGAAGCTGTGCGTCCAGCGCTTGTGAGAGTATTTGTTGCCGAAGTTGACTACAGCGAAGGCAGGGAGGTAAAAAGCGAGGCTGCGGGCAGCGGTGTCATTGTGAGTCCTGACGGTTATGTGGTAACTAATCACCACGTAGCGGGGAATGCTAAACGTATATTCTGCACGCTTGCGAACAAAGAGCAGGTTGACGCCGACCTTGTCGGCACTGATCCGCTTACTGATGTTGCCGTTATCAAGCTTAGGTCTTCTGGTCCTAGACAGTTTCCAACTGCTGAATGGGGTGATTCGTCCAAGGTTAAAGTTGGCGATACCGTGTATGCAATGGGAAGCCCGCTTGCGCTTTCGCAGTCGGTTACATCGGGTATTGTAAGCAACACTGAAATGATTATACCGGAGTTTTTGGGTGCGGATCTTAGGCTTGACGGCGAAGATGTTGGCTCTATTGTGCGGTGGATAGGACATGATGCGGCAATAAAGCCTGGTAATTCCGGAGGTCCTTTGGTTAATACGGAAGGTAGGATAATAGGAATCAATGAGATAAGTCTTGGGCTTGCCGGCGCAATACCGAGCAATCTTGTAAGAAGCGTCGCCGAGCAGATAATCAAAAATGGCAAAGTAACGCGCGCATGGCTTGGAATGAGTGTACAGCCTTTGCTTAAGAGCAGCGGTCTTAAGACCGGTGTTTTGGTTGCAGGCGTGCTGCCTGATTCGCCGGCGAAAGCGGCGGGCATTATGCCTGGGGATGTTTTGGTTAAGATTGCTGGCAGAGATGTGAGTGTAAGGTTTTCTGAAGAAATCCCACTGTTTAACCAGATGGCAGCCGATCTGCCAATAGGGCAGGAAGTAGAAGCCATTGTTCTGAGGGCTGGTAAGGAGGTTCCTGTTAAAATCAAGCCGCAGGAGCGTCCGGAAGCGGAGCCGCGCCAGAGGGAGTTTAAAACTTGGGGGATGTGTGCGAGCAACATATCTTTTGTCGAAGCGAGAAAAATGCGCAGAGCAAGCCAAGACGGTGTTTTGGTTAGAAGCTGCAGACCTGGAGGACCTGCTGATGACGCCAAACCCAGCCTGCAGGAAAGTGATGTGATACTTGAGGTGGCAGGGAAGCCTATCAAGAATGTTGAGCAGCTTGCTGCTCTTACTCAAGAAATCCTGAAAGGCAAAACTGAACCGACGCCGGTTTTAGTTGCGTTTGATAGAGACAGCGAAAGGCTTGTTACAGTTGTTAAGATTGGAATGAAGGATTTGGAGGATCCTGGGCGAGAAGTTAAAAAAGCCTATCTGCCGATAGCAAGCCAAGTGCTGACTCGCGATATAGCCGAGGCGCTTGGCGTTAAGGGGCGAACAGGTGTTAGGGTTACCAAAGTTTATCCAAACACATCTGCGCAGAAAGCCAATCTGAAAGTTGGCGATCTGATTGTTGCGTTAGATGGTCAAGAAATACCAGCGACGAATCCTGAAGATGTTGAAGTGCTTCCCACGATGATTAGGCAGTATAAGATTGGCTCTACAGTAAAACTCACTGTTATTAGAAATGGGAAAGAGATTCAGGTGCCTGTGGTGCTTGAAGAATCCCGTCCTCTGCCGCGCGAAATGAGGCGATACATAGATGATATCTTTGAGTTTGAGGTTAGAGATATTGCGTTTCAGGATAGGGTTGATCTGAATATTGATAAAGATGTGTCTGGGGTGTATGTTGAAAGTGTGGCTGAAGGCGGCTGGGCTGCTCTTGGGAGATTGTCGGCGGGCGACATAATAATTGAGATAGACGGCAGACCCGCTGCCGATGTGCTGGCGGTTAAAGCGGCTATGCAGAAAATTGCCGCAGAGAAGCCGAAGTTTGTCGTAATCAAGGTTATACGCGATAACGATGAGCGGTTTATCGAACTTGAAACGGATTGGCAGAACGGAAAATAGTAAGCGGATGAAGTCTTAAGATTGGAGGATTTACTATGAGATCGTTTGCTTTGGTTTTTTGCATTTGTTTGGCGGGTTTGTCTCCTGTGCATATTTATGGTGCTGACGATGTGGCGGCGCAGGCTAAAGCTGTTGTTGACAAGGTTGGGGCGGCGGTTGTGAGTGTGGAAATGCTTTTTTCGATGAGCGCTACGTATGGCGGCAGGACAGAAAAAAGCGAGTATAAAGCTGATATTACCGGCACGGTTATAGACCCGTCGGGACTGACGGTTGTTGCGCTTTCATCTACAAATCCAGGCGAGATGCTCAAGTCGCTTATGGGTTCTTATGCATCGGAAATGAACATAAAAACAGATGCTTCTGATGTGAAGATAAGATTGGCGGATGGCAAAGAGATTCCTGCTAAGATTGTTCTTAGGGATAGGGATTTGGACTTGGCTTTTATACGCCCATCGCAGAAACTGGATTCGCCTACTCCCTATGTGGATTTGAAGCAGACAGCATCGCCGCAGATGCTTGATCAGGTAATCGTAGTTGACAGACTTGGCAAGATCGCCAACAGAGTGCTTTCGGTCAGTGTGAAGCGGGTGCAGTCAGTTATCGAAAAGCCGAGAAAATCTTATGTGGTGACTAGTTTATCGGATATGGAGAGCGAGTCTGCCTCTCTTCCTGCTGGGATGCCGGTTTTCACTCCCGACGGCAAAGTTGTTGGCATTCAGGTGCTTAGAATGGCTCCTGTTCCATCTTCTGCTCTCAGCGGCATGGGGGATATTACCAACTATATGCTGCTTATAGTGCTGCCGGCGGCTGATATTGCCGAGGTTGCACAGCAGGTGCCGGAAGATGCGCCCAAAGAGTCGGCAGGCGCTGACAAGTGATTCATCTGAAGCCGCTGAATGCGCTTGAAAGGAGCAAGTTTGTGAAGATTGATATTCGTAAAAAATCTGGAGTTTTTATTTTCTTTGTTTTGACGGCTGTGTTTGTCATGTGTTCTGCAGCTTTGGCAGACGATATCGCCGAAGCAGGCAGAAAAGTTGCTTTTCAGTGGGGAAAAGCGGTTGTTTATGTTGAATTAGTTGTGCGCATTGACTACGGCGATGGCAGACCTGAAGAGTCTAAGCCGAGCGGCACGGGCGTGATAGTGGATCCTTATGGGTTGACTTTAGTGCCTATGAGTGGTACCGGCATTGATTTCGATGGCGCAAAGGTGGTTTCTGCTAAGATAAGGCTCTACGATGGCACTGAGATGCCTTCGGCAGTAGTGCTTAGAGATGCCGATCTGGATATGGTGTTTCTCAGGCCTCTTAAGAAGCCGGCAAAACCAATGGCGTTTGTTGATATGAAAACCGGCGTCAAAGTTAGTCAGCTTCAGGATGTTGTGGTGCTTTTTAGGCAGGAGAAAATTGCTAACTGCGCGCTTTCGGCGGTGATTGAACAAATTAGGGCTGTTGTTGATAAACCGCGGCTGTTCTATGTGCCGAGTTTATCGGCAGGCTCCTCTGAATATGGAGCGCCTGTTTTCAGCTTAGAAGGCAGACCTGTTGGAGTGGTTCTTTATAGATACGCCGCTTCCAGCAGCAGCTATAGCGATTCTGACAGCAGTTCAATAAAGGCTATAATTCCAGCGGCTGATGTTTTAAAAGCGGCCGTCCAGGCTCCAAAGGATGTGCCGAAGGCGCCGTCGAAACAGCCAACCAAAACTAACAAACCTGCGGCAAAACCAAAAACTTCGAAACACTAAAGGCTGATTGTGATATACTGTAATCCGGCGATTCGCAGTTTGTGCGTTTCGCTGGGCGGGATGTCGGGTAACAATAGAATCGGATATTTCAATAGCTTGGATTTGTTGAATTGCTCGCAACCACTGACGAATCACATTGTAAGTTCGTAGCAGATTGCCTCAGAGACAGCGGACTTTGGCGCCTGCCGGATGTAGAGGTTGAGACTGGTCGGCTGTGGCGTATATCTCCAAGCCTTTTTTCGCTTGATTCCAGCTTTGTTCGGATGCTTGAACGTTTGGGATATGCTATTTGGTCTTTCTATGCGGCTGTTAATAAACTGTATCTAAGCGGCGAGTATCCTTGGGTAAACGAGTATTTGGATATGGGCAAGCCGGATTCGCTGGTTGAACACGCCCATATGAACTACCAAAAGCGCCTGCTGCCTGGTGTTATAAGACCTGATATACTGCTTATGGAACAAGGCGCACGAATAACCGAGCTTGACAGCGTGCCTGGCGGCATAGGACTTACTGCTGCTATGTCTATTACTTACGGCAGATGCGGACAGGAAGTGTTAGGAGGCGCTGATGGGATGATTTCTGGTTTTGGGGCGATGCTTTCGGCTGTATCTGGAATGGATAATCCGGCGGCGGCGATTGTAGTGTCTGAGGAGTCTGCTGATTATAGACCAGAGATGGAGTGGCTTGCTGCAGAGCTTCGAGCAAGAGGACGCAGTGTATGGATGGTTCGCCCTGAAGATGTAGTTTTCACAGAAGAAGCTCTTTTTATTGATATAGAATCCCAGCGGATCAAGCTTGACGTCATTTATAGGTTTTATGAGCTGTTTGATCTAAAGAATATACCAAAGTCCGAACTCATAGCCTATGCTGCTAAAAAGAAACGGGTTGTAGTTACGCCGCCGTATAAACATCATTTGGAAGAAAAGCTGCTGCTTGCGCTTATTAACCATCCAATGCTCGAAGGATTTTTCCTGCGTGAGATGGGGGAAGAAGGTTTTAGTCTGCTGCGCGAGATTGTTTCGCCTACTTGGGTGCTGGACTCTCGTCCTGTGCCGCCGCATGCAGTTATATCTGGATTTCAGTTTAGAGGTGAGGCTGTGCAGGATTGGCGAGTTGTAGAAAATGCCACACAGAAGGAACGCAGACTTGTTATCAAGCCTTCCGGTTTCTCGCCGATTGCTTGGGGCAGCAGAGGTGTAATCGTTGGGCATGATGTTTCGTCTGATAAATGGGCGGAGGCTGTTGAGTCGGCTTTGGCGAATTTTAACAGCTCCCCAAGTGTTCTGCAGGAGTTTCATGACGGTAAGCGTGTTCGAGTTCGTTACTATAACGAGTCTTTGGATGATATAGTGGAGATGGAGGGCAGAGTTAGGCTTTGTCCTTACTACTTTGTTGAGAAAGATGGAGTGAATCTTCGAGGGGTTCTTGCTACAGTGGTGCCGCTGGACAAGAAGTTTATCCACGGTATGCTTGATGCTGTGATGTTACCTTGTAAGGTTGAAGGCGATGCTTGAAAAGATATCAAAACACGTTGAAAAACTTACTGAGTCCGAGCCGGCAGTGGCCAAGCAGTTTTTGGCGTCCGAAGAAGAGAAGCTGCCGAGCGCCGGCGAAGCGCGCGATCCGCTTTGCGAAGAGCATTACCAGCCGGTTCGCGGTTTGGTACACAAGTATGCTAACAGAGTTTTGTGTTTGCTGACGGCTGAGTGCGCGTCTTACTGCAGGTTTTGTACGCGCCGCAGGATGGTGTCTGACATTGAGCTTGGAAGGATGACTAAAGAGGATGTGGAGCATTGGGTGGATTATATTGGGGCGCATCCGGAAGTAAAGGAAGTTATAATTTCTGGCGGCGATCCGCTGGTGGTTTCGGACGATTTGTTTGCTTTTGCGGTGGATAGACTCTCATCTGTAGAGACAGTGAAAGTCCTCCGCATAGGCACTAGAGTTCCTGTTTCCGATCCTGCAATGCTCACAGACGCTAAGTTAGAAGCTATTTCCTCTGTTTCGCAGCCAGTTTATGTTGGCATTCATTTTGAGCATCCTGCTGAAATTACCTCGGAGACGGTGCAGGCGTGCGAACGATTGAGAAAAGCTGGGGCTATTTTGTACAGCCAAACTGTATTTCTGGCTGGCGTGAACGATGATTACAATGTTCTGTTTGAGCTTTTTTCGCGGCTTATAGAGATTGGCGTTAGACCTTATTATCTCTACAGATGCGATCCAGTGGAAGGCGCGGGGCATTTCAGAGTAGATTTCAAGAAAGAGTGCGAGATCGCTACGAGACTTAGGGCTAATTTATCGGGTTTAGCTTGTCCTACATATGTTATAGATTCTCCGAATGGCAGCGGCAAAATACCTGTGCCGTTGGGGTTCTGGGAAGTTGACTACAGTTGTTATCGTGATTTTCGAGGCGACTTACACAGCGTTGAGCCGGATGTTCCCGCCGGCTGTAGATTTGCTGGCGTGTGTTCTTTGTGATTTCTATTTGTTTAGGAGTTGTAGTTATGTTGAAGCTTTATCAGACTGAATGGTGTCCTTATTGTGCAAGAGTGCGGGCGAAAATCGCTGAGTTGGGTGCAGAGTGCGAGATTGTAGATGTGCCGCGCGATAAAGCTTCGAGAACTGAGCTTATCAGAATATCTGGTCAGGCTGGCGTGCCTACGCTTGTAACTGAAGATGGACTGATAATCGCTGACGATGACGATGCGATAATAGCCTACCTTGAGAAAAACCACAGGTAGTATTCCCAGCTCTCTTTTTTCGTGCTGATTTGCTCTATATCGCTGCTATTTTATTTGATGAGTTCTTGAATAACGGTCAGCCTGACTTTTATTGACTGCTGCGACGTGTCTGTGTCGTCAAATCCCATTCCGCTGCCAATTCCGGTTATGCCGCCGCTGCCCGGCGTCGCAAGCGACGAAGTGGGCGTAGCGGAAGTTGGGTATGAGCTTGGTCCGAGAGGCGCCGTGCCATATATGCCGGGACCCGACGGCATAGTATAGCTTTCGCCGCCGGTCATAAGCGAGGGAATATTCCCTCCGCTTACGTTAACTCTCTGCTGCAGTCCAGCGATTGTTTCGGCAGCGAGTGTTGACTGGAATTCCATTGTGATTATGTTTTTGATCAGCTTTCCGGTTTCGTATGCGAAATAGCTGGTGATTGTCGCATCTATTGGTCCAGCTATCTTAGGTTTCTTCTTCTTAACAACCGACATGCCGCTGGCTCCGGCTGCGCCGCCGCTTGTATCAGTTCCTTCCGCCCAGCTGAGCGCTGTGGCATAGGGTGCTGTTATTTGATTTACTACCTGCCCGTATGGCATGTTCTGAAGCCCTGTATTTTCCTGCTCTTCCAAGAACTTAAAATTGGGCAGTCCGCGCACTTTTGACACTATTTTGGCGCACTTATAGCCCTGCTCCCATTCAAGACCTTCAAGCGTGCTTGTTCCGGTGAAATCCGTAAGGTCGCACAGCCCTTCTAGTTTAAGCTTGAATGTGCACGGCCATGTCTCGCCTACCTGAACTAGTCTCGAAGGCAGCCAAACCAGCGTATCTGTAACAGTGGCTTCCACAGTTTGTGATAGAACGTTGTCTTCCAGCGTGCGGCCAGTGTTGTTCACTATCTTATAAACGCTTTTCAGCGGAGTGCCTGTGTAAGCAATCATGTTCACGTTGCCGTAGAGCTGGGTAAACCCATTTTTGTCAACTTTGTAGCGTGCAAGTGCCGCCGTGCCTCCGCTCTGAAGGTCTTCTATAGCCTGCAGCACGGAAAATTGTCCTTGGATCGGATATTGTCCTCCGGAAAGGCTGACGCCTGCTGGACTTAAGATATCAGCGTAGGTGGTGAACCTAAAGATGTTCTCCTGTCCGATCCTAAATGTATATCTGAGCTTGATTGGCGCAGGTGGATTGGTCTGAGGAACTTTATTCTGCAGATTGATGCTTACCTTTGCCGTTTCCAATGAAACGTATTTGCCGCTTTCGTTCGGACCGAAGCCTTCGACCGCTATCTCATGCTTACCATCTTTGAAATAGCGATCTTCTGCGCTGAGTGTGGGATCATTTATAGGCTCTTTGCTTTTCCAGATATAGACAATGCTGTCTGAGTATGCTTTGCCGTCAGTGGAAGAAAGCCCAACGGCGGCTATAAACCTCCCATCTATCTTCACCACCAGAAAACCGGTGCTGGCTACTTCTGGCGCCAGCGAGGCTCGCGGCACCACGATTTTGACTTGGTCTCTTACTATCTGTCCTTCCGTAGGCGATTGTATTGTTATTGCTGACGCAGTTACGGCGGCAACCGCTGTAATTACAGCAATCAATACACTAAAGCGGCATATTACTTGGATCAAGCGCATTTATTCTCATCTCCAGATTAGAAACTTGAGTCTTATTATATCGGCTCAGATAGATGCTACCACACCTGAAAACACACGTCAAACATTAATGCATCTTCTGAATATGACATACATCATTGACTGTTTCTACAACTACTCTGTTCCCCTCAAAAAGCAGCGAGTTAATAGCAGTGTTATCCTGCTTTATTTCTTTATACCTGCCAACCGGCAGACCGAGAAAATAGCATACTAGAACTCTGTTTACGCTTTTATGCGCCACAACAGCCGTGGTTTCTCCTCTATGTCTTTCAGCTATTCTATTAATTGCCGGCACGACTCTGTCGCGCAGGATTCCAAAGGACTCGCCGCCAGGTATTTCTATATTTTCTGGGTCTGCTTTCCATTTTTCGAATATGTCTCGTCCAAATTGAGAGGTTATTTTCTCTGCGTCCAAGCCTTCCCACATTCCATAGTTTATTTCGCGCAGGTCGGGTTCTTCAATTGGCGTCAAATCGTGTTTTTTAGCTATGATATCAGCCGTTCGTTTTGCGCGTATCAGATCGCTTGAATATACTGCGGCTAGCTGTACTTGTGAAAGTCTATCGGCAATAATTTCCGCTTCTCGGATCCCTCGCTCGTTTAGATCAATGTCTGTCCATCCTGTGTACGCAGATTTTGCATTCCATTCCACTTGTCCATGCCTGATCAGCAATATTCTTGCAGCCGGTGAAGTCTGAGAATAGTTCGGAAAAGATGCATATCCGCCTGAGTCGGGATTGGTCATTCCGTTGGCCATCCTCCATCTTCACCGTATAGGTTGGCGTCTGGATCGTCAATTGGTCTGTCTTCTTTCGAACCGCCGCCGGTATCTCCCGAGTCTGTAGTTTCATCCGATTGGGTTCCGCTGTTCTCCGGTGGATTTGCGTTTGGATCGGGTTCGGCTGGCTTTGTGCTGTCAATTTGGCGCAGTCCATCACCTTTTATTGGCGGTGCTTGTTTTGGCGTAAGAGATAAGCTTTCCGCCATTCGCATAAAAATGCTGCGGCTGTCGCTCTCTGCTTTTCCAGACGTGTCTATACACCGCAGCATCCAGCAGTGTCTGCCTTCGAGTATAATCGCTCTGTGAACTACGCGTTTGAGAGCAGGTGTGCCGTCGGTAGTGGTGAATGCGCTTCTGCCGGCTATGTCGGTTTGATCCCAAGACGCTAAATACGCATTGTATTTGAGAAAGCTCTCGGGGGTATGATCTCTGCTCAGCAGTCTGTGTCTGATGTTTATTACGATTTCCGCGCTTGCCGCTGGATCGGTTGATACAACAAACCAATAACCCCCCTGCCAGTCTTTACCCAATCCTGCTGATTGATCTTTTACTGTCCAATCCAGCGGATGCTCGAACCATATTTTGTATTTTTCGCTGCCATATACAGTCCACTGCATTGGCTTTGCGTCATCTATCTGCGGTTTCACAGAGCTGCTGTTTGGCGGCGAAGCGGCTGCTCCGTTTGCATTTTGCGAGTTCGAGCTATCAGCGCCTTTAGAAAAGCCTTTATTGTCCACTACAATACTCATTGATCCGCCGGCTATTTCTTTACCGCTTTCGTTTAGTCCC
>Ga0101944_10006957_pt1 | contig 11671 bp, 13 predicted proteins | sample DewCreD2012metaG_FD_75245 | JGI IMG/M metagenome (GOLD analysis project Ga0101944, IMG submission 75245) | Hot spring sediment bacterial and archeal communities from British Columbia, Canada, to study Microbial Dark Matter (Phase II) - Dewar... ... | reverse complement strand
ATGAGTTCGTTTTCGGCTTCGCCAAACAGATCCGGCGCACCTGAACCAGCCACGACGGGCCTATCTTCCGGGGTGGCGACAAACATGACCCATCCGCCCGATACCGCCACGGCATTTTCATGGACGGGGGCGGCGCCCGTTACGCCATGGTCATTCATCGTGAAAATGGTCTGCCCTACATGGACCGAATTTTCATCTCCGGGGGCGACGACAGAAATCCGATTCACTGCATGGGACAAAGAAACAAGCAAGGTGGCTTCACCCTGGTCGAACTGTTGGTCGTTTTGGTGCTGATGGCCTTGGCCTTGGGGCTTGCCTTCCAGAGCATCGGAAAGACTTCCGATGTCAAACAGGCCAAGATCTTCGCCGGGGAGCTCACCAACCTGCTTCGAAAGGCCAGGGCAAGCGCCGTGAATACCGGCGGCCCGTTCGATGTTCGGATTTCCTTGCCGGAACGCCTGTGTCGGATGGAGGAAGTGGAATTGGACATTCCCGAACCCCTTCGGGTCGAAGTCCGGCGGATCCGCTTCGAAGAGAACGGGGATGCGGTCATTCGGTTCCATCCGGACGGCGGTTCCAGCGGAGGGGAAATTCTGGTGTATGGGCCGGATGGGTTTGTGACCGGCATTCGGGTGGATCTGTTTACAGGCGCCATCCAGAAGGCCCGGGAAACGGATGATTCTTTGGGTTGAAGCGTGGTCGTCGCGGGGTGAGCGACGGGCGGATGGGAAGGCCTTCATAGGGTCGCAGAAACGGATTGCGATGGGAAAGACGTTGAAACCCAGGGGGGACGGCCTTGGATCCTTTGGATTTACCCTGATCGAGGTTGCGGTTTCCCTGTTGATCCTCGCCGTGGTCGTTGCGGCGGTGTTCGATGCCTTGAGCGCTTCCCGAAGGCTTTCCATCAAGGCGGATGAAACCCTCGAGGCGGGGCGGGTTCTCGGCAATGTCTTGAACAACCGCTTCTTGATCGAGGATCTGCTTCAGCGCTACGAAGACGAGATCGAGATCACCGATGTGGTGAGTCAGGAACCGGAATGGATGGTTGCCATTCGGATCGTGCCTTTGTTGCTGCTTGCGGAAGACGAGCGCGATCCCATCGATGCGGCCGGGATGGAACGGATGCAGGTGTGCGTGTATCGGGCCGCAGCCGGCGGGTGGGGTCGGGAGAACAAACGCTATTGTGTGGAACGATGGGTGCGTTATGGAACAGGGGGGTCGGATCAGGCCGGTCTCAAGAAGAGCCGCTCGAGGAAGGGATCGGAAAAGAGCCGCCTCAGCGCCCCATAACGCCGTTCCTTCGGGGTTTACCCTGCTCGAGGTGTTGGTGGCCCTGGTATTGATGGCTGCGGTGAGCTTGGCTGCAGGGCTTGCCTTGCGACTGGCCGTGGAAGCCAACGAGCGGGTGGAGGCCGAAGGGGACAGCCGCCAGGTGATGGCGATCCTGCCGGAAATGCTTTCCCGGCAGCTGGCCTTGGTGCGCGTGGGCTCGAAGTTCTCTCCGGTTCAAAGCTCGGCTCAAGTCGCATCGGCGATCGCAAAAGACGTCGGTGCCGGGCTCGATTCCGATTCGTCCCTTTCCGAGCTGGCCTTTTGCGGGGATGTGCATCGTCTTTCTTTCGTGACCGTTCATTCCCGCCAAGGCTCCGCCTACCAAGGCGTGTTGTGGGTATCGTATGTGTATGACGAGGCGGACCGAAGCCTTTCAATCTATCAGAAAGTCATCACCCGCATCGAGGATCTCGGAGGAAAAGAGAGAGGACCGGGGCTTTCCCGATCCAAACGCAAGCGGATGGCGTTCGAGCCGGAGCGCGTCAGCCGAATCGAAGACGTTTCCGCCTTCCGCCTCTCCTACAGCGAGGAACCGGATGCGGATCCGGCCGACCCCACCGCCTGGTTTCCGACGTGGGAATGCAATGTACAGTTCGGTGAAATCGATTTCGGCGTTCCGGCCCAGGTGGCGCTGACGCTCGAAGTGGGGGTTGGAAAAGGAAAACGAAGCGGCACATGGATTTTTCCGGTTGGAAACATGGGATCTTCCGGGCAAAGCGCTCCGAGTTCGAGCACACCGACCGAGACCGGCACACCGGCCGAGAAAAACGCGGCGGCGCCCTCGTGACGGTGTTGTGGGTCGTCGTGCTGTTGGGATATTTGAGCGCCCGGCATGCCGCCCACAACCGGGACAAGGCCGGTCTTGCGATGGATGCGATGGAACGGATTCGGATCGATCAAACAATTCGGTCCGTCGTGGACCTGTTCGGATCGGGGAAATCCCCGTTTCCGACAGCGGAAAAGGCCAAATGGACGCGTGTGACGATCGGGGATACCGATGGTTGGGTGCGTTTGGACTCGGAAAAGAAGCGCATTGCAGTATCTGCTGCAAACGACGGAAAACTTCGTCAACTGGTGCAAACGCTTCTCGAAGAAACCGAGGAAAGCCTCTCCGACAAGGAACTTGCCCTCAAGAGCGGCGAGATGGTGGATGCCTTGTTGGACTGGGTGGATGAGGACGATCTGCGTCGGTTGAACGGGGCCGAGGCAGACGACTATTTGGCAGCCGGGTTGAACTACGTGCCTTCGGATGCCCCGTTTCGGACCTTGAGCGAAATGCTCTTGGTGTTGGGAATGAGCGAATCGTTTTTTTGGGGACAACCCATCGAGGCACTGATGGCCGATCTCGAGGATATGGCGGACGAAGCCTCGGGGCTTGGGGCCGTGCGATCGGTTGGGGCTTCAAGGCGCACCGCTTCCGGCGGCCTTCGAAGCCGAACCCCGGTGGAGCGGACCGAGCGGACGCCGAATTTTTGGGATGCCGTCACCGTCTATTCGAAATCGGTCCATCGATTGACGATGATCGGCACCGGGAATCGAAAGGGGTATTGGATGGCTGTGGTGTTGTTTGAATCGAAAGGAGACAGCCAGCTCGTCCTGGAAGATATCCGGTTGCATTTTCCATCGGAAGATTGGCGGCCGGGGTTGGAGGACTTGATGCAGCGAATGGAGCGGATGAAGAATCCGCCTTGGAAGCGTTATATCGCGGTGGATCGATGATAGGAGCCCATCCCAAACGGATCGTCGGGCTTTATGTCGGCGCAAAAAGGCTTCAGTATGCGGCTGTAGAGAGGCAGCGGCTCCGTCGATGGCAGCCGATCGCGCTTTCTTCCTGGCCACAGGTTTCAGCTGTCGCCGCTGAAAACCCCCTTCATGTCCTTCGGGAGTTCTTGAAGAACACCCTTCCCGAAAAAGGGCTTCACTGGTATGTGGCCCTCTCGCGCAACCGTTTTTTTGTCCGGGATCTTACGCTTCCAGCCATGCCCCTGGAAGAGGCATTGGATGCGGTTCGGGGGATGTTGCCCATCGTTTCCCATTTGCCCCTCGACGAGATCTATTGGGATGTGGCATTGGCCCGTCAACCCGAAAAAAGCCTTCGTGCCTTGATCGTGTACGGGTTTCGGAAGGAGATCGAGCCGATTCGGGAAATCTTTCGGGAAACCGGACACGAAGGCGGGCTTGTTGCCGTGTTTCCTCTGGGGTTCGGCATCGGTCATTACCTGAAGCTTAGGGGATATCCCTTGCCGATGGCTGTGGAGATCCCGTATCACGACGGCGTGGAGGTGGCGCTCTACGATGCCTGGGGGTGCAAGGCCTCGTTTTTCGCAGCGCAAGGAGGAGGGTCCGGCGGCGCCTCCTTGGATGCCTTACGTGCGGGGCTCGATGTGCCTGTCGATCGAATCTATGCGTTGGGGTCGGAAGAACTGGAGCGGGGGCTTCCGCAAAGCTCTCCCAGGCCGTTTCCGGCCTTTGTCGGTTTGGAAGACAATTTGGCCGCTGCCGCCTTGGCCTGTGGGCTTTCCTCGATGCAAATCATTTCCATCGATCCAACGCCCACCCGTTTGAAATTGTTTCCGTTCTGGAAGCTTACCGCAAGTGTCGTGACGGTGATGGCGATCGCTTGTGCCGCATGGTGGGTGACGGCCGTTCGCTCCGTCGATGCCAATCGGTTGACCCTGGCCCAATTGAAAGACGCCAAGACCCAGCTCGAGCAACGGCTTCGGCCCTTGGAGCGGAACCGCCAAATCACCCAGACGGCCCAACAGCTCATCGATGACATGGAGGAATTCGCCAAAACCCGGCCGCGCGTCTATCGCTGGATCAACGAGATCGCGGAGCTCGCTCCGGAAGGAACCTGGTTTTCCCGCTTCACCTTGAACGAGAAGGAAATCGTCCTTCAGGGGCAAAGCCGAGACGCGATCAAAACCCTGGAAGCCCTGCGGGCTGCGGCGTTTTTGGAACAGGTCAAGTTGACCGGCAGTGTGATGAAGGCCCCGAACGGATTGGATCAATTCAATTTGAACATGAAACTCAAAGAGGAAAAGGCCCCTGCCCATGAACCCTCCCCATCGGCGGATCAGTAGAAACCGGCGGATTTTCTGGACGGTGGGCCTGGTGCTGAGCGCGTGGTTGAGCTGGTGGGTTCAGATTGCGGACCCGCTGTCCGATCGGCTCAACGAGCAAAAAGAGACCATCGCCAAGCTGCGTCAGGAAAACGAACGCCTGAGCCAGCGCATTGAGCGTTTGGCCGCTTATGAAGAGGTGCCTTCGGAGTTAATCCAAACCTTTCGAACCAAAAAACAATATCTGATTCCGGGTTCGAAATTGGAGGAAGTCAATCCGAGCATTCAGTCGGCCGTTCAGGAGATCGCCGAAAAAACAGGGATTTCGATCAAATCCTACAAAGACCTTCCTGCCGGGCAATGGAAAGGATATGCCATCGCCCGGATCGAAGTGCAGTCGGAAACCACAACGGAGAATCTGGCCAAATTCCTGGAGGCCGTAGAAGCCACCCAAAAACTGATTCGGCTCGAACGCCTGGTCGTTTCGTACCGCAAGGTCAAGGGGTTTGAGCTCAGCGTCACGATGCAGATCGGTGCGCTCTATTTGGAAGAAAAAGGAGATTGACGCCCAATGGCCGGTATCGCAGCCAAACATGGGGGATGTTGGAAGAAGGGGGTTCACTGGGGATTGGGGATCTTGCTTGCGGTGTGGCTAAGCGGCTGTGCCGCAGGTCCTTATTGGAAAACCGCACCGGACAAGACCAAGGGGACCAATCCCTTGGTGCGGACCTACACCCCGGAGATCTATGAACAAGCGGGGGAGGCCGTAAAACCCGGAGAGGAGGCCGCAGGAGCGCAGGGAGCGGCTTCTGCGGGAAAGGTCTCCGGGACCCAGCCACCTTCTGTCGAGCCGCCCAAAGCCGAAGCAGCTGGAGGCTCCAAAAATCCGTTTGCCGCCTTTACCGAGCGAATGGGCCAAGGCCAGGCCTCGAGCCCTGCCGGTGCAGCAAGCGGTGCGGTTTCACCCGGGGCATCTTCGGCCAAACCGGGGCTTGGAAAACACCCCCCGGAGCAAGACAAACCCATCCATTTGGAGCTTGCCTTCGACAACGCCGATCTCTACGAGGTACTGGATCTCACCTTGTATGAGCACTTCGGGGTGAGCTACATGGTGGATCCGTCCATCAAGGCCCAGGTGACCTTCCATCTTTCCGGGGACTTCACGCGGCTTCAATTCATCGACATTCTGAACGACATCCTTCAGCTGAACAACCTTGCCGTCGTCAAGGGCCCGGGAAGCATTTACAAGATCGTCCAGCGAAGCGCAAGCGGCGGGGTGGCCAACGCGGCGCTGCAGAGCTCGGAGCCTCCCGGGGATGTCACCCGGATGATCCGGCTTCGCTATATCGGAGCTCCCATGGCTGCCGCCTCCCTTGCACCGTTTCTCTCCAAGGGGGCAACGATCATTCAGGACAACGTCAACAACGCGCTGTTGTTGACCGATACAGCCGACAATGTGGACAAGGCCGCATCGATTCTCGGGGTGATGGATGTTCCCTTTTTCGAAGATGTCTCCTGGCGGCTGTTTCCCGTCAAGTCCGTGGATTCGGACGATTTGGCCAAGGATCTCGGGCAGGTGCTCAAGTCCGCCGGGTTGTTCAGCCGACCGGGGGCGACGCAGGGCGCTTTTGAAGTCATCCCGATCCGAACGATGAACGCGCTGTTGGTGGTGACCCGCTGGCCTTCCTTGTTGAATTTGGTGGATGATTGGATTTCGGCCATGGACAAGGCCGGAAACACCGGGACCCAGGTGTGGGTGTATTTCGCCGAAAACAGCAATGCGGCGGATCTTGCCGATATCGTCGGGCAATTGTACGGAAGTTCGGCAAGTGCGAGGAGCCGAAGCCGCACCACCGGAGGCACCAGCGCAACGAGCGCCCGAAGCCGAACCGGAACGAGCGCTGCGACCGCATCCCGAAGTTCGCGGACCAGCTCTTCGAAAAGCCGAACGGCAACGACACCTGGGGCTCCTACGGCCACAGCCATCCCGGGCGGGGTGGGGGATCTGTTGGGGGATGTGGAGATCATTGCAGACGAGGCCAACAACGCCATCGTCATCCGGGCGACGGAGCGGGATTATCGGATCATCGAAAAAGTGCTCAAACAATTGGACATCCTGCCTCGGCAGGTTCTCATCAATGTGGTGATCGCAGAAATCACCTTGAGCGGATCCGTCGAGTGGGGCATCGAATGGTTTCTGAACAAGAACATCGGCTCCATCGGCTCCGACCCGGGGAGTTATACGGTTCAAAGCGCCTTGGACAGCGGGATCAAACGACCCATCAATAGCCCTCTCGGCTCTTCCACCGGGTTCTATTTTACGGTGTACGATCCGGTGGATTTCTTGAGAGGACTCGGAAAATTGCTCGGAAGCGATTCGAATGTGAACATTCTTTCCTCGCCCAACATCCTGGCCTTGGACAACAAGGAAGCGAGCATCGAGGTCGGGAAAGAAATCCCCACCGTGACCGGAACGACCACGGATGCGACAGGGGGCACCACGATCACCAATTCGGTGCAGTACCGTAAGACGGGGATCATCCTGAACGTGACCCCGCACATCAATTCGAGCGGCCTGGTCAAGATGGAGCTCGAGCAGGAAGTGAGCGAGGTCGGGGAGTATATCGCAGACCTGAAAAACTATACCTTTCTTTCCCGGAGGGCCGAAACCTCCTTGGTCGTCGAGGACGGCAAGACGATCGTGATCGGCGGATTGATGAAAACCAATTCCACCGACTCGAACGCCGGCATTCCCTTCTTGAAGGACATTCCCATCCTGGGGTATTTGTTCGGTGCCGGCAAAAAGTCCTCCGAAAAAACCGAACTCATCATCTTGATCACTCCGAACGTCATCAAGTCCCGCGCCGAGGCCGACCGCATCACCCGTGAATTTTCGGAGAAAATCGATCATTTGACCAAAGGCACGAAGTGAGATCCGTCTGAACGCAAAGGCGCCAAGGCCCAAAGACGCGCGTCTTTGCGTTTCATGTTCTATACGAATGCCTCTTGCGGCGCTATTACCGCTGAAGGTTCATGACGGTGACGCCGCCAGACAGGAAAAGAATAACCGCGATGTTTCAAAGCATTCTTCGCGCCTGGGCCCGTGTCAGCCCAAGGCGACGGTTTCACATCTTTCTTCTGGGCGTCCTGATGGTGCTGGCATCCCTGGTGGAAATCGCCAGCCTGGGCGCGGTAGTTCCTTTTTTGGCCGTGATCACGGCCCCGGAGCGGCTTTTTGCCCATCCCGTCGTTTTGGAAATCGCCCGATTTCTGGGAATTCATGAGCCGCAGGGGCTGCTCTTTCCCATTACGGCCGGATTCATCCTGGCGGCTGCAGGCTGCAGCTTCCTGCGGATGCTCGTTCTCTGGGCCAGCACCCGGCTGGCTTATGGTGCAGGCGCGGACATCAGTCACGAAATCTACATGCGCACCCTGTACCAGCCGTATGCCGTTCATCTGGCGCGAAACAGCAGTGAAATTGTCGCCGGCATTACCTCCAAAACGGGAAATGCAATCGGTATCCTCGTCAGCATCCTTAATGCCGTAGCAGCCATCTTTTTTCTGATCGCCATCATGTGCACCCTGCTCTATATCGATGCCGTATCCACCTGCATCGCTTTCGGCTCGCTCGGGCTGGTATATGCCGTCTTGATGCGGGCCAGTGAGCGCAAATTGCGGGAAAACAGTCGATGCATCGCCGAAGAATCAAGCCGGGTCGTCCAGTGTCTGAACGAAGGGCTCGGGGGCATTCGGGACGTGTTGATCGATGGGTGCCAAGAGGTCTATTGCGATGCTTACCGAAAGGCCGATTTGCCGCGGCGCCGGGCGGAAGGGATCAATCAGATCATCGGGCAGGGGCCCCGATACCTGCTGGAGGCTTTCGGGATGGGCCTTCTTGCGGCCATGGCCTATGGGATGGTCTTGCGTGGCGGGATGGACCGGGCGCTTCCGGTCATTGGATCCTTGACGATGGGGATGCAGCGGCTGATGCCGGTGTTGCAACAACTCTATTCATCCTGGGTCACCGTACTGGGAAACGCCACCGTTCTGCAGGAAATCCTGGACCTTCTCGAACAACCGCTTCCCAAAACCCTTGGGGGGCCGGATGCCAAACCAGAGCCGATGCCCTTTCGCCGAGACGTCCGGCTTTGCGGGGTGGGATTTCGGTATGGGGAGGAACATCCCTGGGTGCTTCGCAATGTCGATCTGACCATTCCGAAAGGCTGCCGGATGGGGTTTGCCGGAGAGACCGGAAGCGGCAAGACGACCCTTCTGGATATCGTCATGGGACTTTTGCCCCCGACGGAAGGTAGCCTTGAGGTGGACGGAGTGCCTGTCACCGAGGAAAATCGCAGGGCCTGGCAGGTGCACATCGCCCATGTGCCCCAGAGCATTTTCCTCTCGGATACCACCATCGAAGAAAACATCGCCTTTGGTGTTCCCAAAAATCGGATCGATTCCGAACGGGTCCAGGATGCGGCCCGTAAGGCCTGTATCGCGGATGTGATCGAGCGGATGCCCAAGAAATACAAGGCCAAGGTGGGCGAGCGCGGCGTGCGGCTTTCCGGAGGGCAGCGCCAGCGGATCGGAATCGCCCGGGCCCTCTATAAAAAGGCCGATGTGTTGGTCTTTGACGAGGCCACCAGCGCCTTGGACAATGCCACGGAGGCTTCCGTGATGGAGGCGTTGGATCGGCTGGACCCGGAGCTCACGGTGCTGATCATCGCCCATCGGCTGAGCACGCTTCAAAACTGCACGCATATCGTTCGGGTGGGGGGAGGGAGGCTTTGCTGTGAAAAGAAATGAATTGACATCCCCGCTGTAATCCTTTATCTGATTGACCTTGAAACACGCCATCCCCGGCAAACAGGGCCTGATTTCTTGGACGCCGGGACCGGTTCAGGGGGCGGCGATGAGGCTTTCATATCCCCTAAGCATGACGGTTTCGAACGTCCATGCAACGCTTCGGTAGGTGAAATCAAACCTTTCACCCAAAGGGCGGTAGCCTATCCGCGGTCGAGCCAAATACGGCAGCGATTCCCAAACTCCTTCCTCATAGAATCCACCACGAAGGATACGAAGCGCATAAAGCTGGATTTTGGTGCTTTCTGGAAATGGATGGTTGGCTGTGCATTGGCGGTTTTTTTTAGTGCAATGCTCATGACGACAGGTTTCCGCCGCCCCCGTGGATGAAAATATGCCCCAAAATACTGCTCACTGCCCACTGCCTACTACCTAATTTGTTAGCGGATACTTTCGTTGGAGAGCCAGGCGCCGGCGGCAACCGGCAAGGATGCCTTGGATCGGGTCATTCAGATGGGCATCCTTGGCAGACATGATGCCTACTTGAAAATGGTCCAGTTCCGTAATTTCTTGGTCCATCGTTACGAACGTGTGGACAACGAGATTCTGTTGGATATCGTGAATCGGCGGCTGGTGGATTTTGAGCGGTTTCGTAATGAAATTCTGACGTATATCCGAAGGGCGATCGATGACGATTGACTGGCGTGCGATATCCCAATGTATGTCGTTGAACAGGAATGTTGTGGCGGCCTGGGTTTTCGGTTCGGCTCAGGAAGGGATCGTTCGTGTTGGCGGTGATATCGATTACGGCAGGCCAAAATGAAAGCCTTGCTTGAGCACCATACAAAGGTGATTGAAGAGGATGGCAGCATCATCGAAATCAAGATATGGCGCGTGCAGGCTACGCCACATTCACCCCATGGATACAAATATTCGCTGGTGTTTGTGATGGATGGAAAACGTGTGGTCGGATATGACAATGAACGGGGCAAGGGCGATCATCGCCATTTTCTGGATCAGGAACAACCATACCCATTTAAAGATGTAGAAACCCTTTTCAGAGATTTTCAGGCAGATATAACTGCCGCGAAGAAAGGGCGGCCATGAAAGTAAAATTTAAGACCATTGGGATAAAAAGTTCGGAAGATGCCATGAAGGATGCGGCCGAAGCCATGCAGTCCATTGTTCAGGGTCGAAAAACAAGGCATGTTTCGGCGTGTTACTTTGCCAGCATGAAGGCATTTCATAATGTACTAACACCTAAGCGGTATGAGCTTTTGAAAGCCATTCGAAAAAGCCGACCGGCTTCGGTCAAGGATCTGGCCACAATCCTGGGTCGGGATGATTCCAGCGTTCAGGCAGATGTGGATGCGCTTATGAATATGGGTCTGATCGAATTGGAAGATCACGGAGAACAAAGGTCACCAAGGGTTCCCTATGAGGGCATTCGGGTGGAAATGGTGATATAGATTCATGATCATTGAGCCGTGTGGCGTTTATGCTAACGCTCAGATCAACCAACAGGAATATGACATACGGAAGGAGCTACACCCAGGAGCACAGCTTGGCGCCAAACAGATACCCTCGTTGGTGACCGTTTTTTTTCAACCTACCACAGAAGTTAAGCACGCTTGCCGGAAGGACACGGAAGGCTACACAGGCACACGAGGATATCATCATGGAATCAACGCACATTTCGAAAAGTGAATTGAAGAAGCTGATAGAAGAAGCCATGATCAACGTCCTGATCGAGAGAAAAGATTTGCTCGAAGATGCTGTAGCTGAAGCGATCATCGACATGAATCTCACTTTGTCCATTGAAGCGGGAGATACGGGGGAATATGTTTCTGAAAAGGAAATCATGGCCAAACTGATGGATTGATTCATGCAGCTTCTTTATGCCAAACGATTCAGCAAAGATATCGATGCGATTCAGAATGATTCGGAAGTCAAAAAGAATCTCCTTGAAACCATAGAGCGGCTGAAGCATGCAGAGTCATTGACGGAATTGAATGGTGTCAGGAAAGTGGAGGGATATTCCCAGTACGATCGAATCAAGATTGGGGAATACAGGCTTGGAATCAAAATGAATAATAATGTATTGGAATTGATACGATTTTTACATCGAAAAGATATCTACAGACGATTTCCTTGAATAAGGTTCCTGACTTAGCCTATGCCCAGATAACCCCGACTGGAGCCAGGTCAAAAGCGAAGGGTTGTTGAGTGATCAGATGGCAAACGGATCATGAATCCAGTTTATAAACAACCGGGAATTGCCCCGGCTATATCAAATCACCATCCTGCTCATAACCCCTTGCTTTCGATCTCTTTTCAAACTTCAGTTCGGTAAGATTTTCAAATAAGGGATGAACATCGAGTATTCAACTCACCTCAGGCACAGGCTCGCGTTAAGGGGAATCAGCCATGACCTGCCTTATCAAATATATGTGCAATCCAATGAGAGGTATCAC
>Ga0101944_10006956_pt1 | contig 11671 bp, 12 predicted proteins | sample DewCreD2012metaG_FD_75245 | JGI IMG/M metagenome (GOLD analysis project Ga0101944, IMG submission 75245) | Hot spring sediment bacterial and archeal communities from British Columbia, Canada, to study Microbial Dark Matter (Phase II) - Dewar... ... | reverse complement strand
GCGCTCAACAAACTGCTTGCGCCTAACTGCGTTATTGCGCTCTTTACGTTTCATAGCGTCAGTGCGATGGAACTCGCGCTTGCGGACTTCATTAACAACATCCTCCGTCATAACTTTTTTCTTAAAACGACGAATCACCCCATCTGAGCTTTCGTCTTTTTTGGCTTTTACAACAATCGGCATAACAAAAAAACACCACCCTTCATCTTCGCCTATCATCAAACCAGTGGAGGCGAATCCACTTCAATTATTTATTTATAGCGTTTTTATAATCTCGACTATCTTCTCGAGTGTCAAAGCCGTCGGAGAAACAACTTTCCCCTTGGTGCTACCATTCATGAGCATCTTGCCAGAGTTATGGTAAAACCACCGCGAAGGATCATCGAGCTCACATATTTTAGCATACAAATCATCGAGCGGATACTCCACCCTCGGCGAAATCTTAATGGCTGTACGCTTTTTCTCGAGGTCTCGCACCAAAACCAAATCAAACCCCAACTTCTGCGCAGCTTTACTCACATCATCCGCTCCCGTCATAACAACAACTCCCTTCCCCCACTTACACTCAAACTTCCAACCTTTCTCAATCGCCAGACTTGCCTCTCGATAATCTTTTAGGCGCTGATACACTCCGTCAAGAAAAACCAACATCATCCTAACAACTGCCACATCACTATGTATCTGAAGTCGGTGCAAAGCCGGGATTATCTCAGATAATGTAAAAGCAAAACGCGCCTCACTTGCCTCTGGGTAATAACAATCGGCAAACACATCTATCTCATTTACATGCTCAATCATCGCGCGCGCGCAACTGTCAGTCGGACTCATCAAACCTCGCGCTATCAAGTCCTCAAAAACAAGTCTTGCCGCGCAAGTTCCATATCTTCCTGGTTGATGATGATCAAATCTCCCCCAACCCACATCCACATGCACAACATCGCTATCACTATCAACTGGTAAACCTTTATAACTACTTCCAGCCTCAATCACTACAATTTCACTGTCGCCAAACTGCGACCGGTCAAACCGCAGAAGTAACCACACGCTCATAATCGCATCAAGGTCTGGATGTTTGTGGGTAACAATAATCTTCGACATATCCCTATTCTACAGCAAACCGACCAAGACTTTTGCCAATTTATCTGGGTCATGCCTCACCATCGAACGATCAATTGCATCTCCTCTTTCTCGTTTGACTATTCCCTTGGCTACCAACTTGGCTCGAACAACCTTACCATAAGGCCAGCTCACAAGATCATCCATCACCAAACTCCCACCTTCTTCCTTATACTTCTTTATTATTGCTTTTGCAATCTTCTGGTCAGTATTAACAACAACATAATCAATTCGCGAAAGAGGGAGATATTTGCCGATATCTGTCAAAAAATCACTCGCCCTATAGTTTGGACTCTCCCCTCGTTTACTCATCAAGTTAATTACTACCACAACCTTAGCCCGACTCTTCACAACTGCCTCACTCACCCCATCAATAACCAAATTGGCAATAGTGTTCGTATAAAGATCGCCAGGACCAAGCACAATCAAATCGGCCGCAACCAAAGCTGCTTTAGCTTCATCATCAATCTGAGTTCTCGGGATTGTCCGCAAACTCACAACTCGCTTGTCGCCAACGATCTGTCCTGCCTGATCAATCAAGTGTTCTCCCAAAACTTCTCTTCCGTCTTCGTATTGCGCAAGCAATGCAACTTGCTCATAAGAAACCGGCAGTATCCTACCCCTTACCCCCAATACTTTAGAAGTCGCCAAGATCGCCTCACGACTACTCCCGACAATATCGGTAGCTGCTGCCATAAACAAATTCCCAAAAGTCATGCCCCTAATCCCTACTCCCTGATAGAACCTATATGAAAACAGTTTGCGCAAAAGACCTTCATTCTGGCTAAGCGCCACCATACACTGTCTCACCCCCGAAGTCGGCAACATCCCAAACTCATCTCTTAATACCTTATTGCTCCCACCATCATCAGCCATCGAAACAACCGCCACAAGCTCAAGATCAGGATAGTTTCGCAACCCCACCAAAGTGGTATATGTCCCTGTCCCACCCCCGACAACAACAACTTTCTTACCTCTTAGCCGCGTAGATCCATCCATGTCACCAATATTAACACACCAACAAGAACTAACAACCCAACGCCATGCACCACACCCTCGATCTTGGCAACTCTGCGCTTTCCAGCTATTTTCTCGATAAAAAGAAACAAAAGCCTCCCTCCATCAAGAGCTGGCAAAGGCAACAAGTTAAATATCCCGAGGTTTATCGAGATAATCGCCACAAATCTAAGATAAATCATCATCCCCGAGCTCGCCGCCTCACTCCCAGCCCTAACTACTCCAACAGGTCCTGCCAATCCCTCCGGTACTCTCCCCGAGATCAAGTTGACAAATAACTCAAAGACTCCCTGACCAATCATCTTCGCCCAAAGATAAGACTCCTTCATCCCTTCAACTGCTCCATAAAAAGGAGCCGTATACCAAGGTTTTTTATCATAAATTATAATCGGCAAATCAGAAACCGCCACTCCCAAAGCCCCTTGCCCCTCTGGCGGGTTCTCTCTCGGAATAACCGAGACTACTCTACTCTCATTAGAAGTCGTCCCATCACCCTGCATCTTCTTGAGATACAAGTTGATCGCTTGCCCTCTCTTCTCATTTACTCTCTCTACAAACATACTTGAGTTCTCGATCTCAAGCTCACCAATAGCAAAAATCACATCCCCAACCTCAACTCCCGCTACCTCAGCTGGCGACTCAGGCGCTACCTTAGAGACAACAGTCTGCTCACCAACCTGTCTTGGGATCCCGCTATAGGTATAGATTCCCGCAAAAATGACTATTCCCACAACCAAGTTAGCAACAACTCCAGCAAGCAAAATAATCGCCCTCTGCCAAGCCGGTTTTTGCGAGAAAGCTCTCTTTTTCACCCAAGGATTAAGCTCTTCCAGTTTTGACAACTCGCCCTGTTCTCCATACAAGCGCACAAACCCTCCCAAAGGCAACCAATTTAGGGTATATTCTGTCTCTCCTTTGGTGGCAAGAGTCATGGCTTTGGGAGGGATACCCAACCCAAACTCAAGCACTTTCACTCCAAACAACTTCGCTGCCAAAAAATGACCAAGTTCATGTAAAATAACCAAGACAGATAAGACAAAGAAAGTTATCATAAGACAAAAATCGCTACAACCCTAATATTCTCTCCTGTCTTACCAGACACTTGCTTCACTAGCTCCGCAATCGTCAACTGACTATCTCGTAAGTACGACTGTCCTAGTAGCTCGTCAATCGTCTCCGGACGCATCGAGGCAACTTGCATCGCCACTTCTTTACCGAGCTTCTGAAAGTCTTCACACTTTGCCACAAAATCAGTCTCACAAGCCAATTTTACCAAAGAACCAACCGCGCCATTAAAGTGAACATAAGAGAAGACATAGCTAACGCCAGTCTCTCTATCTGCTTTACTTTCCGCGCGCGCCAAACCTTTCTGCTTGAGCCATTCTTTCGCTTTCTTCATATCTCCAACACTCTCAGTTAGCGCCTTACGCACATCCATTATCCCTGCGCCAGTTTCTTCTCTAAGAGTCTTGATTTGATCTAGTGTAGCTTTCATAAAGCCTTCCTCACCAGTTGACTTGCCTGCAAACCTCTCTCAATCGCGCGCGTCACTGCCCCAACCAACAAAGCAACGCTTTTTATCGCATCGTCATTAGCCGGTACAACATAGGCAATTCCTGTTGGATCGCAGTTCGTATCAGCTATCGCCACGATCTTAATTTTACGCGCTATCGCCTCTTTCACGGCTGTAACCTCATGACTTGGATCAACTACAAAAACCGCATCAGGCAAAGTCTCTAGCCCCACCAGCCCGCCATACATTCGCTCCAAACGCTCAATAGTTTTCTTAAGATCAACTTGCTCTTTTTTTGTGTATTTTTTGTAGTCGCCCGCCTCCATCCTCTTTTTCATTTCAACGAGCTTGCCGACTCTACCCTTAATCATCTCCCAGTTGGTAAAGAGCCCGCCCACCCAGCGCGTCGAGATATACGGCACTCCGAGCCGCACTGCCTCAGTGCGAATAAGCTCGCTGGCTTGACCTTTGGTGCCAACCAACAACACTTTCTTGCCATTTTTCACTAACTCCTCCAAATAACTGCATGCTTTTAACAAATGCTCGCGAGTCTTGAAAAGATCAATAATATGAATTCCGTTTCGCTCCGCAAAAATAAATGGCTTCATCTTGGGGTTCCAACGCCTAACAATATGTCCAAAATGAGCGCCAGATTCAAGTAGTTCCTTCAAACTAGGAACACTCGCAACTCCCTCAATCACTTCTTCAACCTTCTCTTCCTTCTTTACCACCCGCTTTTCAACAATTTTTTTCTTTTCTTCTGCTACCTTAGTAGCTTTTTTAGCGACTACCACTTTTCCTCCTTAAACCTCTCTGGCGACCCTAACCAACAAGTCAGGAGGATGTCATCCAGATGTGTATTAAAATAACTAACAGCGGCAATTATAACACACACTCACCACCACTCCTCCCACAAATAGTTATATACCCCCTCTAATCCTTCTTCTCCCTCATAAGTCGGATGCACTGATTCTTGTTCAACCACAACTTCATTTTATTGCCCAGCAAAATCCATAGCCAATACATACTATTTGTTGAAGCTAAGTAAATTAAGTCTACTCTCTCGTTCCGACAAAAATTATACCTTTTTTATTTGCCTTCACAATGCGCTCCAAAACAGCTCTTAACACATCGTTTGCCGCCCCTTTAGCGTGTTGTTCCAGATATTCTCTCTGACCAATGCCTTCTGGCAACTTTGGCATTTTCAAATTAAAAAACTCCCAACCAATTTTCTGAAATCCTCGAATCACGACATCGCTTGTAGCCAACTCAATAATATCTTCCACGAGTATTCCCATTGATGAACCATAAAACGCGGATAGCAAACCACCTCTTTTAACACAGCCATCAATTAAATATCTCTGCCAAAAATGCTTATTGACCAACAACTCATAAGGAAGAATCAACGACGCCTTCGAATCGCCATACACGATTACTCTATCCCCCGCATATTTCTCGTCTTTATTCGGCAAGAATTTTAATGCTGCATTACCCGTACTCCACCTTATCGCCGCATTGCTCCCACCTAACATTTTTTCAAATCGCCACTTCCACCAAATAGGTAAAAACTCAAAGGCGCTTTTCTCCGCCATTCTAACATTACGACCATCTCCTCTCACCGTATTCTCCTTCTCATCTAAAACAAAACCTTGCTCTCTCAACTCTGTACGCAATTTATGATAATGAGAATATGGTTCTCCAACTGGTCCTATCCCAATTTTGGTATCACTTGCCACAAATACACGATTACCTATCACTGCTTCTCGATGAGGATGATCCGAGCGAGTTTCATTCAAAACTGCCCACAACTTTTTGCCAAACTCACCAATTTTATCAAGAACTATCTCACCACCCGTAACGCCACAAATCTCTTCGATTGGAATACGGTTAAACACCTCATAACCACCAAACAAAGATCCTTCGGCGCCAGGATTTGTAATTTTAGCCATCAACTCAATTTTTTGCTTTGTACCAGTTACCGCCACCAAAACAGGACGAGGATCAACAGACACTCCCCCAGACTCTCTAGCATTTAATGAATATTGAAAAACAATACCATCTCTACACAATTCAGCTAACAAAAAAGCCCCCTTTCGATATTTGGTTTCCAGTCGCCTCAGGCGACCTGTCGTTACTTGAATCAAAAGCGAGCTAACTGCTCACTCAAGATATAAGCGATATTATACATACCCAAAGCGCTCTATGTCAAATTCACGATCTGCTCAACAATCGTATCTGGCACACCTCTTGCTACACTACCCAATAGGCAGCAAGCAGCGCTTATTATTGATTCTCCTGCCTTACCATCCACCACCAAACAACTATGTGGCTCTGGTCGCCGCGCCGCAAGCTCAATATAAGCATCACCGCCTATCTGATCTGTAAGATTAGGCAACACCCCCAAGAATCCAACCCATTCCCAACCCATGATTGATCTTCCATTTACAATCGCTCGCGGTAGCTTTCCACTATCCAAAGCTTTTTCAATTCTTTCCTCGTTTGCAAGAAACTCAAGTATCGACACAGACACCCGCATCACTAAATTTTCCCACAAAACAACAATTTCCGAAGGACTCAAGTCATCACTAAAAAATGCTTCAGGCTTACCCGTTCGACGAACCGTCCCAGTTGTACAACTGGCTTGTATCTCTAATGCGCTTCCATCAGTTAATTCCAATAATTCTTTTGCCTTCTGTGTTGTATATGCAATCCCAATCCCACTTCTATCAGTCGTCAATACTTTCCCACTACCATGTGTCCTACCATGTGTCCATAGAGCATCCATCACCGTCGCCGAAGCTGCCCCCACACGATCCAATCTTTCTCTAACTCGTGGCGCTTGTAAGAAATTTTGCAGTTTTCCTACCGCTACTGTTTTTGGATCAGCAACATCTGGCTCAGGCAAGCGCGGAGGAACAGGAATAGCAATACCTCTTTGTCCATGACTAGCCAAACTAGCCTCCCAACTATCTCTTTTCCAAGGCGAAGAGGTAATAATCGCTCTCACAACTTCACGCATAAAAGTTCTCGCTTTAAGTAAATATCTTTTCTATCAGGAGTTAATTATACTACAAAAACAAGAACAAACTCACGCCTATACCTATTAAGCACTCACTATACCTAGTGTTCTACCAACCCATCAAACACCATTTACCTATACAATTTTGCCCACAATATATCACATTCTTCTTTACCTCTTCTTCTTTCAAACAAAATCTAGTCTATAATTACTCGCTTTCGCACAATACTCCAAACATCCTCTGCTATCGTCTCAATTGTGCGACTTGCATCAACCACAACCCATCTTTTCGGATTCTCTTTGGCAAGAGTTAGGTATCCTTGCCTCACCTTTTCATGAAAGTTCCTACTCTCAAGATCAAGTCTATCCATCTTCTCAGTCCCGTTGCGACGAGCTAATCCAACTTCAACCGGTACATCAAGTAAGATCGTTAGATCAGGGTAGGTATTCTTGGTCGACAGATCGTTTAAGTGTTTAATCTCAGAAACTCCAAACTCTCTAACCATCCCTTGATATACGATCGACGAATCACTCGTCCGATCCGCCAAAACCCACTTTCCAACTTCCAAAGCCGGAATAATAAGTTCTCGGTATACCTGCGCTCGCGCCGCCTGAAAAAGCAATACTTCCGTAGTATACGCCATTCCCATGTTCTTCTTACCAAGCACTACCTCTCTTATCTGCTCCGAGATCATAGTGCCTCCAGGCTCTCGAGTCATCACGATCTTCTTACCTATTTTTTCCAACTTCTCTCTCAATCTTACAATCTGGACACTTTTTCCCCCACCTTCACCACCCTCAAAACTAATAAACACACCCTTTCTATTATTATCCATAAATCTCTCTCCTCACTTTTCTTTTATTTTTGTTTGACACAAAACATATTATCTACTATACCATTCTTAGGGGTTCGTCCCCTAGGCTCTCTCCGTCGCAACAACTAAGTAATCACAGCCAAGCCATTAAACTCATTGCTTATTATAAAAGATATAAACGCGTTGGAGCGCTCTTTCAAAAGGGAAACGGAACCCTAGGGAAATCACAAGCGCTCTGCATCAATTTTGCAATTGTTACCGGACCAACTCCCCCCGGCACCTCGACTGAAATCTTCGCTTTTGCATATGCAGCTTTTGTAACATCCCCCTTCGGCGCACCAACATCAACTACGATTGAGCCAGGTTTTACCATCCCCGCTACTATAAGCCCTTCTTTTCCCACACAAGATATCACAACATCCGCATTTCTTAGTTTCTCTCTTGTCCTCTCTCTTCCAACCGCTATCACCTCAACTCCTCTCTTATTTAACTCATCGACAATCACTCTCCCCACATTCCCCCTCGCCCCCACAACTGCAAACACCCTCCCCCACAACTCTTTTTCAACAGTCGCGATATCTTCTAAAACCGCAAACACCGCCCCAACAACTGGCGGCAACACTCCGCTCTCTGGATATCTCAAACCATCTACATCTTTATTAAGCGGAATATAACTCATAATCTTCTCAAGATTCACTCCATATAGCTCTGGTACTGGCAACTGCACCATTACTCCCGTCACCTCCTCTCTCTTGCCCCATTCCTCAATCTGACTAGGCAACTCCCCAACTCCACACCGCACTACCTCAAACCCTATCCCCACCCTCTTCGCAGCTTCTTGCTTGAGTCTAGTAAAAAGCACGCTCGCTGGATCATCTCCAACTAAAAAACTCACAATCTTAATCTTGCAATAAAATCGCACAACCCGTTCTCTCACTTCATTTTCGATCTCTATAGCCAACTTCTTTCCATCAAACTTCATATAGCCAAATTATACCCTCTCCAGAGTTAAATAGCGGAACTTAACTCCCTTTTCCTCATGATCTTCTGCACTTACAATCTTCGTAAAATCAGAAAAATCCGGGAAAAAACTATCAGCATCTTCATCACTTGCCTCAACCAAAGTTAGATACAAGCGCGAAACCTGCAACATCGCCTGAGCAAAAACCTGCCCACCTCCAATCACAAAAGTCTCCTCCGCGCCCGGTGATCTTGTCGCAACCAAAACTGCCTCCTCCAAACTCGCAACAACCACAATTCCACTCCTATCACTCATCGATCGTGAAATCACAATGTTTGTTCTATTTGGTAGTGGTCGACCAATCGACTCAAAAGTCTTTCTTCCCATAATAATCGGATGACCAGTCGTTATTTGTTTAAATCGCACAAGATCTCCCGGGACATTAAAAATCAACCCATTTTCCTTCCCGATCTCACGATTTTTCCCGATTATCGCTATCGCTGAAAGCATCTAAAACCCTCCAACAACTGTAATATCGCCCTTAATCGGCGGGTGCGGATCATACCCTACAAGCTCAAAGTCCTCAAATCTAAACTTATCAATCTCCTTAACTTGCGGATTGATCTTAACTGTCGGGAAGGCTCTTGGCTCGCGTTTTAACTGCTCCCTACACTGCTCCATATGGTTTTCATAAATATGCACATCGCCGAACACATGCACAAACTCACCCGGCTCATAACCTGTCACTTGCGCAATCATCATTGTCAGCAAAGCATAGGAGGCAATGTTAAAAGGCACTCCAAGGAAAAGATCAGCCGAGCGCTGATACAAAAGAAGCGACAATTTTCTCCCCGTGATATTAATATGAAACATCGTATGACAAGGCGCAATCACCATTGATGCAGAATGCGAGCCGCTCATCTCATAGATACAACCCGCATTCCAAGCCGAGACAATATAGTGCTTTTTCTGTGGATATTTCTTAATTTTCTCAATAGCCCAACCCAGTTGATCAACCTCTTTAATCTCTCCCGTCATCTCATCATATGTCGGCCACCTCCTCCATTGCACGCCATACACTGGACCAAGCTCGCCCCACTTCTGCAAAAAACTAGGATCGCTTTTGACTTTTTGCATAAACTGCTCAAAGTCTAACTTCTCCAATGCTTCGCCATCCTTCATCGCCCATTCATATTTCTTGTATGCCCACTCATCCCAAATATGCACATCATTGTCAACTAAATACTTGATATTACTATCGCCCGAAAGAAACCACAATAACTCGTGAATAATACCACGAATAAATACTTTCTTGGTTGTTAAAACTGGCAACCCCATCGACAAATCATATCTGGAAACTCGCCCAAACACACTCTTAAGCTTCACTCCCGTCGAATGACTGACTTTCCACTCGCCATTTTCGATAATATCACGCATCAAATCTAGATATTGATACTCTGGATGTTTGTTGTTACGCATATCTTCTCCTCTTTACAAAAATACATTTATTCTATATACATAACCCTACCATGATCTAAACGCTGCTCCAATATCTATTTTCTATAACAAAGTAAGCAATTTTTAAGGAGCAGTTCAAATGAAAAACCTCACAACACAAGATCCACAAATCTCTCAAGCCATTCAAAAAGAACAATCTCGCCAACTCGAAGGCCTAGAACTCATTCCCTCCGAAAACTACGTCTCCACAGCCGTTCTCAAAGCAATGGGGAGTATTCTCACCAACAAATACTCCGAAGGTTTCGTAGGACATCGTTACTACGCTGGCAACACTCATATCGATGAAATCGAGAGCTTGGCAATCGATCGCGCTAAAAGCTTATTTCAAGTCCCTTTCGTCAATGTTCAGCCATACTCAGGTAGCCCCGCCAACTTCGCTGTTCTCAACGCCGTGCTAGAACCTGGCGACTCATTCTCTGGTCTCAACCTCACAGACGGAGGCCATCTCACTCACGGCTGGAAAATCTCGGCTACCGCCAAGTATTTTCGTAGCTACCCCTATCATGTTAAAAAAGACGGTTACATCAACTTCGCCGAACTAGAGTTGATAGCGCAAAAACACAAACCCAAACTCATTTGGTGCGGCGCCACTGCCTATTCTCGTATCATTGACTTTGCCAAGTTCAGCACAATCGCCGACAAGGTGGGGGCTCTTCTTGTTGCTGACATCTCACACATCGCCGGTCTTATCGTGGGTGGTGTACATCCATCTCCAACTCCCTATGCTCACATAATCACCACCACCACCCACAAAACCCTTCGCGGTCCAAGAGGCGCCATGATCATGGTTACTGATAAAGGGCTGAGCAAAGACCCAAAGCTCGGACAAAAGATTAACCAAAGTGTTTTCCCAGGCCTACAAGGCGGCCCTCACAATCACACAACCGCCGCAATCGCCGTAGCGCTACGCGAAGCCAGTCAAAAATCATTCCAAACCTACGCCCAACAGATAATCAAAAACGCCAAAGCTCTTGAGATAGCCTTTCGTCAACATAACATCAAAATGGTGAGCGACGGAACAGACAATCATCTTCTTGTTCTTGACCTTTCAGAACACAATGCGCTCGGCGCCCAACTTGAGAAAGCACTCGAAATCGCTCACATAACTACCAACAAAAACACTATTCCTTATGATCCAAGCTCACCTTACTATCCCTCAGGCTTACGCCTAGGTACCCCTGCCATAACCACAAGGGGTTTCAAAACCAAAGATATGGTCCAAGTAGCCTCTTGGATTACTCAAGTTATCAACCATATCAAAAAAGACCAGCTACCAGAAGAAAAGTCTCAAAGGGCGGAGTATATGAAAAAACTTGAAAAAAAACAGCCCCTTACAGTAAAACTCGGAATAGACCCAACATCGCCTGATATACATTTAGGGCACACAGTTACATTAAATAAATTAAGGCAGTTTCAGGACCTTGGGCATAATGCGGTTTTAATAATCGGTGATTACACGGCAATGATAGGAGACCCGAGTGGCAGAATGTCTGAAAGACCACAAATTTCCAGAGAAATTATAATGGAAAATGTTAAAAGTTATGAACAGCAGGCATTTAAAATACTTGATAAAAGCAAATTAAAAATAGTTTATAACGGTGAATGGTTTTCAAAATTAAATTTTGAAGACGTTATAAAATTAATTTCAAAATTTACAATTGCACAGATGTTTGAACATGACTATTTTGATAAAAGATTTAAAGAAGGAGTAA
>Ga0101944_10006955_pt1 | contig 11674 bp, 6 predicted proteins | sample DewCreD2012metaG_FD_75245 | JGI IMG/M metagenome (GOLD analysis project Ga0101944, IMG submission 75245) | Hot spring sediment bacterial and archeal communities from British Columbia, Canada, to study Microbial Dark Matter (Phase II) - Dewar... ... | reverse complement strand
CAGCGTGGCCCCCAGCCCGACCAAGGCCATGGGGTACCACGGGGAGGGAGTTTTCGACAACATGCTCAGGCAACCCCCATAAAAGGGGTTCGCGCGTGGCGACCGAGGCTTGCGCTGGCAGTTATTCTACGTCGCGTTGGCGAGATGTAGTGCTCGCCAGGGCGCGACCTGCTTTCGCCTAGCCGAGTTCTCGTCAAGTGGTAACTTGCAAAAAAGCAGCTCAAGTAGTCTCGGTGCAGCCTGTGGAAGGGGCTCGTGGCGACATAGTCCAGCTCCTTTGCTCGAATCAAGCAATTCCGATACATTCATTGAAAAGAAAAAACATAATAATAAATACTTGACGTTATCCTGGGCGCCCGGCAAGAGGCCTGGCGCGAACGCCCCGACTGACGTTGAGGGTTCGGCCTGCTCTAGCGTCTGGAGTGGCGTCCTCGATGATGGCAAGACAGCGTTCCGATCGCAGACGCATTGGCGGCCTGACGCCTTGACTTGCTTTGCGTGGAGCCGATGCGTACTATCCGCCCGGCAAAGTGCGACCGGGGGTAAGCCCGGTCACCCGAACACCGACGTCTCGACCACACTCCCTCCGAATGACCGTGAGCCCGTGTCCGTCTGCGAAGGCCCTGCGGCGGCTGCCCGCGCTGGCGGCATGCCTGCTGGCGGGCTGCGCGGCGGAGGGTTGGCTCGAACGGTCGATCGTGTCGGACTTGCCCCTGGACGCACCGGCAGCAAGGTATCCGACGGCATTGCCGGGCTCCGTTTCGCCGCGTCCTGAAGTCCGGACCTCCTTGGCAGCTCAAAGCGAGACGCCCGCGGGCTCGCCGCCCGGACGCTTTGAGCCGCCACGCCCATCCGAGGCTTCCCAAACGACCGAAGTCCTTTCACCGTCTCAACTTCCGGCGGCATACGGCCGCCAGCCTGCTTCCGCGCTAGTACCCACGCTGGCCGTCCTGCCGCCCGCTTACGCTCCACAGGCTACCAAACCCGCCACGAGCGTTCCCTCGGCCGATGCCGACTCACGGAGTGCTCCCATCTCTGGCCCTTCGGCCACAAGTCTTGCTTCCGCCCATGTGCCGCTGGGAGGTCATCATCATAGCTCAACGAGCTCAGCGCCCGCCTTTTCCGCGACTTCGGGGTCGACGGGGCCGACAAATCTGATTTCGTCTTCGACTCCGGCAGCGAACGCCTCAGCCGGGAACGGACTGGGGTGGGATCAGGCCGCTGATCATGCGGCGTCTGCGATCGCGGCCCGCAGTGCCGGCCCGGCTGCGGCCACCTTGGCACCGAGCAGCACGGCCACAGGCGCCACCTCCGACGGCAAGCCGGCCAGCGTCCATGAGCAGCCAACCGCTTCCGGTAGCAGCGCGGAGCGAGCTGCGGCCGAGACTGCCTCACCGGCCCCTAGCGCCGCCGAACGTCAAGCGCAAATCGACCGGGCGTGGCGCGACCTCATCGAGGTACTGGAGGAGGACATCCGCCAGCGGCGCACCGCCAGCCTGCCGGACGACGAGTTGCCGCGTCGCGAGCAGCAGCTCCGTCTGGCGTATCTGGTGGCGGGCAATCTGGACGAAGCGGTCACGGCGGTGGAATCGCTGCCCGCCAGCCAACGGGAAGCGTACAAGCATTTGATGTTCGGTCTAGGCGTCTGGCTGTCGCCCGACGAGTCGCGGCGGGTGGCGCTGCGCGGGGCCAAGGTGCTGCGTTCGCTGCGCGAGGCGACGCGCGAACTGGCGGCCAGCAGCAAGCTGGAGATCAAAAACCTCGTGTTCTGCGAGCGGGTCGACTATTACGGCTGGTACACGGAGTTTCCGCGCTACGAGTTCCAGCCGCGGCAGCAAGTGATTCTGTACGTCGAGATCGAGAACTTCGCGGCCGAGTACAAGCCGCCCGCCGGGTACGAGACCGAGCTGCACGGCTCCTATGAGATTCTCGACGCATCGGGCCAGATCGTGGCCTCGCGGCAGTTGCCTCCCGATCGCGAAGTGTGCCGCAACTACCGCCGCGACTATTTTTTAGCGTACCGCATCTATCTGCCAGACGCGATCGCCCCGGGGCGCTATCGGCTGGAACTGACGATCGAGGACCTCAAGGCCCGCTCCGCCTATCAAGGGCGCAAGCTGGGCGAGGGGACGATCGAGTTCACGATCCGCTGAGCACCGCGCGGCGCGTGCCGCGCGGTGCGGCGCGGTTCCGGCTCGGTGCCTGGTGCGCATCGCCAGTCGCGGCGGATAGGCAGCCTCGTGAGATGACCGGGGCGAACGAGCGTGCGAGGGTCTGCACCAAGCATCGATCGATCGCCGCGGGCGGCTAACGGCCCTTCCCGCCCGGGTAATAATGGAACAACCGATTCCAGGGCGTCCCGCCGCGGCGGCGGGCTAGTTTCCACACATCTGGCGAGGTCCGCATGAGCGTCGAACCTTCGCTCCACACGGCGACCACCCAAAGCATGGCCGTGCTTCGGGCTTTGGCCGAAGCCGCAGGGGTCGGCTTCGACCCCACCCGGGCGGCCCAGGCCATGCGCCAAGCGGAGCATGAGATCGCGCCCACACAAACGCGAGCCGCGCGGCGCCGGCTTGCCCTGGCTGCGGAGCTACTGGGCTTGCAGGTGCTGGTGCGACAGCTTTCGGTGCACGAAGCGCTGGAGGAGGTGGCGGAGGCCCACCCGCTGGCCGTGTTCTCCGTGCACCCCGAGGGCGTGGCCCGCTGGCACCTGTTGGCGGAAAGCGACGGCAAGCGGGGGCGGCTGGCCCCGTTACCCGGCGATCCCGAGTCGTTCTGGCTCGATCCGGACTCGCTGGCGCAGGAACTAGGCGCGGATAGTGCCGACACGGTGCTGGAGTGGCTGACGGCACAACCGGCCTCGCCGTTGGCCAAGGCCTCTGCGGAGACGGCCGACCGCCACGCCGCGACCGACGCGCACCATGGCCAGCCCCCTTTGCTCCGCTTGTGGGGTTTGATCCTCACCGAGCGGCGCGATCTGTGGCTGGTCGTGCTGTACGCCGTGGCGGTGGGCATCCTCGGACTGGCCACGCCGATCACGGTGATGGCCGTGGTCAACACGGCGGCGATGGCCACGCTGCTGCAGCAGCTCGTGGTGCTGTGCCTGATCCTGCTGGTCTGCCTGGGGCTGGCAGCGCTCTTGCGGATCTTGCAGAACGTGATCGTCGAGTTCATGCAGCAGCGGATCTTCGTGCGCGTGGTGATCGACCTGGCGCATCGGCTGCCTCGTGTGGACCTGAAGGCGTTCGATCGGGCCCATGGTCCGGAACTGGTGAACCGGTTCTTCGACGTGCTGACAGTGCAGAAGGCCAGCGCCACCTTGCTTCTGGATGGGGTGACGGTCGTGCTGCAAACCGCGATCGGGCTGGTGCTCTTGGCGTTTTACCATCAGTTCCTGCTCGGTTTCGACATGTTGCTGGTGGCTGGGCTGGCGGTGATCCTGTTTCTGTTGGGTTGGGGGGCGGTGCCCAGCGCCATCCGCGAGTCGCGCGCCAAGTACCGCGTGGCGAGTTGGCTGGAAGAGATCGCCCGGCATCCGGTGGCGTTCAAGTTGTGCGGGGGGCCTCAGTTCGTACTGGAACGGGCCGACACGCTGGCACGGGATTACCTGGTCGCCCGCCAGCAGCATTTCCGGATCGTGCTGCGGCAGATCGGTTCGGCGCTGGGGCTGCAAGTGGCCGCCAGCACGGCGCTGCTCGGCCTGGGCGGGTATCTCGTGGTGGCCGGCCAGTTGACGCTGGGCCAACTGGTCGCGGCGGAGATCGTGGTCAGCTCCGTGGTGGCGTCGTTTACGAAGTTGGGCAAGCAACTGGAGAGCTGGTACGACCTTTTGGCGGCGGTGGATAAGCTGGGCCAGCTTCTGGACTTGCCGTTGGAGCGCAGCGACGGCGCGGTGCACGAGGCGCGCACGCGCGGCGCCGCCGTGACGATGCGGAACGTCTCGTTCTGCTACGACGACCACCTGCCGCTGGTGCTGCACAACTTCAATCTGGAGATCCAACCGGGCGAACGCGTGGCCCTCCTGGGTCCCAACGGGGCGGGCAAGAGCACGGTGGTCGATCTGCTGTTCGGGTTGCGGACCCCCACCAGCGGCTTCATCGCCATCGATGGGGAGGATTTGCGGAGCCTGCGACTGGATTCGCTCCGCCAGCATATCGCGGTGGTCAAGGGACTGGAGATTTTCGAGGGCACGGTCATCGAAAACGTGCGGATGGGCCGGGAGGAGCTGACACTGGCTGATATCCGCCAGGCCCTGGCCCGAGTGGACCTCCTGGACGACATCCTGAACCTGCCAGAGGGACTCCATACGCGTCTGGGGACCGGCGGCTCTCCCCTATCGCTGGGTCAGGCGGAGCGCCTGATGCTGGCGAGGGTCATCGCCGGCCAGCCTCGGCTGCTGGTGCTGGACGAACTGCTGGACGATATGGACCAGGAAGTCCGCAAGACGGTGCTGCCCGCGATCCTGGGGCGGGACGCGCACTGGACGCTGCTGGTCATCACGCACAGCCGGGAGGTGGCACGACTGTGCGATCGCCAGGTGCTCCTGACGCGGCAGGCAGCGGCCGCACGCGGCGTGACGTGTTAGGGAACGGCAACGGCCACCAAGCATTCGAGAGGAGGGTCGCGACGATGACCATCATGGCACGGCCGGGCCAGGGGCTGGTCGACACGCCCTGGACGCTGCCCGCACTGGAACTGGCCCAGACGCCGCGTCTGGCCCGACGGCTGTCGGGGCTGGTGGCGGTGGGGGTGGTGAGTCTGCCGTTCTTGTTGATCTGGGTGCCTTGGACGCAGTCAGTCCACGGCACCGGACGGGCGATCGCGTTCAATCCGGTCGAGCGACCGCAGTTCATCGTCTCGCCGATCGAGGGGCGGATCAAGAAGTGGTATGTCGCCGAGGGAGACCGGGTCCAGGCGGGACAGCGGATCGTGGAAATGGTGGACAACGACCCGAACCTCGAGCTGCGGCTTCTCGATGAGGAACGGGCGATCCTCGACCGGCTGCGGGCCGCGGAGGCGCGGGTGCGCGACATCGAGGCGCGGATCCGGAATTTGCAGAACTCCCGCGACCTGGCCCTTTCGGTCCAGACCAGCGTCCTGAGGCAGGAGGAGGCCCGGCTTTTGGCGTTCGAGCAGGAGCTCCTGGAGGCGCAAGCGGTCCTGGACGCCGCCGAGCCGAACTACCGCCGGCAGCGGGAACTGTTTGAGAACCGGCGGGGCGGGCTGGCTTCCGAACGCGATGTGGAGCTCGCCCGACAAGCGTTCGAGACAGCCCAGGCCAAAGTGAAACAGGCCCGGGCGCGGGTCGAGCTGGCGCAGGCGGCGGTGGCGGCCGCCCGCGACAATCTGGCCAAGGTCGAAGCGGATACCGCCGCCATGATCGATCTGGAGCGGGCTTCGCTGCGCAGTGCGGAAGCGGAAGTGGCCACGGTGCGGCGCGACAAGGCGCAGATCGAGGTGCGGATCGCCCGGCAGCGGGCGCAGTACGTCGACGCCCCGACCGACGGCACGATCTTCCGGCTCCTGGCCAATGCGGAACAAGGCGGGATTCTGGTCCGGCCCGGCGAACGCCTGGCCGTGCTCGTGCCGGACATCAAGGGGGCACAGCGGGAAACCGACTTGACCCTCGACGACCACCCCGGTATCGTCGCCGAGCTGCATGTGGATGGGAACGACCTGCCGCTGATCCGCAAGGGGGACCGCGTGCGGCTGCAGTTTGAAGGCTGGCCGGCGGTGCAATTCGTAGGCTGGCCTTCGGTCGCGGTCGGCACGTTCGGCGGCCGGGTGTATCTGGTCGATCCCACCGCGGACGACTATGGACGTTTCCGCATCCTCGTGGAGCCGGATCCGAATGAGCCGCCCTGGCCCGAGCCCCAATACCTGCGGCAAGGGGTGCGTACTCAGGGGTGGGTGCTGCTGAACCAGGTGACGTTGGGCTGGGAGCTGTGGCGGCAAGTCAACGGATTCCCGCCCACCCGACCCGTCGAGAAAAAGGCAGACGCGGCAACGCTGGGTCCGGTGAAGGTGAAAAGCTCCAAATGAAGGCGCAGGCAGCAGGGATGCTGATGGGGCTGGTTGCGGTTGCCGCCACCGGAGCGTGCGGTGTGAAATACCCCTCCGCGCGGCCCTACGCCGGCATCCACCGGCCGTACCTGCCACCCGAGCTGCCTCCGCCCCCGGCCCCGCCGACCACGCTGCCCCAGCCGCCCCTCCGTGAGGAGAAGCTTCCCGCCCCCGGCGCAGAGACTCCTCCCGCCGAGGCATCCCAGCCGCCTGCCCCGCAAGCTGAGGCGCCGCCCTCCACGGACATGGTACCGCCTGCGGAGTCCTCCTCCTCCCCGCTGACGCTGACTGAAGTGCTCGACAGCGCCGAGCGCAGCTTTCCCCTCCTGCTGGCCATCCTGCAAGAGCGGGGGATCGCGGCCGGGCAGCGGCTGGCCGCCGAGGGAGCCTTCGACCTCAACGTGCAATTCCGCGGGTCGCTGCAAGACGGCACCTTCGAGGGAAATCGTCTCGATGTGGGGTTGAATCAGCCGACCACGTTCTACGGGACGACGCTCTTGGGAGGATACCGGCTGGGCCGCGGCGATTTTCCCGTGTACTACGGCGACAGGCTGACCGCCGAAGGGGGAGAGCTGCGGGCGGCCGTGCAGGTGCCATTGCTCCGCGACGGTCCGATCGACCGCCGAAGAGCGGCCCTGCGTCAGGCCCAGATCGGTCAGATGCTGGCCGAGCCGGCCATCCAACGTGCTCGGATCGATGTGCTGCGGTCGGCGGCCCGTGCGTATTGGAACTGGGCGGCGGCCGGCGAGCAGTATCAAGTGGCTGAGGCGCTGTTGCGGCTGGCCCGCGATCGTCAGGCCGGGCTGGAAGAGCAGTTCCGCCTGGGGCAAGTGGCCGAGTTTGTGGTCGTCGACAATCGCCGCCTGATCTACGAGCGCGAGGGGGCTTTGCTGGCAGCCGAGCGGCGCTGGCAACAGACGGCCTTCGAGCTGTCGTTGTATCTTCGCGACGCGGAAGGCAACCCTGTCATTCCTGCCGCGGGGCGCTTGCCGGGCACGCTGCTGCGCGAGGAGCCGCTCCCACCCCGCACGGAGCGGCTGGCGCAAGACGTCGAGACGGCCTACCGTGTCCGGCCGGAACTGGTCCGCTTCCGTCTGCTCAAAGAGCGTGCCGCCGTCGATTTGCGTCTGGCGGAGAACCAGACGTGGCCCGCACTGAACTTCCAGCTTGCTGGCGCTCAGGACGTGGGGGCGGGCAAGCAGGCGACCGGGATCTTCGCGCTGGATCGCTCGGTGCTGGAAGGCTCGGTGCTCGTGGACGTACCACTCCAGCGGCGCGAAGCGCTGGGACGCGTCCGTTCTGCCCAAGCGACGCTGGCCCAGCTTCTGGCCCAGGAACGTTACGCCCAGGATCAGATTCGCGTCGAGGTCCAGGATGCGATCTCCGCGCTCGATCGCACCTACCAGCGCTGGCTGCGGGCGCGCCAGGAGCAGCAGGTGGCCGAGCAAGTCGCGCAGCTCGAACGTGAGCGATTCCGCCTCGGGCAGAGCACCCTGCTGGAGGTCAACTTGCGCGAGCTGTCCGCGGCCGGTGCTCAAGCGAAGGTGATCGACACCGCGGCCGACTATGCCCGCGCCCTGGCGGACTACCGCGCAGCGCTGGGGCTGGACGCCACCTTGGGATCGCTCGCGGACGGGCTTGCAGCCCCGGATGGCGCTTGGTCCGGTGCCGTCCCCGATCCGTTTCTGGAACCGCTGCCCGCCGCGGAAGCTCGCTGAAACGCCGCCTGGCCCATTTCCCGGACGTGGCCGCACGCCTCTCCGATGCCAGCCCATTGGCCTGCGCGGCCAACATGCAGGCCCGAAGGTTCAGTGCGCTGGCCGGTCAAGCCGTAACAGCCGCCGCAGCCGCTGCCGGACCTCTGGCAAACTGCGGACCGGCAACGACGGACCATGCCCGAAGTAGATGGCCAGGGCGAAGCCCAAAGCGCCATTGACCACAGCCACGACGAGTACCAGCAACATCGCGATGAGCATCCGCTCGAACGGTCCGAGGAGTCTCGGCCACCCTCCCGGGCGATCCGGCCTGGAGGCCGCCACCTGGCCGTGCCCCGGCACCGTCCCAAGGCCGAGGCACGCTCTCCATCCACCCAGGCCACGGGCACTCTGGCAGCCTACCGCCACCCGTCCCTGCCCCTTCAACTCTAGCTCGGACGCAGCCGCGGCACGGCCAGACGCTTCGAGGTTGCCTCCTTTTCCGATGATGCGCCGTTTGCGCGGGATAGCGAAACGACGCCTGGCGCGGGTCGTACCGGCTGCTCCAGCCGCCGCTGCGCCATCGCACAATACTCGGGCACGCAATCGATCCCCAGGTACGCGCGTCCCAGCCGGCGCGCCACCACGCATACCGTCCCGCTGCCCATGAACGGATCGAGCACCAGCCCGCCCGGTGGCGAACCCGCCAGAACGCACGTCTCGACGAGCGACTCGGGAAACACCGCGAAATGGGCGTCGCGAAACTTCGAGAGCGGAATCGACCAGACAGTCCGTTTGTTCCGTCCCAGCGGATGGAACGCCCGGTCCCAGCGGCCGTGATGAAGATTGCTGTTGCCCGCGTTCTTGCCTCGCTCCGGCGTGCCGCCAGGAACGCCGAAGTGCCTTCGCCCACCTCGCATCCGGCTCGCCGGAGTGAACGTCACATGCGGCTCGCGCACCGCGTCGGCGTCATAGTAATGGTCCGGCGAGCGCACCAGAAAAAAGATGTATTCATGATCGACCGTCGGCCGCGTCTTCACCGCGGCCGGCATCGCGTTGGGCTTGTGCCAGATGCAATCGGCCCGCAAGATCCACCCGTCTTCGACCAGGGCCAGTGCCACACGCCACGGCAAGCCCAGCAGCCGCCCGCGGTGGTATTTGTCGCCCATGACTAGCCAAGCCGTCGCCGTCCGTTTCATCGCCCGGGCACACAAGGCGAACACCGACCGCAGGTTCGCGACGTATGCATCCGGCTCCGCCTCCCAACCGATCTGGTCGGGATGGCTACCATAATCGCGCTGTCGCCAGTATGGGGGGCTGGTCACCAGGCAGTCGACGATCCCCTCGGGCAGACGAGCGAGCACCTGCCGGGCATCTCCCTGCACGATCCGATCCCGATACGCCGCCTCCCCCTCTCTTTTTCCCATCGGTCGAGCCGCTCCCTGCTTCAGGCCCCGCGCACAAGCTTTCCCGTTTGTAATCCCAACCTCCGGCCGGCCACAACCCGCTGCCAGATGTCTGCCGAGCGACCGATCAACCACAAAGACGATAGGTCTTTGGCAGATTTGATTGGGCGAATCGGGAGGCTTGGCACGGCCCAGCCAACGAAGGCTGGCCCAGCCGGGAATATAACACAAGTGGTTATCCCACAAGCACTTAGGACGCAAGTCACAGATGCAGCTACCGCATGGGCGCCCGGAATCGGTATATTTATACATGTTCCGTTCGTCACCCTGGCGACGGCTGGCAAGCCGCCGAAAAGCATGACCGAAGCGACGATTCCGCTGGTCGACGCGGAGCGTGCCCTGTCGCTGTTCGGGGCACGCGACCAGCACTTGCGAGCGATCCGCGAGGCTTTGGGGGTCTCGATCACCCATCGCGATGGCGAGATTCGGGTCACGGGCGAGGAGGCGGCAGTCGCCCGAGCGACCCAGGCGCTGACCCAACTCAATACCCGGCTGGACACGCACGGTTCGCTGACCGCGGAGCAGGTGGCCGAGGTACTGGGGCAGGTGACCGGCCAGCGGAAGGCGATGGTGGCGGCCCCGATCGACGTGCCTGCCGCTCGTCGGATCGCGGCCCGTACGCCGGGTCAGGCCCGGTACATCCAGGCCATCCGGGAAAACGAGATCACGTTCGCCATTGGTCCGGCCGGTACGGGAAAGACCTACCTGGCGGTCGCCGTGGCCGTGGAGGCCCTCAAGCACCACCTGATCCGCAAGATCGTGCTGGTGCGGCCGGCCGTCGAAGCGGGAGAGAGCCTGGGCTACCTGCCGGGCGACCTGTATGCGAAGATCAACCCGTACCTCCGGCCGCTGCTCGATGCGCTGCACGAGATGCTGGACTACGACCAGATGAAGCGGTACATGGAGCAGGACGTGATCGAGGTGATCCCGCTGGCGTACATGCGCGGCCGGACGCTGAACGAATCATTCATCATTTTGGACGAAGCGCAGAACACGACGATCGCCCAGATGAAGATGTTCCTGACCCGGATGGGCCAGGGGTCGAAGATCGTGATCTCGGGGGATACCACGCAGATCGACCTGCCGCGTCCCAGTGCCAGCGGGCTGGTGGACGCGCTGGTGCGGCTGCGGGACATCCCGGGGATCCAGATCGTACAGATGCAAAAGAGCGACATCGTGCGGCACCGTCTGGTGCAAGAGATCGTGCGGGCCTACGAGGACGACTCGAAAGCGGGCGGTAGCCGGAGGTCGCGATAGGATCCAGCCATGTCCTTCGGTCCCTCCCGCCGCCATCGTCCTTCCCGCGCTGTAGCGCTGAATCTGCCGCCCAATCTGTGGATACGGGGCTGGGATGTGGTGCGCCGGCCCGAGGTGCTGGTGCGGCTGGGCTGGCTGCTGGCGGCGGCGGCCGTGTTGTGGCTGGCGACCGGGGCGGGGCTGCCTCCGTTCGGCTACCGGCGCGGGGATGTTCCCCGCCGCAAATTGATCGCCCGGGTCGACTTCCAGCGCGAAGATAAGGCCGAGACGGAAAAGCGGCGTCAGGAGGCACGTCGCACCGCCGAAGCGGTGTACGACCTCCAGCCGCGTTTGTTGGAAGAGGTGCGCCAGCAGCTCACGAACAAAGTGGGCCGCCTGGTGCAGGCCGAATCGTTCGACGCGGTGAAGGCCCAGCCCGAGCTGAAGGCGATCTGGGAGGAGTTCTCTCCGCCGCTGATGAGCCGCACGGAGGAAGAAGAGCGCAGCCGTTACGAGGCTCTGCGGACCTACTTCACCGCCGGCATGGACAGCAACCGGTTCGACGAGGCGATCCGGCGGACGCTGGCGCCTTTCGAGAAGAACGGCCTGCTCAAGGAACTGAAGCACCCGCTAGAACAGGGCAGTCAGGTGTCGATCCTGGTGGCGGCGCCGGGCGAACTGCGTCCGCGGCGGGTCGCCGTGGATGACGTGCGGATCGACAAGGTCAAGGTCAACCTCCGCCAGCGTCTGGAAGGCGAGCTGAGAGCGGCCAGCAACATGGCGGACAACGCGGCCATCGTGGCCGAGCTGGCCTACACCTGGCTGGAAAGCCGCCTGCCGCAGACGCTCGTCTGGAACCGCGAAGCTTCAGCGGAAGAAGCGGAGCGTGCGGCGGCCGCGGTCCGCCCGGTGATGGTCGAATACAAAGCAGGCGTGGCGGAGCTGGCCGCCGCTGGCAAGCCGCTAGGGGATGAAGAGATCGCTCTGCTGCGGCTGGAATATGAAGCGCTCGTGGCCCGCCTGGGATGGGCCAGCCGCCTGGCCCGCAGTGTGGCCACCTTCGGACTGTACACGGCGATGGCCGTGCTGTGCGGATTCTATATCTATCATCGCCGGCCCAAGCTGCTGACCGACCTGCGGAGCTACCTCACGCTGCTTGCCGCTGTCGTGACCACGGTGATCCTGGCGATGGTGTTTGCCGATGACAGCTTCCGC
>Ga0101944_10006952_pt1 | contig 11678 bp, 9 predicted proteins | sample DewCreD2012metaG_FD_75245 | JGI IMG/M metagenome (GOLD analysis project Ga0101944, IMG submission 75245) | Hot spring sediment bacterial and archeal communities from British Columbia, Canada, to study Microbial Dark Matter (Phase II) - Dewar... ... | reverse complement strand
CTCGATTTCCTGGGCGCCGCCCGCCAGCGCAAGCAGCCTTATTTCCTCTACCTGGCCTACAACGCGCCGCACTTTCCGCTGCACGCCCCCAAGGAGGCGATTGACAAATACCAGCCCGCCTACGAACAGGGTTGGGACAGGATTCGCGAGACGCGCTTCGCGCGGCTGCGGGAAGAGCGGCTGATCGATCCGCGCTGGGGGCTGCCTCCGCGCAGCATCATTCCGCCCAATCGCGTGGCGACGCCCAAGGGATGGGCCAACAAGCAGAACCCGGCCTGGGATTCCCTGGACCCGGACCGCCGCAAGGATCTGGCGCGCCGCATGGCCATCTACGCCGCGATGGTCGAGATCATGGACCGCAACATCGGGCGCGTCGTGGACGATCTGCGCGCGGCCGGCGAGCTCGACAATACGCTGATCTTTTTCCTGTCCGATAACGGCGCCTGCGCCGAGTGGGATCCGTGGGGCTTTGACATCAACACCGGTCCGGAGAACATCCTGCACAAAGGGGAACTGCTCGCCGGCATGGGGCAGCCCGGAACCTATCACAGCTACGGATCCGGCTGGGCCAACGCGTCGAACACTCCCTGGCGCATCTACAAGCACTACACGCACGAAGGCGGCATCACCACGCCGTTCATCGTGCACTGGCCCGCCGGCGTGCGCCGCCCCGGAACGATCGAGAAACAGCCGTCGCACCTCATCGACCTGATGCCGACTTTCGCCGAACTGGCCGGAACTGCCCCGCCGAAGGTGGAAGGCGTCAGCCTGAGGCCCTTATTGGAAGGCAAATCCATTCAGCGCGGACCGCTGTTTTTCGAGCATGAAGGCAGCCGGGCGATGCGCGAAGGCAAGTGGAAGCTCACCGCGGTGGCGGCCGATGGGCCGTGGGAGCTTTACGATATGGAGGCCGACCGCACGGAAATGCGCAACCTTGCGAGCCAGCATCCGGAGCGAGTGCGCGAGATGGTGGCGCAATGGGAAGCCTGGGCGCGCCGCGCGCAGGTCATCCCCTGGATCTGGTCGCCGCAGTATCAGGTGAAATGAAATATGGAGATTGTGATCCGATTCCTGTCCCTTCTAGCTCTGCTATTGTGCGCGCATTTCCCTGTGGAGCGCGTCCTGGCTGATGAGCAGCAGCGTTCGAGGTCTGTCGCGACATCGGTTCGAGATGGTTGGGTTACGGTGGCCCCTCGCGAGTTTCCCGGCGCGATCAACAATCCGCTCAAGGGCTTCCGCGACTATAAGAAGGATGGCTACGGACTCCTGAAGCGCCAGTACATCAAGTGGAACGAGATCGAGGTCTGTGCGGATGACTCTGTGGAGCGCATCATCGCTCACACCAACAAGATCACCGAGATCAAGGGCAAACGCTTCGAGGATCTGAATGTCAAACTGGTGCCGCGCGTGTATCTCGACTGGAATGGGACCCCTGGAAGGCAACACTGGCCCGCCGACTTGCACACCTTCGACTACGACAGTCCGGCTTTTCAGGACAGGCTGCGGAGGCTCATAGGGAAGCTCGGGCAGGCATGGGACGAGGATCCGCGTATCTTTGCCGTGCAAATGGGCCTCATTGGGTATTTTGGCGAGCATCACAATCCCGCGCCGACCGGCGCGCAGCGCCGCCTGCTCGCAGAAGCATTTCAGAAGGCCTTTAAGCACAAACCCGTGCTCGTCCGGCATAATGACCCGGAGTTCATGCAGGCCGGCTTCGGCATCTACTACGACACGTTCGGCACCCTGACCCGCGAGCCGCCAGGGGGGCCCAAGGAGCAGCTCCCCTGGCAGGCGACGTATGTGTATCGGGATGTCTGGAAACATGCTCCCATCGAAGGCGAAGTGGAATACAACTGGCAGCAGCGAGAGAGCGCGAAACCGGAGGAGACCTTCGGCCGCACGCCCAATCAGACGATGACCGTGCCGGCCTACCGCCGTTACATGATCGACAAAATCCGGCGCTACCACGCGAGCTACCTCGGCTGGATCAGCAACTATGACGACTCCGACCGTGAGGTGCTTGCCGGCGCCGCAGAGCTTCAAAAGGCCTTCGGCTACCGTTTCGTGCTCGATTCCGCCAGCTATCCGCTCGCTGTGCCGCCCGGGAAGGTATTGACGGTGAAGCTGACCGTGCGAAATACCGGCAGCGCTCCCTTTTACCTCGACTGGCCAGTGGCCGTTGGGCTGCTGGATCCCGCCACGAAAAAGCCGGTCTGGTTCGCGCCGCTGGCGGGCGTGGATATCCGCAAGTGGCTGCCTGGCGAGGATTGGGACAGCGACGGGTTCGCTTATCGCCGTCCAGCCGTGCCGCATCACAATGAAGGCCGCGCCACACTGCCGCAGCAGATCCAACCGGGCCGGTACATCCTCGCGCTTGCCATTCTGGATCGTCAGGGCGGCATGACGCCAAGCGTGCGGTTTGCGATCGAGAACTACTTCCGGGGAGGCTGGCATCCCTTAGGCTTCATCGGCATCGGCCAGGCGCCGGAGGAAGCTTCGTTGAAGAATGTGGCTTTTGACAGCCCCGCCTTTGATGACAGCCTCTATTACAAAGTGCCCGCCAAGCTGCGGGCAGTCGAGCCGCCGCCCATGCCTCAGGTGAAAGCCGTGGCGCCGTGGATCCCTGACCGGTACACCGAACTCATCAATCCTTGGAGGTATTGGACCCTGAGCCTGAGAACGCCAAGCCATGGCGCGGACAAGCAGATTTTGTTTGACGGCCCTGGCGCCAGCCGGGTTATCCGCGTGACAGGTGATTTCGGCGAAGGTTCCAGCCTGAACTACAGCTTCGGCAATGGCGTCAATCTCGAACCCGGCCGCTACCGCTTCGCCTTCAGCGTGCGAGGCACGCCCGGCCAATCCGTCACGTTTGAGCTGGCCGACGGCTGGCGCCTGGTATCCAAGGAAGCCCAGATTCCGCTCACCGAGCCATGGCAAGAGCACAGCATCGAGTTCGAGATCAAAACCAAGTTCCAGGATGGGACTACCCTGCGTTTCCGCTTGCCACCCAACACCAAAGGCACTTTCGACCTCGCCAACACCCGCCTCAAAGAATTTCGGTGACAATTTCGGTGACAGGCAACGCAACCCCCAAATTCGTGGTTTCGGGGAAATCCCTGTCACCAGCCGACGAGAATGGATGGTTGCTTCTGTCGGCGGAGCCCATTCCCCGGAGTCATCCGAGGGGATATTGGGGGTAATTTGGGGGTTGCGTAGCCTGTCCCCGAAATTCCCCCAAATTCATCGAATGCGAGACCAAAACGACGTTCCAGGGTGGGACCACCTTGCGTTTCCGCTTGCGGCCCAGAATTTCGGGAATTTCGGTGACAGGCAACGCAACCCCCAAATTCGTGGTCTCGGGAAGATCCCTGACACCAGCCGACGAGAACGGATGGTTGCTTCTGCCGGCGGAGCTTATTCCCCGGAGTCACCCGAGGGGATATTGGGGGTAATTTGGGGGTTGCGTTGCCTGTCCCCGAAATTCTACCGGAGGCTGAGGCCGCCGTCTACGGCTAGGATCTGGCCGGTGACGAAGGTGGGCGCGTTGAGGAAATATAGGACGGCGCCGGCGACCTCGTCCGCTGTTCCGGGGCGCCGCATGGGGGTGGCTCGCACCATGCCCTCGGCTTCTTGATCCATTTCGCCGAAGGCAATCACACCCGGCGCCACCGAGTTCACGCTGATCTCCGGCGCGAAGGCTTTGGCCAGCGCCTTGGTCAGCATGATGACGCCTGCTTTCGAAGCACAGTAGTGCGCGTGCATGGCCCACGGGCGCAAGCCGCCGAGCGAGCTGATGTTTACGATGCGTCCCTCCCCCTGCCGTTTCATCAGGCGCGCCGCTTGCTGGCAGCAAAAGAATATGGCTTTCAGGTTCACCGAATGGATGAAGTCCCAATCGGCCTCGGTCGCTTCGAGCGGATCGACGCGCGTGAACCGGGCGGCGTTATTCACCAAGCCGTCCAGCCGTCCGCAGCGGCGCTCCACCTCTTGGAACATGCGCTCAATCTCGGCCACACTCTCCAGGTTGGCGCGCACCAGTTCCGCGCCGCCGCACTCTTCGGCGGTACGCCAGGCTTCGTCCTCCGAGGTATGGTAATGAATCACCACGCGCGCCCCTTCACGCGCCAGCCGCAGCGCGATGCCCCTCCCAATGCGGCGCGCCGCTCCGGTCACCAACACAGTCTTTCCCGTCATAATTGCGGATCCCCGTGAATTTCGACTTCCTCCGGCTCAACACCCTCCGGCTCCGGACGCGGCAGCTTTCCCCCGAGGTCCATCCAGGCCCAGAAGAAAGCGGTCATCGAACTCAGGATGCCCGACACCGCGCCGATCTGCCGCGGAGTGAACCAGCCGGAGGCCAGCCCCGCGCCCGTCATGGACAACATCATGGTAGCCCAGGTAAGCGTTTCGATAGTCGAGAACACTCTGCCGCGGAACTCATTGGACACATACCGCAGGAGTTGGGAGAAATTCAGGACCGAACTCACCGCCACCCCCGCCCGCGAGAGCGCCATGAAGAATAACGCTCCGCCGAAGGACGGCATCTGGCTAAAAAGAACGTAAGCGCCGCCGTGAATGACGTAAGAGATGGCGATGGTCTTCTTATACCCTTCAAAACTCAGCCGGCGCCCGAGCCAGTGGCCCACCGCGCCGCCTGTCAGCAGACCGACTCCGGCGAAGCCCCAAAGGATGCCCGTGCCGGCAGGACCCAATCCGAACACCTGCTCGCCAAACAGCGGGAACAGGATTTGCGCCGCCCCGCCGCCGGTGGCCCACCCCACATGAATCACGGCGATGCCGAGAATCAGCGGAAAGCCCCGCATGTAGCGCAGACCTTCGCCGTACTCGTGCCAGGGGCGCACCACGCGGTCCTCGGAAAGGTCGCGGCGCTCGGCTCTGAAGCCACCCCCAGACGCGCGCAGGCGGCTGATGCAGAATGCCGAAAACAGAAACGACGATGCATTGAAAACAAACGCCCACTCGAACCCCAACCAAGCCGTGCTCATCCCGCCCAGGAACGTGCCGAGGGTCAGCGTGGTCCACTGCGTGGTTTGGGTAAGCGAATTCGCTGTGTGCAGTTCCTCCCTGCTGGCGATCGCCGGCAGGATGGCGCCGCGCCCGCTGGTGAAAAACGGAGAGGCGGACATGAGCAGGCCGCTCAGCAGATAGAGCAGCCAGGTGTCCGATCGTCCGATGGTGAGGATGAAGCACAACGCCACCACCGCCCGCACAACATCACTGGCAATCATGACGCGCTTGCGGTCGAAGCGGTCCAGCACCACGCCGGCGACAGGTCCGGCCAGAATTACGGAAACGGCTCTGGACAGCATCACCCCGGTGACCACCATCCCCGAGCCGGTGAGGTGCATCGCGAGGCTGAACACGGCGATGTTGTTGAAGTGGTCGCCCACCTCGCTCACCACCTGCCCCATCCACATGCGGCGGTAGTTGCGGTTGCGCTGGAGGAGTTCGAAGAAGCCGGCCATCACAGCCGCTCCGACACATAGACGCCCAAGAGAATGAGCAATCCTCCCGTGGCCAGACCCGAAGTGACCGCCTCGCCCAGCAACACCGCGCCAAGGAACGTGGCGAGCAGCGGCTGAATATAGGAAACCGCCGAGACGCGCGTCGCCGAGATGTGAGTGAGGGCGTAGTAGAAGATCAGGTAGCAGAGCACGGAAGGAAAGGCTGCCATGTAGACGAGCGCCGCCCAGGCTTTCAAGCTCAAGGCGGACCACGGGAAGTCCCGCCCCAGCCAGAGGCCGAGGGGAGCCAACACCAGCGCGCCGGCGAAGTAGGCGAAGGTATTCACCGTGATGCTGTCATGCCTCTTGGTGACGCTCTTGCCTCCCACTGTGAACAGCGCGAATGTGAACGCCGCGGCGAGCACGAGCGCATCGCCGGCGAACGTCGCGCCTGTGGCCTTGGCGGGGGACAGATTCAACACCCCTATGCCCGCCAGCGCGACGCCCATGCCAACCAGTTTCTTGAGGCTGAGCTTCTCCATGCCCCGCGCCGCGGCCAGCAGCAGCACCATGACGGGCGTTAATCCGATCATGAGGGCCGAATGGCCAACGCTCGTGCGGCTCATGCCCGCCACGAAAAAAATCTGGTTCAACGCCACGCCGAAAAGCCCCAGCAGAGCCAGCGCCGGCAATTCGCCGCGCGTCCACGTTGCCGGCTTTCGGCCTGCTTTCCAGATATAGACGGGCAGGATGAACAGGGACGCCAGGGTCGTCCGGAAACAACTCAGCAACAAGGGCGGCCATTCGCGCAGCGCCACCTTGGCGATCACGAAATTCAGCGACCAAAAGAACACCATCAGGCCGAGCAGGGAATAGAGCCTGAGGTCCGAGGGCCGCCGTGTACTTGCCTCCTTCAACCGGTCGTCTCTTCCTTCACAGTGATCTGCCGCAAGAAATCCATATCCAGGCTGTAGCCGAAGCCCGGCTCGTCGCGCACGGCAATGGTTCCTTGGGGCGTGGTCTCGACGGGGGGATCGACAATGTCGCGCTTCCAATAGCGCTTGCTCGCGGACACGTCGCCCGGCAGCACGAAATTGGGCAGCGTGGCGAGCGCGATGTTATGGGCGCGGCCGATGCCTGACTCCAGCATGCCGCCGCACCACACCGGGACGCCCGCCGCCTGCGCGGCGTCGTGGACGCGCTTAGCTTCCAAAAACCCGCCCACACGCCCGAGCTTGATGTTGATGATGCGGCAGGCGCGCAGCCGGATCGCTTGCTCAGCGTGCCGGGCGGAGCGGATGCACTCGTCGAGGCAGATAGGGGTTTCCAGCTTGGCCTGCAATTGCGCGTGGTCGATGATGTCATCGTGCGCCAGGGGCTGCTCAATCATCATGAGATAGAATTCGTCGAGCCGCCGGAGGTGGTCCGTGTCGGCGAGCGTGTAAGCTGAGTTCGCATCGGCCATGAGGCGGATGTTGGGAAACGCCTTGCGGACTTCGCGGACCACGTCCACGTCCCATCCCGGGCGGATCTTGATCTTGATGCGCTGATAGCCGGCTTCGAGTTCCGTCTCAATCTTCCTGAGCAGTTCCGCCAGGGTGTCCTGAATGCCGATGGATACGCCGCACGGAATCTCGCGGAAAGCGCCTCCGCCGATCTGCTTCCACAGCGGTTGTCCATTCAGGCGGGCTTCCAGGTCCCACACCGCGGTTTCCACGCCGCCCCGCGCCATCAGATGTCCGCGAATGTGAGCCGAAAGAGGACCCGCCTCCGCCGCGCTGTTCAAAGTCTTTCCCACCAGCCGCGGCGCCACGTAATCCCGGACGATCAGCCACGCCGATTCGGTCCACTCTTCGTTGTAGAACGGGTTCTCGCCGCAAGTGACTTCGCCCCAACCGGAGACTCCGTCCGAGTGAACCTCAACCAGGATCATCCGCCGCTCGTAAGTCCGTCCGAAACTGGTCTCGAAAAAGTGCACCAGCGGCATCCGGATTTCCCGGAGCGTCAACCGTTCGATTCGGAATCCCATGGCGCTAAGAGATAGACTCCTTCCTGCTCCTCCCGCTGGAAGGCGACTACGGCGAGCCCTTCGGCGAAGAAGCTGACGAACTGCGAGCTGACGCGCTCCTGGATTTCGCGGGCGCGCCGCTTATCCTTGTGCCGGATCTGTTCGATGTCCGCGGGCACAGCGATGCGCGCCGCGGCGGCGGGCGGCGTCAAGGGCTGGCCTTCGTCGACCACGCGCCGCACGCGCGGGTGGTCCAGCCACCACTCCGCCACGCAGCGATCGGTGGGCAAGCCGCCGTGCAACCGGCTGGACGTTGTCCCATACTGGTTCAGGACGTAGCGGCGCACCACCGCGCCCAGGCGCTCGATGTTGAAGTAGGCGTTCTTCAGTTCCAGAGGATCGAAGGTCCACTCGATCAAATCGACGCCCCGCGCCAACGCATCCTGGCGCTGGCGCAGCTTCATCATGCGCCCCACGCCGTAATTCCTGTACTCGGGCAGAACGCCGAGCATGTGGCTGTGCCAATAGAACTTTCCGCCGGGCTTGATGCCGGGAATGGCGAGCCCGAAGGCGATCATCTTTCCCTGGTCGAACGCCCCCAGGGCTTGCCCGCCAATCTTCGACGCTACGACGAACAGCCGCACGGGCAACAGGTCGATGTCCTTGAATCCCCAGATCCGCTTTTGAAGCGCGACGGCTTCATGGAACTCATCGTGGGTGGTCAGGGTCCGGACTTCGATCACCGGCTTCGCTTGGCTTCCTGCCACAGGGCCTCCATTTCGTCGAGTGATGCATCCTCCAGTTTCTTGCCGCGCTCTCCGATGCCCTTTTCGACGTGGGCGAAACGGCGGCGGAACTTGGCGTTGGTGGCGCGCAGCGCCTGTTCGGCGTCCACCTTCAAAAAGCGGGCCAGATTGACTACGACGAACAGCAGATCCCCAATCTCGCCTTCCAGTTTTTTGGCGTCGCCGGCGCGGCGCGCCTCCGCGAGCTCGCGCAGTTCCTCGTCCAGCTTGGCGAGCACCTGTTCGGGAGTCTCCCAATCAAAGCCGGCGGCGGCGGCTTTCTTGGAGATGAGCATGGCTTCGGCGAGCGCGGGCTGTTTGGCGGAAATGCTGTCGAGAAGTCCTCGCCGTTCGGCCCCGTGAGCTTTCTTTTCGGCTTCCTTGATTTCGTCCCAGCGCTTCTTGACCTCCTCGGAGGTTTTCGCATTGCCGTCCGCGAAAACGTGCGGGTGGCGGCGGACCAGCTTGCCGATGATGGCGTCGAGTGAATCGGCGATGGTGAAGCGCCCTTCTTCCTTGGCCATCTGGGCGAAAAAGACCGCCTGGAGAATCAGGTCGCCAAGCTCGTCGGCGAGCGCCGCCCAATTGCGCTCGTCGATGGCGTCCATGACCTCGTACGCCTCCTCGAGCAGGTAGGTCTTGATCGTCTCGAAGGTCTGCTCCCGGTCCCAAGGGCAGCCTTCGGGCGAGCGCAAGCGGGCCATGATATCGACCAGCCGCTCAAACTTGACACCTATACCCGGTTGTTCGCTGGGATCCATAGGAAAGTGGAACTAACCTTCACTCTCGCAAATCCGAAGTTGTGATTTCAACTGCCGGGGCGCGATTGGGGACCCGCCGGGGTGGGCGGCGCCGCCGCTGCCGCCTCGGCGCTTGGCCGGCGTCCCTATCCGGCCTTTTTTGTCCCACGGAATTCGGAACCGCAGGGGAATTCGGCGGTCTCAAAATACTCAGCCAGTTGAGCGGCGCGCTCGGTTTCGGTCCAGCCGAGTTCTTCCGCCATCCAACGGGAGACCTGGCCGGCTATTTCGGCGGCGCCGGAATGATAGAAGTGCCAGGATGAGCGCCGCAGCATCACGTCGCTGATGCGCCTCGCCCATTCGTGGCGGCAGTAATGGGACACCGCAGCGCGGCTGACTTCCGGCGGCAGCACGCCGCTAAAGCCGGCGACGGCGTCCTCCAAAAGCGGCGTGTGCGCGGTTTGGCACGCGGGCAAGCCGAGGCGCAAATGGCGCGCCGCCTGATCCACGGTCTGCTCCGCCATGAGCCGGTAAGTGGTCAACTTGCCGCCGGCTACGTCAAACCAACCCGGCTCCGTCATGTGGATGATGTGCCGCCTGGATATGTCGGAAGGCGCGCCTGCTTCGGCGTGGCGCGGAGCGATGAGGGGGCGAAGACCGGACCACAGAGCGATCGCGTCGCGTGGCGTAAGCCTCGCCTTGGGAAACGCGCTATTGACAACGCTCAGGATGTAGGACACGTCGGAATCGTCCGCGCGCACGGCGTCAGGTTCGCCATTGTAGTCTGTGTCCGTGGTTCCCAGGATCACGCGCTCTCCCCAAGGGATGGCGAACAAAATGCGTTTGCCCTCGGGGAGGACCAGAGCCTCGGGCACGGGGAACCTTCGCCGGTCCACAACCAAGTGGACACCCTTGGTGAGCCGCAACCGGATGCCGCTGTGGCGGAATCGCGCGCCCCAGGGACCGGCGGCGTTGACCACGGTCCGGGCTTGAACCTGGCGCAACGTACCGCCGGCTTGTTCGCGGATGACGCACTGCCACATTCCGTCCGCCCGTTCGGCGTCTTCCAAGGCGGCGTAGTTTGCCAGGAGCGCCCCGTGGCGGGCTGCGGAGCGCAGCGTGTCGATGACCAGCCGCGCGTCGGAGGTGAACCCGTCGAAATAGCGAACGGCGCCCGTGAGGCGGTCAGCACGCAACCCGGGCAGCAGAGCCAGAATCTCAGCCCGGCTGAGCGTGGAAGACCGGCCCAGGTTGCGCCCGCCGCACAGCAGGTCGTAAATACGCACGCCGATGGAGAGTTTCCAGCGCGGCCAAGGCGTCTTCCAGCCGGCCGGCCAAGAGGTGCTGGCGCGCGGTTTTCACCGGCGTGGGGTCCTCGTCGAAGAAGACCATGACGACCTCGTTGGCGGGCACTTCCTCGCTCAGCCCGCCGGCGGCGCTTTTCTCGACGACCACTTTCGTCGGGCTGACGCTCTTGATCGTGCCCGTGACGGTGCCCTTGGTCGTTCGCACGCTGTCGAACGCCCAGCTCGCCGTGGCCGCCGTCAGACAGCTCGCCACCGCAAGCACGACGCAACGCTTGTTCATGGGTTTCTCTCCCTCTTCGTGACGGTTCGCGTGCCGATCGGTTCCGCCGGCGCTGTGCGGCGCCGGGCGGGCTTGGTCCGGCCGCGGCGGTCGGTCTTCTTTCTCTTCTCTATTTCGACGCGGTCGCGGCGGCGGGCGTGGTTTCGATGGCCTTCAGTCCGTCGGGGCGGACTCCCCGCATCTTCTGGATCGTCTTGAGCAGCTCATCGTACTTGCCGTACCACTCGTCGCAGCCCTCGTCCTTGCCGCCGAGTTTCGGATACAGTTTGTAGACGATCACGATGTCGCTCTCGGCCTGCTTGAGCAGGTCGGCTCGTTCCTGGTCCTTCTTGGTCAGCGCGAGTTTGAACCGGCACAGGGCGAGGTTGTAGCGCGCGTCGTAGAACGTGTTGCGGTAGGCCGGCACGCGGATCACCCGGCGCGCGATGTTGCCCCAGCCCCAGATTTCCTTGTATTTCTGGCTGCCGCGGATGGCGAACACGTAATACTCCGGTTGCTGCTGGCCCCAGTCCTGGTACGTCAGCGCCGCTTCGACCTGCGCGTCGACGACGGTCTCCTTCTCCTTGAGCACCGTCAGCAGCAGGGCCAGCGCCTCGCGGTATTGGCGCATCCGGCGGAAGCACCTGGCCAATTGCACCTTGACGCTGGTCACGGCCGTGGCCGGCACGAAATCGGATTCCTTCGCCGCGCGGTCGAGGATGGCGCGGTAGGTCTCGGCCGCCTTGCGGAAATACGCCTCGGCCTCGGGAGCGAGCGTCTCGCCGCCGGTGTCGAAGCCGGCGCCCATGCTGAAGAACGTCGTGGCAACCCAGTTGAGCGACGCGAACGTGTTGCCCTCGGTGCGCTGGGAGATTTTCGTCAGGAACGGCTCGAATCCCTGCGAGACGGTCTTGACCTGGTCCATCTTGTTCTCGTTGCGCAGCCGCTCGAGCTGTCTCTGCAACTGGTAGCCGAGGCTGATGTAGATGCGCGTGAGCTTCTCCGCCGCCTTTTCGTCGCCGCCCTCGGCCGTCAGGGTTTCGAGGGCCTTCATGGTCTGTTCAGCCTTCTCGAGTTGCTGGGTGGCCACGTAGGCCCTCAAGGCCGCCTTGTA
>Ga0101944_10006951_pt1 | contig 11680 bp, 8 predicted proteins | sample DewCreD2012metaG_FD_75245 | JGI IMG/M metagenome (GOLD analysis project Ga0101944, IMG submission 75245) | Hot spring sediment bacterial and archeal communities from British Columbia, Canada, to study Microbial Dark Matter (Phase II) - Dewar... ... | reverse complement strand
TCTTGGCCTCCGAAACCGCTTCCTCGACGTTGCGGGCGTCCGCCTCCGAGATCTTGTCGCGGTGCTCGCGCAGCATCTTCTCCGCGCTGTACACGGCGTTGTCCAGCTGGTTCTTGGCCTCCACTTCCTGCCTGCGGCGCTCGTCCTCGGCGCGGTGCGCCTCGGCGTCGCGCGCCATCTTGTCCACTTCGTCCTTCGACAGGCCCGAGGAAGACGTGATCGTGATCTTCTGCTCGTTGCCCGTCGCCCGGTCCTTCGCCGTCACGTGCAGGATGCCGTTGGCGTCGATGTCGAAAGTGACCTCGATCTGCGGCACGCCCCGCGGCGCCGGCGGAATGCCCACCAGCTGGAAGACCCCCAGCAGGCGGTTGTCCCGCGCCATCGCGCGCTCGCCCTGGTACACCTTGATCTCCACGCTCGTCTGGTTGTCGCTCGCCGTCGAGAAGATCTCCGACTTCCGCGTCGGAATCGTCGTGTTGCGCTCGATCAGCTTCGTGAACACGCCGCCCAGCGTCTCGATGCCCAGCGACAGAGGCGTCACGTCCAGCAGCAGCACGTCCTTCACCTCGCCGCCCAGCACGCCGCCCTGCACCGCGGCGCCCACGGCCACCACTTCGTCCGGGTTCACCGTCTTGTTCGGCTCTTTCTTGAACAGCTCGCGCACCAGCTGCTGCACCCGCGGGATGCGCGTCGAACCGCCCACCAGCACCACCTCGTCGATCTGCTCCGGCGTCAGCCCCGCGTCCGCCAGCGCCTGCCTGCACGGCGGAATCGAGCGCTGCAGGATGTCCTCGATCATCTGCTCGAACCGCGCCCGCGTCAGCGTCTTCACCAGGTGCTTCGGCCCCGTCTGCGGATCGCCGTAAATGAACGGCAGGTTGATCTCGGTCTCCATCGCCGAGCTCAGCTCGATCTTCGCCTTCTCCGCCGCCTCCTTCAGACGCTGCAGCGCCATCCGGTCGCGCGACAGATCGACGCCCTCTTCCCTCTTGAATTCCTCGATCAGCCAGTCCACCAGCCGCTGGTCGATGTTGTCCCCGCCCAGGTGCGTGTCGCCGTTGGTCGACTTCACCTCCACCACCCCGTCGCCCACCTCCAGAATCGAGATGTCAAACGTCCCGCCGCCGAAGTCGTACACGGCGATCCGCTCTTCCTTCTTCTTGTCCAGACCGTATGCGAGCGCCGCCGCCGTCGGCTCGTTGATGATCCGCAGCACCTCGAGGCCCGCAATCTGGCCCGCGTCCTTCGTCGCCTGCCGCTGCGCGTCGTTGAAGTACGCCGGCACCGTGATCACCGCCTTCGTCACCTTCTCGCCCAGATACGCCTCGGCAGCTTCCTTCAGCTTCGTCAGGATCATCGCCGAAATCTCGGGCGGAGCGTACTTCTTGCCCGCAATGTCCACCCGCGCGTCCCCGTTGTCGCCCCGCACCACGTGGTACGGCACCAGCTTCATCTCCTCCGTCACCTCGTCGAAGCGCCGCCCCATGAAGCGCTTGATCGAGTAAATCGTGTTCTCCGGGTTGGTCACCGCCTGCCGCTTCGCTACCTGCCCCACCAGCCGGTCGCCGCTCTTCGTGAAAGCCACCACCGACGGCGTCGTGCGCGCACCCTCCTGGTTCGGGATGACAACAGGCTGCCCCCCCTCCATGACCGCCACCACAGAGTTGGTGGTCCCGAGGTCAATGCCAATGATCTTGCTCATGACTCTCCATTCCCTCTTGCTGCTCGGTTTGGGAACTTCCGTTCCTCGGCGCTTCGCTGAGCTGCTGCGCCTGATCGTATTATCAAACTTTAGCGTAATATTGTCAAGTTCCGCCCGCACTTTTCCTGTCAACCCTGCCCTTGATCCCGCCTCAAAACTGTGACATTGCTGGACTTGAATGGACTGGAAGGCCCTTTTCCTCCTCGCTGCCGCCTGGAGCCTCCTCGCCTGGATGGCCAACCGCTCCGCCTTCTTCCCGATGCCCTATCCAGACGGCAACTGGTTCCTGCAGAAAGAGTTAAACACTGAAGACGTCTGGCTCCGCAGCGGCCGGCGCCGCATCCATGGCTGGTGGAAACCCCTCGACCAGGCCCCCGCCGCCGTGCTCTTCCTCCACGGCAATGCCGGCAATGTCACCCACCGCGCCCGCCACATCCTCGCCTGGCAGAAAGCCGGCGCGGCCATCCTCGTCCTCGACTACCGGGGCTACGGCAGGAGCGAAGGGCGCCCCACCGAAGCCGGCCTCTACGAAGACGCGCTGGCAGGCTACCGCTTCCTTTCCGGACTCGGCTTCCCGCCCTCCCGCATCCTCGTTCACGGCGAGTCGCTCGGCACCGTCCCGGCGGCCCACGTGGCCAGCCAGGCGCCCGTCGGGGGGCTGATTCTGGAGGCCCCGTTTCCCTCGGCCCGGGCCGTCGCCAATACCGTTCTTCCCCTGCTCGGCCCGCTCCTCGTCTGGGGCCTCGATCTCAACGGCCGCCTCGCCCGGGTTCGCGCCCCCGTGCTCGTCATCCACGGCGATCGCGACGAGGTCATCCCCTGCCGCCTCGGCCGCCGGGTTTTCGACGCCGCCCGCGAACCCAAAGAGTTCTGGACCATCTCCGGCGCGGGCCACAACGACATCCCGGAAACCGCCGGCCCCGAATACCCCCGGCGCCTCCGCGCCTTCCTGGAGAAGGCTCTCCAGCCGCAGAGCATTTCCCCGGCCAATTGATCCGGCCCCGTCTTGTGCCCCGCGGCCGGTTCTGATGTGATGGAGCCATGCTGCGCCGCTGTTTCCTCGCCTCGGCTCCGCTGCTTGCCTCCGCCCAGAGCGGCAGACCCGCCACGCCGCCCCTGGCCGAGGAGATCGATGCCTTCGGCTTCCGCTGGCAGGTGATTTCGGCCGCGGACTGGAAAGTGGAAGGAGAAGAACTGCGCCTGCTCACCGCCCGCCCCCAGCAGGCCAACCCGCGCCGCCCCGTCCAGTTCGCCCTCGCCCGCACGGAGCCGCTCGCAAAGTTCACCCTCGAAGTCGAAGTAAAGCGCTCCGCGCCCAAAGGCTCGCTCATCCTCGTCTACGCCTGGCAGAAGGACGGCTACTTCAACTACGTCCACCTCTCCGACGACGCCGCCTCCCAGGTCGAGGTCCACAACGGCGTCTTCCACTGCTTCGGCGGCGACCGCGTCCGCATCAGCCCGCTCGAAGGGCCAGGCTCGCTGCCCACCGATGGCTGGCATCCAGTGCGGATGCAGTATGACGCTTCGTCGGGGCTCGTCCAGGCATGGGTCGATGGCCGGACCTCGCCTTCGCTCAGGGCCGTCGATCTCAGCCTTGGCGCCGGGCGCATCGGCCTCGGCAGCTTCTTCAACACCGCTTCCTTCCGCCGCTTCCGGCTCCGCCGCTGAAGGTCTTTGCAACCCCGGCTGCTATTCTGGAATCAGACCCTTCTGGCATGTTCCTGAAAATTCTGGCCCACCCGGTTCTCGTGAACCTCAACTTCCATATGCCGCTTATCGTCGATCTGCGGCACCCCCTCATCCTGCTCACCGGCGAGAACGGCTGCGGCAAGTCGACGCTGCTGCACTCGATCTATTACGCCATGCGCGGCGAGGAAGTCGACGGCTACATTTACCGGGTGGAGAACAAGGTCGAATCGCCGCGCGTCTTCCTGTTCGACGCCGAGCATCACAACCCGCGCATGCATCTCGAACTGTTCCAGAACAACCCGCAGATGCGCGAGTTCATCCAGCTGGCTTCCCACGGGCAGGTGATGCTCTCCCTGTTCCGCGAGACGTTCCCCGCCCTGCCCGAGGGCACCATGCTGCTCCTCGACGAGCCCGAGATGGCCCTCTCGGTCTCCAACCAGCGCCGGATTCTCAAGATGCTGATGGAGCTCGTGGACCAGAAGAACTTCCGCATCATCTGCGCCACCCACTCGCCCGTGCTGATCGACGCGCCCGAAACCTACGTCATCAACCTCGACAACTACATCAACCGCAACATCCCGGACGCAACGCTCGGCGTCGAGGGCTCGAGCACCATTCAGTGACCAGCCGCGCCCCGCGGCTACGATGAAGAGGGATGAAGCGCGACACGCTCCTCGACTTCTTCGGGTCCGTCGTGGCGCAGAAGGGCGTCGCCCTCGTCTTCGACGACGGCGTGCGCCCGCGCTCCTACACCTATGAGCAGCTCGGCGCCGCGGCGCGCCGCTTCGCCCTGCGGCTCGCGGAACAGGGCGTCGGCCGCGGCGACCGCGTCGTCCTCTGGAGCGAAAACCGCCCCGCGTGGATCGCAGCTTTCTGGGGCTGCCTGTTGCGCGGCGCCGCCGTCGTTCCCATCGACGAAAAGCATTCCCCCGATTTCCTCGAGCGCGTCGTCCGCATCACCGCGCCGAAGGCCATCCTCCTCGGCGATGCCGTTCATCTCGACGCGCCCCCGCCCGGCGTCCCCGTCTGGAAGCTCGCCAGCCTCGACTGGCGCACGCCCGCGCCCCCGGTCGAACCCGTCGAGGTCTCCGCCGCCGACACCGTGCAGATCCTGTTCACCTCCGGCGCCACGGCGGACCCCAAGGGCGTCGTCATCACGCACCGCAACATTCTCGCCAACATTGTTCCGGTCGAGCGCGAGATCCGCAAATATCTCCACTACGCGCGCCCGTTCCACCCCATCCGGTTCCTGGATCTCCTCCCGCTGAGCCACATGTTCGGGCAGGCGATGGCGGCGTTCATTCCGCCCATCCTCGGCGGCACGGTGGTCTTCCTGCGCACGCAGGATCCGCGCGAGATCGTCCGCCAGATCCGCACGCGCCGCATCAGCGTGCTCGTCTCCGTCCCCCGCATCCTTGAACTGCTCCGCGAATACATCCTCGCTGTCGCGCCCGAGGCAGCCGAGCCTGCGCCTGCCGGCGAAAAATTCTGGTGGCGCTGGTGGCGCTACCGCCGCGTTCACCGCCTGTTCGGCTGGAAGTTCTGGAGCTTCATCGTCGGCGGAGCGGCGCTCGACGGCGCGCTCGAAAAGTTCTGGGGCGGGCTGGGCTTCGCCGTCATTCAGGGCTACGGGCTCACCGAGGCTGCGCCCATCGTCACGCTCAACCACCCCTTCCACGCGCGCCAGGGCTCCGTCGGCAAGCCGATCGCCGGAGTCGAAATCCGCATCGCCCCCGACGGCGAGGTGCTCGTGCGCGGCCCCAACATCACCTCCGGCTACTTCAACGATCCCCAGGCCACCGCCGAGGCGTTCGAGGACGGCTGGCTCCACACCGGCGACATCGGCGAACTCGACTCCGACGGGCGGCTCTACATCAAGGGCCGCAAGAAGGAAATGATCGTGCTGCCCGACGGCCGCAACGTCTTTCCCGAAGACGTCGAGAAGGTCCTCAACGCGATCCGCGGCGTCCGCGAATCGGCCGTCGTCGGCGTCGCCGGCGCCGGCGGCGAGACCGTGCACGCCGCTCTCGTTCTCGAACAGGGAACGGACGCGGAAGCCGTCATCCGCCAGGCCAACGCGCAACTGGAAGAACACCAGAAAATCCGCGCCTTCACTCTCTGGCCGGAGCAGGAGCTGCCGCGCACGGAAGGCACGCGCAAGCTCAAGCGCCGCGTCATCCGCCAGCACGTTTCCGGCGCTGCGCCCTCCGCCGCGCCGCGCGCCGCCGAAGACCCCGTGGCGGCCATCCTCGCCCGCTATGCCGGCGGCCGCACGCTCTCGCCCGAAACGCCCCTCGAAGGCCTCGGCCTCAGCTCGCTCGACCGCATCGAGCTCATGGTCGCGCTCGAACAGCAGCTCGGCCGCACCCTCGATGAAACCGCCTTCGCCTCCGCCCGCACCGTCGCCGATCTGAAGCAGCTCGAAAAAGCGCCCCCCGCGCCGCCCGCCGAGCCCTTCGAATTCCCGCGCTGGAGCCGCAGCCGCTGGGCGCACTGGCACCGCGTCTTCCACCTCAACGCCTGGGTCCTGTGGCTGGCCCGCATCTTCGCCTGGGTGCGCGTCGAAGGCCGCGAGAACCTCGATGGCCTCGAGCCGCCCGTCCTGTTCGCCTCCAATCATCAGGGCTACTTCGACACGCCCGTCCTCTTCATCGCCATGCCCTGGAGATGGCGCCACCGCCTCGCTCCCGCCATGCGCAAGGAGTTCTTCGACGCCCACTTCCACCCGGAGCGCTTCCCGTGGTGGAAGCGGCTCACCAACTCGCTCAACTACTACCTCGCCTGCCTCGTCTTCAACGCCGTGCCCATCCCGCAGCGCGAGGCTGGCGCGCGCGAGGCGCTACGCTATCTCGGCGAGCTCGCCGGCGAGGGCTTTTGCCCGCTGATTTTTCCCGAAGGCAAGCACAGCCGCGATGAGTCCATCCTTCCGTTCCTGCCCGGCGTCGGCATGATGGCGGCGCGCCTCGGCATTCCCGTCGTGCCCGTGCGCATCCGCGGCTCCAACCGCGTCCTCCACCCGGACTGGAAGTTCCCGCGCCCCGGCTTCGTGCGCGTGAAGATCGGCAAGCCCGTGCGGCTGGAAGGCGACGATCACGCCGCTCTGGCCCGGCGGCTGGAAGAGATCATCCGTGCCCTGTAGTACCATGCGCCAGAGAAGGAGTTCCATGAACACGGCGGCGGCGCTGTGCCTGGCCCTGGCCTCCGCCCTCGCTCTGTCCGCCCAGCCCGCAGCCAGAACCGCCCAGGCAGCCTACGAACGCGGCGTCCGTTTCGAGCAGGAAGGCCAATGGCAGGAGGCCCTGTCCGCCTATGAAGAAGTCCTGCGCCTCAACCCCCGTTCCTCCGCCGCATTGCGGCGCCGCGCCGGCATCCTGCTGCGTCTGGATCGGCTTGAGGAAGCCGAAGCGGACATCGGCCGCGCGCTCGGCCTGAACCGCTCCGATCCCGAGGCCCTCCGCCTGCGGGGCGAACTGCTGCTCCGGCGCGGCGATGCCGCCGGCGCGCTCCGGGACTTCGATCAGTGCCTCCAGCAGGCCCACGAAACCTCCGCCGTGCAGCGGGGCCGCGGCGAGGCGCTCGCGGCCCTGGACCGGAAAGACGAGGCCCTCGCCGCGCTCGACCGCGCCATCCGCCTCAGACTGGACGACCCGCTCGCCTGGCTGGCGCGCGGACAGGTGCTGGCTTCGCTCGGCCGCTATCATGACGCCATCGAAGACCTCGACCGGGCGCTCGCTCTCGATCCCCGCCTCTACGATGCCCTCTTCGTGCGCGGCCGCTCCCACGGCGACGCCGGCCGCTTCGAGCGCGCCCTCGCCGATCTCGATGCGGCGCTGAAGCTCGCGCCCGCAGACTGGCCGCGCCGTGCCGAGGCGTTCCTGTTCCGCGGCGCCGCCCACGATGTCCTCGGCCAGCGCGAGAAGGCCATCGAGGATTACACGGCCGCCATTGATGCCCGGCCCGGCTTCGTCCGGGCGCTCCTCCTGCGCGCCGACCTCTACAGCCGCCTCGGCCGCCACGAGGACGCCCTCGAAGACCGCAACAGGGCCCTCGAAGCGGAGCCGAAAAACGCCGCCGCCCTCATCGCCCGCGGCGGCTCCCTCCATGTGCTCGGCATGCATGAGCTCGGACTGAAGGACCGCACGGCCGCCCTCGAACTCGAGCCGCGCAATCCGCTGGGCTGGTTCGCCCGCGGCTCGGCCTATTTCCTGCTGAACCGCTACGAAGAGGCCCTCAGCGATCTCGAAAAGGCCCTCGAACTCGACCCGCAGAACGCCGAAATCCGCTCCCTCGCCGAACGCGCCCGCGCGGCTGCCTCCGCCCGCGCCGCCGCGAAGCCTCCGGCCGCGGTGGCGGCCGCTTCAACGCGCGAGGCCGCGCCTGACAGCCCTTCCAGCGCACCTCAGCCGCCCGCCGCTCAGCCCGCTCAGACCCCCGCGCAGACCATCGCCGCTCCTCCCGTTCCATCCCCGCCTGCGGAAACGAGGCCTGCCCCGCCTCCCCAGCCTGCCCCTCCCGCCAGAGACGGCCTCCGCCGCGCGGAAGCCTGCCACGCCGAAGGCCGCCGCCTCATCCAGCAGGACCGCATCCAGGAAGCCCTCGAACCGCTCAACTGCGCCGTCGCCTTGAACCCCTCCGCCGCGCTTGCGTGGAACGCCCGCGGCTATGTGCTGATGCGCCTCGGCCGCTACAAAGAGGCCGTCGAAGACTTCGACCGCGCCCTCTCTCTCAACCCCGGCTACGAAAACGCCCGGCGCAACCGCGAAGCGGCCCTGCATCGTCTCCAGTCCCGCTGAGGCGCGCTACTCCAGCGCCGCCACCACAAACTGCTGCTGCCCCAGCCGCTCCAGGTGCAGCACCACCGGCTCGCCCGCGGGAATCGCCGCGGCCGCTTGTTTCAGATCCTCCAGCCCGCCCACGCGGCGCCCGTTGATGGCGAAGATCACGTCGCCCGGCAGCAGCGTTTCCCCGTCCGGCGCCAGATCGGCCACCACCCCCACGATCACCGCCCCGTTCAGCCGCCGCACCGGCGGCAGCAGCGGCGTCACCCGCTCGTCCAGATCCACTGCCAGAATGCCCAGCCGCGCAATGTAGTTCGTGTCCCCTTCCAGCAGCGACAGCAGCCGGTCCGGGTCGCGCGGCCGCTCCATCACCGCCACCCGCCGCGTCAGCTTCTGCCCGTTTCTCAGCACTTCCAGCGTCACCGTGCGCCCCGCGCTCCCGTAGATGTTCACGCCGAACTGCCGCGCGTTCTCCATCAGCTTGCCCTCCATGGTCAGCACGATGTCTCCGGCTTCGAGCCCCGCCGCCGCTGCCGCGCTGCCGGGCGCGACATCGGCCAGAATCACGCCGAAGTCCTGCGGCAGCTTCAGCGCCCGCGCGATGTCCGGCGTGATCGTCTGCGCAATCACCCCGATCTGCCCGCGCCGGACGTAGCCGTGCTTGCGGATCTGCTCGTACACGGTCCGCGCAATGTTGGACGGCACCGCGAAGCCCACCCCCGCGCTCGCGCCTGTCGCCGACACGATGAACGTGTTGATCCCCACAATCTCGCCCGCGGGGTTGACCAACGGTCCGCCGCTGTTGCCCGGATTGATCGCCGCATCGGTCTGCAGGTAGATCATCGGATCATCCGGCCGCACCTGCCGCGCCACGGAGCTGATCACGCCCATCGTCACCGTGTTCTCCAGCCCGTACGGACTGCCGAATGCCAGCACCAGCTGCCCCTGCCGCAGCCGGTCCGAGTCGGCGAATCTCAGGTGCGGCAGATTCCCCGCCTCGATCTTCAGCACCGCGATGTCGGTCTGCGAATCCTGCCCGATCAGCCGCGCCGGATACCGTTTCCCGCCCGGCTTCACGATCGACTGGAACCGCCCCTCCTCGTCCATCTCCGGCACCAGCACCGCAATCGAGCGGGCGTTGCGCACGACGTGTTCGTTGGTCACGATGTAGCCCGCCGGATCCACGATCACGCCCGAGCCGTTGCCCCGGCTCACCCGCACCTCCGGCGCCTCGCCGCTTTCTCCGCGCTGGAATCCCGTCGTCAGAATCTGCACCACCGCCGGATCCACCCGCCGAACCAGCTCTTCCATCTGCCCGCTCAGCTGCCACAGGCCCGTCTTCTCCTGCGCCTGGACCGGCGCCATCGCGCCTGCGAGGACAAGGAAAAAGCTCACGCGCATATCCGTTTGGATGCTCTCACCAGGCGCGCAGTGTCCCGTCCGGAACAGAATCCCGCCCCGCGCGTTCCCCCGCGCCGGCGCACTCTCATGCCGTCAGCTTCAGAATGAACCGCTCCATCACCAGCCGGTCGTCCGGCCGCGTCGACTTCATCCCGCTGTCGGCCTCGAAGATCGCCTGGATTCCCGCCGCCAGCTGCGCCGCCGTAAACTGCGAAGCCGCCGCATGGATCTGCTCCGCCCGCGCCCTCCACATCGGCAGCCCCTGCCTCTGGAAATAGCTCTGCACCTCCTGCGCCGTCCGCAGCTTCTGCTCGCGCGCCGCCAGCGCCATCCGGAACACCCCCTCAAGAAACATCAGCGCCAGCGGCAGGTACTCTCCAGCTCGCACCAGCAGGTCCAGCAGATCCAGCGCCCGCCTGCGGTCCCTCCGCGCCAGCGCGTCCACCAGCTCGAACACCGTGGATTCCTCCGCATCCGGCACCAGCGCCGCAATGTCGGCTGCCGTCGCCCCGCGCCCGCCGCAGTACAGCGCCAGCTTCTCCACCTCTGTTTCAATGCGCATGCCGTCCGCCGCCGTCACCGCCGCCAGCAGCTCCGCCTCCCGCCGCCCCAGCTTCAGCCCCCGCGCCGCCGCCAGCTCCAGCGCCAGCTCCTGCGCCTGCCGCAGGTCCAGACGGCGGAATTCAACCACCGCAGCCGCCGCGTAAAACTTCAGCAGCCGCTCCATCCGCGCCTTGTCTTCTCCCTCGAAATCCCACCGCCGCGCGTCGAACACCAGCGTCACGCCCGGCGGCGGATCTTTCGCGTACTCGGCGATCATCTCCGCCATCCCGCCCTTCGCGGAACCTTCCTCTTCCTCCTCGGCGCCCCGCCCGCGCGGCAGCGCCGCCTCCGCCGAAGACACCCAGATCAGCCTCCGCGGCGCGAACAGCGAAAACGAACGCGCATCGTCCAGCACCTCGCCCAGCGGGATCTCTTCCAGATCGTGCCGCACGTAGCCCTGTTCGCGCTCTTCTTCCGTCAGGCGCTTCGCCGCCAGCGCCGCCCGGCATTTCTTCCTCAGGCAGTCCTCCGGTCCGGCGAACAGCAGCAGCGGCGGCGGCCCCTTCCGCTCCAGCTCCCGTAAAAACTGCTCCGGCGTCATCGCGTCAGAAGACCTCGAGTATCGAACTCACCACCTGCCGCGCCACCTCGCGGCTCAGCCTCTCCAGCGCCGTGCTGCTCTCGTCGAAATACTGCGCCTGGTCCACCGCAATCTCGTAGCGGCCGCGGAATTCGTAATTCTGCCGCTCGAACAGCACATTCCCTGTTTCCCGCTCCACCAGCTTCAGATCCAGAAACACGTGCACCTGCACGCCCGAGGCGCGCCCCGTGCGCTGGTCGAACAGCGTCGGAAAACTGAAGTAGCTGCGCACCGTCCCGTACAGCACCGCATCGGCTTCGTTCGGGTCCGCCACCACACGGTAGCGCGTCCGCGTCAGAAACTCGCGCGTCAGCGCCGCCGGAAGCTGCCCCGTCAGCCGGTACCGCGGGCTCGCGTTGCCGAACGCCGGGATCGCGATCGTCCGCAGCGAAGACGGCAGCAGGTCCGCGCGCCCGCCCACATGGTAGCCGCACCCCGCCAGCGCCGCCAGCGCCAGCGTCAGCACGGCGCCCTGCCTCACTTCGCCTTCCTCCCGCGCACCAGCAGCCCCGCCGTCAGCAGCGCCGCTTCCGCATGCGCCCGCAGGTTGTCGAAAGCCATCCAGAACCACGCCGCCTGCGCATCGGCGTGGTCTTCCGCGATGTCGCTCACGCCCAGCCCCACCTGTCCCGCCACGCTCACATTCGACACTGGTTCGGCATCCGCGCGCCGCAGGTCGAGCCCCGCCTCTTCCAGCGCTCGCTCCAGCGCGTCCACAGGCGGCCGCTTCTCGAACTCCGCCCACACGTTCATGCAGTAGCCGTGGAACACCGGCGCCTGGATCAGCCGCACCGAAGGCAGCGGCAGACCCCGCGCCCCGCACAGCGTCGCCAGATGCTTCTCGATCCGCCCCGCCGCCTCGGCCAGCGCCCGCGGCGCGCCGCTGCCGTAGCGCGGCAGCAGGTTGAAGCTCACCTGCGCCCCGAA
>Ga0101944_10006950_pt1 | contig 11684 bp, 8 predicted proteins | sample DewCreD2012metaG_FD_75245 | JGI IMG/M metagenome (GOLD analysis project Ga0101944, IMG submission 75245) | Hot spring sediment bacterial and archeal communities from British Columbia, Canada, to study Microbial Dark Matter (Phase II) - Dewar... ... | reverse complement strand
TTAGGTCTTACTGAGCAGTGGGGATCCTTGAATAATACTTATACGAAAAAGTCATTTTTAGGCACTATTAGATTCGATTGCAATGATCTCCCCTCGATCGGATGTTGTAATGTGTTTGCTGGCCTTGCCGAAAGCATAAGCCTTTCAAATGCAAATAATTGGTATGGAGAAAGGGCATCAGGAGGCAACGTAGTAGGCATAAGGGCTTTATTCAATGAATCTACGGAGGAGCTTACCGGATTAGAAGTGACAACTTTCGATGATTGCAAAGATGGTTTGCATCCAACAAATCTGTCGGTCTGCGGAAATCAGAATGCCAACTTCGGAGGTTGTTCAGGCAGCGCCGACACTCGTGATTTTTCCTGCAAGGTAATGCTTGATATGAACATCGGATATGCTTCAAAGATTGCTCAAGTGGTTACCCCCAGCGGACAAAATAAATATTGGTCAGGGCGAGTTTATGAGGGTAGTAGTTATACTTTACCCTGTAATACTCAAATGCCTGGAGCTTGGAGCATTTCCAGAGAGTGCGGTTATATGTCGGACTATCAGCCTTTTGGTTCGCTGGTTTATCCGCCACCCGGCAACAACCCTTATGAATGGGATGGGAGTAACGAGCCTGGAGTGCAGCCGCTTTATTATTCGTTGCCTGACACGTCTTTGGATGAGCCCTATCAGCCTAGAATGGGACAATCTTATACTAATCAGGATAATGGATTAAAACAGCTTTTTGCTCAAAGTTACGAAACTTATGTATATGGCGGAGGCGTTTGCAGAGGAGGAGCAAATGACGGGAATAGCTGTGCCGATAATGCCACTTGCGGCGGAATATGCGGACATTGCCGTCTTGGCAACAGAGGCCGCATAGGATCTATTTGCTCCAATCGCAACGAATGCTGGAACGATTTTAACGATTCGTCTTCCTGTGTAGGCGGTTTTTGCGACGGAGGATGTTTCGACTTGGGTGGCAATCAAAATATTGCCTGCAATTCTAACGATGATTGCAAGATCGGGGCCTGCGTGGATACCGGAGAAGATGATTATCCGACTTGCTCCGGGGGAATAAACAATGGGATGGATTGCAGCGGCGACGAAACGATTTGCAGAAGAGTCGGAGTTAATCATGATCGCATTATATCAAATTGTTATACTTGCATGGCAATATGTGAAAATGGAAGATCTTGCCGAATAGGCCAAAATTCCACTTGCGATGGCAACTGCCAGCTAAATACTGGAAGCGGTAGATATACTCAGATAGATGAGTCCTGGGGTCCGCCTAATAGGATTTGCGGAAACAGCGACATTACAAGGAATAACTTGGATTATTGCGCCATTCCTCCACAGGTATCAAATATAAAAATTAATTCGATAACCAACTCGGATGCAGTTCTTTTGAGGAGCGGATTTGTAAATCTTGAATTCAATAGCCGTATAGACAGTCAGCAGCTGCCAATGGTGATGTATGCCGTTGATTGGGGCGACAATGAGAGCACGATTATTTCCGGCGTGGAGATGCGCGATAGGAGAAGCTCAACTTCTCCGCACATCCTTTACCATTTTTACGACTATTGGGATCTTAAAAGGAAATCATCAATGGATCAGACTCTTTTTGGAGAGCAGAATGAAGTTTATTGCGGTGGTCCGAATATGTGGGCAATAAATGCTCTTGGCCAAAATTTGGGGATAGTTTGCCAGAATAAGGCCTGCTGTGCGGTCAAGCCGAAAGTATTAATCAAAGATAATTGGGGATGGTGCAGCGGAGGGCTCCAGATAAACGATTGCTCGCGATATACGGAATTTAATAATTGGGTGATAGTCCAGGAATACCCCTAAAAGTAAAATAAAAATCAGCCCCCTTACTGGGCTGATTTTTATTTTACTTTTAGGGGTTTTGGACAGAGATTTATTTAAAATGTTTACTCAGCACACTAAAATGTGGTAAAATATAGTTGTGAATAAAATTTTGATCAGCTTATATTAATATGGATACTTGCTAATTTTTGTCGAGAATTGATGGATATGCAGCTAACAGATTCAAAATTTTAGGTTTTATCAATGCAACGATTTATGCCGGAAGCAAAGACGGGCAGAAATTTTAAGCCGGGCGAACTGGATTATATGAACGAGCGTCCTGCAGCTCTGTTTTTAAGGCAGGATAAGTTCAACAAATCAAAGGCGGTTTCAGGAAAATCAGGTCTGGCTGAATTAAGGCAATCGCGCATCGACGAGCGGTTGTTGAGGGATAATGCCAGAGCTTCAAGCGAAGAAGCAGGTGAAAAGACCGATGATGGCGGAGTAGGCGCGGATGAAGTGGAAAATTCTAGGCAGATGGAAGAAGATTATGGCTACGCCGAGCCGGACAATAGCGAAGGCGACGAGAGTTCCTATGACAAATCATTAAGGGCGCAGAAATTCGAAGATATGCAGGCCCGCCAAGCGGAAGAGGATCAAGCCGAAGAAGAGTATGGCGAAGACATGCCTTCGGAGCAAACCGGTTCCGGCACATCGATAGTCGGAACGCATATCAAGCATTTCATTTTGGCATTGGTTCCGGGCTATGAGTATTGGATGCTATTAAGGGGAGCATTAGGACAGGGCGGGAAAGAAAAAGTTTCACTGCTGAACAAGATCTGGATAGCCATAAACGCGCTAGTGCGGTCATTTTACATTTTATTGACAGTGGGAGTAATCGCCATAGTCGCCATGATAATGGAAGCTTCCTGGTGGGATTTATTGAAGGCGTTTTTCAGTTCTGGTGTAGGATTATTTGAGGCTTTGAAGTTATTATTTTAAAAATTTTTTTGATGAAAAAATTTTTAAGTTTAAATAAAAATAGAATTTTTATTACTGCATTGCTTTTTTTTGTGGCTTGTGTGTTTTTTAACTTTGCTTTTATTAATCCAGTTTTTGGCGAAGAGGAGGGTGGTGGTGCAAACGGTGGTTTGTATGGAACGGTACAGCCCTACAGCCCCAGTACTCCGACCAATAGCGATAATTTGCCGATACAAGGCTTGTCTGGTGCCGGGAAGGCGGTTATTACTATTGTCAGCTGGATTGCTTACGCCATTGGTTATGTGATCGGCATGATTTTGACTGTAGTGTTGAATGCAATGGTTAATGTGGCTAAGTTCAATAGCATTACGAATGTGGATGCGGTCGTGAACGGCTGGGTGATAATCCGGGATATCTGCAATATGGTTTTTGTCGTCGCTCTGCTGGTCATAGCTTTCGCGACTATCTTGAGGATCGAGAGCTATCAATGGCAGAAGATGCTTCCCAAGCTCCTGATCATGGCGGTGCTGATCAATTTTTCCCGGACGATATTCGGCATCATCGTTGATGCCGCCCAAGTCGTAATGCTGACTTTTGTAAGCGGATTTGCAGATTATGGCGCAAATAATTTCGTTTCGCTTTTTCAGATAGACAAATATCTTTCATGGGAAAGCAAGAGCGGCGGCCTCGAAAAATCAGGTGAAATTTCATCTTGGGGCATAGTTGCCGGCATCCTGGCGGGAGTGATCGCCCTTATCATCACCCTGATCGTCGTCGTTGTCATGCTTGTGGTGCTGGTAATGAGAGTGATTATGCTTTGGGTTTATACTGTCTTGTCGCCTTTTGTCTTTTTGGGGTTTGCTTTCCCTCCGGTCGGCAAATACACAGGCCAGATATGGAATGATTTTATCAATAATGTCGTTTCCGGGCCGGTTCTGGCTTTTTTTATCTGGCTGGCCCTGACCACAGCGCAAACTTCATCCAACCAGGCTTCATCCGCATCCATTCCCGGACTTGATGGATCTTCCGCTATGCAGGGAACGGTTAACCTGTGCGGGAGTGGAAGCGGACTGACAATGCTGTATTGCGATAAAAGTTTTCAGACATTCATTATAGTGATCGCCATGCTCGTCGGCGGCCTAATCGTGACTCAGAAACTGGGCGGTATTGCCGGGAATATGGCGGGCAGAGGCATGGGCTGGATCAAGAAAGGCCAGGGTTTCGTAACCTCGAAAGCACTCCAGAAAACCAAGGATGTTTCCCGCATAAGCGCCGCCCAGGAATATCTCAAGATGAGGAGTGCCGAGAAGCAGAAGATCCGCACCGCCAAGATTCAATCCGACGCGCATTGGATCGCGGATAAGGCCGGGAAGGTCAAGGAAAATACGGTTGGTAAGGTTGGAAATTTTGCATATAAACAATGGGGTCGATTTGGCAGGAATGAAGCGACTAAACTCAGAGAGCAAGCTGTTCAGGATAGCATGAACCTTCGTGAAATAGAATCCGGAAGCGGACTTGCTTATAATAAGTTAAATGAAAAGGTGCAACAGCGCTTCAATTCATTCCAAAGCGGAGATAAATTTAGTGATATTCAGACTGGAGAAAGATTTATCAAGCAGGGAGGTGCTTGGAGTGCGATATCACGGACTGGCAATACAAGAACGGTAGATGACGATGATGTGAAGAAATTCCTTCTTAACCAGGAAGTGAATATAGAGAAAGAAAAATTAAAGATAGGCATTGAGCAGAAGAGAAATGAAGCTAAACGGCATGAGAAGCGTCAGAAATGGGCGAATGGTATTGCGACTGCGGGCATGCTTGCCGGCGGAACTATGCTTTTTGGCGCTGCTGGTCCAGGATGGATTGCCAACGCAATAGGTGCCGCCGCTGGCACCGGGGCTGGCTACAAAGTTATTAAAGCTGCAAAGGATGGTGGAAAGATGGATAATGGCATGGTTTCTAAGTATCGTATCGAGCAGATAAATACCTCCAAGGATGGCATGAAGAATGACAGTGATTCCGAAGTGCTTGCTAAGATGGACGATCAGAGCCAGTCGGCATTCACCAGGGCCGCGGCTGCCATGGAAGCAATGAGTAGAAAACTATTAGACGCTCAACAGGTAAAGAGCATCAGAAATGAACTTCAGCCGAAGCTGGGCGGAGCCAAAAAGGGGGATATGGGCGATGTCAAAGACTGGAATGATAAAAAGCTCAATAGTCAATTTGAAGCCATAGTTAAAAAGAATTATCCGGGAGCTACTAAGGATTTTGAAAAGATATCTCAGACAGGCGATGATGCTGAAAGGGCAAAAATTAGGATTCAGGAAGGGTTTAATGACGGGTCCTTAACCATGAAAGATATGGATATTGATTCGCTTACTAAGTCAATAGATGAATTGGCAAAAGGCATTAAGAATTCAAAATTTGTTAATGACTTCAAGGAACTTAATGATGTCAAACAAAAGAAAATTATAGAAGCCTTGGAAAAATCATCATCATATGAGGCAAAAGCGAAATTGGCAATGGTGACAAATATTGAAAGAGCATTTGGCAGAGGTGCGGCTACGCAGGCTGATAATGAGATGAAGCATAAATATGTCCAAGGATTGAGTTATGATGATTTCAGGGGAATAATGACTAAGGGCAATGCCGATCAGGTCAGGGCTTTGCGTGAAGCGCTTAATGGCGACCCGAATAATTTGCCTGAGCGCGTCAGGAGGATTACTACGCCTGAAGCAAATGGCCTTAAAAATGCAGCCGGTGTAGGCAATCAGCCATAGAAAATCAAATAAATGGAACAGAATATTTACCAACAATTCCTAATAAAACTCTCCGAACTCGATGCTGAGGCCCAGTTTTACTTTGCCAATGAATCTTCGGCGGAGAATATGAGGGAGTTTTGCGTCAAGTTCAGCTTGAATGAGAAGATTATCGAAGACATCCTGATTAAATTCATAGCCAACGACTTCAACCTGGAAATACTGCGCCACGAGATCTTGGTCCAATTAAAGACTATTCCCGAGCTCCTGGATATCACGATTGCCAACTTTCTGGGATTCATATTCCTTCCAGTTGCCGAATTCATCAAAAAGATCGACGTCAAGAATGAAATAGAAAAGCGCGGAGGTAATCTCGACCATTATTTCGTTTCGATGAACAGATTTGTAAACGCGATAGAGGATGAGAAGTTGAAACTAATGGAAGAGATGCTGAAAGAGCGGGAGGAGAGTTTTGATATCGAGGCCGAATATGGTGCGGCAGTCAGTCTTTTTGAGAACGATCTAGCTGATATTCTCGAAGAGGACGGCATTCCGATCGCCAATCTGAACAGCGGTTTGATATATCTTTTGTTCCATAAAGACGGCTTTGACGATGAATTGGTAAAATTGATATCATCCAATCAGCAGGAACTGACCCCGAATGAGATAATAGTCGACGGAAAACCGGCAAAGCCGACCATAGCCAATTGGATCAGGGATTTCATCAGCCGGCAGGGAAGCGAAAAATTCGATAATTTGTCGCTGACAAAATACATGACCGCCTCAGTGAATACGAAAAGCCTGGATTTCAATGACCGCAAGAAAGTTTCCAGATTATTGAAGATGTACCGCAATGTTAGGTTTTTCCCTGACAGCTTCTATGAGCTGGCACCGGAGGATTGGGAGGTGGTTCCACTAGACCGCTCCGTCGTCGCCGACAAGAAGAAACCGTATGAGGATATCGATGCCGAAGAGCTTGAAAACCCCATTGAAGCCGAGGAGCAGGAAATGCAAGGTCCGGCGGCACCGGTCAATTTGCCATTTGCCGAAGCCGAGGATGAAGAGCCGGCTGAACCCGCAGAGTTGACCGAACAGGAAAAAATGCTCATGACGCGGGAAAGCATGACCGACAAATACCCGCCGGATTCGCTGGAGGGGAGGGCGATAGAGGAAGAAATTAGGAAAGTGAGAAGTCAGAAGTAAGAATTAAGAAGTGAGAAGCGAGAAGAGAAGGAATTAAGAGACAAAGGAAAAGTAATAATAATAGCTCTTTGTATGTTGAATAATGGCAAATATCGCGACATTGAGGTGCGTACTTTCGAATTTTCGATTGAGATTATAAAGAATGTTTTAAAAATGCCCAATAACGTAGTAACATGGAAGCTAGGCGGCCAGATTATAAGTTCTTCGACTTCGATAAATTCAAATATAGTTCAAGCCCGTGCCGGATTTTCACGCAAAGACTTTATCCATCACATGAGGATATCGCTGAAAGAAGCCAAGGAAACCAAGAGATGGTTGGAAATGCTAGCTTCATGCAATGTAATGAATAGGGAATTATCCTGTGTTTTAATTAAGGAAAACGAAGAGATAATTTGCATTCTTGTTACTATAATTAAAAATACGATTTCACAATCAAACAATATTAATCAGAAGGCTGAAGAGGATGTTTTGAATTTTTAGTTCTAACTTCTAACTTCTAACTTCTAACTTCCCAAGTGTTTGAATACCTAGAAAAATTCAACAAACTCCCCAAGGAAGTCCATGACCGGCTTTCTTCCAGGTCCGTGCTTGATGCTATCAGCCAGCTGGAGAGCACCTACCGGGTGGACCTTGTGGCAGTCATTATCAGGGTAGTCGTAAAGGATATTCGGATTGAAGAACTTCCGCAGTATCTGTCCCAAGAGCTCGGTTTGGACGAAGAGACGGCGCGCAAGCTCAAGATCGAGCTTGTGAGCAATATCTTTTCCGCTGTCGGTGATTATCTGGATCCGAACAGCAAGCCTGCTGGAAAGGACGCGCCCGACGGGAACAGGCAGGAAAGTTTGCCACCTGCAGAGAAGGAAGAAGCGCCGCCATCCGCGATTGAAAAGGCTTCAGCAGAGCCCAAATTTTTCATTTCAGCCGATGACGAAGAAGAAATCAAGAAAGCAACAATGGCTAGCGGGAACGGGCCCGACGCGGCCGCTGCCAAGGCGGATGTGGAAAACAAGGTTGAGGAAATCGTCAAGGAAATGAAGATCAGCTTTTCCAGCGGCCTTTCCGAATCGAGATTCCGCCAGATTATGAGGACATATCTTTTAGGAATCAGGAACAGGCTGGATACCATTATGACATTAAAGAAAAGTATTGAAACCGGCGGCCTGGCGCTTGACGAAAAGATCGTCGATAAGATTCTTTCTATTGCCGATTCCAAGAAGAATGAGCCTGAAAAAGCTTCTGCGCCCAGCCTCGACGCATTCCGCCAAAAGATTTCCGGAGTGGCGGCCGAGAATGTCCGCGATATAAATTACGACCTTAAGAGCGAGTTGGAAAGGAAGAAAGCCGAAAACGGAAAAACTCCGGAAATTTTAAACGGATTGGACCTATCGCACGAACTGCCGCCGGCTTACATGGTACCAATGCCTGACAATTCTCTTCCGGAAGCGAAAAAGCCAATTCCGGAAGAAAAGAATGCCGAAGAGCCGAATCCTGGGAAGAAACCTGTCGAAGTGCCGGTCAAGATCGTCCAGCCGGCTCCGGAATTCAAGAAGGCAGAAAATGTTCCGCCTCCAAGGACGGTTTCCGCTCCTATGATAAGCAGGCCTGTAGATTCGGGAAGAAAAGTGCGCATGGATGACGTCAAATTCGTTCCCAAGGTAATGAGTCCTGTCGACGAGCTCGGACAGATGGACATGAGTATGTTCAGGCGCCTTTCAAGCGATCCTGCCGCCGCGGCCGCAAAAGTCTGGGAGAAGATAAAGCTTATGGAAGAGGAGGAGTATGCAAAGAAGATCGAAGGCATCAAAGCCTGGAGGTCGAGTCCGATAAACAGGCTCTATCTTGATATGGGCAATGAAAGCATCCTGACTGGCAAAGGAATGGCAGATGTGATAGCCAAGAGGAGGAAAGAGGGAAAAGATTTTATGACAATCGAAGAGATGCATGAGGTCATGGACCTGAATAAAAAGCTGAGATTTTGATAGTTAATTAGTGATTAGTTGATTAGTCAATTAGGAATTGAATGAGCAAAGGAATTGAAAATTTGAAAATTTATAAGATGGCTGAAAGATTGGAGATTTTTGTATTCAGATTCACTGAAAAATTCCCGAAAGATGAGAAATATAGAAGCGTCAGTCAATTGAGGCGCTCTTCGTCATCAGTCACGGATAATATTTCCGAGAGCCATCACAGATTCCATTATCTCGACAAAATTAACAGGCTCTACATTGCCCGCGGTGAAGCAGGTGAAACAAGGGACGGTGTAGTAAAAGCCAATAAAAAAGGTTTTATTTCGGCAGAGGTTTCAGAATTCACCTATGAAAAAACACAGAACTTATAAAAAGCATAAACGGTTATATAAAATTTTTATGAAACAAAAGCATCCCCTAATTAACTAATCAACCAATTAACTAATTAACTAAAATAAGTGCAGCAATTCACAGTCCCACAATTCATTGATGTCGAGGATAAGATTATCGGGCCGGTGACGACGCGGCAGTTCGTGATAATGATGGTCGCGTTCATCATTATCGCTATCGAGTATAAGACCCTTGATTTTACCGGGTTCGTTTTTTTTGGACTGCTCACATTCGGCATTTCAGGGATAATCGCCTTTCTCAAGGTTAATGGCAGACCGTTCCATTTTTTCATCTTGAATATTGTCCAGACTATGAAACGACCGGCATTGCGCGTTTGGAGAAAGTCAATTGAAAATTTCGAAGCGATAGAGATCGATATACACAAAGCAGTGCAGGAAAAGGGGGTTAAGGTGGATATCGGCCCAAAGACATATACCAAGTCCAGGCTGGCTGAACTTTCCCTGATAGTAGATACAAAGGGATTATATAGAGGCGAAAGAAGCGCGGATGACATGGATATAAATAGGTAATAGGTAATAAGTAATTGGTAATAGGCAGCCTTGTTGATAGTTGTTGAATATCAAATGCGTGATTAGTGCAGTTAAGATGGAAATTTCTCAAAAATTTATTTAAATGGTAGAATTATATTAAATTACTGGTTATAAACTGGTTGAGCGGTATTAAAATTGATTTGAAAGACCACAGAATAAATGAAGTAATATAATGTAATTTAACATATGGAAAGTAAAATGGCGGGCAATAAAATCAAGTATTCCACTCAGAGTTATCTTGATATATCCGAGATCAGAGATGACATCATCCTGATGCGCGATGGCACTTTGCGGGCCGTACTCCTGGTATCGAGCATCAATTTTGCGCTGAAAAGCGAAGATGAACAGAACGCCATAGTAGCTGCCTATGTAAGCTTTTTGAATAATATCGACCACCCTTTGCAGATTGTCATACAGTCAAGGGAGCTCAATATCGACAATTATTTAGCAGACCTCAAAAAGCGCCACAAAGAGCAGATGAACGAGCTGTTAAAGATCCAGACAGCCGAATATATCCAGTACATATCCGAATTGATTTCGATGGGCAAGATCATGAGCAAGCGCTTTTACGTGATTATTCCTTATAATCCCATTTCTGACAAGCAGAAAAACTTTTTTCCGCGCCTGTTCGATGTCTTTAAGACGGCCAGTCTCATCAAGATGAAGGATGACGTTTTTATGCGCCGGAAGATGCAGTTGTCAAGAAGGGTTGATAATATAATCGCGGGACTTGCGTCAATGAGCCTTAATGCCGTTCAGCTCGATACCCAGAGCCTGATAGAGCTATATTATAATACATATAACCCCAAGACGGCCGGCAACCAGAAGCTAGTGAATGTAAATGAATTAAGATTAGCGGAATAAATCCACGAAATTATGTTTAACTTAAAAGGACAGAATGATATGTCAGCTAAGAACAGCAATCCCGGTGTCGATGATCCATATGCCGGAATACAGGCGGATGAAGCCAGAGAGCTGATTATCGGGGAGAAATCATACCGGCAGGGAATGGTCGGAATCAAGGATCTGATCGCTCCCGCAAGTTTCGAAGTGAAGCCGAATTTCCTGATGCTCGGGGAAAAGTATGTGCGTACGATTTTCGCCATCACTTATCCGCGCTACATCAGTGTCGGCTGGTTTGCGCCGATAATAAATATGAGTTCGACTTTCGATGTGGGAATGTTCTTTTATCCTGTGCAGTCGGCAGTCGTATTAGACGAGCTGAAGAAGAAAGTCGGCAACTTGGAAGCCCAGATAATATCCGACGCCGAAAAGGGGGCGGCGCGCGATCCCTTGAGGGAAACAGCCTTGAGGGACGCAGAAGCTCTCCGAGATGCGCTGACCCAGGGCATAGAGAAATTTTTTCAGTTCGCGCTTTACATAACGATTTACTCCGACACGAAAGAAGAGTTGAACCGCCTATCAGATGAGATAGAGAATATTTTCGGATCACGGCTGGTTTTTTCCAAGAAAGTATTTTATCAGGCGGAACAGGGATTCAATTCCACTTTGCCGCTCTGCAATGACGAGCTTTATATTACCGCCAATATGAATTCGTCTCCTGTTGCATCATCTTTTCCGTTCATATCGAGCGAGCTGACCACGGATGAGGGGATACTTTACGGCATCAATCGCCATAACAACAGCCTGATATTATTCGACAGATTCAGCTTGCAGAACGCCAATTCCGTCGTATTCGCGACATCCGGTGCCGGAAAAAGTTATGCTATCAAGCTGGAGGTACTGCGGAGCCTGATGATGGGGACGGATGTTATCATTATCGACCCTGAAAACGAATACAAGCACCTTTCCGACGCGGTCGGCGGTACTTATATAAATATTTCCCTGGCGAGCGAAGGCAAGATCAATCCGTTTGATCTGCCTCGGTCTATCGGCGGAGATGCCAAGCCCCAGGATATAATTAGGAGCGCCGTCATAACGGTCAAGGGCCTTTTAAGGCTTATGCTCGGCGCATTGGACCATGAGGAGGATTCGATCGTAGACAGGGCTCTTTTGGAAACTTATGCCAAGAAGGATATAAC
>Ga0101944_10006949_pt1 | contig 11685 bp, 13 predicted proteins | sample DewCreD2012metaG_FD_75245 | JGI IMG/M metagenome (GOLD analysis project Ga0101944, IMG submission 75245) | Hot spring sediment bacterial and archeal communities from British Columbia, Canada, to study Microbial Dark Matter (Phase II) - Dewar... ... | reverse complement strand
AACGATTGATTGGTTCTGTCTTTAAGATATAGTGTTGCGGCATTGTCTGCACCGAAAAGGATATCACGTCCTTCAGAAATCCCGATCGTAGTTATTGCATCTACAAAAATGGGTTTGGCTTCTACTGCAGCATCTTCGGCAGAGCGGTTGATCTGAACAATTACGTTTTCCACCAGCGGGGCAAGACCCGGAACCTGATCCTTCATCTGCATTACCTGATCGGCCTGAGGCGGTAATAATATTTTCACACTTAAGTCGGCATAATATCCATCAGTTTTATGCAATTTGGTTGCCGAAGTATCCGTTCCCACTTTCAGCGCTTCTTTAAGACCTTCGATAATTTCAGCTTCGCTTAATTCGTTTTCCTTTTTGCAGGAGGTGAAAAGCATGGCTGCTGCCAGAAGAATATAAATGTACTTCATACGTTTTTTTTGTAAAGATATGAAAAAATCATGATTTCAATTCAACTTTTCGTCTATTGTCATTACTTTTGTTGCCGTACAAAGCACGGCTAATTATGAAAATCAGCGGATTTACTATGGTGCGAAATGCCACACGGCTGTGCTATCCCGTTAAGGAATCTATTGCCAGCATTCTGCCTGTTGTTGATGAATTTATCGTTGCTCTTGGAAAAGGAGATGATGAAGACAGGACAGAGCAGGAAATTCTTTCGCTGAACGATCCGAAAATAAAAATCATTCGGAGGGTGTGGGATCCGGAACTTTTTCTGAACAGCGAAATATTCCGTCACGAAACCAACGTGGCGCTTAAGGAATGCAGCGGCGACTGGTGCTTTTATATTCAGGCGGATGAAGTCGTTCACGAAGATGATCTCCCCTATATATATAATGTATGCAAAGAGTCGTATGCGGATGAGAATATCGAAGGGATACTTTTCAGGTACCTGCATTTCTGGGGCGATTATAATCATTACCTTCCTTTCCATAACTGGTACAGAAACGAAATAAGGATTGTGCGTAACCATACAGGAGTTCAGTCGGTAAAGGACGCACAGTCGTTTCGTATAGAGAACCGGAAGCTGAAAGTGGTTGCTTCGCAGGCCCGCATTTTTCATTACGGGTGGGTGCGTCCCCCGCAACTCATGAAAACAAAGAAGAGAGAACATGACAATATTCACAGGGGGAAAAGCGAAAAACTGCAGGTGGATGATTATTTCGATTATGGCAATATGTCGTCCATTCCCCTTTACAAAGGATCTCATCCTGCGGTGATGACCGATAAAATCAAACAGCACAACTGGCAGCATCTTCTAAGGTATTCGGAAAAAGGAAGGACGCGCCCTTTGCTCAAGCACGAAAAATGGCATTATCGTTTGGTTTCATGGTTCGAAAACCGGATCTTAAACGGACGCCAGTTGTGGGGCTACAAAAACTGGAAAGTAATAAAGAAGATGTAAAAAAAAAAAAAGCCGTCCCTGTTGGAAACGGCTTTTTTGTATGGTATAATCCTGTTTACTTTTCCTGAATCAGATTGCAGGTTTCGTTTCCGACTGTGGTTTCGGAAGAGGATGAGAAGATGGGACCGACTGAAGAATAATAACTGTTCAGATCAAGGTTGTCAAGCTGACGCATCATAATGATTTCTTTATTCTTGAGCATATCCAGTACCCATACTTCAGCGAATTCTCCGTTTGCCCATTTGTGTTCGGAGTTGGTTACCGTATTGGTTACGATGGGATAACCCGGCTGGCTGATTCCGTCAGCATTCTGAATGTCTTTGGTGTAGTTAACTGTGGTACGGTAGTTCAGGTACTCAAATACCAGCGAAAGACGTTCTTTATTTTTGTAATTGTCAATTTTATTCAGAAAATTCCATGTTCCGTTGCCTTTAATTTCAACGGTTGTGATAGTTCTGATATAAGTGGTCAGGTCGGTATTTTCATCGTAAGTAACTTCAGGGTGATTTAATTCATACCAGAACCGGTAGTCCATCCTTCCGTCTTTTTCAAACTTGTAATACGCCTCTTTAATCTTTCCGGCAAAAGTAATCGAGGTATCGTGGCTAGACTGGGTGGTATCTAACTTAAGCGAGATATTTTCTCCATCCAGCTTAAAATTTTCATTAACGAAAACCCCATCCGGTTGTTTCATTAATGCCTGCCTTTCAAACATCTTGAAATCCCAATACCCGGTTACCCTTTGTTTGCGGGTGTAGATGGAAAAGAAAGGATCGTTTGCTCCCTTTTTACATCCGAGGATCATAACCGACGAACCCACTATAAACAAAGCGAAAACATAGCCAAACAGCCTTTTCATATTATAATCGTTTAATATTCAATTCATTCAATGCAAAAACATCTTTTTTTGCCCGTTGTAAAATTATTTTAATTTCGTAACTTGACAAAAAAAAAATAAAAAAAACAGCAAAATACCTTAATAATAGGACATTAAGTTTTGTTATGTTGTTGATATAATGACACATAAGTAAATTAAAATTTTTTTAGCCCTTTATATACCTGAAAATATCTAACTTTGAAACCAATGGCAGCGTTTCCTGATTTTGAAAATACAAATCTGGCTTTTGCCGGAAAGAGTGAGGAAGAACTGAAAGAAAAGAAGTTTTTATTTTCAGTGGTATTCCGGAGTCCTTATATGCAGATAGGAACAGCGTTGTTAAAGTTTGCCTTATTCCTCCGTATTCCTGTGGGCTGGGCGGTAAAAAAGCTAGTTTTCAGACATTTTTGCGGTGGTGAAACTTTAGAGGAGTGCCGTCCTGTAATTGAAGCGCTCGGGGCATACCAGATATGCAGTATTCCCGATTATTCGGCCGAAGGTCTGAAAACAAGGGAAGGGATGGCTGAGAATTTTGAGGAAATTAAACGCATAATCCTGTTTGCTGCCGGAAATCCGTTCACTCCGTTTGCTGTTTTTAAGCCCACTTCGCTCATATCCGGAGACGTTGCTGCAAAAGTAAGTTCAGGCGCAAAGTTGTCGGCAGAAGAGGAAAAAGACTTTTCATTATTTGAAGGAAGAGTAAGAACGCTGACAGAAATGTGCCGGCAGAATAAACTGATGCTGCTGGTGGATGCCGAGGATTTTTGTTACCAGAATGCATTTGACATGGTAACCGACCGGCTGATGGAGGAATTTAATAAAGAATGGCCTGTGATCTTTAATACGGTTCAGATGTACCGGCACGACCGTCTGGATTACATTGAAAAACGAATTGCAGACGCGAGGGAAAAGAAGTATATTGCAGCCCTCAAATTAGTACGTGGAGCATACATGGAAAAAGAGCGCAAAAGAGCAATTTCAGGGTCTTATCCTTCTCCTGTGTACCCCGATAAAGACTCGACCGACAGAGCATACAACCGGGCCGCAACCCGTGTAATTGAGCATCTGGGTCATACGGCACTTTTTGCAGGAACCCACAATGCCGAAAGTATCCGGTCTGTTCTGCAGAACATGAAGGATCGCAATATCAGGCCGGATCATTCTCTGGTCTGGTTTTCACAGTTGTATGGAATGGGCGATCATTTGTCCTACAATCTGGCAGCATCGGGGTACAGAACTGCGAAATATCTGCCCTACGGACCTGTGCGGCTGGTATTGCCCTATCTGATGAGAAGAGCAGAGGAAAACAGTTCGGTAAAGGGACAGACCGGAAGGGAGCTGGAACTTATCAATAAAGAAATTAAAAGAAGAAATCATGACCAAATTCGACAATCTTGATAACCTGATGCGTCTGCGGGCGTATATGTACATCGGTGCATTTATCACCATAACTCTGGCGACAGTAGGGATCATGACTGATTTTTATTCCGACTATCTGTTCCCGGTTCCCGGAGAGTATTATTCGATTTTTTTTGTACTGGTATTCATCTTATATCTTGTATACAGAGGACAACTGAAGTATCATTTTATTGCGTTTTCCGATGAGGGCAACAAAATCGTGCTCCGTTATTATCGTTTCGGAGGCATAACTCAGCAATACCGTTCGTTTGAAATTGTCAAGTCTGCATTATATTCGTTTGAAATCCACCGGTATTTTTTTGGCCGGCGTTCCGAGCTGGTAATCTATCAGCGTACCCCCAAAGGGATTGCAAAATATCCTCCTGTCCCACTCACTGCATTGACACCGCCGCAGGTGTCGGCCCTTACTCAAATTCTTTCCGCCTATGCCACCAAAGGGAAGTAAAAAGACAAACGATCTCATTCATAAAATTGCCCTTACGATGATCCCCGGAGCGGGCGATGTCCGCATCCGTCGTTTGGTGTCGTATCTGGGCAGCATTGAAAACCTGTATCAGTCCCGGTCAGATACACTGGAAAAAATACCGGGTGTGGGCGAGGTCCTGAGCCGGCAGATATATCACGGACTCAGAAATAAGGAGATTCTTAAAAGAGCAGAGCAGGAAATCGTTTTTGTGGAGAAATACAAGCTGAATGTTCATTTTTTTCTCGATGATTCGTATCCGTATCGTCTGCAGCAGTGCGAAGATGCGCCTTTGCTGTTCTTCTCTCTCGGAGATACGCCGTTAAACAAGCCCAAAATGATCGCGATTGTCGGTACCCGGGCCCCTACGAATCAGGGCAGGAATTTTACCCGTAAACTGGTGGAGGAACTGGCGCAGGCAGAAAAGGATACCACTATCGTCAGCGGGCTTGCATACGGAATTGATATTGCAGCACACAGGGCAGCGCTGGATGCCGGGCTCGACACCATTGCCGTACTGGCACATGGTATGGATACATTGTACCCGTCTTCGCACAAATCTACTGCGCACGAAATCGTAAGAAACGGATGCCTGATTACTGAGTTTCTTTCGGGCCAGGGGCCGGAAAAACCCAATTTTGTTAAGAGAAACCGTATTGTTGCCGGCCTTTGCGATGCTGTTATTGTGGTGGAAGCCGGTTTAAGAAGCGGAGCCCTGATTACTGCCGATATCGCCAATTCATACAACCGCGAGGTCTTTGCGATTCCGGGCCGGATAAGCGATCCGAAATCGGCCGGACCTAATTTTCTGATCAAATCGAATCGTGCAGCGCTGGCAGAATCAGCCGCTGATGTGCTTCGTTTTATGAACTGGTCGCAGGAAAAAGCAAAAAAATCGTTGCAGACACAACTCTTTGATGCGTTTACCGAGGATGAAAAGAAAGTTTACAATGTGTTGCTGACGCAAGGTGACTGCCCGGTTGACATTATATCACGAAGTACCGGCTTTGCTCCAGGAAAACTTTCCACCATACTGCTTAATCTGGAATTTCAGGGAAGTATTGAATGTCTTCCGGGAAAAATATATAAACTGACCCGATGAGCAAGTATATTGACACCCATGCACACCTGTATCTCGAGCCGTTTTCGTCCGATATTGACGAAGTCACCCGGCGGGCCGGAGACGCCGGGGTACAAATGATACTGCTGCCCAATATTGATCAGACGTCGGTGCTTCCGATGCGCGAACTCAGTAAAAAATATCCCGCCATCTACAGGGTTATGACCGGCCTGCATCCTACTTCGGTTAAGGAAAACTGGAGAGAAGAACTCGATTCTGTTTTTCATGCGCTTCAGGATGAAAATCCGGTGGCAGTAGGAGAAACCGGGATTGACTTATACTGGGACAAAACATTTATTGAGGAACAGAAGCAGGCATTTGAGGTGCAGATTGACTATGCAAAACAACACAGTTTGCCTCTTGTCATCCACTCAAGGAATTCCCTCGATTTAATTATTGATATTCTGAAACCGCATAAAGGATCGGTAACGGGAGTTTTTCACTGTTTTCCGGGCAGTGTGCAGCAGGCAAAGAAGGTGGCAGATATGGGCTTTCTGCTCGGAATTGGCGGAGTGGCTACTTATAAAAACGCAAAAATGGCCGATGTGGCAGCATATCTCCCGTCCGAAACCCTGCTGCTTGAAACCGATGCACCCTTTCTCACGCCTCAGCAGGAACGGGGAAAACGTAACGAAAGTGCATTTATTCCTCTCATTGCCGGTTTTATCGCGGCGCGCAGGAATATCTCAACAGAAATGCTGGCAGAAATTACCACCAGCAATGCCGAAAAACTGTTTGGATTAAAAAAGTAATTATGGAAAGATCAGTACTCATTATTTATACAGGCGGTACCATTGGGATGGTAAAAGACCATGAAAGCGGAAGTCTGTACCCCATTAATTTCTCGCATATTCTGAAAGAAATTCCCGAGCTGAAAAAGTTCAACTGCCGCATAGATGCATTATCGCTCCCTGTTCTTATTGATTCATCGAATATCAGCCCCGAATTCTGGGTGAAAATTGCCGGAGTCATAGAGAAAAATTATACCTCATACGATGGATTTGTAGTTCTTCACGGAACCGATACGATGGCATATTCCGCATCGGCACTCAGTTTTATGCTCGAAAATCTGGCCAAGCCGGTTATATTGACTGGATCTCAGCTGCCCATAGGAGCGATCAGAACCGACGGAAAGGAAAATCTGATTTCGGCGATTGAAATTGCCTCCGCCTATGTAAAGGGGCAGGCGGTGGTTCCCGAAGTGTGTATTTATTTTCAGAACAAATTATTCAGGGGGAACCGTACCACAAAATACAGTGCCGAACAGTTCAATGCTTTTAAATCGGAAAACTACCCTTTACTGGCCGAAGCAGGGATGCGGATTAATTTCAATCATACTGCCATTCTGAAACCCGAAAAGGGAAAGAAATTCAAAGTACATCTTGATCTGGATACGCGAATTGCCATACTGAAACTTTTTCCGGGCATCAACGACAGGGTTTTCAGCAGCGTTCTGAATACCCCGGGACTTAAAGGACTGGTTCTTGAAACTTATGGGGCCGGTAATGCGCCTACCGGAGAATGGTTCCTGAATGCAATCTGTGATTCGGTAAAAAGAGGAATTGCCGTTCTGAATATTACCCAGTGCCTTTCCGGGTCTATTCAGATGGGATTGTATCAGACCAGTCTTGAACTTCTCAGAATGGGAGTCATCAGCGGGCACGATATGACAACCGAGGCCGCCGTAACCAAACTGATGTATGTACTTGGGAAAAAGTTGCCGCCGAAGCAAATACGTGCTCTTCTGCAGTCGCCTCTCAGAGGTGAAATGACCCGCGGGTGATTTTTTGGAAGTCGTCTATCCGCTAAAGCATCTGCCAGAAGACTTCGAAAAAGAAAAACAAAAGTACAGGTGCTGTTATAAAGGCAATAAAACCGTATAAATAAGGTCTTGCCTTCGGTGCCCCGTTGTATGCCGAGATCAGACCAACAACCGAAAAAAGCAATGGAGCCGACCACAGGAAACTCAGTTGTACCATTTCGGTTTCAGAAAGAGAATCAAATAATACGGCATAAATGGCTATAACAGCAATCATGACAATGATGAGGATGACCCACATTATTTTTAAAGCACTTTTATTTACCATTATAATCCTGTTTTTGACAAAAATAAACAATTCACACAAAATAAATATTTTTTTCTTCATGTAAACCTCCTTATTTTTGTTAAAAAATATGACATATGAAAACCTTAATTTTAATCCTGAGTTTTGTAATGACAGGATTCATTGCATTATCTCAAACCATGGTATCGTATACGTGGGATACTTATAAAATGAAGTTTGAAATTCCTGAAACTTTTGTCGAAAAGGCCAACAGTTCGGAAAAATTCGAAGCAGCAGATAACGACATCAACCTGACGATTTATCCCCGCAAAGGTGAAAATCTGAGTGCAGATGGTATGATTGATGCTCTGGCCGGCTGGGTTCGCGACAGTAAAATTGAGAACGTTTCGGAAATGGATCTTATTTCCGATCAGCTGAACGGTTACTGGGGTATTTATCAGGAAGGAACCAAAAACGGATGGCCTGTGTTTCTCATGCTTATTGTGGATCCCGATTACCCCGACATCAGTTTTTATGTCTGGGTATCGTACCGCAAGGGGACTGAGGATACTGCCGTTAAAATGCTGGTGTCATTCAAACCCATTTAACCGGGATGGTTAATTAAAGAGAAAGGCACGGGCAGTTCGTGCCTTTTTTTGTATATTTACGGTATAATTTTCATAAAATGAACGAACAGGATTTTATCCGCGAGGCCATACGCTTGTCGGTTGAAAACGTCAGAAACGGAGGGGGACCCTTTGGGGCGGTTATCGTCAGGGAAGGACGGATCATTGCATCCGGAGTAAACCGCGTAACCGGCAAAAATGATCCCACTGCCCATGCCGAGGTGAATGCCATCCGCAGTGCGTGCGAAACTCTTCATACGTTCGATTTGTCCGGCTGTGAAATCTATTCGTCGTGTGAGCCCTGTCCTATGTGTCTGGGAGCCATATACTGGGCACGGTTGTCAAAACTTGTATTTGCCAATACCAAAGAGGATGCGCGCAACATTCATTTCGACGATTCCTTTATTTACGATGAGATTGCCCTGCCTTACGATAAACGAAAACTGAAGACAACCACCATGCTGCGCGAGGAGGCACTGGAGGCCTTCCGTTTGTGGGACAGCAAAACCGATAAAACACCCTACTGATGCCAGAACGCCTCGGATACGCTTTTTTCAGAAAGGATGTTCTTGAAGTTGCACCGGCTTTGCTCGGAAAAACGCTGGTATGCTGCCGGAGCAACGGAGAAACCGTTCGACGTATGATTACCGAAACGGAGGCCTATCGCGGAGAAGAGGATCTAGGCTGTCATGCCAGTAAGGGAAAAACCATGCGCAATAAAATAATGTACGAAAGCGGGGGCTTCGTATATGTTTATCTTGTTTATGGAATGTACTGGATGCTGAATTTTGTTACAGGGAAAAGCAATCACCCGCAGGCCGTTCTCATTCGCGGAATAAGCGGATTTGATGGTCCCGGAAAACTCACACGGCATCTTGATATCAGCAGGGATTTTTACGGCGAAAACCTGGTTGAGGGCAACCGGATCTGGGTCGAAAAATCAGCCGTAAAAGTCTCCTTTATTACCACTCCCAGAATAGGAATAGATTATGCCGGTGACTACTGGAAAAATGTTCCCTGGAGATTTGTTTTGAAACAGGAATGAAGACCGCCGCCGTTATATTGATTCTTATTGCATGGGTTTTTTCCGGGCTTCATGCACAGATCCGTCTGGTCGGGCAGCACCATCATGACGCATTTGATTTAACGGTATACAGCGATACTACCGGTACGGTACATCCTTCGGTCAGGCCTCTTATGATAAATAATGAGGGGATCAGTAACGACACCCTTTTTCTGAAATCCGTTTATGGCTGGAGTCCCGTGTCCGGTAAGCATTTTAGCTGGGAACTGCGGCCTCTGATCTATACCGGATTTAATTTGAATGAAGAATGTACGGGTAATCATTTCTCTGTCGGTGCCGGTCTGGGCCAGACTTTTTTTTACCGTTCCGATCTGTCGGCATACTTCCTTTTTATGCCGGTTACTACTTCTTTTGATTCCATACTGAACAAGGGGATAGACAGTACCGGTGTTATACCTCACGAATTCCGTTATTTTTCATCATCAGGGAATCGTTACAATTATCTGAAAATGCGCGGCGGGATTTCATGGAAAACGGCTTCGTGGTTTCATTTGTTTGCCGGCTACGACAAGACTTTTTTCGGTGATGGTATTCGTTCCCTTTTCTGGTCAGACAATCCGGCACCCTTCTGGCAGGTAAGGGCAACCGTGTATACCCGGCGTATCAGCTATGTCATGCTCTATTCTTTTCTCAAGGATGATAATAATGAAGATCCGGGCATAGCATTCAACAATAAATATGCTTCGGCTCATTATCTGAACTGGAATATCGGACGTCGTCTGCAGCTTTCGTTTTTTGAGGCAGTAGTATGGAGCGGAAACGATTCTTTGGCGTTCAGAGGTTATGATGTAAACTATATTAATCCCATAGTCTTTTTCCGACCGGTAGAATTTAATCTGGGGTCTCCCGATAACGTGATCATTGGAATGGGAGGGCGGTTGCGTCTTTTCAAATCGCTGAACCTATATGGTCAGTTGATTCTGGACGAGTTCAAACTGTCAGAAATAAAAGCACGGACGGGATGGTGGGCAAACAAGTATGGCCTGCTGGCAGGTGCACGAACCTTTGTTAAATTTTCGTCCGCCGGCTTTTTGCAGTTACAGGCAGAAATATCCGGTGTGCGCCCCTTTACCTATTCACACAGCAATTCGATGGAAAATTTCGGACATGGTATGCAGGCCATAGCACACCCGCTTGGAGCTAATTTCAGAGAAATCTGGATGAAAGCATCGTATAACCGGAAAAAATGGACCTATTCATTTACAATAAATAACCAGCTCTCCGGAACCGATTCGCTGAACAGAAACATGGGTTTTAATATCTACCGTTCGTATTTTGATTCCCGGAATGAATACGGAAACACATGGCTGCAGGGAATCCCCCGCGAACGAACCACAATAGAACTGAAGTGTGCCTGGTGGGTTTCGGTGGGAATGAATCTAACCGTTGAAGGCGGCCTGCGTATGTTCGCATTGCGCTACGATCAGGAGCAGAAAAACGAAGTTCAGGTTTTTGGCGGTATAGTAACCCGGTTTTAAACCGTGGTGGCCTGCACCGGATCCGATTAGCAGTATTTGACTAACGGCAGCGTTTTCGGGACCGTCTTTTTTTCTGATCTGACATTATTATATTACTTTTGCCGGCCTTAAACAAAATCATTACATGCCCGACATTCGCAACATAGCCATTATTGCCCACGTTGACCACGGAAAAACAACGCTGGTTGACAGAATTCTCTATCAGGTAAAACTTTTTCGTGACAATCAGCGGCCGGGAGAACTGATCCTTGACTCAAATGATCTTGAACGGGAGAGAGGAATTACGATACTCGCAAAAAACGTGTCGGTACGATATAAGGGTGTTAAAATTAATATCATTGATACGCCGGGTCATACCGATTTTGGCGGTGAGGTGGAACGGGTCATTAATATGGCCGACGGAGTTCTGTTGCTTGTGGATGCCTTTGAAGGACCGATGCCCCAGACCCGTTTTGTTTTGCAGAAAGCCCTGGAGATGGGATTGAAGCCCATTGTGGTGGTAAACAAAGTGGATAAGCCCAACTGCAGCCCCGATCTGGTTCAGGAAGCGGTTTTCGATCTCATGGTCAGTCTCGATGCTTCAGAAGAGCAGCTGGGTTTCCCTACCGTTTTTGGCTCGTCTAAGCAGGGGTGGATGGGGCCGGACTGGAAGAATCCGACCTCTGATGTCAGTTATCTGCTCGACACCATTCTCGATTATATTAAAGCACCGGTTATTCAGCCCGGACCCTTGCAGATGCAGATTACGTCGCTCGACTATTCATCGTATGTGGGAAGAATTGCTGTGGGCAGGATTGCCCGGGGCAGCATCAGGGCGGGTATGCAGGTCGCACTCGTAAAGGCGGATGGCAAGGCGGTTAAAACAGCAGTGAAGGAACTCTACCTTTTCGAAGGGCTGGGCAAGGAAAAAGTCAAATATGATGTACACGCCGGCGAGATATGTGCCATCATCGGGCCTGAGGATTTTGATATTGGCGATACCATTACCGATCCCGAGTTCCCCGAACCCATTTCACGCATCAAAGTGGATGAGCCCACCATCAGTATGCTTTTTACCATCAACAATTCCCCTTTTGCCGGAAAAGAAGGCGCTTATGTTACCTCAAGGCATTTAAGAGACCGTTTGTTTAAGGAGACCGAAAAAAACCTTGCCCTT
>Ga0101944_10006948_pt1 | contig 11687 bp, 9 predicted proteins | sample DewCreD2012metaG_FD_75245 | JGI IMG/M metagenome (GOLD analysis project Ga0101944, IMG submission 75245) | Hot spring sediment bacterial and archeal communities from British Columbia, Canada, to study Microbial Dark Matter (Phase II) - Dewar... ... | reverse complement strand
CGCGCAGGGCCGGGTACAGGCCCGAGAGCAGGCCCACCAGCGTGGCGAAGATGAGGTTCCCGACCATCAGCCAGACCGGCGTCTCCACGGCCAGCACCGTCGGCCCGCCGAAGAAGCCGCCCTGTCCGCCCTGGCTGGCCAGGTTGACGAGCGACAGCACGCCGACCACCTGGCTGGCCGCCCAGCCGAAGATCACGCCGGTCAGCCCGCCGACGAAGCCGATGCCGGCGGCCTCGCCCAGGAACACGCTCAACACGTCGCGGTTGGTGGCGCCGACCGCCTTCATCAGCCCGATCTCGCGCGTGCGCTCCAGGATCGCCATGGTCATGGTGTTGGCGATGCCGATGGCGGCCACCAGCAGCGAGATGGCGCCCACCCCGCCGAAGATCACCTGCTGGGTCAGGTAATACTCGTTGAGCGGCTCGAGGAACTGCTGATAGGCGCTGGCCTCATAGCCCAGCTCCACGATCTGGTCGCGGATGTCCAGCACCTCGTCCGGGTCGGCGGCCTTCACCACCAGCATCGGATAGCCCTCTTTGTTGCGGTTGATGCGCCGGCCCATGGCCCAGTTGCTCAACTGCGTGGCCTCATCCAGCGTGATGTAGACGCTCCAGTCGGACTCCTGCCCGTTCTGGCGCGTGATGCCGGCCACGCGCAGCGGGACGTTCTTGCGGATCTCCTGGCCGTCCTGCGACCATTTGATGACGACCAGTGTGATCTGCTTGTCCAGCAGTTCGGGCGGCGCCGGCGGCTCCTGGCCGGGCCGCTGTTTGGGATCGTAGAAACCGGTCTGCGCGATCTGGGCGCCGATGATGATCGTGCCCTTCTCCAGCCGGGTGGTGCCCTGTTCCACCTCGACGCCCATCGTCGCCAGGTCGTCCACGCCGACGCCCATCAGGCCCGCGCCGGCCTCCATCCGCCCGGCGCGGAGGATCGTCTGCGCCTGGACCCAATCGCGCGGGATGACGGCCGCTACCCCGGGCAGGCTCGTGATGGCGTCGATGGTCCGGTCGGTGATCGGCACCGGGGTGGGCGCGGCGCCGGGCCCGGCGCCCCCGCCGCCGACCACCACCGGGCCGCCCTCGAAGTTGTACTTGGGCGAGACGTCGATGCGCGTCAGGTCGGCGATGCCGAAGAGCTGGGTGGCGCCGCGCTGCAGGCCGATGCCGAGCGACACCAGCACCACCACCGAGGCCGTGCCGATCAGCACGCCGATGGCCGTCAGCGCCACGCGCGCCTTGCGCCGGCCGAGATTATCCAGGATCAGGGCGAGCAGGTCCAGGAAGTGCATGGCGTCAATACCTACGGATATACCTGAAAGGTGTCCAGCGGCCAGTAGCGCAGCACCACGCGGCCGACGATCTGGTCCAGATGGATGGCCCCAAAGGCGCGCGAGTCGCGGCTGTTGGGGCGATTGTCGCCGAGCACGAAGTATTCATCCGGCCCCAGGGTCAGCGGCGCGCATTGGCCGTAACAGGTCGTCACCATCCCGTTCAAATAGGGCTCGTCCAGCCGCCGACCGTTCACCCACACGGCGCCGTCGCGCACCTCCACGGTCTCGCCCGGCAGGCCGATCACGCGCTTGATGAGCGGGTCCTGCTGGCGCTCGGCGTCCGGGTGGAACACCACCACCTGGCCGCGCTTCGGCCCGAGCAACTGCGCCACACGGCCGTCGGCGGCGTAGGCCGTGTCCGCCAGCCAGGGGGTGACCAGGCTGCCGAACTGGCTCACCACCACGCGCTGGCCCTCGTGGAAGTTCGGCTCCATGCTGATCTGGTGGACCTCGAAGCGGCCGATGAAGGCCGTCACGATCAGATAGAGCGCCAGCGCCTGGACCGCCGTCTGCGCGATCTCCCACAGCGCGCGCCGCGCCGAGCGCGCCGGCGATGGGCGCGCGGCTTCGCCGCCGGGCGGCGTCTCTGCAGGCGCAGGGCTGGGCTCGTCCGGCCTCATCCGTTAACCGCCTCGCCCCGGCACGATGATGGGGCCCGGCTCGACCGGACCCGGCCCGACGCCGGAGCCGCCCGGTTGAGACCGGCCGCTGCCCAGGCCGAGCAGGCCGCGCAGGACGCGCAGGAACGTCTCCCAGGCCGTCTCCGGCTGTTCCACCGGCGGGAAGCCGCCGTCGGGCGGGAAGCCGCCGTCGGACGGCGGCTCCAGCGAGCCGCCCTCCAGCACCTCAATCGTCAGCGCGGCCGTGATCTTCTGCGGCTGGTTGAAGTCGTCGGTGTAGTCAATGGTCACCGTCAGCTCCAGCGGCCCGGGCTGGTCCGGGATGACGGTGGCATCCAGCGGGAAGGTGCCGCCCGGCTCCAGCGAGCCGATAAGCAGGACGTTGTTGCTGAACTGGCCGCCGGCCTCGGCGCCGATGCGCATATTGCCGAGCACGGCCGTGCTGCGGCCCAGGTTCACCACCTGCACCGGCAGCAGGCCGGGCTGCCCGGCGAAGAGCGGGTCGGGCGGGCGGTAGAAGCTGATCTCCACCTGCGGCGTCTGGTAGACCAGGAGCGTGATCACCTGGTCGTCAACGTAGGTCTGGCCGCGCTCGTCGGTGTAGACGAAGGACAGCTTGAGCGGATACGCGCCGGCCTCGGTGGAGGCGTTGACGATGAGCGTCTGCTGCGCGGTGAGCGTGCCGCCCGCGTCCAGATCGCCCAGGGACTGGACGTTGGACGACTGGACCGGCGCAAAATCCGTGAACGAGCCGCCCCCGCCGGAGACGCCGCCGGGCCCGGGCGTGCCGTCGCCGCCGGTGGGGGCCGAGCCGCCGCCGACGATCAGCGTGACGCGCCGGGCGAGCGCGTTGCCGACGTTGCGCACGTCCAGCGCCAGCGTGAAGAGCGAGCCGGGCTGGAGCTTGTCGACGTCCGCGCGGTACGCGCCGACGACCAGCTGCGGGCGGACCACCGGGCGCGCCGTGGGGGTCGCCGTCGGCCGGGCCGCGCCGCTGACCGGCTGGATGACCGGGAAGGTGAGCGTGAACGAGTCGGTGAAGGTCGTGCCGGCGTCGTTGGTGTAGGTGACCTTGACCAGCAGCGACGCCACCTTCTTCTCGGCCACGCTGCGCGCGGCATACAGCGGCTGGAAGAAGCGGTTGGTTTGGCCGGGGCCGAGCGCGCCGATGGCGCGGATGCCGCCGGTGACGCGCGGCAGGAAGTCCTCGCCCGTGAACTCGGCCACGATGTTGGTGGCCGGGCTGCCGCCGGCGTTCTGGATCGTCATCTCAAAGTCGTAGTCGGCGCCGGCCGCGATCTGCGGCGAGCTGGCGCCATACGAGACGACGATGATCTGTGGGCGCGCGAAGGCCGTGGGCTGAGGCGTGGGCGTGCTGCCCACGACCGTGAGCGCGTTAGGCAGCGCCGCCGAGGCGCCGTCCGGGTTCAGGACGCGCACGGTGTAGACGCCGGGGACCGTGTTGGGCGGCAGGTCGGCGGTGAGCAGGCCGGAGGTGACGAAGCGGGTGTCCAGGACCCCCAGGCCGTCCACCAGCACCACGGTGCCGGTGACGAAATCCGAGCCGGTGATGGCGAGCTGGGCGCCCGTCTGGCTGTTGACGGCGCCCGGCTGCACGCTGGTGATGCTCAACGCGGCCAGGGCGGTGCGGGCCGTGGCGAGCAGGCCGAGGGCGACAACCAGCGGCGCAAGCCAGCGGAGGTGAACGGTGTATTTCATCATACGGTGTGCGTCTCACTCAAAGACAGGTCGGCGTGGGCCGCATATTCATCAGCCGACACGATCCGGCCGTCCAGGATACGGAGGATATCGGTGGCGAAGCGCGTCAGGCGCGGGTCGTGCGTCACCATCAACACCGTGCGGCCCTGGCGGTGCAGGTCGGCCAGCAGTTGCAAAATGAGCGCGCCGGAGGCCGAGTCCAGGTTGCCGGTCGGCTCGTCGGCCAGGATCAGCTGCGGGTCGTTGACCAGCGCCCGGGCGATGGCCACACGCTGCTGCTGGCCGCCGGAGAGCTCGGTCGGCCGGTGATAGGCGCGGTCCGCCAGCCCGACCAGCCGCAGCAACTCGAAAGCGCGCTCGCGGCGATGGGCGACGCTGGCGCGCCGGAAGCGCATCGGAAACATCACGTTCTCCAGCGCCGTCATGCTGGCGATCAGGTTGAACGACTGGAAGACGAACCCCACCGTCCGGCGCCGGTACTGCGCCAGCTGGTTCTCGTCCAGGTCGTCCAGGGCGACGTCGTCCACCTCGATCCGGCCCGCCGTCGGCCGGTCCAGCCCGCCGATCAGGTAGAGCAGCGTGCTCTTGCCGGACCCGGACGGGCCGATGACGGCCGAGAAGGCGTTGCGCGGGATCGTGACGTCCACGCCCGCCAGGGCATGGACCGTCTCGCGGCCCATGATAAAGCTCTTGCGCAAGCCCGTGATGCGGATGAACGGCTGGGCCATGCGCTCAGTACAACGTCCGCAGGATGCTCAGACCGCTGAACTGCAGCAACCCGAAGCCGACCAGGGCCTGCAAAGCGAACACGATCAGCGTCGTCGCCAGCACGCCGCCGATGACCTTGCCGGCCGGCAGGCCGGAGGCCAGCCGCGCGCCCAGGATGGCGAGCAGGAGGTACCAGATCAGGTACAGGTCCACATAGATCAGGAACTCGCGCAGGAAGGCGCTCCACGGCGTGCCGTCGGTGGGCGCGAAGCCGGACAGGCCGGGCCCGTTGACCAGGGACTGGGTGGACATCGCAAAACCGACCAGCACCAGGCTGCGGACGGCGAACGGCAGCGACGCCCAGGCAATGACGTTGAGCGTGTTGCGCGTGGGACTGCGCCCGCCGAGCATCGTCAGCGCCAGGTGCAGCAGGGCGGCCAGCAGCACCCAGCCGAGCCAGACGCCGATCACGGCAATGAAGGCCGGCAGCGCATAGATGAAGATCGGCCCCTGCGTGGCCTGCTGGGCCTGCATGAACTGCTCCTGCATCTGGGGCGGCCAGTATTGGAAATCGGGGGGCATCTGGACCTGGCCCATGGCCGCCTGCGCCTGGCGGACCGTGCCGACGGCGGCTACACGGGCCAGCTCGGCCACGGTGATCACCAGCAGCGGCGTGAGCCAGGCGTCGCCGGCGTGCTCGGCGATGCGCGCAAACGTGGCCCGCGGGCGGAACAGCGCCGGCAGGATCCAGTCAAAATGAAAGCGGCGGGGCCGGTCAAGGGCCGGCAGGGGGGCGGGTGCGGCAGTTTCAGTCATGGTCCGATTTTACTCTGGAAAAAGGCGTACGGCGACACGAGAGACATAAGACAGACAAACTTGTGGGCCACAGATTACAGACTACAGACGGCAGACGAAGGATGGCCGTTTATGGTTCCGGCAGGCCGGAGAGTGTGCGCCCTGAATTATACTGTCGGAGATGCGCCGGCTGAGATCAGCCTTCCCCCTCGTTGTCCTGACCCTCCTTGCCCTGCCGGCGTTGTGGCCCTGGCTACACCCGGGCCTGCCGCGCACCAACGACGCCCTGCCGCACCTGTACCGGGCGGTGCAACTGGACGCCGTGGTGGGTCAGGGCATTTTTCTTCCACGCTGGGCGCCGGACCTGGTATGGGGTTACGGGTATCCAGTTTTTAACTTCTTTCCATTTCTATCACATTATCTGGTCGTCGGCCTGCACCGCCTGGGGCTGGACTTCCTCCCGGCCTACCAGGCGGCCGGCGCCCTGACGCTGTGGCTGACGGCGTGGACGGCCTTCGCCTTCGGCCGTGATCTGTTCGGGGAGCCGGCCGGGCTGGCGGCCGGCGTCGCTTACCTCTACAGCCCCTATATTCTGTACGACACCTACATCCGGGGCTCGTTGCCCGAGTCGCTGGCGCTGGCGCTCCTGCCGCTGGCGTTCCTGCACCTGCGCCGGGCCGCGCGCGGCGCCGCCCGGTCCGTAGCCTGGGCGGCGCTGGCCATCGCCGGAGGCCTGCTCGCGCACAACGGCGTCAGCCTGCAGGTGATGCCGTTCCTGGCGGCTTATGCGGTCTATGAAGCGTGGGCCAACCGGGATGGGGAGGGAGGGTGGCGTTCGGGATTCAGGATTGGGGATTTGGGATTTGGCCTTCTCCCCTTCTTACTGGCCGCCCTGCTCTCGGCCTTCTTCTGGCTCCCGGCGCTGGCGGAATCCGGCGCGGTCCAGATCGAGCGTGGCACGCTGAACGGCGCGATGCTGTACAGCAACAACTTCCTGTCGCTGGCCGAGTTGACGGCCCAGCCGCGCGCGCCCGTGGACCCCGATCTGCTCAACCCGCCGGTCGTCCGCGCCCTCCCGCTGGCCGCGCTGCTGCTGGCCGCGCTGGCGCTCATGCGGGTCCTGCCCGCTCTTCTCCGCCGACGCTCCCCTGCCCCCTCGCCTCCCCGCCTCCACCTGCTCTTCTTCGCCGCGGCCGCCGTCGTCGCCGTCGTCCTGATGCTCCCCCTCGCCCGCCCGGTCTGGGACGCCGTGCCGTTACTGCGCCTGACGCTCTTCCCCTGGCGTCTGCTCGGGCCGGCGTCGCTCTTCATCGCCATGTGCGCCGGAGCCCTGTTGAGCCGGGGTGATCAGCCCTCACTTGAGAATTGGAGACTAGGGACCTGGCCCCTGGCCCTGGCCGCCTCCTGCCTTGTCCTCGCCGGCCTGCCTTTCGCGTCGCCGCCCTATGAGCCGTTCCCGGCGCGCGCGACCCTGGCCGACGTCGCCGCGTTCGAGGTCCCGCCGGACTTCGTGGGCACGACGACCGTGGGCGAGTACCTGCCGCGCGCCGTGCAGCAGCTCCCGGCGGACGTGAACGCCCGGCGCGAGGCCCTGATGCGCGGCGAGGCCGTGCCGCGCTTCGAGGCGCCCGGCGCACAGGTGGAGACGCAGACGTCCGGCCCGCGCGGCGACACATTCCTGGTCCACGCCGATCAGCCCGTGACCTTCATCTACAACCAGTTCCACTTCCCCGGCTGGCGCGCCACGCGGGACGGCCAGCCCGCGCCGGTCCGGGCCACGGTCCCCGACGGCCGCCTCGCGCTGGACCTGCCGGCCGGGACGCACACGCTGAGTTTCTCGTTCGCGGATACGCCGCCGCGCGTCGTCGGGAATTGGCTTTCGGTGCTGGGGCTGGTTGTCTTAGCGGCCTGGTCGTGGTCCGTCAAGAACAGACCCGGGGGATGGGAGATGGGTCATTGGGATTTGGGATTCCGCCCCCTCCTCCTCGCCGCCGTCCTCCTCGCCGCCGCGCGCCCGCTGTTGTGGGACGCCGGCCGGACGCCGTTCCTGCGGCGCGGCCTGACGGCGGACGGCCTGCGCGGCGTGGCCCACGCGCTGGACCTGAACTTCGCCGACGAATTGACCCTGCTGGGCTGGGACGCCGCGCGCACGAGCCTGGGGGCCGACGATGCCTTCACGCTCGACCTCTACTGGAAGGCCAACCGGCCGCTGGGCGTGCCGTACGGCTTCGACGTGAAACTGGTGGACGAGCATGGCCGGGTCTGGAGCGAGGCCGAGACGCCGCGCCCGCGCGACTGGCGCTTTACGCCCGGCACCGACTTCTGGCCGATCGATCAATATATCCTGGACCCGTACGTCCTCACGCCGCTGGCCGGCGCGCCGCCCGGCGTCTACCAGGCGCGCGTGGAGGTGTTCTCGCGTTACGACCTGCGCAGCCTCGGCGCGGCGCGGCTCGGGCCGTTCACGCTGACACAGCCCTCGCGCCGGGACTGCGCCGACCCGGACGCCCGCGTCGCCGGCCTGCCGGGGCTGCGCAGCGCGCGGAGCGAGGTCCAGGCCGCCGTCCCCGGCGACGAGGTCACGCTGACGTTGTGCTGGGAGGTCGCGCCGGGACGCGCGCCTGAGAGCGTGCAGGTCCGGCTCGTCGATGGCGCGGGCGTCGTCGTGTTAGCGCAGCGGGCCGCGAGGGAGAGCGCGCCGGCCTCGGGCAACTACTTCCTGCGCCAGCCCGTGAGCGTGCGCCTGCCCGCCGGCCTTGAGACGGGCGTTTACACCTGGACGCTGGCCGGCGGCGATGTCGTCGTCCGCGCCGGGGCCCTGGCCGTGGCCGCGCCCGCCCGCGCGTTCGAAGCGCCGCCCGTGGCGCGCCGCCTGGAGGCGGACCTCGGGCCGGTCACGCTCTACGGCGCCGACGCGCCGGCCGAGTTGCCGGCCGGCCGGGTCCTGCCGGTGACGTTGATCTGGCGCGCGGATGAGCTGATGGACGACTCGTATCACGTCTTCGTCCACCTGCTCGGGCCGGACGGCGGGCTGGTGGCGCAGTCGGACGGCGTCCCGGCGGACTGGGCGCGGCGGACCACGGGCTGGCTGCCGGGCGAGTTCGTGGTGGACGCGCGGACGCTGTCCGCGCCGCCGGGCCTGGCCCCCGGGACCTACACGCTCGCCGCGGGCCTCTACCGGCCGGCGGACGGCGCGCGCCTGGGGACGGAGGCGTGGGCGGACGGGCGCGTGATCGTGGCGGAGTGGACTCTAGACTAGCGCCTGCGCCAGGTCCGCGATCAGGTCGTCCTTGTGCTCCAGGCCGACGGAGAGGCGGATGAGGCCCGGCCCGACCTCCAGCGGCGAGCCCTGCGTGGAGCCGTGCGTCATCGCCGCCGGCAGCTCGATCAGGCTTTCCACGCCGCCCAGCGATTCGGCCAGGGCGAACAACCGGGTGCGTTTGAGTAGGGCCCGCGTCTCCGCCTCGCCGCCTTTCAGAAAGAACGAGATCATGCCGCCGAAGTTGCGCATCTGCCGCCGGGCGACCGCATGCTGCGGGTGCGTCTCCAGGCCGGGGTAGATCACGTCCGCCACCCGGGGGTGGTCGGCCAGGAACTGGGCCACGGCCAGCGCGTTCTCGCCGTGCCGGTCCATGCGCACCGCCAGCGTCTTCACGCCGCGCAGCACCAGGAAACAGTCCATCGGCCCCGGCACCGCCCCGGCCGCGTTCTGCAGAAACTTGAGGCGCTCGTGCAGCGCGGCGTCGTTCGTCAACACCGCCCCGCCGACGACGTCCGAGTGTCCGCCCAGATACTTGGTGGTCGAGTGGACCACGACGTGCGCGCCCAGGTCGAGCGGGCGCTGCAAATACGGCGTGGCGAAGGTGTTGTCCACCACCACGCGGATGGCCGGGTTGTGGCGGCGCGCGATCTCGGCCACGGCCGCGATATCGACGACCTTGAGGCGCGGGTTGGTGGGCGTCTCGATCCACACCCAGCGCGTGTGGGCGCGCAGGCCGGCGGCTACCGCCGCCGGATCGGTCAGCTCCGCGTACGAGAACTCGATGCCGTACTTCTTGTACTGCTTGTCGAACAGCCGGAAAGTGCCGCCGTACACATCGTTGCTGGCCAGCACGTGGTCGCCGGGGTCCAGCAGTTTCAACAGCGTGTCGATGGCGGCCATGCCGGAGGCGAAGGCCAGGCCGTACGCGGCGCCCTCCAGCGCGGCCAGGCAGGCCTCCAGCGCCGAGCGCGTCGGGTTGCCGGTGCGCGCGTACTCGTAGCCCTTGTGCTCGCCGACGCCCTGCTGAACGTACGTGGACGTCTGGTAGATGGGCGTCATCACCGCGCCGGTGGTCGGGTCCGGCTCCTGGCCGGCATGGATGGCGAGGGTTTCGAGGCGGGGGGTCGAGGTCATGGGCGCTCCGTCATGGTGGCAGGTTGGGCCGCAGGTGGGCGCATTATAATGCCAGCATGTTGAACGCTTTGCGCCGCTTGCGCCGCGTGTCGCTGGTCCTCAGCGTGAGCCTGGCCGTGAGCGGTTGTTTCGTCGCCGGCCCTTTCCCGGTCCCGCTGGTGCGGCCGGCCCGGCCCGCGCCCGGCAACGCCCCGCCCACGCCCGTCGTCCCGGCGCTCTACGTCGAATACGCCGGAAACCGGGCCGTGGCCGAAGAGTCCGCTTATCGGTGGCGCACCGGGAACGTGGACAGCGCCGGGAGCAGTCAGCCCGGCGGGGCGACGCCCCTCGCCCTGCCGCTGGGCGACGGTCTGAACATCGTCGTCAACTTCAACCCGCCGCCGGCGGTCCTGTGGGTGGCGGAGCTGGACGGAAACGGCGTCCCGCGCGCCGCCAGTGTGCTCACCCCCACGGCCATGACGACCGTTTACACACCGACCGTCGGCGGCCAGTATCGCCTGCGGGTGACGGCGGAGTGGACGGACAAAAATACGGTGACCGGCCTCTTCCCGCTGGACGTAAGCGGCCGTAAGGCCGGTCCGTAGGCTATAATCCTCGCATGGCCAATCTTCCCCTGTATGACCACCCCGACGATGTCCCGGCCCCGCTGGGCCGGGAGGCGATGCGTTTCGAGGCCGTCTCCGTCCAGCCCTACGCCGACAACCGGCGCGTGAAGCTGCTTGTCAAGTTCCCGCCGTTCGTGGACCGGCCGAGCGTGGACGCCTGGGTGGTCAACGCCGATGGCCAGGTGGTGGCGTCCATGAGCCTGATCGAGGCCATGGAGCAGGACTTCGACTTCACCCTGCACCTGCGCGGGCCGGAGCCGCGCGGCGAGCACGTCCTGCACCTGGCGCTCTTTTACCTGCCCGACGACCAGCGGCCGGACGTGAAGCAGATCGTCGACCGGCGCGAAATCCCCTTCACGATCCAATCGCCCTATTGAGACGCACGGCGAATGACGAATGGCGTCTGGTGCAACTCGCCCATGTCCGATCCACAACCCTGGCGCGTCCTGGCCTCCGAAACCGTCGCTGATTTCTCCCCCTGGCTGCGCGTCATCCGCCAGCGCGTGCAGCTCCCCAGCGGCGTCATCATCCCGGACTACGTCCTGACCCCGGCGCGCAGCTACAGTCTGGTGGTGGCGCTGACCGACGACGACCATGTGCTGCTGGTGCGCCAGTATAAGCACGGCCTCGGCCGGGCGGTGTACGACTTCCCGGCCGGTTACCTGGAGACGCCGGATGAGGACCCGCTGGCCGCCGCGCAACGCGAGCTGCGCGAGGAGACCGGCTACGCCGCGCGCCGCTGGGCTTCGCTGGGCGCCTATCACCTGGACACCAATCGGAGCGAGGCCGCCGCTCACCTGTTCTTCGCCCGCGGCCTCGAGCGCGTGGCCGAGCCGCATCTGGACGACACCGAGGCCCTGACGGTGCACCGTGTGCCGCGCGCCGGGATCGCGCCGCTGCTGCGCGCGGGCCAGATGTCCGGCCTGGCCTGCCCGGCGGCCTGGGGGCTGGCGCTGGCGTATCTGTCCGAGAATAGGGACTGAACCGGGCTGAGCGGGAGGCCGGGGCGGAACGTTGAGCCCATTCCGCGCCGTCGGCCCAATCTATGCGATCCGTGTCCGCTCGCCCTGGCCGCAGCGGTCCGGCGTCCTGACCATGAAGCGTCATGCCATCACGCGCTGAAGAATCAACCGTCGAAGCCGAGGCCGCCGCGGACCCAACCGCCGACACGCACCTGCACACGCGTCAGGCCGGGCTCTCGCTGGCGGCCTTCCCCCATTCGCTGCTGCATTTCCTGCCGTATCGCTTGCAGGCGCGCCTGGCCACCGGCCGCGACGATGCCGACGCCCACCTCGCGCAGCTTTGGGTTGAGCACGATGCGCCGCTGGCCCTCGTCGCCGAGGAAGAAGTCGAGTGCTTCGTCGAAGGAGCCTTGCCCGGCGTAGATGCTCTCCGCCCATACGCGTTGCTGCGGCCATGCCGCATAGCCCGCCGCTTCGATGCGCTGGCGCGATGAAGAACCGTCGGAGCCGGTCTCGTCCACGAAGCCCCGGCTGGCCATGTCGTCGCTG
>Ga0101944_10006947_pt1 | contig 11689 bp, 10 predicted proteins | sample DewCreD2012metaG_FD_75245 | JGI IMG/M metagenome (GOLD analysis project Ga0101944, IMG submission 75245) | Hot spring sediment bacterial and archeal communities from British Columbia, Canada, to study Microbial Dark Matter (Phase II) - Dewar... ... | reverse complement strand
CAAAACGCTGCGGCGCCTGGCGGACGAAAGCACCGCCGCGCAACTGCGCGGTAAACTCGGCATGGAGGGGTCTTCTCCCGGCGCGCGGATCAAGCGCACGACCGCACGGATGCGTGTGGACGGCCAGATCGGCCGCTTCCGACTCCAGCTCGCGGGCGCATCCACTGCCGGCGGAGCCATGTCCCTGCGCGATTTTGGCAATTTCGCAAACGGTGAACTCAAGTTCGAAGGACGGCTGGATACCGAGGACGGCGCCGCGCTGCTTGCATTGTTTGGTCTCGAGCGCGCTCAGGGCGCGGACAAGCGGCCCGGCCGCCTCACGCTGCTCGCGTCCGGTCCGCTGAACAGCAATTTTCGCATTGATGCCAGGTTGATCGGCGGTGTGTTTGATCTGAGCGGCAGCGGCGCGGCAAATCTCACCGGCGAACGCCCGGCGGCCAATTTCGGCCGGGTCTCCGGCGTGATCGGTAACAGCAAGGTTGAAGGCCGACTTGCCCTGGTGCTTGACGATGCACCGCGCCTTGACGGCAGCCTGAACGTGGATCAGGTCGATGCTCCCGTCGTCCTCGCTGCTTTGATCGGCATGCCAATCGAACGCATGACAACGATGCGCGGCGGGACGGCAATCTGGTCGGCCGAACCTTTCCCCTCCGTGCTATTCGGTTTCACCGGCCGCATCGAGATCATCGCTGCGCGTGCCAAAGTGCACGAACAACACATTATACAGACATTGCGCGGCGCTCTGCAGTTCACCAGTTCCAGGGTCTCATTCGAGATTTTCGACGGGCATTATGCCGGCGGCCGAGTTAAGGGCAATCTCGCCGTGTTTAGCGGTCTCGACGGGTTGTCCGCACTGGTCTATCTGGACTTAAGCAATGTGCGGGCGGCGGATGTCGTGCCCGCGCAAGGCAGTGCACCGGTCAGCGGAACACTCTCCATCAAGACGACCGTCGAAGGCAGCGGGCTTTCGCCGGCCTCCTTCATGGGATCGCTGCAAGGGAACGGTGAACTCAGCCTCAGCGATGGCGAATTCGCCGGTCTCAACCCTTACGTCTTCGATGCGCTGACACGTGTGGTGGATCTCGGCGTCAGGGCCGATCCCGTACAAATCCGGGATTTTGTCGCGATGTTGCTTGCCAACGGTGTTCTGAAAGTCCCGCAGGCGCAAAGCCGGATCCTTGTCGTGGGCGGTCAGGCGCGGCTGGTGGAGCCGCGGGTGGTCTCACAGGACGCGGATCTGGCTGTGACAGGCATGGTCGATGTGGCACAGGGGAATATCGATGCCACGCTCAGACTGTCCGGCGCATCGGCCGGCGATGTCGCGGGACGACCGGCCGTCACAGTGGTGCTCAAGGGTCCGCTCACGGCGCCGCAGCGGTCCGTCAATGCCGATTCGCTCGCCGGGTGGCTGGCGTTGCGGTCGGTCGAGCAGCAGTCGCGCCGCATCGAAGCCATCGAGGCAACGCGGCGGGCGGCCCTGTCGCAGTCTCTGCTCGAAATGCCGTCGATCTCGTTCACGCCCGCCACTCCGGCCCGCGCCGAGGAGAATGCAAAGCCGATGGCAGACACCGCGGTCCCCGCAACTGCGGGCCGGCCGGGGGAAGCCGCCGCCCTCGATGCCGGACAGGCACCGCCGCCGCTGCCGCCCCCCATCATCATCTCTCCCGATCCCGCGCCGACCTACCGGACACGCGCAGCTCCAAAGCGCGGCAACGTTGGACCGCCCTGAAGCTTCTGGGTTGAGGTCGTTGAACGGCATTTTGTCCCGGCAGGAGGGACCATCTCGATCATCTGGCACCCAAGCGCTGCCTGCCGGCCCGCCGGCACGCGGGGCAACCGCCGCGATTTTATCCGCACCCTTGAGAATGCCCGTCCCGACCGTCTGCGCCCTTCTATTCTGCCTGCAGGGTGGCCTGCGGTTCGCGCGCCTCAATCAGGCGATGGTTTTTCGGCTCGGTCGGCGCGGAAGCGGACAGGGCGCGGTAATAGTCAAGCACGAAAAGACGGATCGCGGACGATAAATTTCCGTGCCGCCGTTCGGCATCGATGGAAGCGACGAGATCGGACAAGGTCATGTTGCGGCGCGCTGCAATCTCCTTGAGGCCGCGCCAGAACGCGTCCTCAAGGCTGACGCTGGTCTTGTGCCCGGCAATGACAATCGAGCGTTTGACGACCGGCGATTTCATCGGCGAACTCCGGTTTCAAGCCTGTGCTGATCCAATTTTTGTCTGCGGCTTTCCTGCTCGGCGCTTGCGAGGCGACGTTCGGCCTTGGATACACCGTAAGCCCGTCGATTTTCCGCCGCCTTCGCGTCGGCCTTTGCACGCACCGCCCGCTTGCGGGCGAGTCTGAGGTTGATCAATTCGGCCATGTCGCACCTCGTTGCGTTGCAGCCCGCGGCGGCCGGATCGGCCGGTCCGCCACGCTGGAACTCACCGACCTCTAATATCCGCCTGAAGCAAACGCGGTGCGCAATCGACGTGGCGCACATCCCGCTCTGCTTCAGCATGACGATGATGGCGGCTCAAAGGCAAGACACGGTTAGTTGAAGAGGACAAATCGTCTCAAATCGCAACGTCACGGTCGGGAGGAGGACCGCCTACCCCGGTCCGAGCATGCGTTCCGGCCGCACCAGGCGGTCGAATTCCTCTCCGGTCAGAAAGCCGAGGCGCAGCGCCTCCTCGCGCAGCGTGGTGCCGTTGGCGTGGGCGGCCTTCGCAATCTGTGCCGCCCTGTCATAACCGATCGCCGGTGTGAGCGCTGTCACCAACATCAGCGATTGCTCCAGGTGCGCCCGGATCCGCGCCTCGTCGGCGCGAATTCCCGCCACGCAGCGGTCGGCAAACGAGCGTGCGGCGTCGGCGAGCAATCGGATCGATTGCAATACACAGTAAGCGATGACGGGTTTGTAGACATTCAGCTCAAGATGCCCCTGGCTTGCCGCAATTGAGACCGCGGTGTGATTGCCGAACACTTGGCAACAGACCATGGTGAGGGCTTCGACCTGGGTGGGGTTCACCTTGCCCGGCATGATGGAGGAGCCGGGTTCGTTCTCGGGCAGGATCAATTCGCCAAGCCCGCAGCGGGGTCCGGAGCCGAGCAACCGGATGTCGTTGGCAATTTTGAACAAATCGGCGGCAAGGGCATTGAGCGCGCCGTGGGCGAAGGCGAACGCGCCATGGGAGGCCAGCGCCTCGAACTTGTTGGGCGCGCTCTTGAACGGCAGCCGCGTCATGGCGGCCACACGGCGCGCAAACAGTTTGGCGAACTCCGGCCTGGAATTCAGGCCGGTGCCGACCGCCGTGCCGCCCTGCGCAAGGGGATAGATCTGCTTCAGCGCAAGCCGCATGCGAATGAGGCCGGACTTTACCTGGGCGGCGTAGCCGGAGAATTCTTGGCCGAGGGTGAGGGGGGTGGCGTCCTGCAGGTGCGTGCGGCCGATCTTCACGATCGAGGCAAAGCTTTTCGCCTTCTTCTGCAACACATCCTGCAGATGCGCGAGCGCGGGATCGAGGCGGTAGGCGATCTCGGTCGCGGCGGCGATGTGCATTGCGGTGGGGAAACAGTCGTTGGACGATTGGCCCAAATTGACGTGGTCGTTCGGGTGCACTGGAGTTTTTGCACCGCGCTGGCCGCCGAGGATTTCGTTGGCGCGGTTGGCGATGACCTCGTTCACGTTCATGTTGGTCTGCGTGCCGGACCCGGTCTGCCAGACCACGAGCGGCAAGTGATCGTCGAGTTTGCCGTCGCTCACTTCCTGCGCGGCCTTGATGATCGCCCGGGCGCGACGCGCATCGAGGCCGCCGAGCGCGAGGTTCACCTCCGCGGCCGCCCGCTTGACCACGCCGAGGGCGCGGATCAGCGGTTGCGGCATGCGCTCGCCGCCGATCGGAAAATTTTCCAGCGCGCGTTGGGTGACCGCACCCCACAACCGATCCGCCGGCACCGCGATCGGGCCGAAAGTGTCGGTCTCGATGCGGGTTCGGGGTTCACGAGGGCGGGACTTGGGCATGCGAGCGCCGTGCCTCACTTCTTGCGGAAACGGTCGAGGGGGACCACTTCGGCGCCGGCGCCGGGTTTTTTGGGTTTGTCGTCGGAGTCCGTTGTCTTGGCTTTTGGCGCGTCATCCGGTGTCGGTTTGACCCCGGTGACCGAATCTTGCGGCGCAGCAGGCAGCGACGCCATGGGCGGTATCGCGGGCACGGTGCGCGGCGGCGAGCCGGCAGGTTTTCGCGTTCTGTTCTTGTCGGCGGCCGTGTTGCCGGACGGCTTGTCGAAAGGCGGTGCCGTATTCTCGCGCGCTTTTTCGGTTGTCTGCGCCGGCTTGGCATGCGCGGGTGAGGCGGCCGTTGTTTCGGCCACTTGCTCGAACTGAAGCGCAAATGGAACCGACGGATCGAGGAAGCTCTTCACCGCCGCGAAAGGCACGCTGAGCCGCTCCGGAACGCCACTGAACGAAAGCCCCACCTCGAAACCGTCGTCGGTCACCTTCAAGTCCCAGAACTGATGTTGCAGCACGATGGTCATCTCTTCAGGATACTGCGAGCGCAGCCGTTGGGACAGACGTACACCCTCGGCGCGGGTATCGAAGGAGATGTAGAAGTGATGCTCGCCGGGAAGCCCCTTCTTGGCGGTCTCGGCCAAGACGTCACGGAGGAGGCCGCGAAGCGCCCGCTGTGCGCGGAGGTCGTAGCGGATGTGGTCAATGCCCATGGGTTCAGACGTGGATTACGGATTAAGGACAGCGGATCATATAGGAGAACCCGCGTCCGTTGTCCTCCGCCCTCCGCCCCCTACCCTCAGGCCGTGGAATAAATGAAAGTGGAGGCTTCTGTTGCCAGGTGCCTCCGGACCCCGCCTGGCGTGGCTAAAACGCCAGGACTTCAGTTCGGTATTTCAGACCGCTTACGCAGCCTGAGCAACCGGAGCATAGTTGTCGTTGGCAACTATGAGTTTGGCCCAATAACGTCGGGACCACCCCGGGCAAAAGCACGTCCTTTACACCCTCGTCGATCCTGGTTCGGCCCCGTTGGTGGAGCCGCCGGGTACTGCCCCCGGGTCCGATGGGTTTATTGCGACGGCCATTTATTGCCATAGCCGGCATGCGCCGGCCCCATGAATATAGGGCCTATGGATTGACGAAAAAAGAGCGTCGCGGCCAGTGGTTGACGAGCGGTCAATACCGTCCGATGTGCTAGCACTTGGATGTGCCAGCACTCGAGAGCGGGTCTTTTCCGTTCCTGCGCGAATGACTTCTGAGTCCCTGTTTGCTTCGACATGAGCCGTGACGACGATCCTCCCTTCTGGCGCCGCAAGCGCCTGCAGGAAATGACCCAGGCGGAATGGGAGAGCCTGTGCGACGGCTGCGGCCGCTGCTGCCTCAATAAACTCCAGGAGGAGGGCACCGACCGCACCTTCTACACTTCCGTCGCCTGCCGGCTGCTCGATGCGCACTCCTGCCGCTGCAAGGACTATGCAAACCGCGCCGCGCTGGTGGACGATTGCGTTCAGCTCAGCCCGCGCAACATCCGCCGCATCTCCTGGCTGCCGCCGACCTGCGCCTACCGGCTCGTCGCCGAGGGCCGCGACCTCTACTGGTGGCATCCGCTGGTGTCGGGCGATCCGGAGACCGTGCACATCGCCGGCGTCTCGGTGCGCGGCCGTGTGGCCGACACCGAGGTCAACGTGCCGGACGAGAAGCTCGAAGACTACATCGTGAGCTGGCCCCAGAAGTGGCCGAAGGGGGCGAAGGCGCGCCAACCGACCTTGTCATCCCCGGACGGTGTGAAGCTCGACGGCGTGAAACGCCGGGTCCACAAGCCATAAGCTTCCCAGGACGTCATAATAACCCCGGTCATTATTTTCCCGGACTTTCCCGGTCTGTGTGCATGAATTCCAGGCTTGCCGCGAATGGCCGCGTACACGGCGGTCCGTCCACAGCGCTCCGGAATGGCTATGCCGCCGCCGTGGCCTCCACCAGCGGCGCCACGTCGGTGGCCTGCTCGATTGCCCACAGACGCTGCAAGAGCTCCGCCGTGCGCGCCTCGCCCAGCACCGGTGCCACCAGCGCGCGGAACTTCTCATTGAGACCTTCGTCGGAGAGCGGCACGAGGCGGGAGCCGAGCGCCTCGTCCGCTGTCCGCGTGAACTTGCCGCGCGGCGTTGTCACCGTCACCCGCGCCGGACGCAGGCGCGGATAGAGCTGATCGATCTCCGGCGGTGCGGACACGAAAAGCTTCTCCGCAAAAGCGGCGAACGCCGGATCGCGCCGTGTCGCCGCGTCGAAATGTTCGAGCCGGATGCCGCCAAATCTCGCCGCAAGGCCCATCAGATAAGGAAAGGAAAGCTGCGCGCTGGCAAAATCGTCCCAGCCGGTGTGGGCGTGTTCGGCCGCGATCCGGTAGGTCTCCACCTCCACGCGGCTGATCTCGGCGGCGGAAATCTTCTCCCCGCGCATCAGCGCCACGAGCGCCTCCACCGCGGGCTGGATGTGCCGGCAGCACGGGTAGGGTTTGATGTAGCAGTCGGTGATGCCGAAAGGCGCGGCGGGCGGTAGCGCGATCGGCCGCGCGCGGTCGAGGCGGCCGAAGGCGAAGGCCTGCATGAAGCCGTCGCGGGCCTCGATCACGTCCGGCGGGCCTTCGACGCCCAGTTCCGCCAGCAGGGCGGCCTGCAAGCCCTCGCGCGCCGCATGACCGGCATGCAACCGCTTGATGTCGGCGCCGCCGTTGACGAAGGCAAACAGGCCGGCCGCGCTCGAGGCGGCAATGCCAAGCGCATGCGCGAGCTTTTCCGGCGCAAGGCGGCGCAGTTTCGCGCTCGCCATGGCGGCGCCGAACGGACCCACGGCGCCGGTCGGATGAAAGCCGCGCTGCCGCAGGTCGGGCGCGCAGGCGCGCGCCAGCGCGATATTGGTCTCGTAGCCCGCCACGATCGCCTCAAGCAGCGCCGCGCCCGAGGCGCGTTGCACGTAAGCGACGCCGAGCGCCGCCGGCACCACAACGCAGCCGCAATGCGCCGAGCCCTCGCGATAGCCATCGTCGAGTTCGATGCCGTGCGCCGCGGTGCCGCCCAAGAATGCGGCGTCGAGCAGGTCCGCGCGCCGCGCGCGTCCCGGCACCGGAATGGTCCCCGGCGCGCGCACCGACGCGATTGCCGCTTCCGCGCGCGAAGCCACATCACCCGCCGCGCCCGCGATCATCACGCCGATCGTATCGAGCAGATGCCGTTTGGCGTAGTGGACGACTTCGGCCGGCAAGGCATCCGCGCGCAAGGCGGCGACGAACTGTACCACCGCTTTGGTCGCGCCGGCGGCGGGCTGCAGCGCGTGAACGGTATTGACGTGGGCCATTCGGCACTTCCGCACATGGATAACAAAAACACTAGGACAAAAAGCCGGGAATGGAAATCAGCGAATCTGGCCTTCGGCGGAGTCTCTTCAGGGCAGAGGCTTTGGACCGCATCCCGCCCCCCTGGGGTCCAGGCTGCGTCGCCACCAATAAAATAATGTCAGGCGTGCGCAGCGCATGACAGGGAACGGGGAGCGCGGTAAATGTTGCGGTATGCGCGATTCCTCCGCTGACTCGTCGCCTCTGAACAACGCTTGCAAACCGCAATCCGCGCCTTCCTCGCCGCCGCACTCCTCGCCGCCCCGCATTCCCTCCCACGCCGAACTGTTCTGGGCCTTCTTCAAGATCGCCATCTCCGGATTCGGCGGCGCACTGCCGTGGACGCGGCGCATGTTCGTCGAGCAGAAGGGCTGGATGACGCCGCAAGAGTTCAACGATGCCTATGCGCTCTGCCAATTCTTGCCAGGCCCCAATATCGTCAATCTTGCGGCGGTGTTCGGCGCCCGCATGCGCGGGGCGACGGGCGCGCTCGCGGCCTGGCTCGGCTTCCTCGGGCCGCCGTTCGTGATCATGAGCACGATCGGCGTCCTGTATGGGCGCTACGGCGATACAGAGGTTTTGCGCAAAATCCTGGGCGGGCTCGCCGCGGCCGCAGCCGGCCTGATGATCGCCACCTTCGTGCGCATGGCCGAGCCGCTGTTCCGCCCGCCGGTGCGGGAGGCACAGGACAACACTGCAGGTCGCTTGAAACCGCCCGCACATTCTCGGAGCGAACCCGCAGGCGCGGCGGCGCGGATCGGTTCGGTGTTCAGCAGCGCAGGGCTCGGGGTGCTGTTGACCCCGGCGCCATTGGTAATGGCGGCGGTGGTGATTGCGATTGGGATTTTCCGCTGGCCGCTGTTGTGGGTAATGGCAGCAATCGTGCCAACCTCCATCCTGCTTACATGGTGGCGGCGATGAAGGACGACATTCTCTTCACGCTTGCCGTGCAGTTCATGATCATGTCGCTCTTGGCACTGGGCGGCGCCAATGCGGTGCTGCCCGAAGTGCACCGGCAGGTGGTGGAGGTCGGCCAATGGATGAGCGAGCGGCAATTTGCCGACTATTTTGCCATTGCGCAGGCGGCGCCGGGGCCAAATGTGCAGATCGTGGTGTTGATTGGATTTCACGTGGGAGGAATCCTGGGTGCAACGGTGGGCATGCTGGCAATGTGCGGACCCACCGCATTGCTCGCCCTGTTCTTCGCCCGCGCCTGGGACCGTTTCAAAGATACGCTATGGCGCAACACCGTGCAGGCTGCGCTGGTGCCGATTTCGGTCGGGCTTGTGGGTGCGACCGCGGTGGTGCTCACACGCGCCGTCGATACCAACTGGGTCACCGCTGGAATAACAGCCGCCAGTGCGGCAACAGCCCTTTTTACCCGCTGGAATCCCCTCTATGTGTTCGCAGTTGCAGGGATTCTCAGCCTCGTCGGGCTGGTGTGAGATTCTTGTTGCCTTGCAGAACTGAGAATTTTATCGGAAGCGGTCCGATTTGTTTTGGGCCGACCGCAACAGTGTGATAGGTATTTGCTGTTTCGCGGGGATGCGTTATTGAGGTGTTCCTCCAAGGGGAGACGTGCGTATGTGGAATGTGACCCGGTCGGGGGCCGGCGCCGCAGAGGACCATAAGTTGAATGTTTGGGGCGGCTCGGTCCTAGCTGTCTTCGCGCTTATTGCGCTGGTGATTTCCTTCATACGGCCGGGTCCGGCCGGTTTTTTTGGCCCCATCATGTGGGCGCGCCTGTTCTCGATCCTGATCCTGATGGCCGGGATTGGCGTGGCGATGGGACAACTGCACGTCCGCAATAAGCAGGACTTCTTCGGCGGTGTGGCGCTGATCGGGTTTGCCGTTATCGCATTCCTGATCTCGATCGATCTTCCGGGCATGCGCGGGTTTGCCTTCGGGCCGGGTACCGCACCGCGACTGTTCGCCGGCGTATTGGCCACACTCGGACTGATTGTCGCGATCACCGGTTTATTCACCGATGGGCCGGAGGGGCAGCGATTTACACTGCGCGGCACGTTGGTTGTCGGCGGTGCGCTCGCCGCATGGTTTGCGATGGTGTGGCTGTTCGGACAGTTCACCGCCCATTATGCGCAGCCGCTCGCGACACTGGTGCTGGCCGTGGTCGCGTTCGCCGGAATGCATGTCCTCGACAATGTCGGCGTGCGCGGTCCGTTCATGATCACGCTGTCAATCTTCGCGTTTGCCATGTTCATCCGGCCGCTCGGGCTGGTGATTGCGAGCTTTCTCACAATCCTGCTTTGCGCGGCCGCCGCGGACGATCTGCAGATGCACAAAGGCCGCGCCACGGCGCTGATCCTGTTGCCGATCATCACTTTCCCCGTCTTTGTTTACATCTGGCCGTTCGGGGAAACCGTGTCCGTTTGGCCGTTCGGCAACATCGCGCTGCGGGAAATCATAGCGGCCGCATTGTCATTTGCCATTTGCTTCGGAGCCTCGCCGGATGCGCGCTGGCGCGAAACAATCATCATAGCCGGGGCTCTTACTCTCTTCTGCTCCATCCTGTTCCCGTGGGGGCTCAATCTGCCGTTCCAACTCTGGCCCCGATTCTCGTGACCGGCGAGAGGCATCATGTTTGACCTGCTTGGCAATCTTGCGCTCGGAATGAGTGTGGCGGCCACGCCCACCAACATCATGCTTTGCCTGATCGGCGTTCTGGTGGGAACGCTGATCGGCGTGCTGCCGGGCATCGGCTCGCTTGCCACGATCGCGATGCTGTTGCCGATCACCTTCGGTTTGCCGCCGGTGGGCGCCCTGATCATGCTCGCGGGCATCTATTACGGCGCGCAGTACGGCGGTTCGACCACATCGATTCTGGTCAATATTCCTGGCGAGTCGTCGTCGGTGATCACCACACTCGACGGTCACCAGATGGCGAAGCAGGGCCGCGCCGGTCCGGCGCTTGCCATCGCGGCGATCGGTTCCTTCTTCGCCGGATGCGTGGCGACGGTGCTCGTGGCGGCGCTGGGCGCCCCGCTCACTTCGGTGGCTCTGATGTTTGGTCCGGCCGAATATTTTTCGCTGATGGTGCTCGGCCTGATCTTTGCGGTGGTGCTGGCCAAAGGGTCGGTGCTGAAAGCGCTGGCGATGATTCTCATGGGCCTCACCATGTCGATGATCGGCTCCGATCTCGAGACCGGCGCCGAACGCATGACCTGGGGCATCCCGGAGCTGTCCGACGGCATCGGCTTTGTCGTGGTCGGCATGGGCGTGTTCGGCTTCGGCGAAATTTTGCGCAACCTCGAAATGAAAGGAACGCGCGAGATCGTGCAGGGCAAAATCACCGGGCTGATGCCGACGCTTCCTGATCTGAAGCGATCGGCCGGCGCCATCGGCCGCGGTACGGTGATCGGATCCTGCCTGGGGATTCTGCCGGGCGGCGGCGCAATCATCGCCTCGTTCGCGGCCTATACGTTCGAGAAGCGAATCTCGAAGACGCCGGAGCGTTTCGGCCGCGGCGCCATCGAGGGCGTGGCGGCGCCGGAAAGCGCCAACAACGCCGCGGCGCAGACATCGTTCATCCCATTGCTCACACTCGGAATTCCGCCAAACCCGGTGATGGCGCTGATGGTCGGCGCCATGACCATCCACGGCATCGTCCCCGGCCCGCAGGTGATGTCGAAACAGCCGGAGCTGTTCTGGGGCATGATCGCCTCGATGTGGATCGGAAATTTGATGCTGGTGATCATCAACCTGCCGATGGTCGGCATCTGGGTGCGTTTGTTGCGCGTGCCGTACCGGCATCTGTTCCCGATGATCGTGATCTTCTGCACCATCGGCATTTATTCCGTGAACAACGCGCCGTTCGATGTGGGCATGACCGCCATCTTCGGCCTTCTTGGCTACTGGCTGGCCAAGCAGGACTTTGAGCCGGCACCCATGATCTTGGGCTTCGTGCTCGGCCCGCTGATGGAGGAGAACTTGCGGCGCGCCATGTTGATCGCACGCGGCGACGTCACGGTCTTCGTCACCCGGCCGATCTCGGCGGTGCTCTTGTTCATCTCGGCGGTGATGCTGGTCCTGGCGATGCTGCCGATGATCCGTGCGCGGCGCGAGGAAGTGTTTACCGAGTAATACCAGCGGCGCCAATTTTTGACTCGTCATGCGCGGGCTTGACCCGCGCATCCATGATGAGATTCCTCTCTGTATTGCCTTGCGGCTGTGCTCGCGGCGTAGCCTCATGGATTGCCGGGTCAAGCCCGGCAATGACCATGCATGGGTCGGCATCTTGTGCCGCTGGTATAACAACAGCCGCAACGCAGCGCGTTCCTGAA
>Ga0101944_10006946_pt1 | contig 11690 bp, 9 predicted proteins | sample DewCreD2012metaG_FD_75245 | JGI IMG/M metagenome (GOLD analysis project Ga0101944, IMG submission 75245) | Hot spring sediment bacterial and archeal communities from British Columbia, Canada, to study Microbial Dark Matter (Phase II) - Dewar... ... | reverse complement strand
GCGAGAGACCCGGGGCGGTCGACGAGGAAGAGGCAGCCCTTGCCAAGGTATTCGTTTTCAGGTGATGCGGGACGGTATATCCGAAAATAGGTTTCACTCATTGCGGCAGTTTACCATATAAGATAATTACTCTCTGTGTATAAACTCATAATCTGTCATCCTCCGGATTGACCGGAAAGGCCATCCCGCATTGCGGGATTGGAAAAAATGGATTCCCGCCTTCGCGAGAATGCGAGTTCTTTTAGAAACCAGCATTCTATTCATAGAGACTATTTATCTGCAAGGGAATAGCTTGCTCGCGGCTAAAACCAAAAAAACACGGGCTCAAATCCCGGTGGATACGCAAAAAAGGTTGATACGCCTGTTGCATGCAAATGGCAACTCTTCGTTCTCCTGAAGCTAACCCAGCGACATAAAAAAAGTCTCTGCCCTTTTTTTCCCCATAGCAATCAGTCTTCATCCGATAGTCAATCGATTTCTGCCATCTCTCTTGCTTTTATAAAGCAGTGCATCGGCTCTTCTGATAATGGTATCTATGCTGTCGTTGTCCCGAGAGAGTGTCGCTCCGATCGAAATGGTGACACGCAATTTTTGGTCTTGTAAAAAGAGGTAGGCGCTTTCCACCAGCACGCGAAGCCTGTTGCCCAGATGTTCCAGTTGTTGTTGCGTAACATTCCGTATGATGCCGATAAATTCCTCTCCACCCCAACGGCCTACAATATCAAAAAGTCGTGAATTCTTGTCCAGAGTCTCGGCTACAGACTTGAGCACACGGTCTCCCACAATATGGCCGTACCTATCATTAAATCTCTTGAAGTGATCGATATCCATGAAAAGAATACCAAATCGAGCACCGAATCGCTTCTGCTCCTCCAATCGCATAAGGAGTTCCTTTTCGACAAAGGTTCGATTTGCAATCTGAGTGAGCTTGTCGATCAGGGCCAGTTCTTCCAATTCTTTGATCCTTTTCTCAGCAGACTTGAAACCGCTAATTTCGGAGAAAAGTTCCACACCGCCGATGACTTTACCCTCTGTGTCGGTAAGGGTGCTGATGCGAATGGAGACCGGAACGATATGCCCGTCTTTATGGTGCAGGAAAACCTCTGCTTCGCGAGCTGCTCCGTCGGCAATCGTCATCGATAGCGGGCACGATCCTTTGCAAAGATTATTGCCATCGCTGTCCACATGAGTGAGAATGTTATCTGAGCAGGATTTGCCGATTACCTCGGATGCGGTATACCCCGTGATTTTTTCTGCGGCTTTGTTCCAATATCGGATAACCCTATCGCAATCCACAAAGTAGAGCCCATCGTAGAGATTGTCGAGAATCCTACTATAGGAATCCCTGTCAAGCAACATGCAGATATTCCTTTCTTATCCAAACGCTCAAGTTCGACGGCTGCTTCTCACGCCAGCTACATGGAGTCAATAATGCAAGCCCGGCATAAGCGTGAAGTTATGTGCAAGTCTCCCAAATGAGAACCGAAAGGTATTCATGATTATGGAGAAAATATTATCAAAAGAATGAGCCAAAGGCAATGAATGATGGTTGTGAGTGGTGGTTGGAAGGATGTCAGTTTTCCTTGCATAATCAAGTCCGAGCTCATAGAATTCCCCCCCCCAAAACACCGTTTTCCCGAGGGATACCCGTTTAAAAGAGCATGTTTCCGGGCAAGTGCGGTTCAGACTACTTTCGCGCTTCGGGTGATGCCGATAAAAGATTCATTCAGCGGTTCGCCGCGACTTTAGCCACCATCCCCCTTTCCCGGCCGGCATTTTATTCCTTCAAAGGCATAAATAATTCTTCTTTCTCTCTCAAGACTCTTTTGAGGATAAGGTTTTTTACAGAAATTCTTCATTACATCAACCGCTTCCTTCCGGTTGGGCAGGTCGTCAATCGCCAATTGCCTGTCTGAATTGCTATATATATCAAACAGTTTTGCTATCTCGCCATCTGTAGTGACGGCAAAGGGTATCTGGTAATCGGTGATCGCCCGGGCACAGGCGATCACATATCGTTCCCACGGCTCGATACCGGAAGAAACGCAGTGGATAATCATGAAGCCGCTACCCTCGATGGTAATCAAAAAATCGGCAGTGACGACGGCTTCGCAGTCGCTTAGGGCTATACGGAATTGTGGGTCAACCAGTATTTCGTCCGGATGATATCCTTTTTCACGGGTAAGGATCTCGTAAACAAAATGCTTCACCCCCCTATACTGCATGCCGATGATTTTTTCTTTTTCTTCAATCTTCTCCCTGATTAACTTATCGCGATCGTCCATATGATCCCCACCTATCCTTGATAGTACTTTTTTCTGACAATCTTTTGCTCATCTCCATCATATTGTTCCACGTGGAACATATCGTCGTCACCGGGGTATTTTACCGTGCCTCACGGAAAATTGTCTTGTCAGTAATACTATCCTATTGTATATTATCTGGGTAATGCGAGTCGAAAAAATCGAATTGATAGGTTTCAAATCCTTCGCAGACAGAACCACCTTTCACTTCCACCATGGCATCACCTGCATTGTCGGTCCTAATGGCTGTGGAAAGAGCAATATTGTGGATGCATTCCGTTGGGTTCTCGGTGAGCAGAGCGCAAAGAGCCTGAGAGGGGAAAAAATGGAAGAGGTTATTTTCAGCGGCTCGGCATCAAAGAAGCCCAAAGGAATGGCCGAGGTCACAATGGTCCTATCAGGAGTTCACGGTTCTCGTGAGTCAGTCACCGGGGATTCGCCTGATACTATGGATACGGTATCGGTCACGAGAAGGCTGTACAGATCCGGCGACAGCGAATATATGCTTAATAAGAGTCAATGCAGGCTCAAAGATATTAAAGATCTATTTCTCGATACCGGTCTTGAGGTAAAAAGCTACTCTATTCTTGAACAGGATAGAATTGCCGAAATCCTGAATGCGAAACCTCTGGAGCGGCGGTTCCTCATAGAGGAAGTAGCCGGTGTGATGAAATACAATGCCAGAAAGAAAGAAGCACTTGCAAAGCTCGAATCATCCCGGGCGAACCTTCAGAGAATAAATGATATCATCGTGGAAGTCAAGAAGCAGATCGGTCTCCTTGACCGGCTTGCGAGAAAAGCGGAACGTTACAAGAAATTGACGGCCGAAATTCATGCTATTGAATTGAGAATTGCAAAGCGCGATTATCAGGCTCTCAAGGAATCTTTCCAAAGCATTGTCAATGAATATAATGCCCTTAAAGAAGAAGAATCTCAGAAGAAAGCGATTCTTTCAACAATCGAGAATGAAAGGGAGATTCGGAGGCTGAAACTGATCGAAGAGGAGAAGGCTTTAGAACACATCCAGAGCGCTTTTTTTGATCTCGAGAGAGAGATCGCTGAATTTGAAAAGAATATTGCAATTGCTCGGACCGAAAGAGACAATTTGAGAGAATATCTCATTAAGCTGAACGCCCAAGGTGAGGAAATTGGAAAGAAAGAGGACGAGCTGAGAAGCAGGATTGAGGAATTGGCACTGACGGAAAAGGACCTTGCTGACGCGATTCATGGGCAGGAGGCGATGCTCGCCGAGAGAACTGAGCATGTTCGGGCTCTTGAAGATGAGCTTGCGGAGAGTGAAGAACTGCTCGAGGGTAGCCGGCGAGATGTTTTCAGGATTTCGGAGCAATTGAGTAATCTCAGGAATGAACAGAGCAGGCAGCAGGCAACCATTGAAGGACTCAAACGCCGGGAAGAATCAACGACGAAGGATTTAGAAAATGTCAATAAAGTACTTGCTGAATTGGATGCTTCCCTGCTCGAAATGGATTCCAATCTGCTCACAACCCAGAACGATATGCTGCTGCTCAAAGAACAAAAAGCCTTAAAAATCAGCGAATTATCCGCGAATTCGACCAGAATTGAGCAACTCCGCGAGAATTTGGCAAAGTGCAAGGAAGAACTCGCGGCGTTTCATTCACGCATAGAATCATTGAATGAAGTCATCTTCGATCAAACGACGAAAGATTTCTTGACCGGTGATCTCAATTTTCATCTCATTGCATCCGTTGCCGATATATTCGAGGTCGATGCCGAATACGAGAAGGCGATAGAGAGCGCCCTATCAGAGAAAATCAATTCCTTCATACTTTCATCGTACGAAGACATAGAACGTGCGATTGAGCGATTGGGGGCAAAGAGCCTCGGAAGGACTTCCTTTATCCCCATGCACCCTCCCCCCCTTGAAGCACACGGGGAAGCCCCGGAAGGCGTAATAGGGAAGGTAGTCAACTTTATTCATACAAAGGAAGAGTTTACAGATATAGCGGAGAACATATTCGCTGGCATGTATCTCGTTGAAGATGTGAGAGCCGGCCTCGGGTTAATTTCAGCAGGGAGAAGGTCGTATTATGTGACGCGGGATGGAGCGGTCATTGAGCCTTCGGGAGCGGTCACGGCGGGCGAAGTTAAGGGAGTTTTCAGCAAGAAAAGGGAGATACGGGAAATGGAGGCCGCGAGGGAACAGATTATCGGCAGGATCGACCGACTCCAGGAATCTTTTGCCTCGAGCCAGCGGGAGGGCGAACGCAAAGAGACAGAGCTAAAGGAAATCGAGAAAGCCATCATCGATAGAGGACAGGAACTTTCGATTATGAAGCTCACCGCAGAAAACTTGAGAGAAGAGAAGGAAAAGAGGAACAGGAAACGCGCGTACCTTTCTCTTGAAATGGAGCAGATATCAAGAGAAATAGCCTCAGTACAGCAGCAGCTCGATGAAAAAGAAGGTGCAATCCAGCAGATCGAATCCCGCAAAGCCGGTATTGAACAAGGCGGAGCCAATCTGAATGAAGAAATATCTCAAAAGAGGTCACAGCTCGATAGTTTTAGATCGGAGGTCACAGAAATACGGCTTGCGATCACATCCCTCAGGGAAAGAATAGAGTCCCTCGGCAAGGAGCGAGAGGGAATTCTTAGGGAAATAGCTGAAAATGCACAGAAAAAAGGGTTCCTATCGGGAGAAGTCTTGTCTACGGAGTTGCGGATCACGCAGCGCCAGGAGGAAATGGCCCATGTCGAGGAGAAGATGAAGGTGCTGATCACAGAGGCTGACCGGCAAAGACAGGAAATTTCGGTCAGGAAAGAAGCGATCGATTCCGAGAACGAGCAGATCGTGAACGCGGACCAAGGTCTGAAGGCTTTGAGAAGCGAAATTGAATCTCTCTCACAGAGGATCGCCGAACTTGATATTCTCAAAGCGGAGCACAAGGTGAAGATGGAAACCTTGCATGAACAGATCCGGCAGAACTATGGGTTAGCGATAGATATTATTGATCCGGAACCGCTCTCTGCTGAGGATGAGCATAGACTTCTCGATCTCAGAGCCAAGATTGCAGAACTCGGTCCTGTGAATCTCGGAACAATAGAAGAATATGAAGAACTCAGGACCAGGTATGAATTTCTCAAGGGTCAGCAGGAAGACCTTGACCGATCCATAGGAGAACTTGAAGAGGCGATCGCGAAAATCAACGTGACTACGCGAAAAAAACTCAGGGAAGCCTTTGAGTCACTGAAAGTAAAATTCTCTGAAGTTTTTGTGTCGCTCTTCTCCGGTGGAAGAGCGGAGTTAATCATGACCGACGAGAATAATATCCTTGAAACAGGGATCGATATTATTGCCCAACCGCCGGGTAAGAGGCTCCAGAATATCAATCTGCTCTCCGGTGGAGAAAAAACGCTCACCGCGCTCTCGCTGCTCTTTGCGAGCTTTTTGATCAAGCCGACTCCCCTCTGTATCCTCGATGAGGCGGACTCGGCTTTGGATGAAGTGAACACGGATAAATTTGCGAATATGGTGAAGGAATTTGCCAAAGAAACGCAGTTTATTGTGGTTACTCATAATAGGAATACCATGGGTGTGGCAGATTATATTTACGGGATTACCATGGAAGAAGCGGGTGTCTCAAAGGTTATTTCTATGCAGCTTATTGAAGCGTAGGTATTCATCTCCTCTTTTCAGGTGCATTTCCGATTTTCGGTCGTATACAATAATTACAGCAAGCACAATATGAAAATCACCGCTGAAAATATATTGCGGATCGTGGACCGGTTCCCGGACATTACCTTCTCGCACGCCGCAGAGGACCTCTTGTGTTACGGATTCGATGCCTCAGCTATTGAAAATTGCCCGTCTGCCATAATCTGGCCCCGGAATACAGAAGATGTCGTCAAGGTAATGAAATATGCCTATGAGAGAGAGATCCCGGTTGTGCCGAGGGGTGCTGGCACAGGAATGACAGCGGGCGCCGTTCCCTCACATGGTTCAATTGTCATGAGCTTCGAGCGGATGAAGAAGATATTAGAGATTGATACTCAGAATATGAATATCATATGTGAACCGGGCACCATAAACGGGAAGATCCAGCGTGAACTGGAATGGAAGGGACTCTTTTACCCGCCAGATCCCGCAAGCATGAACTTCTGTACCATTGGCGGCAATGTTGCTGAGAATGCAGGCGGACCCAGAGCTTTGAAATACGGTGTCACGAGAGACTATGTCATGGAGATCGAGGCGGTTTTGCCGAATGGCGAAATGTTGACAGCCGGAGTCAAAACGACAAAGGGAGTAGTAGGGTACGATCTAGTCCGCTTATTGACCGGCTCAGAGGGAACCCTTGCGGTATTCACCAAGATCCGTCTGAAGGTCTTGCCTCTGCCTGAGGACATTGTCACTCTGCTTGCCCTGTTTACCAGTCTTGAATCGGCTGGTGATGCGGTTACCCACATCATTTCCTCAAGGATTATTCCGAGAACGCTCGAATTCATGGACCGTCAGGCGATAGCGGTTGTCGAGAACTACCGGCCGATTGGTCTTCCCGAAAATGCTGAGGCTTTGCTCCTCATAGAGCTCGACGGATACCCTGCCACGATAACGAGAGAGGCCGAAAAGGTGATCGATCTTTGTACGAAATTCGGTGCGGAAATCAAAATGGCGAAAGATGATTTTGCGAGGAATGACCTGTGGGCATCACGGCGTGCGGTATCTCCTGCCCTTTACCGCATCAAGCCCACGAAAATAAATGAGGATATTGTTGTCCCGCGCATGAAAATAACGGAGATGCTGGTACGACTGAGAGCGCTATCCGAAAAAAGCGGAATCACGATAGTCAGCTTTGGTCACGCCGGGGATGGCAATATCCACGTCAATATCATGGTTGACAGGTCTGATCAGGATGAGTTTCAGCGTGGTGTCGCTCTCATTGAACAAATATTCAGGGAGACCTTGGATTTGGGTGGAACGATATCGGGTGAACATGGTATCGGTTTGACCAAAGCGAAATATCTCACGATGGAGCTTTCTCATCGTGAGATTTCTCTCATGTCATCCATTAAAAAGGTGTTTGATCCCAAAAATATTCTGAATCCAGGTAAAATCTTCTCATGAAATTCCTGCTCCCGACTGACGGTTCTTCTTATTCTGAAGCCGCGGCAAAGTTTCTCCTTAGGCTGAATCTCTCAGCACAGGATGAAATACGTATCCTCCATGTGATCAGCGATGAACCGATGCAGGATCAGGATGATTTTTATTCGAGAAGAATCCGGGAGATGAAGCAGCTCATTGCCCCAAGCATACTCGGCAGTACGAAGCATTTCCTGGAAACGACTCCGGCAAAGATCGATACGTCGATCGAAGTGGGCTGCCCGGATAGCCGCATCATCGAGGCTGCGATCCAAGAGCAGGCCGACCTCATTGTCATGGGGCCCAAGAGGGTAAAAGGCATTCAGTCGCATATCGTTGGAAGCGTCACGAAGTCAGTTTCGATCAATTCTCCAAAACCGATTCTTGTCATTAAGCCATCCCCGGATGAGATACCGGGGAAGATGAAGATCCTGTTCGCAACGAACGGGTCTGAGAATGCACGGAGGACTGCTGAGGTGCTCTCGTCCATCCCCTTTCATGATGCTGCATCAATAACCGTGCTCCATGTGATAACGCCCGTTTTCTATGATGTTCCGGAACACTACGTATCGAGCGTGAATGCCGGTATGAAGGATGCTTTGCTTAGCCTGAAAGACAGGGAGATGAGACAAGCAGACGAGGTTATCTCGCAGGCTTCAAATTATTTGAAACGGCGTTTTACACAGGTCGATTCGCTTTTGCGCGAGGGTGACCCAACAGATGAGATTCTGCAAACTGCAAGCGAGTTGAGGCCGGATATTATTGCGCTTGGGAGCAAAGGCATGGGCGGGTTTCGAGGCCTTATCGGCAGCATATCGCGATATATCCTGAGTGTTGCTGAATGCTCCGTACTCATCGGGAAAATATGAACGGGCATACACATGCGTGACGGAAAGAAAAATATACCGAAGGCTTCGACGATCGCGATACTTGGGGCTCCTGGCTGTGTGGGTCAGAACCTGATCAGAAAATTCCTCGATGTCCCCGAATTCAGGATCACCGCCTCGTTCAGGTCGGATCATGAGATTCCGAAAAATCTCCGGCACGATCGGCTTCTCTGGAAGCAGGTTAATCTACTTGACCCGAACAGTGCTCAAAACTTTTTGCGAGGTGCGGATACCCTCATCTATCTGATCCACTCCCTCGGAGCGAAAGATTTCGAGCGGCTCGATGTCGAGCTTGCCAATGCAGCGGGTAGTGCCTGCGTGAAATCCGGAGTGAAAAAGATCATATACCTGGGGGGGATAGTCCCGGACGTAAAGAAGGCCTCCCCGCATCTCTTAAGCAGAATGGAGACCGGAAAGGCGCTCGCATCCCATGCTATTCCGGTTGCAGAGGTGCGTGCAAGCGTCCTGCTGGATACCTGCAGTGCCTCATACCTGATTGTTTATTATCTCGCCAAACGCCTGCCTGTCATGATAACACCCCTCTGGCTGAATTCCCTCTGTGCACCGATCGCGCTCGATGATGCGACAAGTTGTATCGAGGCGCTCGTCAGCCGGGAAATACAGGGACATGAGATTTTCGAGATCGGGTCTGATGTCGTTCGGTACCGGGACCTCCTTTCGCTTTGCGGGAAAGCAATCCGCGGCGTTGGAAATATTATCATTCCCGTGCCGCTCTTTGCGGTTAACTTGTCCTCGCTTTGGATTGAACTCATCACCGGCATCCCGAACAGCGTTGGGGTGGCACTCGCTGAAGGTCTCAAGACGAATACCGTCCCGGCTCGGAATCGTTTCAAGGAAGTAACCGGCAGAGACCCAGTCCCGCTCGAAACTGTGCTGAATCAGCTCGCAGAGAAAATGAAGCAGAGGGCGTAATACCAGATGCGCTTGCCGTAAGGGCGTACCCTTATTTCACTTCCCAAATCGTGACGCTCTGAAACCGGGTTACATGAATGCATACCGTGATCTGAACGAGTATGAGGGCCGTCGCCGGTGAGGAAATGATACGTGTGAGCCGAGGATGTTTTCTTGCAAAGATAGTGGCCAATTCCATCCGGGTCGGGCCCCTCTTAACCGGTCGCGCCGTTCCCATGATGGTCACGGATTCGGCAGACATATAGTCTTCATCAGTATTCCGGCGATTGTCGATGAGGAGAGATACCCGTCTGTTCCGGAGGATATTCTTGAACTTCTGTGTTCTCCGCGGCGTGATGAAGAGCAGCCTTTTCGCATCTGGGGTGAGGGCGTACGCGATAAGGGAGGTGTATGGCTGTCCGGCGGATTCTGTTGCGAGAACGGCGTGTGGCTCTGTTCTGTCCAGTATCATAAGCCGTTCGGCCACATTTACGTTGCCTCTGCTGACCGTGTCGGGTATTTGCTCCGGATTCATGTCAGCCTTTGAACATGCGCAATATACTTTGTCACATCAAACTTCGATTTACAGCCCTGGTAACTCATGTACCGAATCTTTCCGAAGACAGGGCGATCGGCCCATGCCCGGTCATGCAGGCCGCCTATACTCCAAGCGATTCCGGCATACCCGTTCGGATCCCTCCCATCAAGTTCATAGGTATCATTGAGGAAGATCGCCGTCTCCATCGCATGCTCGGGAGAAGGTGACCATTCAAGGATCTTTTTAGCCCAGTACATTCTCAGGTATCCATGCATCTTGCCCTTTTTTACCAATTCTGTTTGGGCTGCATTCCAGAGGTCGTCATGCGTGCGGGCATGTTCGAATTCCACCCTGGAATAGAGATATTGCCGTTCATCTTTTCTATGAGCATCGAGCGAACGCTTGGCCCATTCAGGAAATCCCTCAACGGAATCGTAATGAGGATTGAAGAGGCAGAAGTTATCGGAGAGTTCCCGGCGGACAATGAGTTCTTCAAGAAACGACTCGCGCATCTTTTTGCCGGCATGGGCTCGCGATACCTCAAGGGCAACCCTCTGGGCAGAGATTTGTCCAAAGTGGAGATACGGCGACAGATTCGACTGTCCATCTACGGTGGGGTCATTTCTTCGCAGGGGATATGACGAAAGCTTATTATCTATGAAATTCCTCAGCATGCGGGAAGCCGCCTTTTCGCCCGGTTCGATCCAATCAACCTCAGGAAGAGGGGCGGCCTGTATGGCCTGCACGCATCGCTGCCAGTCCGTCGGCAGCAGCGCATTCCCCCACGGAATCGGGTGATTTCTGAGACGGGGGAAATCATCGAGGAACTCCTGCAGCAAACGGTGAATTTTTGGTCTGATCGTATACGCGCCGTATTCCTGTTTTATTGATGCCAACCAGCAGGGTACAATATTGTGCGCATCGACCTCATATAGGGGAATGTCCACTTCCCGCATTACCGCATCGGTCCACTGCCGCTTGAGGCGCACGGGATCAAAATCTTTGACGAGAGAAGAAACACCGAAATCCCTCACAAATTTGGGGATGACTCGTTCGGGATGTCCGATAAGCAGGAAGAAGGGTATCTGTTTCTTCGTTAACGTTTCTTCCACTTCCCGAAGTCCGCGAAGCATAAAAAGGTACTGTCTTTTCGTTGCACCGAGGAATTCCGGAACGAGAGAGAAGATGACACATAATGGCACACGCCGATTCATGGCAATCTCCTGGGCAAAGAGGAGCGCCCAGTTATCCTGAACCCTCTGATCGCGGCTCATCCAGAGGGCAACAGGACCGTCTCCTGTTGCACCTATCTTCAGCAGCCGAGCCCGCTTACCGTTCATGCATGCACGATTTTCAAAAAAGGATTATAATTGAGACAAATCTATTATACGATAATCTTTCGCCATGGCTGACAGGCGAACACATGTGTAAAGAAAATCCGAATCCTAAAGCCTTCTTAGACAACATGAAAAAGACGGTTCCCCTGGTCCGCAAGCTGTGGCTCATCGCAAGGAATTTTGCTATCAAAATCACAAAACTCCAGAGCTGCTGCGGTCACCCCGGAGAACCCGGTTGTTGAAGAAAATAGTTATTTCACCAGTTGGTGCATTGAAAAAAGACCCGAAGAACGGGTAATATTAATCCTCGAACACCGGTGGGGAAAGGGTGGAATTTCCGATTCATCTTTGAAATACGGATGTGCTGCCCGATAATTTGATGCATAACGTTGAAAAATTTCGCAGAGAAATCGACGAGATCGACGATGAAATTCTCAGCCTCCTGAACAAACGGTCGAAGATCGTCCTTGATATTGCCCACGTCAAACGGAATGAAAATGCCAAATTCTATTCGCCCGAACGGGAAAGGCAGATTTTGGAACGACTCACTTCGCGCAATCAGGGCCCGTTCCCCAATGAAACGCTAAAAGTCATATA
>Ga0101944_10006945_pt1 | contig 11690 bp, 12 predicted proteins | sample DewCreD2012metaG_FD_75245 | JGI IMG/M metagenome (GOLD analysis project Ga0101944, IMG submission 75245) | Hot spring sediment bacterial and archeal communities from British Columbia, Canada, to study Microbial Dark Matter (Phase II) - Dewar... ... | reverse complement strand
TTCCAGTAATTTCTTCAACAAATTTCTGTACTATAGGCATTCTTGTTGGACCACCTACAAGTATTATTTTCTCGATATCTTTTGCAGATATTTTTGCATCTGATAATGCTTGTTCTACTGGATGTTTACATCGTTTTATTATTGGCTCCACTATCTGTTCAAGTTTTGCCCTTGTCAATTTAATGTTAAAATGTTTTGGACCATCTTGGTTAGCTGTTATAAATGGAAGATTTATTTCAGTATCCATTACTGTGGATAGTTCTATCTTTGCCTTTTCTGCTGCTTCAGAAAGTCGTTGCATTGCAACTTTGTCCTTTGAAAGATCTATTCCTTCAGTTTTCTTGAATTCTTTAACCAAATAATCGACCAGCGCAGCATCCATATCTGTTCCGCCAAGTTGTGTATCTCCGCTTGTAGATTTTACTTCAAACACACCATCTTCAAATTCCATTATTGTAACATCAAGTGTTCCTCCTCCAAGATCGAATACTAATACTTTATGAGCGTGTGTTTTATCCAGTCCATATGAAAGAGCTGCTGCTGTTGGCTCATTTATTATCCTTACAACTTCTAATCCTGCAATCGTCCCCGCATCCTTCGTTGCCTGTCTCTGATTATCATCAAAATATGCAGGTACGGTTATTACTGCTTTGTCCACTTTTTCTCCGAGAAATGCTTCTGCATCACGTTTTATTTTCTGAAGTATGAATGCAGATATTTGTTGAGGGGTATATTCTTTGCCTTGTATCTTATACTTATAATTTGTACCCATTTTTCGCTTAGCTGCAGTTATAGTTGCTTCTGGGTTGCTTACTGCCTGTCTTCTTGCTGGTTCCCCAACGAGCAATTCGCCCTGCTTAGTGAATGCTACTACGCTAGGGAATGCTTTTCCGTACATTGTCATGCCTTCTGCTGAAGGGATTATTTTTGGTTTTCCTCCTTCTAGTACTGCTGCTGCACTATTTGACGTTCCTAAGTCAATACCGATAATTTTACTCATTTTAACCTCCTAAATTTTAATTATTTTTTTAATCCTTCTTTAACTTATTTTTTAAAACTTTTTTAATACGGAATACGACATTTTATCGTGCTTTTATCATTATTCAAAATCATTATTCAAAATCATTATTCAAAATCATTATTCAAAATAATCCATTATATAACTTATTATCCAAAATAACTTGGCACATCGTGACTTATTGCATCTTGTTTCTTTACTGCTTTTTGTAATTCCTGTTCTGCTTTCTTTATAGGACCAGGTAATTCTATTGTGCCATATTCTATCTCATATCGTGATATTGCATCATTCAATACTTTTGCAAATTGTTTTATCTGAAATGGCTCTATAAGTATAACGTTATGCTTCATAACGAATGTTTTTGAACCATCCTGGTTTCTCATATCAACTCTCGGGCTTATATTCTTGAAATCAAATGCAAATTGTGCAGGCCCGAATGTTATGCTCATCTCATTCGCAAAAAATGAGTCACCATCATTTATTGAAAAATTCAGTTTATTCATTGTTTCTTCTTCAACCATTTTTCCTCCCTTCACCCTTTTTGGGCTAATTTTCTTAACTCCTCAACTCTTTCATGAGTCAACACTTTTTTCGAGCCTGACTCTATATGTACTACTTCTAAAAATTTTATTAACTTATTTATATTGAAGTTATCTCTTTCTTCTATACTGCCTAATGCTTCATAAAGGTTGAAGTCCGTAGTCGTTATGTTCACTTCTGTACCTTTGCACATTATTAGTGTATCTATATGTTCAGACTTATTCAGGAAATACTTGAGTATTGCTTCTGATGTTAGATAGTATGCTTGTTTTGCATCAGACATTTTTATCCTCCTGAATAGTTTTTTCATTAGCGGACGAATGTTCATCGGTATGTGTATGTCTTGTTATCATGACTTTTGAATGTCTTAATACAACATCGTTCAGCATGTATCCTTTTTGGAATTCTTCTAATATTGTATCTTCTTCCCCATCTGTTTCCTTAACCATTAATACTTCATGCTTGTATGGATCAAATTTTTTGTCTTTTGTCTCTATAATCTTTAACCCATAATCTTTTAGTATACTGAACAATTGTGCGTATATCATCTCTAAACCTTTTTTGAACTTGAGTATTTCCTCTGTATTTCCGTTACTATTTTTTATTGCAAGTTCAAATGAATCAAGTACTGGCAGTATGCTTTTTATTAGTGTTGCGTTTGAATTCTTTATAAGCTGCATATTTTCCTTTTCTTGTCTTTTCTTATAGTTCTCAAATTCTGCCTGTAATCTCTTTAATGTGTCTGTAAGCTCAATTATTTGTTCTTGTAATAGTGCATTCTCTTCTTTCTGTGTCATTTCTGCTGTTTTTTCTTCTGCTGTTTTTTCTTGTTCTTTTGATTCTTCTTGTTTCTTTTTCATTAAACAACACCTAAAGTAAATTTAAATAAATTTTAAATAAACATGCTTATAGTTGATTTTAACTCAACAATGATGGGATAACATTAACTTATATTTAAAGTTTGTGAAAATAATAAAAATTTGAAATAATTATTTATAATATTGAAAATAAATATTGCCGAAAAATACGCGTAAAAAACATGTCATCAAAAAAGGCGTTATAAGAAGAAAAAAGAAAAATTCATCTATCTTAACTCAAAAATTCTAGAATTTATTATGCTTTTAGAATTTCTTATGTTTTTGATAACATTCCCTGCAATATACTGGCTTACCTTCTGTCGGCTTGAAAGGGACTTCTGTTTCTTTACCACAGTCTGAACAAGTTGCCTTATGCATTTCTCTAGGTCCAAAGGATCTTGGTCCTGATCTAAAATTTCTTTCCATTTTATTTCCTCCTTAAGGAATCCTTACTAGAAGTAGATATCGACTTCGATATATTGTTCATATACTTATTTTCGTTATATACTTGGGCGTAAAAACCCCTTACTTATGCTTAGAAGACAAGTTCAGCTTATAAAGGTATGGGTTTTGAAATAAAGAATATTATTTTATAAGCATACTACCAGATTCATATCCTTTTTGAACCTCATAAGAAAACCAAAGCATGAAAACGTAAACTGACATAATGTACAATATACGGTTACATACTTGACAAACTTTGGAATACTAATAAAAAAGATTGAAAAAAGACATCATTCCCACTGCTTCAATGCTTCTTCCTCAATGAAATGCAATTTTCCCGGAACTATAATGCAATGCAATGGCTTCCCAAAATCATGATTCAATAAATCTTTTGCCTTCCCATATTTTATATGAAAATTTCCTCCTATTCTCGCACAACCAACAACCATTGTATTCTCATTAAAAACATCATCTCCGCGCGAGGCATTTATCTCAAGAAGATATTTTATTCCAAGATTGACTGTAATAAATCTTTGTTCTTGCAGTTTTAAGTCCAATAGTATAAGAGTATGCAAACCCATTTCTTTATTCATTTTCAAAACATCATAATACGTTTCCGGTTTAAACCCTTTTTCTGGAAAAGGTATGCTTGTAGTTTTTCCGAACTTGTAAAGCTCTAATCCTACAACGCCTATAGCATTTATTATTGAAGCATTATGTATAAACTCGCATTTTATCCCATATGACTTTGCTCGAAGCACCATATCTGTATGCGTTGTTGCTCCAAATATATCCCCTATAACTAAGAATGCAACATCATGTTCTTTTGCATCTATAATAATATCATTTGCTCTACGCTCAACCATTGCCCTATCTGCAAGTATTACCCTCTTTCCATAGAATTCTTCCAAAACAGATACCGGCACTTGCAATATAGATGTATACGATTCAAGGTAAACATATTTACACTTTTTAATTATTTCCAAACCCTTTACTGTAATATCTTTCTCATCATTCAATCCTATACCTATAAAATATAATGTCATCATTAAAGAAATAAATATTAGTTTATAAATTTAATAGAAAGTTAATTAGAATATAATTAATAAATAATAAGCTAAAAAAAGAATAATTAACAAAGAAATACTATTATAACAGTTAATTTATAACAGTTAATTTTTCATTAATTTTTCATAGTTCTCTGCAATATTAATAAATCTTCCGTAGTAAGTTTTTTTCCTGTTTTTAATTTTTCTTTCACTTCTTCATTCTTATGCTTAAGGAGTTCTTGGTTTGCTTTATCAATGTCTTCTTTCAATTGAACATTGTTCTCATGAAGCGTCTTTCTTAGTTCATCGATTTTTGCATTTTTCTTGTCTAACTCTTCAGTTATGCTGTGCATTTCTGTTTTTATTGCACCTATCTTTTCCTCAAATGCTGCTTCTTTTTTCTTTAATTCATCTATCTCTTTGCTTGACTCTATCAATTCTATATGATGTTTTTGACTTTCTTTAGCCGATACTTGAACTATTTTCTTAGTCATATCAAGTTGTGCACGTAAATCTCTTATCTCCCTAAACTTGTCATCGAGTTTTCTGTTCAATTCCTGTATAGATTTTGAACTTTCATATTGTTTCTTCATCTTGGAGAGTACTTTCATTAATTCTTTCTCTTTCTCGAAACTTAGTCCTTCTGTCTCTATTTTGAACTCCAACGATTTGATATTTCTTTTCAACTTTACAGGATCATCAATGCCCAACTTTTCAAGCAGTTTCTTCTTTTCCTCTTTAAGCTTGACTATCTCTGCATCTAATACATTTACTCGTGATTCCATCTCTTCTTTAGTCAACTTAGTATTTTTTACAACTCCTGTTAATGAATCACGTTTATGCTTGTTGTCTTGAGCATTCTTTATTCTAGAATATATGTCAGAGCCAATCTTTCTCTTTTCTCTAAATAATTCTTCTTTTTTCTTGTCTAAAGCATTAAGTTTTATTCTTAATTCCTTTACTTCAGACTTCAAAGAATTAATCTCATTCATCAAATTCTTTATTTCTGGTTCACTCAACATTCTTTGACTCCTACCACATTAAAAACGTTGTTAAAAAATATTGTTAAAAAATAAATTAAAAAAGGTTTATCCGAACAAAGCACTTAAACCTGCTGCTGATTGTTCTTCTGCCTGTTTATCTTCTTTCTTGTCTTCCTTCTTTGACTCTGTCTTATGCTCTGTATGTGCTGCTGCTGGTGATGCTGCTACTGGTGCTGCCATGACTGACGCATTTTTTATTGCTTCGTCTATATTTACGCCGTCCAATGCTGCAACCAATGCCTTAACTCTTCCGTCGTCTACTTTTACACCTGCTGCCTCTAAGACTTTCTTCACTGAAGACTCATCTATTTTATGGCCTGCTTTATGCAGTAACATTGCCGCATATACGTATTCCATTTTTTACCTCCTAAAACATAATGTTGTTTTTTATATGTTATTTTTATAGTATGTCGATTTTTAATTAATTCTTTAATTAATTCTTTATTCTAGATTCGCTGTTTTCTTTATGGATTCTGCCTGAGCATTTGCTTTTGCAATTATTTGTTCAATTACAATATCTGCAAGTATGTCCCGTTCTATGGCTATTGTTTTTGCATCTCTGAAAGATTTCTGTACTAGCAATTCTATAGTGTCTTTGCTTGGATATGCTATATCTACTGCAAGATTCATTGCCTCTGCTGCTGCATTTCTCAATTTTTGAACAAATGCATCCTCATCTATATCCAACACGTCTTTTGTAAGTATGTCTCCGTTCGCATACACTGCCACTAGGTCTAATCCAATTTCCATCGGCTCTATTCCTAATCTCAACAATAATGATGCGAGTTGAGGCTTTATCACGTCGCCTTTCTTAGCTACATGTGCATCTTCCTTAATAGCAACTTTTCCTGCTTCTATTCCTGCTTTTATCCTTAACATTCCCAGTTCGCCGATTATCGGCCCGGGAGCGAATGGTGTTGGTCCTGCGGGAATAGTTATATCTTTAGGAGTCACTTGACCAGGCTTTATCGCTGCTGGACTCTTGCTCTTTTTTATTATTTTAAAGAGTTTGAAAGGATTTTCTCTTGTTAAAAGTAATGCAGGCATTCCTTCTAAGTATTTGTTCATTTTTTCTATGTTTGGCTTACCGGACTCCTTAAATGCTTCTTTAATAAGACTCTTTTTTGCCATTCGTATAGTTGCTTCCTTCCGTAACTTTCCCTTCATTACCTGCAATTGTTTTGCAGGAAGATTCTCTAAATTAAGTAATGCAACTATTGGATATTCATCTAATAATTTCTTTAATTCATTCACTGTCTTGGTTTTTGATTCAGACACGTGTTTCGCTTTCCTTATGGTGGATTTGTATTCTATCATTTTACACCTCCACCTTTACTGCTTTGCCCATTGTCGTTTTTATGAAAATACTCTTAAGATTATTCTTCTCCTTAGGCAAGTGATGTATCAACTGGTCATAAACTGTGAATAAATTATCTGCAAGTTGTTCATCAACCATATCCTCTCTACCTATACACAATTGCACCAGAGGTTTGTTTCTTGCAAGAATTCTGATGGTCTTCTGAAGTTTGTCATATAATGGTTTGATGTTTGTTTTAGGAGCAATGACGCATCCGGCTTTTGGATTGGGCATCTTGTTTTTTGGCCCTAATATCCTACCGAATGTTGCTGCTATCTTGCTCATTATTGTTGATTGGGCAATAAAATAATCATTTTGTTTTGCAAGTTTTTTTATTCTCTTCTTGTCCTTTGCGTAATCCTCGAACTGCAATAATGGAATAACCACATCACATGCTGCCTTAGCCTCTTCTATCATGTCTACATCTACGAATGCTGCGATTTTCTTCTTCTTTCCAGTATTGTGTGGGAGAACAACATAAAAGTCAAGTTGATGTTCTGGCTTCTTGAAATCAAGATCCTGCAAGTTCACTATTAAATCTACTGCCTGCACGAACTTTCTCTTCGGAGAAGCCTCCCTTAACTTCTTTATTACATCTAAAGCATCTTTTTTGTCCATTTTCGCCCTCCTACAAGCGTAGTTAAACATTCAACCATTCAGAACAGATTGAATGCCTAATGGGTATAATGATGGGAACAATATATTATTTATAAATGTGATTGTTTAGTATTTAAACATATAGAAATTTAATTATATACATTTAATCATATACAAATCAGCAATTCTTCATGTAATCTCTTCCATGTCTTTTCTCTAATCCGCGTATTGTTAATAATATTATTACTGCAAATAATCCTCCAAATATGTCGAATATCATGTCCCACCATGCATCATAAACTTGGAGATCTGATCCTGATGGTACTAAACCATCTCCTACACTAAACAAGCTTTCAGAATATATCCCTAAATATCTTGTTCCTACAAACTCATTCACTTCATGTAACAAATTAAATCCTAGCATTACCATAAATGCCAGTGCTACATGTTTTAATATTCTCTCTTTCGAATGCGATATTAACATATAGAATATCACAATTGTAACTAGCATACTATTCAGAAAATGTGTCCATTTATCATATCCTAAACCAAGCCACATCATACCAAATAATCCAAAAAGCACACCAATATTATGAAAATATAATGGTATAAATCCGAAGAATATAACTACAGGATTAAGCGGATATCTCTGCTCCAGAATATAAAACAACCCTATGGCGACAAGACAGAATATGTTATCCATCACGAATTGTGGTTTAAATAACATTGCATATATTAAAAAAAATGTTTGTATTACTGCACCAATTATGAATGTGTTCCTTCTTATTCTGTGCATGTCGACCATCATCATGAGTATCATTAATCATTTATATATTTTTATATTGAATAATACTGAATAATATTTGCGTATTTAGTTATATTGAATATAGTTATATTGAATATTTTAAAGATATGTATTAATATTTTAGATATGTAATCATTAGATATATGTAATTATATATATCACATATATACTTGAATGACGTTAAGTGATATAAAATAATTACATATTAATAATATTAATTAGTTTTTGGTTCTAACAATTCGATTTTGGTTCAATAAGACAATTCTCCTAATAATCTGATTCTAATTAAAACTTTAATTAACTAAAACATGCACAATTGATTATATATTCAAGAATGTTGTTTATTCAAGAAAAAACATTTAAACACATCAAACATGTTGTTTAGTATGAATAAAATGTTTAATATGAATAAAAAAATTAAGACTGCATTATTGTTTTTCATACTCGTAACCATAATACTAGCATCACTCTATACTTATAGGCGATTGAATCTGATTATAAGAGAAGACATAATATTAGAAATTAAGGAAAATTACGAATCGGTATGGCTAGAATATGGACAAAAACATTATTTTAATACAGAAGTTGATATAAATAATTACTGGCTCTGCACAGCAATATGTAAAGAGCAAATAACAGATGTACGTTCTGGAGAAAAACTTTTGAATGAAACATTCTATGTTACTAACAACAAGAAAAAAAGCGAATCTGTTGAAATAAAACCTCCCCGTGGTTATGGACAATCAATATATCAGTATAAAATAGAATGCCGTAATATTCCTTCTAAAAAATGTCCCACAAACAATGAAACTTATGTAAGAAAAAAAACTCTTATATTAAATTATGAACCTAGTGATTATCAGAAATTCATTATATCACAGGCAATTTCTTTTTTCACAAATATCTCTTCAAACATTGCAAATTCGGAAAGAAATATTGATAACGCGACAAATATAATGTATAATATAGATGTGAAATTCCCAACATCACTAAAAGAAGACGCTTTAAAGTATCACTCTACAATACAAAATCTACGAAATTCAGAAAACCAAATATTGAACTATTGGGATAATGACGATTATGAACAAGCATATGATTTAATAATTAACATATATAATTCAAGCGAAGAAATTCTTGAAAATACGAGTTTATTGTTGGAAGAAGTTAATGAAATTGTAAACAAACATAACACCATAGTAAAATTGCACAGGAAGAATATGCGAGACGCGGAAATAATTAGAGAAATGCTAAAATATTATCCGGGAAGTATTGATGAATTTAAAGAAGATGCAATGACAAGTCTTGCTTTAGTAAATATAAACACTATTAAGATGAACAAACTTGAAGATTATGATATATTGTTAAGAGAAGCACAATTAGAAGAATCAAATATAAATAATACTATGGGATTATTCGATTATAAGACTCAAAATACTAGGGCGGACTATGTTGATTTATATCTTGCTGACGCATTATCATGTACCGTTCTTGGATGCAATCAAACACCTATTAATTATTCATTGAGCAGCATAGATGACATCAAAAACAGGTGTGAGTTATACGATAATATGCTTCCAAGGTTTATTGAAGCACACAACATAACTAATACTAATAGAATCACTTATAATGGTACATTACAATACTTTGATATAATAGAAAAAAATTATATTATATCTTTGCTCGATATAATCAATCCGAATCTTGAGGATAGAACATTAATAAACAAAATATGGATGTATAAGATATTACTTAACCAAACAATTATTAACCAGACAATTAATATAACCATTAACATATCCGCATTACATAATATGTCTAATTATACAAAATTATATTCTCTAGACTTCAAACCTATGCTGGATAGTCTAGAAAACATATCTGTATATTGTAATAGACAAGAACCACAATTTTCCTTTGAAAAATACATCGTATATGAACAGTTAATTCCTGAATTAGATCTGCAACTAGTGTTAAAAAATATAACTATGCCGGTTCAAAAATGCTGTTTCTTTGGAAAGTGCACAGAATGTGGATCAAACAAAAAAAATCCGATAATACTGCTTCACGGACATTCTTTCAACCAGAAGAATTCCGCATATCATAGTACAGATATATTCAACCAAATAGAACCAAAGTTAGAAGCAGAAGGATATATTGGTTTAGGTATATGGACTTTTAATGCTGAGCAAAAAAACAAAATACTTGAGAATGTGTTTCTTAAACCAACATATTACATAACCACATACAATGACATATTTGGAACAAACACTATACAGTCAAAAGATGAAAGCATAGAAGAATATTCTGATAGGCTGAAGATTATTGTAGATAACATAAAAAATGTAACTAACAGTGATAAAGTGGATATAGTCGCACATTCTATGGGTGGACTCGTGGCTAGGAGATACATACAAAAGTATGGTTCTAATGATGTAGGAAAACTCATAATGATAGGAACTCCAAATCATGGCATAACGGACAGAATTCATAGTTTATGCAAAGTGTTCGGAAACGAAAAAGAATGTGATGAAATGCATCAGGGTTCAGAATTCATAAAAGTATTAAACAATAACTACACGATGCCGGAAACTTATCTAATAATAGGCAAAGGGTGTGATATGCAAGGAAAAGACGGTGATGGTGTAGTGACTATCGAAAACGCTGTGCTGAACAATTATAAAACATATTATGTAAATGGTGAATGCAGCGGTTCATCATTACTGCATAATTCTATGCTTAAAAGAGAGGATGTCATAGAAAGGATAATCAACATAATAAAATAATAAATGTGATGAATGGATAATTTCTAAACGCCCAGACCCGGATTTGAACCGGGAAGCCTTGCGGCATCGGTTTTCCATCATTTTTATTATTAATTTATTATTAATTTCTATTATTGATTCGAGACCGACGCAATACCGGATTATGCGATCTGGGCATAAATATAATAAATATTTACAACATTATAATAATAATGATTATAATAATTAAAAGTGGAAAGCGATTTATTTACGATATTAATGTACTTACAAGTTCCATATATTATGAACTATCTTATATATTATGAACTATGAACCCATTATTTATATACATATCTTTATTATTAATATATACAACACACATTATTATTAATATATAAAACACATATACCATACAATATATATTATAGTTATTGCGATAGCCGGGACATTCGCTCAATGAAGTTTCGAACCCGGGTCTCAAGCTTATTCCATTGATACTAATGCATCATTTGGGAAGCTCGAATTCTGCCGCTATACTACTATCGCATTATTGCATGGAAATTAACCAATTTTATATATTTGATGGATTATACAGCGATATATATTTTACGGATTACAATCTATAACATAAATCAATTAAAAAAATATTCTGTTAACTGAAAAAATAATTACTAACAAGATATCCATATATAAAACGACCTGTTTATAAAACAATCTATGAATTAAACATATCTGATATACACGAAACATACTCTTAGATAAAAATAATAATTTAAATATAAAATAATTTATAAATTGAATCTATAGAACATAAATATGAAAATTAAAGGAACTATACAAGAGAATTGTCCCTTCTGCGGGAGGCAGGCAATAATCATTAATCAACAAGACGTTGCCGTATGTATTAGTCATAAAGATGCATATCTAAATCTAAAATGTGTATGTGGACAATCTCTCGATATTCTTAAGGGGAGATATGGCGCATATTGCAATTGCTTAAGATGTGGGAATATGTCTTTAAAAAAAGCCCTCAATATAAATGATACTTTAAAATGATACTTATATAAATGCATAATATATAATGCATAAACATATAAATTAATATATCTTAAAAATCATCGTACTTAAAAATATCAATTTATGCTGCAAAAATATCATCCAATTCATATTTCGATAAGTGCTCTTTATTCAATGTAGCATATACTGATTTCTTTTTTATTCCGTTTATTTCCTCTAATA
>Ga0101944_10004070_pt2 | contig 11694 bp, 9 predicted proteins | sample DewCreD2012metaG_FD_75245 | JGI IMG/M metagenome (GOLD analysis project Ga0101944, IMG submission 75245) | Hot spring sediment bacterial and archeal communities from British Columbia, Canada, to study Microbial Dark Matter (Phase II) - Dewar... ... | reverse complement strand
CCCCTGCGCTACTTCCGCCGCGAGTACGAAGAGCATCTGGCCGGGCGTTGTCCGGCAGGCCGGTGCAAGGCGCTGATCCACTATCGCATCACCGATCGGTGCATCGGATGCACGCTTTGCGCGCAGCAGTGCCCGACGCAGGCGATCCCCATGACTCCCTACGCGAGGCATGCCGTGATCGACGAGCTATGCACGCGCTGCGACACCTGCCGCGAGGTGTGCCCCGAGAAGGCGGTGATTGTCGAGTAGCATACGGCCGCCCGATAGGCCGCTGCGCTTCGGGCGAGGAAAACGACGGACCATGCCGCAACTGACGATCGACAACACGACCGTAACCGTTCCCGAAGGGGCGACAGTGCTCGATGCCGCGCGGGCGGCCGGGATCGAGATTCCCACGCTTTGTCATCTTCAGGGAATGCGCCCGCTCACGTCATGCCTGGTGTGTTTGGTGCGCGACTGCTCCACCGGTCGCTTCGTTCCCTCGTGCGGCACTCAGGCGGTCGAGGGCGCCCGCTATGAAAGCGATACGGCGGAGGTCCATGCCATGCGCCGCTCGGCGCTGGAACTGCTGCTGAGCGAGCATGTGGGCGACTGCCTGGCGCCGTGCTTCTTCGCCTGCCCGGCGCGGATGGATATCCCCCTGATGCTGCGGCAGATTGCCGCAGGCCAGTTGCGCGCGGCCATCGCCACGATCAAACGCGACATCGCCTTGCCGGCCGTGCTGGGCCGCATTTGCCCGGCCCCGTGCGAGCGGGCGTGCCGGCGCGACGGGGTGGATGCGGCCGTGGCCATCTGCCGGCTGAAACGCTTCGCGGCCGACGCGGATCTGGAGTCGGGCGATCCGTACCTGCCGCGGCGGGCGCCGCTCAGCGGAAAGCGGGTGGCGGTCGTCGGCGGCGGGCCGAGCGGGCTGGCGGCCGCGTACTACTTGGCCGTCAAGGGCCACGCTCCAACGATCTACGAACGCGAAGATCGGCTCGGCGGGCGGCTGTGGCGCGAAACCACCCAGCGCGAGCTGCCCCGCGAGGTGCTCGAAGCGGAAATCGCCTCGCTGCTGGCCGTGGGAATCGAGGCCGTCTGCGGACAGCCGGTCGATCCGGCCGGCGGCTGCGACCGGCTCTTGGCCGATCATGATGCCGTGCTCTTGTGCTGCGGCGCCGTCTCGGCCGAAGAAGCGGCTCGATGGGGACTTGCCCACTCGGGCCGCGGGCTGGAGGTCGCCGCCAAGGGATTTTGCACCGCGCGGCCCGCGGTCTTCGCCGCCGGCTGTGCGGTACGGGGCAGGGCGATGGTCGTGCGCAGCACGGCCGACGGCAAGGAAGCGGCCGAAAGCATCGATCAGTTTCTTCGCGGCGAAACGCCCCGAGGCCCGAGCGAACCGTTCAATTGCCGCATGGGAAAATTGGCTGCCGACGAATTGACGCAGTTGGCCGCCGGATCGGCGCGGCTGCCGCGCGCGGAACCGGACGATCCGTCGATCGGCTATGCGGCAAGCGAGGCCGCGGCCCAGGCCGCCCGATGCCTGCACTGCGACTGCCGCAAACAAGACGACTGCCGACTGCGCAAGTACGCAGCTCAGTACAGCGCGTCGGTGCGGCGCTTTGCGGCCGAGCGCAAGCCGTTCGCGCAAGACCTGCGGCATGCCGACGTGGTGTACGAACCGGGCAAGTGCATTCAATGCGGACTGTGCATCGAGATTGCGCGGGCGGCCGGCGAACCGCTGGGGTTGACCTTCGTGGGCCGCGGGTTCGACGTGCGCGTTTCCGCCCCGTTGGGCCGCGAGATCAACGAGGCCTTGCAACGGGCGGCCGCGGCCTGCGTGGCGGCTTGCCCCACGGCGGCCCTGGCTTGGAAGCACGACGCGCGCCCGGACCCTCGCGGCGAGCAGTAGCCCCGGGCTTTTTTGAAGCCGACGGCGGTTGGCGCCCGATGGCGGTTCGAGGGCGGTAGCGGTGTTCGCCGGACTGAAGCCCTTCGCTCATGCCCTTCGTCGGCGGCGGGCCGATCTCCTCCTGGGCCGAGCGGGCCGCATCATGGTATGATGGCGGCCGTTGCCGCTGATGTCGCTTCGGAAGGTAGAAAGACACTATGCCCTCGGACGATTGGTCGTTGATCGAAAGCGGACCGCCGGTGGATTATCAGATCTTCCGCCTGCGCCGCGACCGTTATCGCCTGATACCGGCCGACGCCCAGCGCGATTTCATCGTGTTGGACACGCCCGACTGGGTGAATGTCGTCCCCTTGACCGGCGAAGGCAACGTGGTGTTGATTCGTCAGTTCCGGCACGGCGTGCGCGAGACGGTGATCGAGATTCCCGGCGGCATGATCGACCCGGGCGAAGAACCAGCGGCGGCCGCGCTAAGGGAATTGAGCGAAGAAACCGGCTATGCGGCCGAGCGGATTCGGCCGCTGGCCTCCGTTTGGTCGAACCCGGCGATCATGAACAACCGCTGCCATCTGTTCTTGGCCGAGGGCTGCCGCTTGGTCGCGCCGCCCCGATTCGATTCGTTCGAGCAGATCGAGGTGTTCGAGGCCTCGCGGCGGGAAGTGAGCGAGATGGTCGCTTCGGGACGCATCGCGCACAGCATGGTCGTCGCCGCGTTGGCGTTCGCCGGGCTGGTGCGGCCGTCGCCGGGTGCAATGCAATCGAGTGAGCCGGTGCGGCCCGATTTCATGCCGCGCAACTCGTGAAATGATGTATCTCTTGCAGGAGAAAGGCGTTCGTGTCAGCGCGCGAGGGGCATCGGACGCGATCGTCAGTTGGGTTGAATCAGATTTGCGAAATGCAGCGAGCGATTGACCGTTGTGCGAAGGGATGCGCCGTCCGATGAAGAATACCGTTCCGGTCCTATCCGCAACGCCAGCCGAAAGGTTGCACCAGCGCGCGGCGGAAGGCCCGCCCGAGGCGCGCCGTCCGAAGTTCCTCTATTTCGACTTGGGGCAGGTGCTGGTTCGCTTTGATCACGGCCGACTGGTGCGCCAGTTGGCGGCCGCGGCCGGCGCGCCCGAGGCCTTGGTGCGGCAGATACTGTTCGACGAAGGAATGCAGGAGCAGCTCGAACTGGGCCGAATGACCACGAGGCAGTTCTACGCCGAGTTCCGCCGGCGCACCGGCACCGGGGCGCCCGAGGCCGAATTGCGCCGAGCGGCCACCGAGTTCTTCTGGCCCAATCACGAGATTCTGCCGCTGCTGGTGCAACTGCGGCAGCGCCGCTATCCGATGGGCATCTTGTCGAACACCTGCGAACTGCACTGGGAGTATTGTCGTCGGCGATTCGCTTATGTGGCCGAACTTTTCGACCGCGCGGTGCTCAGCTTTCGCGTCGGGGCGATGAAGCCCGATCGAAAAATCTTCGCGGCTGCGGCGGAAGCAGCGGGCTGCGCGCCCGACGAGCTTTTCTTTACGGACGACATTGCCGCCAATCAACTCGGGGCGGCCGCGGCGGGCATCGATGCCGTGGTCTATCGCGGCGCCGGCGACTTGATCGGCGAATTGCGCCGCCGCGGGCTGATGGTTGGCTAGGCGATCAGCCGCCGCGCGGCCCCGCCCGACGGCGGCGTTGGCATTCGACCCTGAGAAGAAAACACGCCCGGCCCGCGGAAGCGCTGCCGCCGCGAGTCGGACGCGATGAACACTTCTCGAAGAAAGAACGCAACGGTTGGCCGGGTTCTTCTCGGCCGAGCGTCTTCTCACATCGTTGGCCGGCTTTGCCCGTCGCGGTGCGAAACCGATTGTGCGGGCCGATGGCGTGCGCCGGCGGTTAGAAGATGTATCGGTTGACGATGTTTTCGAACAGCTCTTGCCGGCCGGAGGTGTTCGGCGTGATGTCGCCTTTGGCGAGCATGTACTGTTCGAGGGTCTTGAAGTTGTGCTTGCCTTGTTCGATTTCGGCGCCGATGCCGGTATCCCACGAGGCGTAGCGCTGTTGGACCATGCGGGCCAGTTCGCCGTCGGCGCGGATCTTCGCGGCGATCTTCAACCCCATGGCGAAGGTGTCCATGCCGCCGATATGGGCGTGGAAGAGGTCGATCGGTTCGAAGCTCTCGCGGCGGACCTTGGCGTCGAAGTTCACTCCGCCGGGGGCCAGGCCGCCGTACTTGAGGAAGGCCAGCATGATCTTCGTCGTCATGTAAACGTCGGTGGGGAACTGGTCGGTGTCCCAGCCGAGCAGCAGGTCGCCGGTGTTGGCGTCCACCGACCCGAGGAAGCCCTGCATCCCGGCGTATTCCAGCTCGTGTTCCACCGTGTGGCCCGCCAACGTGGCATGGTTCGTTTCGATGTTCAGTTTGACGTACTTCTCCAGGCCGTTGGCGCGGAGGAAGTTGATGCAGGCGGCCGCGTCGAAATCGTACTGGTGTTTGGTCGGCTCTTTCGGCTTCGGCTCGAAGTAGAACTGGCCGGTGAAACCGATCTCTTTGGCATATTCGACGGCCATGTGCATGAAGCGGGCCAAGTGGTCAAGCTCGCGCTTCATGTCGGTGTTCCACAGCGTCTGATACCCTTCGCGGCCGCCCCAGAACACGTAGCCCGATCCGCCGAGTTCCTTGGTAACTTCCAAGGCCTTTTTCACCTGGGCGGCGGCAAAGGCGAAGGCGTCGGCATTGCAACTGGTGGCCGCGCCGTGAACGTAGCGCGGATTGCTGAACAAGTTGGCCGTGCCCCACAGCAGCTTGATGCCGGTGCGTTCCGATTCGGCCTTGATCACCTTGACGACGGCGTCGAGGTTCTTGTTGGATTCGGCCAGCGTCGCGCCTTCGGGCGCCACGTCGCGATCATGGAAGCAGAAGAAGGGCGTGCCCAGCTTCTCCATGAACTCGAAGGCCACCCGCACGCGATTGACCGCGTTTTCGACCGAATCTCCGGCCCCTTCCCAGGGGCGGATCATCGTGCCCGGACCGAACGGGTCGGCGCCGGTGCCGCGCATCGTGTGCCAGTAGGCAACGCTGAAACGCAACTGGTCTTTCATCGTTTTGCCTTCGACCAGCTCGTTCTCGTTGTAGTGGCGGAAGGCCAGCGGGTTCTTCGAATCGGGGCCTTCGTACTTGATCTTCGAGATTTCCGGAAACGCGGCCATGAACATCGCTCCCTCGTGCTTGGAAAAAACGGTAATGCCGATTCTGTTTCAAACGATCTGTTTGTTCCGCACTTTTTGAACCAAGCCCTGTCGCGCTCAGCCGATGGCGGCAGCTCCCGAAAGACCTCGGAAGGCCAACGGTCCCACGGCACCGAATAGGCCGACGGCGCGCCGCAACGAACCCGGTCGTCTGCAACGCTTCGGGGAACGAATAGTCTGCCGCGCCTCGCGGCCGCACGCAAGGGGCGCGGCCGGGTTACGACTGCCGCCGGGGCTGTCCGGCCGACCGGCGGTGCTTTCGCCGCGGTTTCACGGCCATGCACAGCATGAATCCATCCGCGGTCGTTCGGCCCGAAGCCGAGAGTTGTTCTGTACCTCGGCCGAAAGGCCATCGTCGCCCGGCACCCCTTCCCAATCGCTGTTGTGGCCCAAGTCTTCCGCGATCCTTCCGGCGGCCGGCGACCTGTTTGCGGGTTGCCGGGATGCACAGCGGCCGTTCACGGCCCGGCGACGGGCAGCGTGCGGATGACGATGTCTTTGTACCATGCCTCGCCCGGCGGTCCGCCATGGATTTGCAGGCCGATCAGGCCCTTTTGCGGGATCGTCTCGTCGGGTTCGACGTAGTCCACAGTCGCCTGACCGTTGATCCACAACTGAATCTGCCGTCCGCGGCAAACGATGCGATAGTCGTTCCACTGGCCGGCCTTGATCAACTTGGCTTGTTCTTCGGGCGAGGGCCCGGCGAGCACCTTCTTCCGCCGCGACTCGTCGTAGAGGCAGCCCCAGTAGGTTTGGCCCAAATCGGCCTGGTAGCCGACCATCTCGTGATGATTGGGGATGCGTTGGCTGCGGATTTGGATGCCGGCGTTGGTCTTTTCGCCCACCAGCTTGAACTTCAGCCGCAATTCGAAATCGCCGTACTCTTCGGTGGTGGTGAGGAATTCGTTGCGCGGGATGGGCTTTTCGAGGCTGCCGCCGACGATCGCCCCGTCTTCGATGCGAAACGTCTTCAAATCGCCTTGCCAGCCGTCGAACGACTTGCCGTCGAACAGGGGACGGAACCCGTCGGCGTCGGCCGTGCAGGGCACCGCGGCGGCGGGCGCTGCCGATGCGTTCTCGGCCCCGGCCCCAACGGTGGCGTGCCCGATACCGAAAGCGAGAGAAAACGAAAGGGCGATGGCCGGCACGCAACGCCGTTGGTAACGGTGATTCATCTCGAAGGTCCTTTCCCAATAAGTTGCAGTCTGAGGGCGCACCGAACCGCGGCGTCGAAATTCCTGGGGGCGAACGGTTGCAATTCGGCAACCGATCCGATGCGGACGATTGGCTCCATTTTACGGCCGGTCTTGCGGCCGAAGCAACCGTTGCCACAATGGAGAACCGTGTCGGCGCGACGGTCGCTGCTCGAAGGATCGACCAACGGCCGTCATTCCGTCGCTGGCGGGCGAGTATTCTGATATTGAAGAACTGCTGCCGCATGTCCCCGAAGAACTCAGATGAACGCCTCGATCAATCATCACGAAAGCAATCGAGTCGCCCGATCGCCCTCGGCCCGCGGAAACCGGACTCTCGTCGATCGGCCGAGTTGCGTTGATGTTCTGATCGCCAGGAAGAACGCGCTTGTGCGTCGGCTCGGCCGTGCCGCGGCGGTTGTGTGTGCGGCGGCTTTGTGCGCGGGCGGGACGGCCGTTCTAAATAAAGCCGCGGAAAACAGAAAGCGGCTCAAATCGCATTCCTGCGCGATCGGCCGCTTCGCTGCGCTGGCGGCCGCTTCCGTAATTGTGTGGAACTATTTAGATTCGGTCGCGGGGCGCAGCGGGTTGGGGGTGATCGCCCCTACCGCCTTGCACGCAGCCGAGACCGAGCGCGAGCCGCCGCAGGGATCGGCAAAAAGCGGCTATTTCGGAATCCAGGTGGTTGACGCCGAGACGGGCAGGGGAGTACCGCTCGTCGAGCTGCGCACGGTCAACCATGCGAGCTATTGGACCGACAGCGCCGGCTGGGCGGCCGTCAACGAGCCTGGCTTGGCGGGCCGCGAGGTGTTCTTCCATGTCGGCGGTCCGGGCTACGAGCATCCGGCAGACGGCTTCGGGTATCGCGGCGTGCGGTTGAGGGTCGAGCCGGGCCGCACGGCGGCGGTCAGGGTTCGCCGCACGAATATCGCCGAGCGGCTCTATCGCATCACCGGGCAGGGCATCTACCGCGACAGTTTGCTGCTGGGCCGACCGACGCCTGCTTCGTCGCTGAAGCGGCGCGGCGGGGTGATGGGGCAAGACTCGGTTCAGGCTGTGCCCTACCGCGGGCAGCTCTTTTGGCTGTGGGGCGACACGAGCTTGCCCGACTATCCGCTGGGCAACTTTCAAACGACGGCGGCCTTCGCCCCGCTGCCCGGCGATGGAGGGTATTTACCCCAAGAGGACATCCCGCTGGACTACCTGCTCGACGAGAAGCGGCCCGATCGCGTCCGTGCGATGTGCCCGTGGAACGAGCCGGGGATGATTTGGCTGTTCGGGCTGCTGACGATCAACGATCCGCAGGGCCGGGAAACGCTGGTGGCCCACTATTCGCGGCAGAAAAGCCTGGCCGAGCGGGCCGAGCATGGCCTGGCGCGCTTCGACGATGCAGCCGGGCGGTTCGTCAAGCTGGCCGTGTTTGATGCCGGCAACCGGTGGCGGCATCCGCGCGGCAATGCCGTTCGCGTGCGCGAGCCGGAGGGCGAGTATTTCTATTTTGTCGAACAATGGGCCTCGACGCGCGTGCCCGCTCGATGGGAGGCGCTGCTCGATCCCGATCAGTACGAGGCCTTCCGCTACGACCCGGCCGCGGCCGACTACCGCTGGCAGAAGGCGGAGCCGCCGTTTGCGCCCGAAGACGAACACCGTCTGCTGGCCGAGGGGAAGATGAAACCCGAGCGTGCGCGGCTGCTGCTCCGCGATCCGGCCGGCGGGCGAACGATCGTCCCGCATCGCGCGTCGATCCAATGGAACGCCTATCGCAAGCGATGGATCATGATCTTTACGCAATACGGCGATAAGCAGGCCGAGTCGTTTCTCGGCGAGGTGTGGTATTCCGAGGCCGAGCAGATCACCGGCCCGTGGAACGCGGCCGTGAAGATCGCCAGCCATCCGAAGTACTCGTTCTACAACCCGCGGCACCATCCGTTTTTCGACGAGGCGAGCGGGCGAGTAGTTTACTTCGAGGGAACCTATACGGAGATGTTCTCGGGCAATCCCGTTGCGACGCCGCGCTACGACTACAACCAACTGCTCTACCGGCTCGACCTGGATGATCCGCGGCTGCGCGCGGCCCGAGCCGCGGTTGCAACTCGCTAAATAGTTCCACACAATTACGGAAGCGGCCGCCAGCGCAGCGAAGCGGCCGATTGCGTAGGGATGCGAGTTGAGCCGCTTCCTCTTTTCCGCGGTTTTATTAAGTAGTAGTTTCTGGCACTTTTCACCCAGCTTTCCTGAGTTTTCTGGGGTTCTTGGGGTTTCTCAAGGTCGTGCGTCCCTTCGGCAAAGTCGCCAAAACCTCGAAAACCGTCGAAAACAGAGGCATTGCCGACACTGAAAGTCCTAGAAACTACTGATTAAGAGCGGCTGCTCAGTCGATCAGCCAGCCGACAATCTCGGCCAAGCCGTCGTCGTCGTGGGCGGGCGCCACGCGGTCGGCGGCTTGCTTGACGGCCTCGACGGCGTTGCCCATCGCCACGCCCAGGCCCGCGCCGCGGATCATCGGCAGATCGTTCACGTCGTCGCCCACGGCGCAGATTTCTTCGTCGCCGAAGCCGTAGGTTCGAGCGACGCGCCGCACGGCCGACCACTTCGTCACCCCCGCCGGCGCGATTTCGCAGAAGTATCCCCGATAGCGAGGGCTGCGCAGCACGTGCAATGCAAGCTGGTCGGGCAGCGCGGCGGCCAGGGCCGCCTCTAAAGCGAGCATCTGTTGCTCCGTGCCCAGCGCGAACGCGGCGAAGGCGTCGGGCGGACGCTCGAAGAAGTCGTCGAGGATGCGGCCCTCGCCGGGATTGAGTTGAAGATACTCTTCGGTTTCGGGATTCAGACCGACCGGCGGCGGTTGATAGAAATCGAAGCCCAACGTGTAGGTGTCGGCGCATACCAGCGGGTAGTGGCCGAGTTCGGCCGTCAACCGCAGCACGCGGTTTAGCGTGGGCGGGGCGAACTGCGCGCGGAACACCGTGCGGTGATCGCGGGGTGTTTTCACCAATGCGCCGCTGGCGGTGATCAACGGGGTGTCGATGCCCAGCGGCGCCACCAGCGGCACGGTGCGGCTGTAGCGGCGTCCGGTGGCCAGAACAACGCGGATGCCTGCCGCGGCGGCCGAGCGCAGGGCGTCGGCCGTGGCCGCCGATACCTCGTCGCGGCTGTTGACCAGCGTGCCGTCGATGTCCAAAGCCAGCATGCGGAAGCGGGGCATCGGCGATCACACCTTCATGGCTTGAACGACTCGGGGGAGCCGGGCCAAGTCCATTACTGTTTCGCCCAACTGCCACTGCGGCGGCGAAAAAACAGCGGTTACCGCTTGATGGATCATCGGGCTGATTTCGACGAGCAGCCAGCCGCCGGGGCGCAGCCGTTCGACCGCTTCGGCCGCCAGCCGCTCGATTACCTCGGTTCCCTGCGGACCGGACAGCAGTGCCGCGCGCGGTTCGTGCAGCCGCACGTCGGCCGGCAGTCGTTCGTATTCCGCCTCGCTCACGTAGGGAGGATTCGAAACGATGAAGTCGAACGGCTCGTCTGCCGGCACATCGGCCAACAGGTCGCTTTGAAAAAAGCGGATGCGATCGGCCACCCCATGGCGCTGCGCGTTGGCGGCGGCGACGGCCAGGGCGTCGCGGCTAGTGTCGCAGGCCACCACGCGGCTGCCGGGAAGATAACGCGCGGCGCAAACGGCCAGCACCCCGCTGCCGGTGCCAACGTCGGCCACCAGCGGCGACGGACGCGCAGCGGCCTGGGCCCGGTCGCGCAGCGCCACCACGACGAACTCCGTTTCCGGCCGCGGGATCAACACGGCATCGCTGACAGTGAAGTCGAGCGAGAAGAACTCGCGATGACCAATCAGGTAGGCGACGGGCCGGCCCTGCGCGCGTTGGCGGACGAACTCGCGGAACTTCTGGCGGACGGACTCGCCGGGCACCTCGTCGAAGCGGGTGTAAAGCTCGATCCGCTTGCAGCCGACCGCCTCGGCCAAGAGCACCTCGGCGTCGAGCCGCGGCGACTCGACCTGATGACGGCGGAGGTAGTCCGTCGTCCATTGAAGCAAGCGACCGATCGACCACGCTTCTTCCGCGGCAGACATGGGCATTACGGTTCTCAAGGGGAAGGCAATCGGACCGGCCGGGAGGCGGCCGATTGCGTACGCCCGCATTCTACGCCGTAGCGGCGGCGATTTCTCCCGGGGCGAACGACCCGATCTCGGAGCAACCGCGGTATTCCGCCGGGCCGGCGGCTTTCCGCACACGCATCGGCCTGCCGCGCAGCCGGACAGAGCGGTTTGTTGTCGCCTCGGATCAGTTGTCGCCCGCCCCGAACGCGGCGCGGAGTTCCTGTCGCTCGTATTCGAGCAAGCCGTCGATCACCGGCTGCAAGTCGCCTTGCATGATCGAATCGAGCTTGTACAGCGTTAGATTGATGCGGTGGTCGGTCACGCGGTTTTGCGGGTAGTTGTAGGTGCGGATTTTCTCGCTGCGATCGCCGCTGCCGATCTTGCTTTTTCGCTCTTGGGCGCGTCGCGCCAATTCCGCGGCGCGTTTTTGCTCGTAGATCCGGGTTTTCAACACGCGCAGCGCCTTGGCCAGGTTCTTGTGCTGGCTTTTCTCATCCTGGCACTGGACGACGATGCCCGTTTCAAAGTGCGTCAAGCGAACCGCCGACTGGGTTTTATTGACGTGCTGGCCGCCCGGTCCGCTTGCCGAAAACTTATCAACCCGATAGTCTTCGGGCCGCAGGTCGATTTCGACATCCTCCGGCTCGGCCAACACCGCCACGGTGGCTGCCGAGGTGTGAACGCGCCCCTTGGCCTCGGTTTCGGGCACACGCTGGACGCGATGGCCCCCGCTTTCGTATTGCAATGCGCGGAACGAACCTTCGCCCTCGATGCCCAAGGTCACTTCCTTGAACCCGCCCAGATCGGACGGACTGAGATTGAGCACCTCCACCTTCCAGCCCCGGCTTTCGGCATAGCGGCGATACATCTCGTAGAGATCGCGGGCGAACAGCGCGGCCTCTTCTCCGCCGGTGCCGGCGCGGATTTCCAAGATGCACCGCGTTCGCGCGGCATCTTCGCCGCCGACGGTCAATTCCAGCAGATCGTCCCAAAGGGCCTCTCGCTCGGCCTTCAATTGGGGCAACTCGGCCTCGGCCAACTCGGCTAGCTCGCGGTCGTCGCCTTCGATCATCGCGGCGGCTTCGGCAATCTGCGCGTTGAGCTGCTTGAAGCGGCGATACTTGACCGCCAGCTTCGCCAATGAGCCGTGTTCGCGGGCGACTGCGGAAAACCGCTGAGAATCGGCCTGAACCGCGGGATCGAGCAGCGACCGTTCCAGCTCCTCGAAGCGACGAAGAGATTCTTCGAGTTTCGCACGCATAGCGGTCCGATC
>Ga0101944_10006944_pt1 | contig 11695 bp, 11 predicted proteins | sample DewCreD2012metaG_FD_75245 | JGI IMG/M metagenome (GOLD analysis project Ga0101944, IMG submission 75245) | Hot spring sediment bacterial and archeal communities from British Columbia, Canada, to study Microbial Dark Matter (Phase II) - Dewar... ... | reverse complement strand
GAGGCCGCCGCCCCGGCCGCAGACACAGGCGACTCGGACATCGTGCGCGAGCGGAACATGGACCGTCATCTGCGCAACGAGCAAGGCGAAAGAACCACCGAGCGCAAGCGTCTGGCCGACCACCAGTTGCAGGTGGCCCTGGACTACCTCCGATCCTGGTCGGTGTTTTCGAAGCAAGCATCCAGGAACCGGTAGCCGGCTCGCGCGTCGCTTTCCCCTGTTCGGAAACGCGCCGCTTCCAGAGGACGACCACCCAAAATCCTGGCTTCCCTCTGCGGCCTTTCTGATAAAAAGGCTCATCCTTTGGGCGCGCGATGCGCCGAATCAAACAACAAGGAGCGCTCGATGATCTCTTGTCCAAAGTGCGGGCAGCAGAATCCTCCCCATTCCACCATCTGTTCCCAGTGTGGTACGCCGCTGACCACGCCGACGGCCCCCTTGGGGATGTCGACCCAGGACAGCGTGGAAGAATACGCGCGCCAGATGGCCGCGCGTGAGGCTATACGTAGACGTAACCGGAACATCATGCTGGCGGTCGCCGTTGTGCTGGTCGGCGTTTTGGGCTTCCTGCAGATCAAGGAACGCGGGCGCAAGGCCGCCGCGCAAGAGAAGCTGAACTACATGGAAAAGTTCGTCGAGTTGGAGAAGCGCGAGACCGGCTCGTTCTGGAACTGTGTCATGGCCAGCCAGGTGGATGTGGGCATGTTTCAGAAGGCCGAGCAATTTCAGCAGAGGATCGAGTCAGCCTACTTCACCCAACAGAAGACCTTTTCGGACTACCTGATCACCGAGTGCGTTCCCAAGATCGAGCGCGCCCGCCAGGCCTTTGGCGGCCTGCGTGACATACCAGAAGAGCTGGCCGGTCCCATCGACAAGTACCGTCAGACCTTGCCCAAGTTGCAAGGAGGCATCGAAGACTACGCCGAGAAACTGAAGAACCGCGGCACGGTCAAGGACGTGGATCAGCTCATCCAGGAGACCGGGAATGCGTGGCACTCCACACCGGACCCCACGCCCGAGGCCGTGGCATTCGAGAAGTTCCTCTATTGCGCGGTTCCTGGCCTGGCCAAGATGAAAGACGCCCAGGCCCTGCTGGAGTTTCTGGCCGACCAGTGCTTCAAGAAGGATCCCGTGGCCTACATGGACAAGGTCCGCGGCGAATGTGGCCACCTGCTCAACGTCGCCGACAAGGAAGCCAAGGTGAACCCCAAGTCCGTCCCCACGTGGAAGACCACGCACAAGCTCTTCTTCGAGGAAGATGCGCGTCAACTCCAGGCATGGGAGAGTTGTGGAAAGAGGTCACGCAAAGGCAAGAAAAAGGAAGACCTGGAAAACCTCCTGCTCGCCGTGAACGACTACATGGCCGCGCGCGCCGAGGTGGCCAAGGCCGCCCGAGCGATCCAGGAAGCGGCCAAATAGGCAACGGCCTTCCAGATAGCCGACAGGTGGGACCATCGGCCTCTCGGGGCTCAGAAGGCCGATGGTTCCGCAGAACTTCGGGCGTCCTTCTCGATACCGAGCGCCCCTTGAGGCTTCGCCATGGCGGTCACGCTCCATAGAATGGCGGTCGCAGCGGCGAGGAAGAGCAAGGAGGCGAGGGCGAAGACGACGACCATCTGCTGGCTGGTCAGGGGGGCGCCGATGACGTCGAAGATGCGGAAGGCGACGACCAGAAAGCAGCCCAGCAGCACCCCGACCGCCACGAGGCGGGTCACCAGGGTGCGGCGCGCGGGCCGGGCATACGGCAGCGGGTTGGCGCCTTCGTCAGCCGCGTGCAACGGCTAGCCCCGGCGGACCGAGGGCTGCGCCCGCACGGCCGGCGCTCCCTTACGCCGCGGCCGCCGCTCCGCGAGGACCTTCTCGGCCCGTTTGAGGTCCGACACCCGGAAGATGCCGATGGCCTTGCCGCCGGCCGCGCCCGCCGTGCAGTACGCGTAGTTCACCGAGATGTGCTCGCTGGCCAGACGCTCCACGACGTCGGCCAGCGCGCCGGGCCGATTCGGGAGCGTCGTGAGCAGGACTTTGGACTCCGTCGTGGGGAGGTTGAGCTTCGTAAACGCCTGACGCGCCCGCCCGCTGTCCTCGACCACCAGCCGCAGGACGCCGTGCTCGCTCGCGTCCATCATGCTCATCGCCACGATGTTGATCTTGTCGCTCGCAAGCTGCTGACAAACCTGCGCGAGCAGGCCCGGCTTGTTCGCGAGGAAGACGGAGAACTGCGTGTCTACCAGCGTCCCATTCTCGGTTTTCATCGTGGCCTCCTTCGGGCCGCGCCCGGCTGGGCCGGACGCCGGTCCGCGACGGGGCGCCCGTCGTTTCCTGGCACGACGTGCGACCGGACTCTATCATCGCCCGGAACACGAGCGGCGGCCGCGGCCGGGCCGCGTACACGCGACGCAGCGGCCGGGCCCCCCGGAGAGGTTCTCCATTACGAAGCCGATCCAGTCGACTCCAGCTTGGCAACGGGCGCTGTTCGCGCATCTGGCCGGTCATCCGGATCGTCCGCTGAAGACACGCGCGCTGGCCCGGGCGCTCCAGGTTCCTGACCCCGATTATACCACCTTCCGCGCCTTCGTTCGCGACTGCCTGGCCGACGGCCGCCTCGTCCTCGGCCCCGGCCGGACGCTCCGCCTGCCCGACCAGGCCGGGCTCGTCGTCGGCACCTACCGCGCCCATCCACGGGGGTTCGGCTTCCTCCAGCGGCTGGGCAAGCCCGACGTGTACGTCGCCCGCGACCGCACCACCGGCGTGCTCGACGGCGACCGTGTCGCCGCCCGTCTGACGCGCGGCACGCGACGCGACGCCCCGGAAGCCGAGATCGTCCGCCTCGTCGCCCGCTCGACCCGGCCGCTGGTCGGAATCGTGCTCCGGGAGCGCGGCGCCTGGCTCGTCCACCCGGTCGGCCGCGACGTCCGACCTCCAATCCGCGTGGACGAGGCCGGCCGTGCGGGGGCCCGCGCCGGCGAACTCGTGGTCCTCGCGCCCGACGACGCGCTCGACGACCGCGCCCCGCACGGCCGCATCGTGGAACGTCTCGGCGACGCCGCCGACGCGCGCACCCACATCCGCGCCATCATCCGGCGTCACGAGCTGCCCGACGCATTTCCCCCCGGCGCTCGCCAGGCCGCCGAGCGGGCGGCGGCCGCGTTCGATCCGACCGCGTTGGACGGCCGCATCGACCTCCGCGAGCTGCTGGTGATCACGATCGACCCGCCGGACGCCCGCGACTTCGACGACGCCATCTCGATCGAGTCGCTGGCGGGCGGCCAGACGCGACTCGGCGTTCACATCGCCGACGTGGCGCATTTCGTTCCGACCGGCGGTGCCCTCGACCGCGAAGCCCGCCGGCGCGGCACCAGCGTGTATTTCCCCGGCCTCGTGCTCCCGATGCTGCCCGAGGCCCTGTCCGCGGGCGTGTGCAGCCTCCAGCCGGGCCAGCCCCGCTACGCCCGCAGCGTGTTCATCACCTACGACGGCCACGCCCGCGTGGTGGAAACGCGCTTCGCACGCACGCTGATCCGCTCCGCGGCGCGGCTGACCTACGAAGCGGCGTCCGCGGCGCTCGAGGGCACGGCCGGAGACCTCCCGCCGCCCGTGCTCGGCCTGCTGCGCGAAGCCGCGACGCTCGCCCGCCGCATCCGCCAGCGCCGGATCCGCGACGGCATGATTTCGCTCGCGCTGCCCGAGGTGCGGATCGAGCTGGACAACCGCGGCCGCGTCACGGCCGCCGGCCCCGCCGACGCCAGCTTCTCGCATACGCTGATCGAGATGTTCATGGTCGAGGCGAACGAGGCCGTGTCGCGTCGCCTCACGCAGGCCGGCCTGACGCACCTGCGTCGCATCCACCCACCGCCCGCGCCCGAGGAAGCCGAACACCTGCGGGCCCTCGCGCCGCTGCTCGGCCGCCGCCCGCCGACCGCGCTGGACCGTGCCACCATCCAGGAGCTGCTCGCGACGACACGCGGCCGGCCCGAGGAAGCGGCCGTGCATTACATCCTGCTTCGCTCGCTGCCGCAGGCCAGCTACGACCCGGGGCGCGTCGGGCACTTCGCGCTCGCCAGCCGTGATTACTGCCACTTCACCTCGCCGATCCGGCGCTATCCGGACCTCACAGTCCACCGTCTGCTGGATTCCGTGACGACCGGTCCGGCGGGACGCGCCCGCCGGCGCGCGGACGACGAGGCGGCGGACCTGGAGCTGGCGGCGCTCGGCCACGAGACCAGCGCGGCCGAGCGGCGCGCGCAGCAGGCGGCCCGCGACGCCAACGCCGCCCTGCTGGCGCTCTTCATGAAGGGCCGCGTCGGCGAAGTCTGCGCGGGCCTCATCACCGGCGTCACGTCGTTCGGCGTCTTCGTGCAGCTCCGCCCGTATCTCGCCGAGGGCCTCATGCGCGTCGGCGATTTCGGCCCGGACGAGTGGCGGTACGACCGCGAGCACGCGCTCTTCACGGGGCGGCGCAGCGGCCGGCAGGTGTTCGTGGGGCAGCCCGTCCGGGTGCTGGTCGCGGCCGTGGACGAGTTCCGCAACGAAATCGTCCTTCTTCCGGCGGATGGCGGACCGATCGGCGTCGCCGGCCGCAGCCCCCGCGGCGTTATCCGGACCCGACGCGGCCGCGGGCGGCGAAAGTCACGATAAAAAAAGAGGGCACCAGGTGCCCTAAGGCGTCCCGGTGCTCTCCGGAGGGGAAAGAAGCCAGGTACTTCAGTGGACCTCGTCAGCCAAGGTCCGGTATTTATGTCCTCCGCCAGTATACGACACCGGCCGGGTGCCAGTCAACGCCCCGAAAGCCGGCGCGGAGTTCGCGGCCATCGCTCACTCCAGTCTCTCTCATCGGCCGCGGCCGCCCAGGAATTTAGCGCTGCACCGCGCTCGGGTGGCAGCACGGCCCAAGACGGCGATCAAACGGCGATCTTTCTCTGTAAGACACTGTCTTATCGGACGGATACCTGGCTCGACATGTCCCGTTCTCAGCCGATCCCCCAGAGGCGGTCATTTCCCGATGCAGAACCGAGCGAAGATTCGCCCCAGCACGTCCTCATCAACCGGCGCCGCCGCCGGCGGCGCGAGAAGGCTCACCGCCTCCCGCAGCTCGAGTGCGATGATCTCCGGAGCCGCGGCCGCCCGGGCCCTCTGCACAGCTGCACAGGCCGCGCGGCGGGCGTCCTCGTCCACGCCGATTCCCGGCGTCTCGCCCCCGGCCCGCAGCGCCGCGGCCAGCGCGCGGCGCAACGCGGCCAGGCCCGTGCCGGTCAACGCGCTAACCACCAGGCAGGCGGTGAACGCGGCAGACAATTCCGGCCGGCCTGTCGGCCCGGACGTTATGCGGTCGCACTTGCTCAACACGAGCACCCCCCTTCCTCCCGCGATGGTCGCGGCCGCCCGGACTTCCTCGCGCGTCCACGGTTCGTCGGCCGGATGCACCCAGAGCACGACATCGGCCTGCGCGGCGGCGCGCTCGGCGGCGCGGTGGGCCGCGCGCTCGAGTTCGTCGGCGGTGCGGCCGAGCCCCGCGCAGTCCTGAAGCCGACAGCGAATCCCCTCGCAATCGAAGTCGGCAGCCAACACGTCGCGCGTCGTTCCGTCGACCGGCGAGACGAGCGCCCGATCCGCGCCGATGAGGGCGTTGAACAGCGTGCTCTTGCCGGCGTTCGGCCGCCCGACCAGCGCCACGTGCGGCCACGCGGCGCCGCGCGGCCCGGGCGCGGCGGGAGTCGCCAACCCGGCAAGCACCTCATCGAGGCCGGCCCGCAGTTCCTCGTCGGAGATGAACCGCACATCTTCCTCGTCGACGAAGTCGATGCCGGCCTCGACGCGGGCCAGCAGGTCCAGCAGCCGCTCGCGAACCGCGTTCCGTTCGTCCGCGGCACGGATGCACAACGCCCGGGCGGCCTGGCGTAGCGTCGCGGCCTGGTTGGCCTCGAGCAGCGCGAGAACGCCCTGGACCTGCCGCGTGTCGAGCTTGTGGCGCCGCAGCGCCCGCGCGGTGAACTCGCCCGGCAACGCCCGGCGGGCCCCCGCCGCGACGAGTTTCTCCAGCAGGGCACGCAGCAGCGGCGGCGAACCCGGCACGTGCAGCTCGACCACGTCGTCGCCCGTGTAGCTCCGCGGACCGCGGAACCAGCAGGCGACCGCCGGTACCGCGTGCTCTGAGTCAAGATGCACGCGGGCCGCCGTCCACGCGCCCGCAGCGTCCGGCCGCGGCCCCGCTCCCAGCCCGACCACCAGCGCAAAACTGTCCGGCCCGCTCAGGCGGATGACCCCCACAGGCGCCGCCTGCCAGGCCGTCGAAACCGCCACGATCGTGTCGTCCAGCGCCGGGAGGTTCACGGTCGCATTCTACGTCGGTCCGGCCGATATAATCTTTGACCCGCGGGCGAGCGGCGCCTGCGCCTCGGAGTCTGACGGCGACCCATATGCCTCCCGCGGCAGTGCTCTTCGAAGGCCGGCGCTTCCGGGTCGAACGGCGCGAACGGCCCACCGCCACCGGCCCCCACCCGTACGACGTGGTCGTCCACCCGGGCGCGGCCGTGATCCTGCCGGTGCTCGACGACGGCCGGATCGTGCTGATCCACAACTACCGGGTGGCCGCGGCGGCCGAGCTGCTGGAAGTGCCGGCCGGCACGCTCGATCCCGGGGAAGCGCCCGCGGCGTGCGCCGCGCGTGAGCTGACCGAAGAGACGGGCTACCGCGCCGCGACGCTGACGCCGCTGCTGGCGTTCTACTCATCGCCGGGCATGATGACCGAGCGTATGCACCTGTTCCTCGCGACCGGGCTGACGCCCGGCCCGACCGCCCACGAGGCCGGCGAGCAGATTCGCGTCATTACCCTCCCGCTGTCCGAGGCGCTGGCGGCGATCCCCGCCGGCCGGATCGTGGACGGCAAGACCATCGTCGCCCTGCTCTACTACGACCGCTTCACCCGCGGTGAAGGGACCCGGCCATGAACTTCCTTGGCGGCGCCATTCCGGTCGGACGGGTGCTCGGCATCACCATTCGCATCCACGTGCTGTTCGTGCTGTTCGTCGGCTTTCGGCTGTTCGATGCCGCGCGCTCGGGTGATCTCCGGATGGAGCTGCTGTTTACCGCGCTCCTGTTCGGCATCGTGCTGCTGCACGAGATCGGTCACTGTCTCGGCGCCCGCGCCGTCGGCGGCCACGCCGAGGACATTCTGATGTGGCCGCTCGGCGGGCTGGCGTACGCGTCGGCGCCGATGCGGCCCTGGCCCCAGTTCGTGACGGTGGCCGCGGGTCCGGCGGTCAACGTGCTGTTCTGCCTCGTGAGCGCCGGCATGATCCTCGCGGCGACGAACGGCAACCTGTGGCCGCCCCTCAACCCGCTGACAGGGCAATGGACACGCACGGGCCCCTTCATCCCGCCTGCTTGGCTGAACTACATGAGGTTGTTCTACCAAGCCAACCTCTTCCTGCTGGCATTCAACCTGCTGCCGATTTTCCCGTTGGACGGCGGGCAGCTCTTCCAGGCGATCCTCTGGCCGTTCATCGGTCTCCAACGTGCTTCGATCCTCGCGTGCCAGGTGGGTCTCGTCGGTGCGGCGCTCTTCGCGTACCTGGGTCTGCGGGGCGAAACCATCCTGTTGTTCATCGCGATCTTCGGCGGCCTCACATGCTGGCAGCGGCTCCAGGCCGCGCGCCACGGCATGTTGTACGAAGACCCCGTCTACATCCGCTCCGGCTCCGATGGCCGCCCGTTCTGGCAACGGCTCCTGGGTGGCGGCCGCCGCCGTCGGCCCGAGCGTATGCCCTCCGGCCAGATCAACCCGAACCCCGGCGGCTGGGAAGCCCGGCAGGCCGAGCGGGCGGCCGAGGAAGCCGAGCTCGACCGCATCCTGAAGAAGGTGTCGGAGCACGGCATCCACAGCCTGTCCTACGTCGAGCGCCAGACGCTCGAGCGCATCACCCGCGAGCGCCAGGCCGCGGGGGACCCGCGCAAGCTCTGAATCCCGGACCGGCCGGCGGTACAATGCGCGCCGCGGTCGGTCGCCGTGCGGCCGGACCGCGAGGAGACGCCCGATGTCCGACACCCCCGCCGTGATCACGTACGACGACTTCGCGAAGCTGGACCTGCGCGTGGGCACGGTCCTGTCCGCCGCGCCGCACCCCAACGCCGACAAGCTGCTGGTGCTCCAGGTGGACCTCGGCCGCGAGCAGCGGCAGATCATCGCGGGCATCCGGGCGCACTACGACCCCGCAACGCTCCCCGGCCGGCAGATCGTCGTGGTCGCGAACCTGGCGCCGCGCATGATGCGGGGCCTGGAGAGCCAGGGAATGCTGCTGGCGGCGTCCAGCGACGACCACACGCAGGTGATCCTGCTTCAGCCGGAACGGCCGCTCGCGGCCGGCGCGCGGGTGTCGTAGTCGGTCAGTCCGTGTGCCGCGCCGCGGCGGCCAGCAGCTCGGCCCGCATCTCGGCCCGCAGCCAGGCCGGGCGGATCACCTCGGCGAACTCGCCGTAGCCCTTCAGCCAGCGCTTGAACTCGACCACGTTCGACAGCCGGAACGTCGCGACGAGCACGTCGGCGTTTTCCGGCGCCGGGTCGAACAGCGTCGCCTCGCCCGCCTGCCGCTCGAGCTGCTGCGACTCGTGCCAGACGCGCTCCTCAATCAGCTCCGCGACCGGCCCGCTGAAGCGTACGACGATCTCCACCGGCGGCCCCGCGCCGTGGAAGATGCCGAAGCTCCCGTGAAAGTGCTCCTCGAGCCGGAAATCCGCCGGGCGCTCGAACGTCTCGGCCGTCGGTGTCGCCGCCGTGATCCGGTTCACCTTGAAGACGCGCAGCGCCGCGGCGCGGTGCGATCGTCCGACCGCGAACAGATCGTCGTCGTAAAGCACGAGGCCGTAGGGATCGAAGCGGGTGGTGTAATCCACGCCCCGCCAGAGCGCCCGGTATGTCACCTCGACGGTACGCGCTTCGCGGGCGGCGTCCGACAGCAGCCGGATCGTGTCCGCGTGCTCCGCGTAGTCCGTGTAGCCGGCCCGCCGCACGTGCAGAATGTCGTCGAGCTCGCGGAAGTACTCCAGCGCCCGCGCCGGGATCAGCGCCCGGATCTTCTCCAGCAGCGACGCCAGCCCCTCGGCGAAATGCGTGCCGGACAGCGGCCGCAGCAGGTGCTCCGCCAGGTGCAGCGAGACGGCCTCGGTGAGCCCCAGCACCAGCGGCCCGCTGCGGAAGAAATCGTGCGGCAGGCGCCAGTAGCGCTTGCCGTACTCGTCCTCCTGGTGCTCGAGCGGGAAGCCGACCTCCTCGAGCGCCTCGAAATCGCGCTGGACGGTTCGCTCGGCCACGCCCAGCTCGTCGGCGATCTGCCGCAGCGGCAGGCCCGTGCCGCGCGTCTGGAGCATCCGCAGCAGGTTCCAGTGCCGCAGGATCTGTTCGCCGCGCGCCACGGACACCCTCGCCACCCGCCCATCGGGAGTTATCGGGCATCATATCGATCGCGGCGGCCGCGCCAAGCCCGCCGCCCGGCATTGACAAACGCCGCGCACTTTGCGACCGTTCGCCCGGTGCGCGCCGTCGGAGCGCCGCGCACCGCCCGCGGAGACGTGACGGCGCCATGCAACACCCCGATGGCCTGATGCTCACGCTCATGCTGCTGTTCGGCGGCGTGATCCTGCTGTCGCTCGGGCGGGCCCGCCGCAAGCTGCCCTACGTGCGGCCGATCCCCGGCATCGTCTCGATCGAGGAAGCCGTCGGCCGGGCCACCGAGCTCGGCCGCCCGGTCGTGTTCGCCATGGGCGAGGGCGACATCCGCGACATCGTCACGCACGCGTCGCTCTCGATCCTCGAGTACATCGCCCGGCTGGCCGCCCGCCTGCGGGCCGGCTTCATCGCGATGGTTCGCAAGCCCGACGTGTACCCTTTTGCCGAGAACATCGTCCGCGACGCCTACCGCGTCGAGGGCGCGGCCGAGGACTTCCGCCCCGAGGAGCAGGTCCGCTTCCTGTCGGACGACGGCATCGTCTACGCGATGTCGGTCGCCCGGCTGATCCAGGAAGCTCCGGCCGGCTGCGCCCTGTTCTTCGGCGGTTTCTTCTTCACCAGCCTGCTGATGACCGAGCCGGGCGCGCAGTCGGGCGTGCTCCAGATCGCCGGCGACCCGACCCTCGGCCAGATCCCGTTCTTCGTCTGCACGTGCGATTACACGATCATCGGCGAGGAGTTCTTCGCGGCCGGGGCGTACGTCAGCAGCGACCCCACGGTCCGCGGGGCCTTGGTCGGGCAGGACTTCATCAAGGTCGTGCTGGCGCTGCTGGTGCTGGTCGGCACGGGCGCGCTGCTGCTGGCCGGCGGCGCCGGCGAGGGCCCGGCGTGCGAGGCCGCCCGCGGGCTCATGAAGTACGTGACGCAGAAATAACCCGCGCGGCCGGCGCGGAGAGGCCTGGATGCGCAAGACAGTCGTACGGGTCGTGACGCTGCTGGGCGGGCTGTTCTTCGTGCTCGAGTTCATGCTGCCCGCCGAGCTGCGGCGCCCCGGCGCGGACGGGCCCTACTTCACCAACCCCCTGTCGCCCTGGCTCAACCTCGCCACCGACCTCGTGATCGTGCTCGGCACGATGGCGTTCCTGCTCGGTCCGATCAACCTCGTGCGCAGCCACTTCGGCAACCTCGTCCGCTGGCGGCGCGGGGCGGTCGAGAGCGCGGTCTTTCTGCTGTTCCTGGTCCTCGGCCTGGGACTGGCCGGGGTGAAGGAGTTTCCCGACCTGAAGGGCGCGTTCGGCCTGGAGGGCGCGAGCGACGCCTTCCAGAGCGCTTACAACCTGCTGTTCTACGGGCTGATGAGCGCCTTCGGCGCAACCAGCATGGCGCTGCTGGCCTTCTACCTCGTGTCGGCGGCCTACCGGTCGTTCCGATTCCAGAGCCTCGAGGCGGGCGTGATGATGATCACTGCGCTCGTCGTGCTGCTCGGGCTGGTGCCGCTGGGCACGTTCCTGACGAGCTGGCTGCCGACCGAGCTCCAGTTGCCGACGTGGGCCGCGTGGGTCTTCGCCGTGCCCAACAGCGCCGTGCAGCGCGCGGTCGTCATCGGCACGTTCGCCGGAGCGTTCGCCGCGGGCCTGCGCCTGTGGCTCGGCGTCGGCCAGAAGACGGAGTGAGCCGATGCGGTTTCTCGCCCGCCTGCACCGGATCGACCGCCGGCCGGGAGGGGGCGCGTTTTTGGTGGCGAGCGACATTTACCCCACGCCCACGACCGACGTTGCGGACCTGATCCTCCCCTCGGCCGCCTGGATCGAGCGCGAGGGCGTCTACGGCAACACCGAGCGGCGAACGCAACAGTGGGACAAGCTCATCAATCCCCCGGGCGAGGCCCGCGAAGACGCCTGGCAGATCATGCAGGTCGCGAAGCGCATGGGGATGGGGCACCTTTTCCCGTGGCCCGAGGACAACTGGCACGAGCCGATGTACGAGGAATACCGAAGGTTCACGCTCGGCACCGGGAAGGACGTTGCGTCCTACGCGCAGCTCCGCGCGACGCACGGCGGCCTGCGCTGGCCGGTCGTCGACGGCAAGGAGACGCGCTGGCGCTACGCGGCGGGGCACGACCCCTACGTCAAGAAGGCGAAGGGGGTCCACTTCTACAAGGCGAAGGGTTACGGCGAGAAGGCCGCCTTCTGGCTCCGCCCCTACCATCCGCCGCCGGAGGAGCCCGACGCCGAGTACCCGTTCTGGCTCACCACC
>Ga0101944_10006942_pt1 | contig 11699 bp, 7 predicted proteins | sample DewCreD2012metaG_FD_75245 | JGI IMG/M metagenome (GOLD analysis project Ga0101944, IMG submission 75245) | Hot spring sediment bacterial and archeal communities from British Columbia, Canada, to study Microbial Dark Matter (Phase II) - Dewar... ... | reverse complement strand
CATGCACTGCTCCGGTCACCTGCAAAGGGCGAACCCCAAAGCCGATATATGAACGCATTACACTGACCCCATGGTAGCCGTGACCGGCAAAGTCGTTAAATGAGGCGTAAACCCGCCCGAAGAGTCCGCTTTCGATCAGTTTCAGTTTAATTTGCTCCAATGGACGGCGGTGAAATTGTTCTGCAACCTCGATCTTTAAACCGCGTTGGGCTGCGGCTGAAATGATGGCGTCGGCCTCTCGTAACCGGTGAGCAATGGGGGTCTCCAGGAGTACGTTCAGACCGGCTTCAACTGCCATGAGTCCCACCTCGCCGTTGGCGGCATAAGCCACGCTGACAATCCCTATTTGAGGGGCGGTCTCTCGCATTAACCGTTCTAGGCTGGTATACCAGGGCAGGTTGAGTTGCTCCCCCAGGGCTCGGGCGCCCGGCGCGCTGCGCCCCCAGATGGATACAAGTTCTACTTCCTGGGGTAGAGCGCGAAGCAGGGGGGCGTATAAATAACTGGAACGTTTGCTGGTTCCGATGATGGCCACACGAACAGGTTCTTGATGCATCATGATTCTCCTTTCGTCTATTGAGTTGGCATCGAGGCCGCAATCAAGCTGGTCTCTTCGGCTTCTGCTGCCCGGATGCCTTCCTGCTCATTGACCCGGGTGAGCAGGGCCCCGAGAATCATCCCCGCCCCGGCAATGACCAGAATATCCGCCAGGGCGATCCAGTTGGGCCGGTGAAGGAAATCCCCCGTAAGGATGGAATCGATCACGTTGGCGTGGATCTCCAGCCCGGGGAAGACGTGCTCGAAGGGGGTCACCCGGATGTCGTAAATGCCCATGGCCGTGGCCCCCACCAGGACGATCTTTCCCTGAAAGGCTTTCGCCGGGGTTTGCCCATGGATGACGTCCGTCGCGGAATAGTGGGGGAAGGTCCTCTGGGGCCCCCGGTAGTTGATGAGCAGCCTTCCCTCTTCGTTGGTGGGGATGGAGAGGTTTCCCAGGCGCATCTGTTCCACCCCGAATTCCGCCACCCGCATCGCCAGGGGCGGCTTCTCCAGGTATCTCTGGAGGACCGCCAGGGACAGGGAACAATAGAAGCGGTCCTGGTATTTGATCACCAGCGGCGCCCACCGGACCGTTCCATCGGAGTCGGGGAAGATGTTGAAATAGCCGGCGCCCTCGGCGGCCCCGGAGAGGACCGGGATGTTCACCTCCGGGTAGGCGGCTTCGAAGAACGGCACCCGGGCGGCTTCCTCGGAGGAAAATTTCACCACGTTGAAAGCGGTAAGGGGAGGGAGGTCCTTCTCGGAGTGGGTTTCCTTTTTCCCTTCCCCCTCGCGGGGGGTAAAGTGGAAGAAATACCCCAGAATCGCCCGCTCGGAACGGGCCAGGGAATCGGCCAGGATCCGGTCGGAGTCGGCCTTTTTCAGGGCCCCGGCGAGGTAATCTTCCAGCGCCCGGTTCGAAATCCTAAGCTCGACGAGTTTTTGCTTGACGGCGGTCAGGCTCTTGAGTTCCGAATTCTGATCGGGTTCGGCCCAGACGATATCAAACCCCACCACCCCGGCCTCCCCTTTCACCAGGGCGTCCAGGAGCTCCGCCATGCGGGTCCTCGGCCAGGGCCACCGCCCGAGCTCGTCCAGGGATTTCTCATCGATGGTGACCAGGGCGACCCTGTCGCTGGTGGGGATCTTGCCCCGGGAAAGGAAACGCAGGTCGAGGGTTTTCCATTCCAGAATGTTGAGGAAATGGGGGTCCAGGTAGTAAATTCCCAGGACCGCCAGGGTCAGCAGAAATGCGATTTTGAAACCCGAAAGGTTCAGGAAATTCTTGGGGTTCACGGTTTTTCCGAATTTTTTTACGAGTGTAGCAAATAACCCCCGAAAAGACAACCTGATCCATGGCGACGATTCGTCCTTCTTTCCGTTCGGAGCGCCCGATCTCCGACCGGGGAGAGGTTCCCCGCCGGACTTCCCCGTTCTTCGCTCGAGGAAGAGCTTGAAAACGAATATTCCCTGTGGCAAGATAGTTCTATATGGAATCACCGGAAAAGAACCCGGGGCCGCCCCCGAAACGGCCCCCCTGCTTCGGCGACGAAGTAAAATTTATCCAATACCTCGAGGCCGACGGGGCCGATTGCGAGTGCGCCCGCTGCCCCGGCGAAAGCGAATGCGGGGAATACATTCTGCTCAAGTGTTCCCGGGAGCTGACCTTCTGATGGCCTGCAAGCTGATCATCCTGGTCCTGATGGTTCTCCAGACCGCCTCCGCGGCCCCGGCTCAGGCTCCGGAGGAAAAGGAGAACCTCAGCCTCCTGGCGATCGTCAAGGATGGACGGGGAGAGACGCTGGAAGGGTATCTTCGCCTGCAGCCCGAAGAAATCATTGTTTCCACCAAGGACAATGAGGAGAAAAAAATCCCCTCCAAGTACCTGAAGTCCATCGTCCTGGAGAAAGTGAAACAGGATACGCCCTGGACCGACCCCAAGCAGGAGGGCCGGTACTCGGTCCGGGTGGAAAACAGCCAGGAGGTTTACACCCTGAAGAAGAAGTACACCTTCAGCCTGAACACCTCCGTGGGGGTCGTCACCCGGACCATCGACCCGGAGACGATTAATAATTTTCTTTCCAAAGAGACTTCTGCGGGGGTAAAATCAGACCAGGAAAAACCGCTCCTGCAGGACAAGAGCGTCGTCTTCAGCCTGCAGTTCAAGTTTTGACGCGTTCCGCACGATGCCCGCATGGAGAGCCGGCGTAGCTCAGTGGTAGAGCAGCCGATTCGTAATCGGCTGGTCGGGAGTTCAACTCTCCCCGTCGGCTCCAATAAAATCAAGCACTTGCGAATCTTTCCCCCTCCTGCTGGGGCTCATTTTTTGGCAAATTGTAACTAAATTGTAACCGTCGGGCAAGAAAAGCCCTGTTTTCTTCCTGATTTCTGAGAAACCTAGCCTGCCTTTCCGCCGCTTCTCTCAAATCCTCTGGGCTCACGATATTGTAGCGGTCGAAAACGCTCCGGGTCTTATGACCTGAGATTTTCATCGCCACTCTTTCGGGAATACCTGCCCTGACCATATTTCTGACACCGGTTCTCCGCAGGTCATGGAAGATCTTCCCTGCCCACTTGAGGTTCTTGCCCTGGCATGAGGAGCAGAGTAGATTTCTCTTCCCCTCGACAACGACATTAATCAATGTGCCACAATCCTCGCAGCGATAAGTTGCCCCGATCCCGCTCTTGATGAAGGCGGTTTCCCATGTTTTCCTGAAGTCCCCGATCTTCTTTCCGGCTCGATGGAAAACATAAGGGCATCCTGCCTGCCTATTCGCCATCAGGTTGTGGAGTAGCGCCGAAAGCTCCGCGTCCAGATAAATGGTACGTCCATCATCATTCTTGGTCTCCCCTGGATCTAGCCTCACTACTCTTTGATTCAGGTCCACTCGATCCCAAGTGAGCCCCAGGATTTCTTCTCTCCTCCATCCGGTGTGGTAGGCAAAGGTTACAACCGGCTTCAGGTAATCGGGTAAGGCATCCCGAAGCCTGATGAATTCCGGGTGCTCAAAGAACCCCTTGCGCACGTTCCTTTCTCTCAGCATGGGAATGTAGGGAACCTGTCTCACCTTTGGTGGAGTGCACTGCAGGCCAAGGCGAAACATTCTCTTTAGCGCGGCCAGCTCGCGGTTAATCGTCGCATTGGCCACGCCGTCTTTTTTGCGGCGTTCCACATATTCCGCAACCTTGGCCGTGGTGATATTTGTTGCCTTCATGCCTCTAAAGAATTTCTTGAGTCGGGCAACATTTTGTTCCGCATTGTCCAGGGTTTTGCGTTCATTTATCCGGTAATCAGCCAGAAGACCCTCGGCTAACTCCTCAAAGGTCACCTTATCAAAGTAGATCCCCGGAATTTCTCCCTTTGAAATTTCACCTTGACGCTGCTTCAAGAGCCTTTCGGCCACTTCTTTCTTTTCTGAATGGCTGGACTCCGCTATCGGTTTCCCGTTTTCGTAATATTTGATCCAATAGATTTTGCCTCGCCTATAAAGACATCCCGCCACTCTTTTCCTCCTTTCCGGGATGGTCTTAGCTTGACCAAACGAAGGTCATAGCCGAGGTATTGGGCGATCTGAACTAGCTTCCTCAGAGAGATGTTGGATCTCCCGGAGAGGAATCTGGATAGCTGGCCTCTGTCGATATCCAGAGCCCGGCAGATCCAGTTTGCCCTTACCCCTTCCCTTTTTAGGACCTCTTTTAGGCGATTCCCCATCATTGAATCATCCTATCCGAATGCTGCCTATTTGTCAACATCTCTTTCTCACCCGGAAAAAGCAGGACTCATCTCTTCTTGACCGGATGAGGGTTAAATTGAATAGGGAAGGGGTATCCCCAACACCGGTGGGTCAAACTCGGCTTTTCCAGATCGGGGGCAGGGCTCCATCAATGGTAAACCGTTTTGTTCCGTTCCACATATTCCACCAGATCGTTAATATCTATGAAAATCTTCCTTCCTCCTTCCTCCCGTACCACCGGGATCTTGCCAGCCCAAATGAGATCCCGCATCCCCCACTCTGACCGGCCAAGATATTGGGCGGCCTCTTTGAGGGTGTACAAACGCTTTCCCATGGGCTTCGAAGCCATGCCCCGGCTTGTGGCTGCTGGCATCAATGGAGTTTTCTTCCCTCTTCTTGCTCGATTAAAATCAGAGTCCTGTTTCATGGGGCTGGATACAGTCTCAAGGTACCGCTCTTCCTGAAAGCCATTTTCTAAAGCAGAATTTGTCATCACTTTCCTCATGCTATCGCTTCTTAGAAGCCGGTTGGGGCAAAAGAAATTTTTCTCGGCCACACTTCTTGAGAGGGGTTTTCCCGAGCAGGAGCACCAACCGCTCAAAAATTCCTCCAATACCGTCACACGCCTACAACGCAGATGGAAAGCCTCGTACTGTTCGGTTATTCCAGATGGCCCCCAAAAACGGCTGATGTTGAATCCTCAATCAGATGCCTTGCCTTCACAATGGGGTCTTCGTGCGCCGACGCACGTTCCAAGGTATTGAACGCACATCGACGCTGGCATTTAGTTGTCAACGGTTTCAGACCCCTCTTCCGCTTTCCGGAGCCTGTTTTTTAGCAGCCATTCCATGAAGAGGGTAGCGTGGTAGTATGGTTTTTTTGATATGCTTACCCACGGACACCCCTCTTGGCGCAGCCGGTACATGGATGACTTGGGAAGACCCAGCGCCTTCGCCAGCTCCGCTTCTGAAATCAGAAGATTCAGGTCGTGTTGATTCTCCATTTCCTTCCTCCTTACTCATTTGGAAATACTCCTCTGACAGGTAGCCCGCCAGAGGCAGCACAAATTCCTGGAAGTATTTGCATGGCTTCGGGGGGTTAATGAACAAGGTGCATACCCCGCCGCTTGATTTCTCCCTGGCCCAGCAGGAATTCTGGATTCCGAAGGGGCCTTTTCTTACCCAGTTGGCGCATTCCTCGATGGCCAGTTTCTTTATGGCCCGGAGGGTGTCGGGGGTAAGATCGAGATGCTTGGGAGTTGAGTCAGTTTTCATAAGGCTCCTTTTTATTTTTTCGTATTGGATCGCGACTTACAGCGGCATTTCCTCCCTGGCGGAAGCCCCTACCCACCCTCCTTTAGGGAGGAGGTTTCGCTTCCTTCCAGCAGGATCTTGGTTACTCCATTTTTCCCAAAACGGGGGTAACGGTTACAATTTGGTTACATCGCCCCCAAGAAATGTTTATTTTCATGCCCTTATAACAGCCCATTCGATTTGAAATCCCCTGGTCACATCCTTGCTTCTGTCTTCCCCGCTACAGGTCAAGTAATGCTGGCACCACCTCCATTCTTTTCATCTCTCGCTTTTTTGTTGCCGCCAGGAACATTCAATCCATTCTTTTGGGGGGACTTACCGCTCCCTAATGTTCATATAACATATTATTTTTATTTATTTTTTCGTTAATAAGAACGGAGTCGCACGGTCCCTTTAGGTATCAACTTTTTCGTCAATTTTCCATGGTAAACTGGCACCTTTTTTTGCTTGACCAAACCAGGGTGGCAGGTGGCGGAGGGAGGCATAATTTTGGTATTCTTTTTAAGTAGTATTATTTTTTCCCCGGCTAAACAATTAATATTTCTGCCACCCAATGCCACCCGCCACCTTAGCCTGTCCCGTTTGTCCCGGTTTGTCCCGATGTTGTCCCGGTCTTGTCCCGCTTGTCCCGTTTTCCCATACCATGGGGTGGTCTTTAATAAGTATTTATTAATGCATATAACTTTCCATGTAGGACCAATCCAGGGTGGCAGGGTGGCAGAGGGTGGCGTAATTTTCTATATTTACTTCTAAAATTATAAATTTTCTCCGGGAAACAAATAAGAAGTTCTGCCACCTACGCCACCCGCCACCTCTTACCCCCGGTTAAATGGTGATATCATCATCCCCGGGTGGTTCGGCGTCCTCTCTGGTCGCATCAACAATTCCGATTCCAACCCAGATACGGACCCCCTTAGTCCCTTTCCGCTGGGTGAAGCCCTTTTCCAGCATTTTTAATGAAAAGGTCCTTTTGGAAATTGGCTTTTCTTTGGTTGCGTTACAGTACTTTTCATATTCCTGGTATAAATCAGAAACCCTCGCTTTAAAATCGGGGCCTTGGATGCAGCATTCGCCGAGGAATTCGCCCAATATATCCATCTCATTCCGATAATTCTCAGTTGCCTTCTTCACTTCTTCGGGTATGGGCAACAGAAAGCCATTCTCAATCAACTTCAAGCATCCCTTCACAGCCCAGGCTAATATCCCAGAGGCTTCGGCCATCATCAGGGCCTCAAATTCGCTTCGGGGGATTCGTTCCTCCTCGGGAATTGTCACTGTAAATGGGATGAGTCGAATCCTTCGCCAAATGCCCATATCTGTTCCCTCGATCCCCGGCTTGTGATTGGTGGCCAGCCAGATCTTTCCCGTGGGTTTGAACTCGAAAAATTCTCCATATAAGAACCTAGCCGTCACAGTATCTCCACCGGTGAAATCCTTAATCAGGGATTCAGCCAATTTCTTCCCTTCTTCCATTTCGGAGGCAAACACGAATCTTGCCCCTCTCAATCTTGCGATATCGTTTGGTATCCCTCCATGCGGCTTTACGAGAAAGGTTTCTGATGGGATCCTCATGGCATAGTCTCCCAAAATTTTGGCAAAGATCTCGTGAGTGACCGTTTTCCCGTTCGCGCCCGAACCCCAAGAAATGAACAGGCAATCGGCATCGGTACGGGCAGTAAGAGAATAGCCGAAAGCCATCCGGAAAAAAGAGATTAAATCCTGATTTCCATTAAAGATCCGGGTCAAATGCTCTCCCCAATTAGGACATTCAGCCTCGGGATTATATTCCACGGGCGCGAGTTTGGTGATGTAATCTTCCCTTCGGTGCTCTCTTAGCTCTCCAGTCTCAAGATCTAAGGTGCCATTGATAACATTCAAGAGCATCGGATTTCTGTCCAAATCCTCAGGGTCAATCGCAAGGTCACTCTTTGAAATTTCAACCATAGCTCTGAGCCTTTCGGCGGATTCAGACTTCCTTGCGTGCTTAATCAACTCGTCCTTTCGTTTATGGTCAGAAACTCCTGCTGCCTCCTCATGAATCATCCTGACGGTTTTCTTCGCGCGTCTTTCCACCTCTCCGGAAGTGTCTACTTGCCATCTCTTCCCGTCCCACACCATCCACTTTTTCCATTTGTAAACAAAGCGGAGGTCCTGGGAATAGGCGGCTAAGAAGCGTTGGGAATTGCCCAAATCTGTCAATCCCGGAGATAATTCTTCGCTGTCCTGAGATGCAAGAACCTCAATTCTTTTGAAATATTCTGGATGATTTCTAACATGGGTTTTCTGAATCGAATCGAGAATCCGCTCTACCTCATCCTCCTTCAATGGTGGGGTAAACCGAGAATTTATGGCCAGGAGTGTGGGCATAATTTCCTCCTTTGAAAGGCTTTTTCCGACATATCGGCCCGCCAAACGAGTCAGGCTGGTATTTCGTTCCCCCTCTTGAACACCCTTCAGGATTCTTTCATACCATCCTGAAGGGCTTTTCATTCCATTTTCCTTTCCTTTAATTTCCCTTTCTTCCGAGAGCCTCTTAATCTGCTCATAGATTCCTGCTGGTAGCATTGGGAAAGAAATAGGGACACATCCTCCAAACCATTGGTAAGCCTTTCCTGTTTCCGGGTGAATACTCGGAGGAACGAGTATTCCCTGCGCCCCTGTTCTAAGCTCCAGGCTGAATCCATTTCCATTGTGAACCCTGAGCGGTTTAACGGGAGACGAGAGCTTAAACCATCTATGTCTTGACTTTTTCCCGCTGATAGACACTGGGCTTTCGGGGAGATTCAATTCCTGCACTAACCTTTCGGCTTCCTCGCTATCAGGATCAATAACCAAGAAACCATTACCAAGGAGAACCCAGATATTCGCTTCGGGATGTTTTTTTTCCCATTCCAAGTATTGTTCTTCGAGAGGAATAAAATCCTGCCGCCATTTTTCACAGGGGGCCTTCCCATTTGCAGGAAACGGGACCAGACCCAGAGCAAGGTAAGTTCGCCAGTTATCTTTGAAAATGCCCATTGAACATACCCTCCTGATTCAGAGACATTCCTCGACCCTTTTCAACAAGCCTTCTCGCCTTTAAACGCCTCAAGACGGCAGAAGAATGAGGAGAATTACCCGGCCACCATGGAAACTCAGTTCCGGTTCGAAACCGTTGAGACCCAGGTAAACCGCCAAGTGTAGATCTGATGTTGGGAATTATTGGGTAGATTTCTTAATGATTCTATTACCCCCTGTTCGGACTTCAGAGGCTAAACAGCCTCTTTTCTTTGCGTGTCACACCATCTTTGCAGTAATTCTTCCCAGGAAGAAAAACTTCCTTCCTAGAAACAAAAAACCCTCCGCGAAGGGAGGGTCCAATCCGGTTGTCATACCGACCTCATGGTCCCCTTGCGGGCTGGCTTTGGCACCTTACCGGAGCAGGTTGCCGGGCGGTCACAGGGCCAGAACCCTACCGCCACTCTTCATGGTGCTAAATCTATTATGGGGATTTTCAGATGTCAAGAATTTTAAATGAAATAAAATCCATATTTCCTTGTTCATTTTGTCCCGATTTGACATTCTCGCAGATTATCCTTTATCTAAAAAAAAGCAGGTGCGGAAAGCATATAATTCAAATCTTTAACCGATCGAATCTTTCTGTGCCTTCATTTGTGCGACAATCATTCTGGCTCTTGCTTTTTTATAGAGGTAACAATTTAACGGGAGGGCTGGAAGGTTCATGGCAGACCGAAAGAGCCATAATAGAGGGGAATCCAATTCACGCACGATTGCAAAAGGATTTCAATTATTGGCCGATGAAAAGCCTAACATATTGATTTTTCTGCTATTTTTATTGGAGGTTTTCTTTATATCCCAAACTTGTTATAATGCTTCAAAAAGCTTATGAGGAAAAATGGAAGAAACCTTTGGCTTTTCCTCAGGCGATATCGTATCCGGCCTTGAACCATCCGAACTTGTGGAGATTCAAAAAATCTCCCCCTTCGGCAAAAAGGTCCTAGTAGAAGGGATTGGGGTTGAGTCCCGCCGTCAGATCAAACGTCCCCTCGCCCTCGAAGACCTTCCCACCATTGTAAAAATAAGAGGGAAAAAACGCACATTCGATGGCGACCCTCACGCCCTCCTGCTTGGGATCGAAGCGGAGCGGATTCGTATCGCCCACCAGTTCGACCCTCTCTTCGCTGTCAATTCCAGCATTGTCGATCCGCTGCCGCATCAGGTTGAGGCGGTCTACCGGTATCTCCTCCCTCTCCCGCGCATTCGCTTCCTCCTTGCGGACGACACCGGAGCCGGGAAGACGATCATGACCGGCCTGCTTATCAAAGAGCTTCTTTTCCGGGGCGTGATTCGGAAGATCCTGATCATCACTCCTGGCGGCATAACCAAGCAATGGAAGGAGGAGGAGCTTCAAGAAAAATTCGGCCTTTTTGCCGCGTTGGTAAACCGGGCCACCTTTGAGGCGGAGCCCGGCCAATTCTCACGGCAGGAGGAGGGGATTTTCGTAGTCTCCATTGATTTCCTCGCCAGGAACGAAACCTGCCTGAAAGCGGCCCAGGAAGTCCAGTGGGATCTCGTGGTCGTAGACGAGGCTCACAAATTGTCCGCCTATGAATACGGCACGAAGCTGGAGGAGAGCGACCGATATAAAGCGGTCAAAGCTCTGGCCAAGAAGACAGACCACCTTCTCTTCCTGACCGCAACCCCTCACCGGGGTAGGAAGGATACTTTTCGGAGGCTTCTCCTTCTGCTTGACGAAGACCTTTTCCAGAAAGACGAATATGTCTCCCGCCAGGTCCGCGAGCAAGCATCGGCTTTCGCTGCATCCGGTGAGGATTTCGAAGCCGAGCAACCGATCCGCAAAGCCCGGAACCGGTTCTTCCTTCGCCGCCTAAAGGAGGAGATGGTCAATTGGGATAACCAACCCCTATTCAAAGAGCGGCATACAAGAACGGTCGGCTACGACTTGACCCCCGGAGAAAAGGCGCTCTATGACGAAGTGACTCGGTACGTCCGTTCTAAACGCAAGGAAGCAAGAGCCAAGAAGAATGTCAATGTTGAGCTTACCCTGATGGTCATGCAGCGGAGGTTGACCAGCAGCATTTATGCCATAACCAAGACCCTGGAGAACCGCCTTAAAGCCCTCAATGAGGTCCTTCGCATCCTTCAAGACCCCGCCCGAACTGAAGCGGAAAAGAAGAGGCTCCTGAAAATCTCTCCTGACCCGGGGGACCCGCAAAATATCTCCGAGTACGAAGAATTATCTGAGAATGAGCGCGAAGAGATCGATCAGCGGATTTTCAGGCAGGTGCTCACGGCTGATCCTGCCAAGGTCGAGGAAGAGCGCGAAGAAGTGGAGGGCTTGTTCCGAATGGCCTATGCCTTGCGGAATCATAACGAAGCCAAGTTCATGGAGCTTCTCGCGGTCCTTGATTCCTCGGATGTGATTCGTGCCGAGGATGAAAAACTCCTTATATTCACGGAACATCGGGACACCCTTGAAAGTCTTACCAAGCGCCTCAAGGATAAAGGGTATACCGTTGCCACGATTCATGGGGCCATGGATGTGGACGCCCGCAAAGCCGCCCAGCGCGATTTCCTCCAGCGTGCCAAGGTCATGGTGGCGACGGATGCCGCTGGAGAGGGGATCAACCTCCAGTTCTGCCGCTATCTGATCAATTGGGATATCCCCTGGAACCCCAACCGCCTTGAGCAACGGATGGGCCGCATTCATCGCTACGGCCAGAAGGGGGATGTCTGGATTTACAACCTGGTCGCGCAGAACACGCGGGAAGGGGCGGTCCTCAACAAGGTGCTGGCCAAGCTGGATATCATGCGGGAACAGATGGGCTCTGACCGCATCTACGACGTGATCGATGAGTTTCTTGAAGATGTCCCCCTCTTAAGGCTGATGGAAATGGCCATCGACAACGAGGATTCGGAGGGGGCCGAGAAAGCAACGGATACCGCTCTCACTCGGGCCAACCGAGACCGCGCCGAAGGGCTCATCTTACTCCAGAAAAAAACATCCTTGACTTCCGGGCTGGACCTCCACTCGGCCCGGGAGCTGAGGGATGCTTCCGATGAGCGCCGCCTACAGCCTTTATTCATTCAG
>Ga0101944_10006941_pt1 | contig 11700 bp, 9 predicted proteins | sample DewCreD2012metaG_FD_75245 | JGI IMG/M metagenome (GOLD analysis project Ga0101944, IMG submission 75245) | Hot spring sediment bacterial and archeal communities from British Columbia, Canada, to study Microbial Dark Matter (Phase II) - Dewar... ... | reverse complement strand
CGTCCGGGACCTGTGCGGCAAATCGTGATGCCCGAAGACGGGGCATTGAGCGCGAGCCGCGTTTCCGTATAATGGGATCAAGGCAACGGAGATGCGACATTTCGCGGGGAGGGTTTTTCAATGAACACAACCAGAGCTTTGCGCGCAGCCGCGGCGGGATTGCTCGCCATGGTCTTGTCGTCATCGGCGGCTGTGACGGCATCGGCCGGGGAAAAAGACGATCCCATGCCCGTGCAGTGCGCGCTCACGGATCAAATCGTTTACCCGGACGACGGCGGCGCGCCCGAATTCAAGCCTCTGGCCGCTCTGGCGTGCCCGGCGCCCGAATCGCTCTTTGCCGTGTGCGCTCCGGCCGGGGGCAACTGGCTGCAATTCAAGCAGGCGGACGCATTCCTGGCCCACGCCTCGCTGCCCGGCGCGGACGCGCCCGTTGTGATGGAGGCCGGAACCCCAGCCCCGGGCGTGTGGGCGCTCGGGCAGAAACCTCTCATTCTGACTCTGTGGTCGCCTGCGGACCTTGGGGTGTCCAGCGATTTCGGCATTGACGCCAAAACCGTTGCAGCCCTTTGCCCGCCTCCTGTGGATAAAGACAAGCCGGCGCCTGGCATAACGCTCGAACTGGCCTGGAAAGCGCGCGCTGCCGCTGACGGGCAGGGCGATGCCCCTGCGCCCGTGGTGATCGCCCGCAGCGCGCTGGCTCTGGAAACTTCATCCACGACCGCTCCGCCGCAGCCCAAGGCCCCGCCCCAAATCGCGCCCCCAACCGCCTCCGAGGTCAAGGACACGGTGCGCAACGAGTGGCCCAACAGGTATCCCGATTACCCGTATCTCGACGGATATATCACCGGCGCCCCGGTGTGCACGCAGCCCAACGGAGACACCTTTGTTTTTTCCATGAATGTGACCATACAGGACCCGGACGGCAGCCAGTTGATCTGCGACTTGAAAAGCGTGAAAGTGCGCAAGATGGAAACCGGCGGGCTGATCGTCATGGATCTGTCCCTGGATCTGCTTCAAAGCTGCCGGTGAACGCTCCGGGAAACGCATTCCAGCCAATAAAAAAAACCGCCGGGCTGCCCCGGCGGTTTTTGTTTGCTGGTGAATGGTGATGGGCGGGTCAGTTGATCACGCGGCGGCCCGTGACATAGTGCTCGCTGTAGAATCCATCGTTGAGCGGGGAAATGCGCACATAACGGCCGTCGGTGTTGGAGGACGAGGCGTGAATGAACTCGCCGTTGCCGATGTAGATGCCGGAGTGGCGCACCTGGCCGGTGTTTGTGCGGCTGGTGTCAAAGAACACCAGGTCGCCGGGCAGGAGCTGGTCGCGCGGCACATACTGGCCCATGGTGGCCTGTGAGGAACTCACGCGCTCCAGCTTGAATCCGTATTGCTTGAACACATACCACACGAAACCCGAGCAGTCGAATCCGGACGGGGACTGGCCGCCGTAAACATAGGGCGTGCCCATGTATTTCATGGCGGCTTCCACGATCTGGAAGCGCAGGGTGCCGGGCTGTGCGGCCGGGCCGAGCGCCGCGGGTTCGCGGGTCACGGGAGGGGGCGTGTTGCGCACCGTGCCCGAGGGGTTGTTCACGGACGGGGGCGGCATGTTCTGCTGCAGCGCGAGCCATGCCGCGAAAAATTCCTGGGGCACCTCGAGGGCGTCCTGGTAGACCCACCCGCGGTTGCCGCCGGGCAGTTCCACGCCGTACCACATCTGCCACCTCGTGGTCACCCGCACCCACGCCAGCCCCTGCAGCGTGGCCAGGGCCTGCGCCCCGTTGTCCGGGTTGGTGCGCACCACCGCGTACTGGTTGTACACGCGGCCCCAGATGCTGACATCAAGATATCTGTAGTGCGCGTAGCCTTCCTTCCCATCGCTCACGCGCACTTTGTACCACTCGCCGTTGATGGCCTTGATTTTCACCCGGTCGCCCTGTTTGAGCTTCCAGAACAGCTCGCCGTTCACATCCGGGCTGCGCCGTACATTCAATTCCCCGGTGATGACCACGCCGTCCGGCAATTCGAACGCCGCGGCAACGCTGCCTATGGCCAGAACGGCCAGAATGCATAGCCCCGCGATTTTCTTCATTGTCATTCCTTCGCTGCCTTCAGTTGTTTTCTTGTCCACCTACAATGTCCCGATTATACCAGATTTTTGCACAATGCAACCACGAATTTGACATGGTCCGCAACAGAAAAACGGCCTTTCGAATCCGAATTGCGCTCCGCGAAACCCATAAAATACAGGCCGCCGCGTCCGCAGCTCGCGCTGCGGAGGGATTATGGTCCCGGTTCGCTCCGGCCTTACACTTGCCCCTGAAAAAAGATCATTTGCGGAGCGGCGGGGATAATCCTGTTTACCAGTTGATAAAATGTTATACTATGCAATAGTACGAAAATGGAATTTGTCACACACGCTTTTTCAGAGAGGGGAATTCCCGGACAATGCACGATCACAACCATGACCACGATCACCACCATGAACATGAGCACAGCCACGAACATACGCACGGACACGGGCACAGTCACGATCACGAGCACGAGCATGCGCATTCCCACGACCATGACCACGATACCGAACACGGGCATACGCACGAGCACAATGCCGGGGCGGGCGGAGACATGGGCGGCGCGGCCGAATACCGCATCCGGATCGGCCGGTGGCGCGATCACAACCGGGAACACCAGCACACCCTCGAAGAGTGGAGCGTCAAGGCGCGCGAAGCGGGACTCACGGCTACAGCCGACGCCATGACCCGCGCCGCGGACCTGCTTGGCAGATCCGTGGACGAACTCGACATCGCGCTCCAGAACCTGGATTGATCCGGCAAATCAGTGTCCTGGAAAATCGTTATGAAAATTTAATACACAGTTTTCTCGATGCGAGGGAGCCATTTGTTTTTCTGGTACCACTTGATGGCGTCGGAGAAGCCCTTGCGCGGGTCCGGGTAGCGGAACGCGAACCCGAGTTCCTTGAGTTTTGAGTTATCGTAGATTCTGTCGCCGATAAGAAACGAAAGCAGATCCTTGTCCAGGCGCGGCTGCAGGTCGTCGCTCAACCCGTAGCGTTCCTTGACGCGGTCCCACTCGTCCTGCATGAACTCCGTGATTTTGTCGAACGAGGCGGGCGGCAGGGTCATGGCCATGCGCGCGATGCGGGACACGGCGCGGCGCGGGAAGGGCACCACACTTTTCCACTCGAAGCCGAAGGGCAGGAAGATCACGGAAAAGAGTTCGGAGAGAGTGACGGGATAATCGTCGGCCACATTGAAAATGCGGCCGCGCGCGTCGCTGCGGCCGAGCAGGAAATGCACGGCGCGGGCAAGGTCGCGCGCATGCACCCAGTTGATGGTGGCCCCGCCCGCGAAGGCGTAGAGCACATCGTCCTCGATGCCCAGGCGGTCGCTCATGCTGCGCACCAGGCCGGGCACGGAAAAGAACACGGACGCGATGTAGCGGCTGCGCGGGCCGTACACCACCGTGGGGCGCAGCACGGTGAGGGGCAGGCCATGCACCTGCGCGATGGCCATGGCTTTTTTCTCGCCTTCCCACTTGGATTTGGAATATGCGTTCAGCGGGTTGGGCGGCGTGTCTTCTGTCACGGGCATGGTTCTGGGAAGTCCGTACACATCCGCTGTTGAAAAAACAATGACATGGCTCACATGCGCGTCCAGCGCGGCCAGGCACACATTTTCCACGCCATCCCGGTTCACGCGCATGAGCTGGTCTTCTGGCGCGCCGAGATCGTAGAGCGCGGCCACATGAACCACGAAGTCAATCTTCCTGTTCTGAAACACCTTTGCGATGCTCTCGGGGCGGGTGATGTCCGCGCCCGCGAACTCCGCGTCGCAACTGCGTTCGAACGCGGGGCGCGCGCCGGGTGTGTCCGTGGCGATCACGGTCATTCCCTCGCGCTGCAGTTTTTCCACGATGTGGCTGCCCACGAATCCGGCCGCGCCCGTGACCAGAACGGTCTTGCGCGTGGTCTCCAGGGCCATAGGAGCGGCCTGCGGCTGCGCCGTGGATTTTGCTTTTCTGGTGGCGGGTCTCCTGGAAGCGGATTTCTTTGCGGGTGATTTTTTCGCCGAGGGCGCTTCTGCTTTCACGGTCTTTGCCGCCGCATCCGCGGTTTTTCGCACCGGCGCTTTTTTCGCGCCGGGCTTGCTGGCGGGCGCGGATTTACCGGCGGCGGTTTTTTTCGCGGATTTGCTTTTGGCGGTGGCCATGAGCTGTGCCTCGCAGAGCGGAAGTGCCGGCCGTGCCCCGGTTGTCACATCCGGGCCGCCGGATCAATGTCTAATTATATCGTCATGCGCGCGGCGGTTCAAAGCGCGCGCACAACAAACGGCCTGCGGCGCATCTGAAGCGCATCCATAAGCGAGTAATGGTAAATATGCCGTTCAGCAACTTCCGGGATTGAGATCCTGGGGCCGGTGCAGGGCGTTGTAGATGCAGGCCGGGTAATATGCGCCGTCGGGCGCGAGGTGGACTTTGACGCAGGATTCGGCGTCCGGTATGTCCAGGGTGTCCGTGCCGCGGAATTTTTCCAGGGTGATGAACAGAATGTTTGGGTCCGCGGCCGCGCGGTCCAGGCTGCGCAGGTCCTTGATGTATCGCAGGGCCGCGGCTGCGGCGCGGGGGTGGCGCGCGGCGCACACCGGGTCCAGCAGCCGGTTCAGCGGCAGAAGCGTGCGGCTGTCGTGGTACAGCATCATGAAGAAAAAACAGGTGCGCGGCCGGAAGTCTGGGTTGCGGGTGAGTTTGTAGATGCGCGCGGCGATTTTGTGGAACGCCAGGAAGTCGTTGCGCGTGACGGCGCCTCGGGTGTCGCGGTCGAGCCAGTCCATGACATCCACGGCGCTCGAAGCCTGGATTGCGCCGGTCATGTGGTTGCGGCCGATGCGCGAGCCGGGGAGCAGGCCGATCTGGCGCACGCCGGGCGTGGCGCGCGCAAGATCCAGGATGCGGCCCGTTTCGTGGCTGTTGATTCCGTTTTCGAGCATGCACGCGAGCAGGATTTTGAATCCGTGGTCCGACAGGCGCTTGAGCACGCGCAGCTTGAGCGCGATGAGGTCGCGGCCCCGGAACGCAACGCTGGCGTCAGGGGTGAACCCGTCGAACTGCAGAAACACCCATTCCAGGCCGGTTTTTTTGAGGCGCTCGATGAATCCCGGCTCGTCGAGTTTGATGCCGTTTGTCACCAGCTTGGCCACGAATCCCTTTTTGTTGAGGAATTCGAGGAATTCGAACAGGTCGGGCCGCAGGGTCGGCTCGCCGCCCTGCACGAAGATCACGGGTTTGCGCGGCCCGCGCATGGCGGCGATTTTGTCCTTGTGCCATTGCAGGGACATGTCGGGCGCGGGCTGGGTGTTGGCGTTGGCGAAACAGTTGGTGCAGAACAGGTTGCAGCGCTGGGTGAAATCAATGCACACGCCGCGCATGAGGCGGAAGTCGCCGCGGTTGCAGAGTTCGGCGGGCAGCGCTCCGGAATTGGCCGGGGCGGCGATGCGCGCGATTTTGTCGTAGAAAGCGGCGTCGCGCCAGAAGAACAGGTCGAAATCCCCGTGCCCGGGGCAGGATTTGAGCATATACAGATCGCCGTCGCGTTGCACGATGCGCGCGGGCAGATCGCGGCGGCACACGGGGCAGGGGCTGCGCGTGGCGCGCACGAAAGAATCCTGTTGCTGGGTCATGGGCCGGGCAATCTCCGGGCCGCGGCGGGCGGCTTTGATAACACTATATCACCGCATGCAGCGCCTCTCAAGCGGCCAGCCCCGCGCGATGTTTCATGGCATGGCGGAAGTGAGCCGCAAATGCACTCAATAAAAGGGATTTTCGTAACGGGACAGGCTTTTATAATGCAGGAAATCGCGGATCAAAGCGTTGACATTTGCGTGGGAAATATTGGCCAGGGGCAGGGGGCGGCTCTTGTGCAGCACGGCGCCGTCCGCGGCGCGCTCCAGTTTCAGAACTGCGGTTGTGTCCGTCAGGTCAACGGCAAGAACCGAGCCTTGCGGCAGAAGTTCTCTGCGGCGCGCGTTCACCGTGTCCACGGCGCGCCGGATTCCGAGGCGTGACATGGCCCAGCCGCCTTGCGCGGGCGAGGCCAGCGCGGCACGGCGCGCGCTCATGCGCCGACGCGCCTGCTCGCCGCCCTGCACGCTCTGCGCGGACTCCACGGTCCGTGGCCGCTCCTGTTCGTAATCAGCCATGATTGCTCCCTTATTACTACAAAATATATGCGCCGCACGGACCCGGCGCAACCTGCTCCGGGCGCGGCGCCCAGGCTTTTTGCGCTTTTCGGGCGCGCCCGGCGCATTTCCGTTGACATCTTGTGAAATTCTTCATAAATTATGTGGAGCCGTTTTGAGGGGGAACCGTTTTCCGGCATTTGCAGCCGTTATTCCGGACTTGCGACGCCGCTCTCTTCTCTCGAAAAACAAACAAAAAACACATATTCAAGGAGGCATCATGGCAGAGTACCGAGTGGACATCAGAGACATCAAATTTGTCCTGAATGAAATGCTTGGCCTGGACAAGATTTGCGAGCTTCCCAAGTACAAGGAAGCGGAAGCCGACGCCGACATGCTGAACGACATGATCGACCAGGCTTACAAGATGGCCAAAGAAGTTGTGGCCCCGATCAACAAGGAAGCCGACAGCCCCGGCGCCCAGTACCACAAGGAAACCGCCACGGTAACGACTCCGGAATCCTTCAAGGCCGTTTACCAGATGTACATCGAGAACGGCTGGGGCGCCACCACCAGCGACCCGAACTACGGCGGCATGGGCATGCCCGAAATCCTCAACACCGCGGCCGGCGAAATCTTCACCGGCGCGTGCACGGCCTTCACCATGCTTCCCGGCCTCACCAAGTCCGCGGCCAATGTCATCACCTCGTTCGGCAGCGACTACCTCAAAGACAAATACCTCGAAAAGATGCTCTCCGGCGAATGGGGCGGCACCATGTGCCTCACCGAGCCGGGCGCCGGCTCCGACCTGGCCGCTTGCAAGACCATGGCCACTCCCATCGAGGGCAAAGACCGCTGGTACAAAATCACTGGCACCAAGAGCTTCATCACCTTCGGCGACCATGACCTCACCGAACAGATCATTCACCTCGTCCTGGCCCGCACCCCCGGAGCGCCTCCGGGCACCAAGGGCATCGGCCTGTTCATCGTTCCCAAACGCAAGATCAACGACGACGGCAGCCTGGGCGGCTCCAACGATGTGATCTGCGGCGGCATCGAGCACAAGATGGGCATCCACGGCAGTCCCACCTGCACCCTCAACTTCGGCGAAAACGACAACTGCGAAGGCGAACTCATCGGCGATGTGTACGAGGGCATCAAGTACATGTTCCTCATGATGAACGAAGAGCGCCTCATGGTCGGCATGCAGGGCCTGGCCCTGGCCGCCACCGCTTACCAGTACGCCCTCCAGTTCTCCCAGGAGCGCGTGCAGGGTCCGGACATCCGCAACTTCAAGGATCCCGAAGCCCCCAAAGTCACCATCATCCACCACCCCGATGTGCGCCGCATGCTCATGATCCAGAAAGCCTACTGCGAAGGCCTCCGCGCCTTGCTGTACAAGACCGCTTACTGGATTGACATGGGCCACGCCCACCCGGACGAAAAAGAACGCAAAAAAGCCATGGGCTATGTGGAACTGCTCACCCCGATCTGCAAGGCTTACAGCACCGACATGGCCCTGCGCGTGACCGACCTGGCCGTGCAGACCCACGGCGGCTTCGGCTACTGCCAGGAGTACCCGGCGGAGCAGTGCATGCGCGATGTGAAAATCACCGCCATCTACGAAGGCACCAACGGCATCCAGGCGCTCGACCTCCTCGGCCGCAAAATGGCCATGAAGGGCGGCTCCATCCTCATGAACTTCGTCATGATGCTCAACAACATGCTCGACGAAGCCGCCAAGGTCGAGGCCACCAAGGACATGGCCGCCAAGGTCAAGGCCGCCAAGGGCAAGCTCGATGCGATCATCATGAAATTCATGACCCTGGGCAAGGAAAAGTCCATGAAGGCGTTCGTGCCTCTCATCAACGCCTGCGACCTGCTCGAAATGTTCGGCGACATCATCTGCGGCACCTTCCTGTGCGAGCAGGCCACCGTGGCCGCCGCCAAGTTCGACGCCATCTGCAAGGAAAAGGGCGCCGAGGACGACAAGGCCAAGCGCGAACTGGTCAAGGAAAGCTCCGAAGCCAAGTTCTACTTCTCCAAGGTGCAGACCGCCAAGTACTTCGCCGACAACCTGGTCAACCGCGTATACTGGCGCGAAATGGCCATCATGAACATGGACACCTCGGTCATGGAAGATGTGTTCCCGGTCGTGGTGTGATTCACGGCAACACCTGAATTTCCGAAAAGCAACGAAAGCCCGGCGCTCCCGCAGCGCCGGGCTTTTTGCGTTATTCCGGTTGCGCGCCCGGTATGACGCCGCTGTCACGCCGGCGTTATGGATCCGGATGATGATGAAAATCAAGGCGAAGGAGAATGACGCCAATAAGCAATGTAATAATCAGCAGGATGACAGGCGTTTCAATCAGTTGTAGAATGAATAAAGCAATGGCGCGGAGGGAATCCACGGCGCAACCGAGGGCACAGGGAAGGGAGCCGAATCATGGCACAGGGAATCCGGCGGACAACGGCAGCAAACACAGCGGCGATTGCAATTCTGTATTTTTCGTTGCTGGTCATCAATTTGCCGGGGAGCGCGGCGCTGGCCGCGGGCGCGTTCGAGCCGGACCGGATCATTCTGAACCTCACGGAGACGCCCGCCACGAGCATGGCCGTGACCTGGCGCACGGCCGGCAAAATCAAGGACCCCAAGGCGCAGATCACCGTGGCCGTGGCCGCGCCGGCCCTGGAAGAAAACGCCTGGTTCGTGGATGCGGTCACCGAGTCCGTGACTCTGGATAACGGCAAAACCGTGTCCGCGCATTCCGTGATTTTCAAAGACCTGGACCCCGGCACACTCTACGCCTATCGCGTTGGCGGCAACGATGTGTGGAGCGAATGGAACCATTTCCGCACGGCGTCCGGCGAGCCTGCCCCGTTCAAGTTTCTCTATTTCGGAGATCCGCAGAACGATATCGAGTCCATGTGTTCGAGAGTGTTTCGCGCGGCCTACAGCAAAGCGCCGGACGCCGCGTTCTGGCATTTCGTGGGCGACATCGTGAACAACGGGGAAAACGACAGCGAATGGGGCGAGTTCTACCGCTCGTTCGGATGGATCTCCCGCTCCACGCCGTTCATGCTGCTTCCGGGAAACCACGAATACAAAAAGAGTCCCGCGCCGGTGGCGGGCCAGAAGAGCGGCGAGGAACAAAAAGGCCTGTCCCGCTACTGGCGGCCGCAGTTCACGCTGCCGCTCAACGGCCCCGAAGGGCTTGAGGAGACCGTTTATTATTACGATTATCAAGGCGTGCGGTTTATAATGCTCAACGGCAATGAAATGCTTGAAGAGCAAGCGAAATGGATCAAAAAAGTTCTGGCCGCCAATCCCCAGCGCTGGACTATCGTGGCCATCCATCAGCCGTTCTATTCAACGGGAAAAAACCGCGACAACATCTATCACCAGAAGCTGTTCACGCCGATTTTCGACAAGTACGAAGTGGACCTCGTGCTGCAGGGGCACGACCATTGCTATTCGCGCCTGTCCGACCCGGCGGGCAAGGCGGCCGGCGAGGCGGGGCGGGCGGCAGGCAAGCCGCAAGGCCCCGTCTACCTCGTCTCGGTGGCGGGCACCAAGCAATATGGCCTGAATGACCGCGCCGGCACCCAGCCCGACCGGGTTGCCGAGGATACCATGCTCTACCAGACCGTCGACGTGACGCCTGACCGGCTGACGGTCAGGGCCTTCACGGCCGATGGCCGTCTCTACGACGGGTTCGAGCTTGTCCGGACCGTCCGGGGCAAGGAACTCCGGCCCCTCGACACGACGCTGCCGCCATCGCGCCTGTGCGCGCAAGGGCGCAACGCGGATGGCCTTCCCTGTTCCGCAAAGGACCGATGATGCGACGCCTGGCTTTTCCTGCCCTTGGCCTCCTGCTGCTGGCGAGCTGCGGGCCCAATGCCCGCGAGGCGGCCGAGCGCGCAGCCGGCGGCCCGGCCGCTGTTCCGGTGGTCCCGGTGGCCATGGAGACCTCGGCTCCGGGCGGCACGCTGGTCGATGCCGACGATCCGGTGCTCTGGGCCGATCCGGCCAATCCCTCGCGCGCGCTCCTCATCGGGACCGACAAGTCCACGGGCCTCTACGTCCACGACCTTTCGGGCCAGGTGCTGCAGTTCTTTCCCGCCGGCCCGCTCAACAATGTCGACCTGCGCCCCTTCCCCGTCGCCGGCCGGCCGACCGTGCTGGTGGCGGCCGCCGAGCGCGAGCGCTTCGGGATCGCCACCTGGCTTCTCGACCCCGCGACGATGAGGCTTTCCGACTATGGCTATCTGCCGACCCCACCCGCGTTCGGGGAACCCTATGGCTTCTGCATGGGGCAATGGGGCGGCGACACCTACCTCGTGGCCAACAACAAGGAGGGCGAAGTGCTCGCCTTCCGTATGACCGCGGGGGCGACGGGCCCGGCGATGGCGCTGGCCCACCGCTGGAAGCTCGCCACCCAGACCGAAGGCTGCGTCGTGGACGATGCGACCGGCACGCTGTTCGTGGGCGAGGAGGACGCCGGCATCTGGCGCATGAGCCTCGCCCGGCCGGCGCAGGCCCCTGTCAAGGTGGCGTCCGTCGATGGCACGCGGCTGGTGGCCGACGTCGAGGGACTCACCCTCATGCGCGATGGCGGCCAGACCTTCCTGATTGCCTCCTCGCAGGGCGATTCCGCCTTCGCCGTCTGGAAGGTGACGCCCGAGGCCCTTGAACCCCAGGGCCGGTTCCGGATCGGCGGCGGGGCGGCGGACCCCGTCACCCAGACCGATGGCCTCGACGCCTGGTCGGGCCCCATCGGCCGCTTCCCGGACGGGGCGCTGGCCGTGCACGACCATTGCGATGGTGCAGACGCCGCCGATCCCGACGCCGCCACCTGCGACAGCGACGACAAGCAGCAGAACTACAAGCTGGTCGACTGGCGCAATGTCCGCGCCGCACTCGGGATCCAGCCCCCGCGCGGCTGACCCTCGGCTAGCCCAGCTCGCCGCGCAGCAGCGGGGGCAGGTCGCCGGCGGTGCCGCGCGCGATCGCGGCAAAGGCGCGCTTGGCCGGCGGCAGCCGCTCGACGAGGCCGAGGCCGAAGCGGCGCAGTGCCATCACCGGCCGCGCGCGGATATCGAAGAAGCGCGCCAGCGTGTCGGTGGCAAAGGCCGTCAGGCTGTTGTCGGCGCGGCGCCAGCGTTCGTACCGGCGCGCCAGCTCGGGATCGCCCAGGTCCATGCCGCAGCGCGCGCCTTCGGCCAGCACCTCGGTGAGCGCGGCCACGTCGCGCCAGCCGAGGTTCAGACCCTGGCCGGCGATCGGGTGGATGCCATGGGCGGAATCGCCCACCAGGACCAGCCGCTCGGCCCAGTAGCGCTCGGCATGGTGATAGCCCAGCGGCCAGGAAACGGCGGGCGCGATCAGTTCCACCCGCCCCAGCCGCTCGCCCATGGCCTGCCCCAGGCGCTCGGCGAGCAGCGGCTGCGGCAGCGCCAGCAGGCCGGGCGCCTCGCGCCTGGGGACTGACCAGACGATTGCCGA
>Ga0101944_10006938_pt1 | contig 11701 bp, 12 predicted proteins | sample DewCreD2012metaG_FD_75245 | JGI IMG/M metagenome (GOLD analysis project Ga0101944, IMG submission 75245) | Hot spring sediment bacterial and archeal communities from British Columbia, Canada, to study Microbial Dark Matter (Phase II) - Dewar... ... | reverse complement strand
GCTTCATCCTTCGTCATTGCGGCGTACTTCTCTGTACGCCTCATTCCTCAGGATTCGCGCGCCTTGCATCTGGAGCTTTTTACTGTGCCGTCGGTTTTGACGACTTTTTACGAAGTCATCAAGATTGGCTTTTACAGAATTCGCTTGTTCCAGAGGCAGGGGATGCCGTCAGCCCCGAAGCACAAGAAAGGCTTGACACCTGTTTACAATATGCCATCCTAAAAGAAAAATGCATGGTCCGTCAAGGACGAGGAATTCTGGTGAAGATAAAAGCCGTCTTGAAAGGAGGATGGGAGTCATGAAACTCCGCCATGAGGTGAGTATTCTTGTTCTGGTGCTTTGCCTTGGGATACTTGGAGAAGCAAACGCCCAATTCGGGGTATCGCCGACCCAGGTCACCATGGACAAGGGCAAGGTCCTTTCTGCTGCAGGAGGGAGGTTTGTCTTCGGTCAAATTTCAGACTCGGGAAAAGACCAGTTCATGCTCGATACCCTGACCGGAAAACTGTGGCGGATCGGTGAAAGCAGTGATGTGGGGATGCACTTGCGGCCGATTCCTTATCGAATGGAAGACGGCAAGTATTCCCCCATACCGGACGGTGTCCAGGAGTCAAAGCCAAAGGAACCGGCGAAGAAGTAGTTCACCGTTAAGGATCGTGTCCTACCCCCTCCCCTAGCCCCTCCCGCCTGGGGAGGGGAAGTGTTCGCAATAAAAAGAACTTCCTCCCCCTTGAGGGGGGAGGGTAGGTGGGGGTGAAAAAACGGGCTTCACTAAAGAATTTCTAGCACGCAATACGGGAGGAAGCTAACAAAGGGTCTGCTAAGGGTTTTCGTGGCTTAGCAAAGCCAGCAATTCCTTGACCTCTGTGGTAGGGCTTTTGCACGCCTGGCCTGAGCACACATAAGCGGCGGCCTTGCCGTCTACCGAAACGTAGTTCTTTGCAAAAGCGGCAACCTCATCGATCTCAACGCCTTTTCCGTCTGCAGGCCGGAGCAGAATAACCTGATTGGGAAAATAGCGGGATCTCAAGGCGTTCAACAGGTCTCCCGCTCCCACGGAACCGGCAATCACCACCTCCCGAGCAGGTCCCAGGCTGAAATCCAGAGCGCACAGAAACTGGGTGTACCCCGACGGGAACTGGCGGACCTGCTCTGAAAAGGCTTGCTGAAGTTTGGAGGCCCGGTCCTCCAGATCCGTGACGCCCGTGAATCGGCTCAGGCGGAGAAGATTGAGCATGGCCACGGCATTTCCAGAGGGAATCGCCCCGTCGTAGATTTCTTTCTTGCGCACAATCAGGTTTTCTGCGTCATCGGAGGTAAAATACAATCCCCCGCCCCGCTCGTCCCAGAAGCGGCGAAGCATGTCGCCGTTGAGTTCGAGGGCGGTCTTCAGGAATCGGGCGTCAAAGGTCGCCTCATAAAGCTCGATGAGGCCCCACACCATGAACGCGTAATCATCGAGGTGCGCGGCAATTCCGGCTTCGCCGTCGCGATAGCGGTGAAGGAGCCGTCCGTCCGGTGTTCGCATGCTTTTCAGAATGAACTCCACGGCGATCCCTGCCGCGTCGGCGTAGGTTTTTTCTCCAAGGACCTGCGTTCCTCTTGCAAGCGCGGCGATCATCAGGCCGTTCCAGTCCGTGAGGATTTTGTCATCCTTGTGAGGATGAATGCGCTTCTCCCTGACTTCAAAAAGCCTGGACCGGGCGCAATCGATCCTTTTCTTCAGGTCTTGCGCGGAAACGTTCCATTCAGAGGCCATGTCCTCGATGGATTTGCCTGTGTAAAGGATGTTGGCTCCCAAGCTTTTCCCGCTTGCCTCTTCTTTGAAATTGCCGTCCTTTTGAATGTGAAAAACCCGCACGATCAAATCCGCGTCACCCGGCGGAAGGATCTCTCGAAGTTCCTGCTCGGTCCAAACATAGAACTTCCCTTCAACCCCTTCGCTGTCTGCGTCTTCGGCAGAGTAAAAGCCGCCTTCAGGGGATCTCAGGTCTCGGAGGACGTAAGCAAAGATCTCCTTTGCTGTGTCTGCATAGAGGGTGTTTCCGGTGGCCTGATAGGTTTCCAGGTAGGCCAGGGCAAGCATGGCCTGGTCATAGAGCATTTTTTCAAAGTGAGGGACGAGCCATTCCCTGTCCGTGGAATACCGGTGGAAGCCGAAACCGATCTGATCAAAGATCCCGCCCCAGCGGATTTCCTGGAGAGTTTTCTCTACCATGTTTAACGCGTTGGGACGGCCGCTTCTCATCCAGTAGCGAAGCAGGAACAGGAAGTTGTGGGGCGTCGGAAACTTGGGAGCACCGCTGAACCCGCCGTAAGTTTTGTCAAAGCGTTGAGCGAGTTCCTGGTAGGCTTTATCCAGAACACCGGCGTCCAGAAGGTCTCCGGGTTTTTCCTTTTCCATGGACTGGAGGGCGGTGGTCATATTTTCGGCGGACTCCAGAACCTCTTTGTTCCGGCTTCTCCACACTTCGCTGATTCGAGGGATGAGTTCCATCATGCCCGGCCGGCCGAATCGGCTTGCTTTTGGAATGTAGGTGGCGGCGAAGAAAGGTTTCTTGTCCGGTGTCATGACAATGGTTAGGGGCCAGCCTCCGCTGCCGGTCATCATTTGGCAGACGGTCATGTAGACGTGATCTATGTCAGGCCTCTCCTCCCGGTCCACCTTGATAGACACAAAGGCTTCGTTCATAAGCTCAGCTACTTCCGAATCTTCGAAAGACTCCTTTTCCATGACATGGCACCAGTGACAGGTGGAGTAGCCGACGGAAAGAAAAATGGGCTTGTTCTCGGCACGGGCTTTTTGAAAAGCCTCCTCGTTCCAGGCATGCCAATCCACGGGATTGTAGGCGTGCTGAAGCAGGTAAGGGCTTTTTTCTTGGATGAGCCGATTGGGGCGATTGCCGGAAAGGGTCATGATTGTTATCCTCCCAAAAGATTCTTTGATCAAACGCTAATCACGAATGGTTAGGCCACAACGTGAAAAAAAAACACCTTCGGCCCTTGATGACAGAAGATTCGTCCTTATATTCCGTAACCTTTACACTTCGAGCAAAGATCCATTAAGAAGGCTGTGTCCCGTAATCAGAGAAAGCGTGAGAGCCCAAAGCTCATTCCCAGACAGAAAGGAGAGAAAAAAATGAGCAAAACGGAAAAGAACTTGGCGGATGCATTTGCAGGCGAATCCCAGGCCAACAGGAAGTACCTTGCTTTTGCCAAGCAGGCGGAACAAGAAGGGTACAAGGCGGTGGCGAAACTCTTTCGAGCCGCTGCAGAGGCTGAAACAGTCCATGCCCATGCGCACCTCAGGACCCTCGGCGGAATCGGGAAAACCGTGGACAACCTGAAAACCGCCATTGCCGGTGAAACCCATGAGTTCAAGGCCATGTATCCGGAATTCATCGAGGAAGCCAAAAAAGAAGGAAACAAGGCGGCTGAGCGGTCCTTCGACTTTGCCAACAAGGTTGAGAAGATTCATGCGGGCCTTTACCAGAAAGCTCTGGACAATCTCGGTAAGAATGAAGACGTGGATTACTACGTTTGTTCTGTGTGCGGCATGACCGTTGAGAAAGAACCCCCGGAAAAATGCCCTGTTTGCGGCGCAGCAAAGAAAGCCTTTTTCAAAGTGTCTTAATTTATTTTATTGCCCTCTCCTCCCCACAAGGGGGGGAAAACCCCTTTGGAGACTAACCCATGGCAAAACCGGAAGAAATGTGGCAGTGCCAGACAACGAACTGCGGTTATATCTATGATCCGGACCGAGGAGATCGAAAGGGCAAGGTACCCAAGGGGACTCGTTTCGAAGATCTGCCGGAAGATTGGAAGTGCCCGGTTTGCGGAGCAGGCAAGAAGATGTTCCGACCCCTTGCAGGACCCGGGTCTGCAGCGGCCGAGACCCAGCACCAATGAGCGTTCCGGAACACGACAGGAATCTCAATGGGTGCGGATATAACTTGACATGCCCTGCCTTGTGGATAGATTAGAGACCTAAACTGAAACTTGTGTGCACGATGCGTAGATCTTTGGAGCCCGGGACCTGGGGGGTGTGGTCTCTGTAGAGCCGCAACCATTTCTTCAATGCCATGGATCGGCGCCGAAAAGTCAGTGGGTCGGGGTGTAAGCCCTTTGGGACAGGCCCTCCGGCCAGCTGATGGGTCTGCGCCTTGTTCGGGGAAGGTTCGAAGGCAAGGGGGCGGTTGGCGGGAGGAGTCCATTTCCGGTTGCGGACTCGCCAGAGACCACACCCCCCGGTCCTGGGCTCCAGCAGACTTTGGTTGCGGCCAATGGCCTGCATTGGGAATGATTCCTATTAATTCCGGGCAGGGCCTCTTTGAACACTGGTCAAAAACACAGGATGACCCACCAGCGTCAAGTGATCCTCGAAGAGATCAAAAAGGATCCGTCTCATCCCACGGCCGATGAGATCTACGAGCGGGTCAGAAAAAGACTTCCAAGAATCAGTATGGGAACGGTTTACCGAAACCTGGACATCCTCTCTTCAAGCGGACTCATTCACCGGCTGGAACCGGGCCTGCCGCAGATGCGGTTTGAGTGTGTGACCAAGGACCATTACCACATTACCTGCATGCGGTGCGGAAAAATTGAAGATGCGCCGATTGAACCCTCTGATAACGCTCTTGAAAATCTGGAAAACGCCCTGGGCCGACTGACCAAGCACGGCATCTTCGGGCATAAACTCGAATTCGTAGGACTTTGCCGGGAGTGTCTGCAAAGAGAGAGTGAAAACCCTGAAAAGGACAAACGCGATGACGACCTGTCGTGAAGGAGGAACAAAATGGAAGAGCGCAAAGGGGTGATTACGTTTATGGGCAATCCCCTGACCCTGCTGGGGCCCTCCCTGAAAGTGGGGGATAAAGCCCCTGATTTCAATGTACTGGACAACAACCTCAATCCCGTCCGGTTATCTGCTTACAAAGGAAAGGTGTGCATTCTCACTTCGGTCCCGTCCCTCGACACGCCCGTCTGCGACCTGGAAACGCGCCGGTTTAATCAGGAGGCGGCCACCCTTGGATCAGAGGTGGCTGTTCTGACGGTGAGCATGGATCTGCCCTTTGCCCAGAAGCGATGGTGTGGAGCGGCAGGCGTTGACAGGGTGACAACCCTGTCCGACCACCGCGACGCATCCTTCGGCGCAGCCTACGGGGCGCTGATCAAGGAACTCCGTTTGTTGGCGCGATGCGTCTTTGTCGTGGACCGGGATGGAGTCATCCGGTACATCCAGGTGGTGAAAGAGATCACCCAGGAACCCGATTACAACGCGGTCCTCGATGCCGTGCGGAAGCTTCTTAAGAAATGACCAAGAGCTTCATGCGGGGTTACGGAAAAACAACAGCACATGCTTTGGAAACAAGGCGTCACTCCGGTGAAAACCCGGGTCCAGATGCCTTGTGAGTCGAGGAATCGACTGGATTCCGGTTTTTGCCGGAATGACGGGAGAGAGGTTCTCGGCAAGTTCTGCGAGGCCCTCTAAAATTGCGAACCAATAACCCTAAAATTCTTCAAGAGGAGGAGGAAGAACCATGGCAGAAAAATTGGAAATTTATAAGTGTGACCTGTGCGGCAATATCGTCGAGGTTTTGCACGGCGGCAAAGGGGAACTCGTTTGCTGCGGTCAGCCCATGAAACTCATGAAAGAGAATACTGTGGATGCGGCAAAGGAAAAGCACGTGCCCGTGATCGAAAAAGTCGCCGGCGGGTACAAGGTGAAAGTGGGGAGCGTGGCCCATCCCATGGAAGAGAAGCACTACATCGAGTGGATCGAACTGATCGCCGATGGGGAAGCCTATCGCTATTTCCTGAAGCCCGGAATGGCGCCGGAGGCGACCTTTAAGATCGATGCGGCCAAGGTGACGGCCCGCGAATATTGCAATCTCCATGGCCTCTGGAAGGCCTAGTCGGGCTCATCCGGAAATCGCATTTTCCGGATTCGCGCTTTCAGCCATCGGCCTTCAGCGATCAGCGGGATTGATCTGAGCGCTGAGAGTTGGAAGCTCCGCTGACTCAAGTGCGAAAAAATCGTCGAAGTTTGATGCGGTTGTAAAGAGTGGAAAGTGTCGCACCTGGCATTTCGACCTTAGGGAGAAATCCAATCGTTCCATTTCATGATCAACGCCAGATTTCTCGCTTCGCTCGAAATGACATCAAAAAGAGACTTTTGCGAGATCATCAACTTTAGATCTATCTTTCATGGTCAAACAAGGGAGGGTACACCCATGGCCGAGTGGAAGTGCAACAAGTGCGGTTACACGTTGAAAGCGGACAAGCCGCCTGAGACCTGCCCGTCCTGCAAGCAAAAATGCGAATTCCTGGATGTAAGCTGCTACATTCCCGAGTGCGGTCAGTCCGGCACGGATACCCGATTGAGATAAACCGGCAAGGAGGGAGAGCCATGTCCAAAAAGAAATACCGGGTGCGGGCTGAATGCCCGGCTTGCGCGTGCGGAGATGTGACCTTTCTTGGCCCCGAAAAGCTGAGAGAGAAATTCATAGGGGATGAAAAAGAAATCGACATCCTTTGCCCCATGTGCGGCACCAAGCACAAAGGAAAGGTGGAGGAAGTGAAAGAGTAGCCTGAAGGGAGAGAAAATGGGCAAAGCGATCATCGTGTATTCGACGAGAACAGGAGAAACGAAGCAGATTGCGGAACTGATTGCCGAAGGAATCCGAATGCAGGGAGCCGAGGCGAACGTGGTCAATGTCACGGCGGTCAAGAAAGAAAAGGATCTCCAAGGTTACGACGCCTATGTTTTTGGGTCTGCCACCTACCACGGGGAGATGATGCTGCCGATGAAGACAATGCTGTTTCTGGCTGAAAAGGCGGGTCTCGAGGGCAAGGTCGGTGGCGCATTCGGGGCCTTTGGATGGAGCGGTGAGGCCCCGGATCGAATTTTCGATACCATGAAAAACATCTTCAAGATGGACATGGTCAGCGGGCCGCTGAGACTGAAGTCTGCTTCCCTAGGAGGCGGTGTGCAGATGGCTCAGGACTATGGCAAGCAAATCGGCAAGAAACTGGGCTGAATGCCTTTGAATGACCACCAACCACCGACGGCCGGCGGCAGGACGACGACCGTCGATCGTGGAAGTTTGAAAAAATGTTGACATGAAATCACTGTTTCGATAAAAATGAATCTCTTATTTGAAGAAAGCCCATAGAAAAGGAGAAAAGCCATGACGACCCCCATGCATTGCCCAGGCTTGCAGGATCTGAAAAATCTGAAGTCCTTTGTCTGTAAGTGCCCGAATTGCGGGAAGGAAAAAGAGATTTTTTCCGACGAGTTCAACCGAGAACACATTTGTTCGGGCTGCAAAAAACCGATTGATTTCACCAAGTGCACATTAGAGGCTCAAAGCTGACAAACCGAGGCGAAGACTTTATTGAACATACCGTGTTTTTGGGGTTGATTTCGTGGTCCGTTTTGAGTATGAAATTACGACACATCCTGCCGAAGAGTTCAGCAAGCTCATTTACTTCTGTTCGGACCAGGGGGAGTGCGCGCTGAATGACCTGCCTCCCAACCAAATGAAAGGGTTGGTCAAGCTTCTCAACCAAAGAGGCGACGAGGGATGGGAGTTGATCGAGATCTTCTTTGGGAAGGATGGGATCGTCGCATTCTGGAAAAGGGAAGTTTAGTTTTTTTTGAGCTTATTCGGAATAGTTACTAATATGATCTGACCAGTAAAAGAATCCACGAAGGAGGATTAGGAATGGAAGAAGAAAAGGGAAAGAAGATCGAAAAGAAAGCTGAAAAAAAAGGCCTGGATATCAAGGCGGCGACCATCTGCGATGCCACGGCCCAAATGCTTCGAAAAGCAGAGAGGGACGGCGTGGAAACCGCCTTTCACCGTGCCGCAGACATGAAAGCCTGTCCCATCGGCGCAGATTCGGCCTGCTGCAAACACTGCTCCATGGGACCTTGCCGCTTGAACTCCAAGGATCCCTATGGAAAGGTCGGTGTCTGTGGAGCCACCATTGACACGATCCAGGCGCGTAATTTCGCACGGATGGTTGCCAGCGGGGCCGCAGCCCACACAGACCACGGCATGAGCATGCTGGATCTTTTCAGGGAAGTGGTCAACGGCCACATCAAGGAATACAGGATCAAGGATCCCGTTAAATTGGAAGAAGTGGCCAAGGAAATGGGCATTGAAACTGAAGGCCGTGAAGTCAAGGAAATCGCCTCCGACCTTTACAAGGAACTCGAGAGTACCTACACCGCCGTGGAAGGCGAAATCCCCTTTGCCAAGAGGGTGCCGTCCAAGACGCTGGAAACCTGGAGAAAGCACGGGGTGGTGCCGCGGGGTGCCATGAGAGAGATCATGGAACTCATGCACCGGACCCACATGGGCGTGGATCAGGATTATGAGAATCTCACCAAACAGTGCAGCAGAACAGCCCTTTCCGACGGTTGGGGCGGCTCTATGGTGGCCACGGAAATCTCGGACATCCTCTTCGGCACCCCGACGCCGGTGAGGACCGAAGTGAACATGGGCTGCCTCAAGGCAGACCATGTCAACATCATCATCCACGGCCATGAGCCCAATCTTTTTGAATCCGTGCTGGATTCTGTGAATGATCCGAGCTTGATCCAGGCGGCCAAGGAAGCAGGCGCCAAAGGCATCAACCTTCTCGGCATGTGCTGCTCGGGAGCGGAGATGCTCTCCAGGCACGGCATACCCCATGCCGGAAACTTCATGTCTACGGAAGCCATCCTGGTGACCGGCGCTGTGGATGCCATGGGCGTAGATGTCCAGTGCATCAAGCAGGGGCTGGCCAAGGTGGCGGAGTGTTACGGGACCAAGCTTTTCACCACCAACCCGCGCTGCCACATCGAAGGGGTGGAGCACATTGAATTCGTCGAGCACCATCCGAGGGAGTGCACGGACGCCATTGTGGAGAATGCCATCATCCGATTCAAAAACCGGAAGATGCCTGTGGAAATCCCGAACATCAAGAGCATGGGCATCCATGGCTTCTCACACGAGTACATCAACTACATGCTGGGAGGCACGTTCAGAGCCTCCTACACGCCGCTCAATGACAACATCATCAACGGAAGAATCCGGGGCGTTGCCGGCGTCGTGGGGTGTACCAATCCCAGGGTCAAGCAGGACTGGGTGCACGTGGAACTGGTCAAAGAGCTCATCAAGAACGACATTCTGGTGGTTCAGACCGGATGTTCCCAGATCGCCCTGGCCAAGGCAGGCCTGTACACGCCGGAAGCCGCCCACCTGGCAGGTGCAGGGTTAAGAGAAGTCTGCGAAACCGTGGGCATGCCGCCTGTGCTGGGTCTCGGGTCTTGTGTGGACAACAGCCGGATCTTGATCGCCTGCTCGGAAATGGTGCGGGTCGGAGGGCTCGGAAACAGCATCGCCGATTTGCCTGTGGCCGGCGCGGCTCCGGAATGGATGAGTGAAAAGGCTATTTCCATTGGTCAGTATTTTGTGGCCTCAGGAGTGTTCACCGTCTTCGGCGTGACCTATCCGATCATCGAGGGGACCAAGTTCCACAAGCTTCTTTTTGACGGACTGGAAGGGCTGGGCTTTGGGAAATGGGGATTTGCCGTGGATCCCTATGAGATGGCCCAGATGATGATCGACCATATCAACAAAAAGAGAAAAGCTTTAGGATTGGACAAAGGAAAAGAGAGGGTGCTTATGGACATGGCGGCCAGGCAGAAACTGGAAGCCGCCTGATCCGTCTTTCTTTTCTCCATTCTTTTTCCTATACTCTCCTCCGGGGAGGGAAGGTCCGCCTTCCCTCCCCTTTACGTCTTTGGGGGCGCTGGAACAGGAAATGGAACGCAAGGGCAATGACATTGAAGAGCTTGCTGTCCTGAAAGGGGCGGTTGAAAACACCAATGAAGCCTTTGTCACCATCGACCAGAACCAAAAAGTCCTTTTTTTCAACAAAGCAGCGGAAAAAATGTTCGGCTATTCCAGGACAGAGGTCCTGGGCCGTGACCTCGATGTGATCATGTCGCCCACCTGCAGCAAGGATCACCACCAGGCCGTCGCCCGTTACATGCAAACCGGGATTCCCAGGCGCATCGGCCACCATACGGAAATCACCGCGCTTCGCAAGAACGGGGAGACCTTTCCCGCAGAGATCTCCTTTTCGCTTTACCGCGACGGAGAAAATCTTTACTTCACCGCCATTGTTCGCGATCTCACGGAAACCAAGGCCCTTCAGGAACAAATCCAGCGCTCAGAGCGGCTTGCGGCGCTAGGCCAGGCCGTCGCCGAAATCAGCCACGAGATCAAGAATCCCCTCATGGCCATAGGCGGCTTTGCCCGGCAACTGGTCAAAGAAAGCACGGACGAGAAGAGCCTCAAGAAACTAAGCATCATCGTCAGCGAGGTGCAGCGGCTGGAGAATCTCCTGAAGGAAATGAGGGAGTTATACCTGCCAAGAACCCTGGAACGGCAGGAGCTGAACATCAACGCGCTGCTCAGGTCCGTCCACGATCTGATCAAAGAAGAGTGCAAGAGAACGGGTATTCATCTCGAATTCCAAGCGGACCGGGAAGAGGTTCTTGTTGAGGGGGACAGGGTCAGGCTCGAACAGGTTCTCCTGAACCTCGCCAAGAACGCCCTTGAATCGATGGAGCAGGGCAAGGGAGGTAAAATTTCCTTTGGTTCCCGGTTGAAGGAGGGCAAGGTGGAGATTAATATATCCGATGAAGGCACAGGGATTGCTCAAGAGGATCAGGAGAAAATTTTCTCCCCTTTTTATTCGACCAAGAAACAAGGAACAGGCCTTGGACTCAGCATTTGCAAGAGAATCATCGAGGACCATCCGGGCTGTTCTCTGGGATTTAGAAGCGAAAAGGGCAAGGGATCGACTTTTGTGCTCTCCATGCCCGTATTAACATTTCAAAAGACCGAAAGTGATTGATTGGAGGTTTTGACACATGAAGCCCCTGGAAGTTGCAAAAGGAATCTACTGGGTCGGTGGAGTGGATTGGAATATCAGGGATTTCCATGGTTACTCCACGTATCTGGGCACAACCTACAATGCTTATCTGATCATGGACGACAAGATCACGCTGGTGGACTCGGTAAAGAAGGAACTGGCCGATGAAATGTTCGAGCGCATCAGCCATATCGTGGACCCCGGTAAAATCGATTATGTGATCAGCAACCACACGGAAATGGACCACTCCGGCGGCCTGGCAAGGGTGATGCACCGCATCGGCGAGGACAAACCCCTTTACTGCTCGAAGATGGGGCACAAGAACCTGAGCAAGCATTTCCCCCAAAAATGGAATTACCAGCCCGTGGATGACGGCGGGCAGCTCAGCATCGGCAGGAGAACGCTGGTATTCATGGAAACGAGGATGCTTCACTGGCCCGACAGCATGTTCACCTACGCGAAAGAAGACAAGATCCTTTTTTCGAGCGATGCCTTCGGCCAGCACTACGCAGGGCCGGAGCGTTTTGACGATGAAATCGGCGAGGCGATCATGCCCCATGCCAAGAAATATTTCGCCAACATCCTGCTGCCCTACGCGCCCCTTATCCTCAAGCTTGTCGAGAAAGTGAAATCCATGGGTCTGGCCATAGACATGATCCTCCCGGACCACGGCGTCATGTGGAGAAAAGATCCCATGCGGATTGTGAAAGCCTATGTGGAATGGAGTGAACAGAAACCCAAGAGAAAGGCCCTGGTCGTTTACGAC
>Ga0101944_10006937_pt1 | contig 11703 bp, 9 predicted proteins | sample DewCreD2012metaG_FD_75245 | JGI IMG/M metagenome (GOLD analysis project Ga0101944, IMG submission 75245) | Hot spring sediment bacterial and archeal communities from British Columbia, Canada, to study Microbial Dark Matter (Phase II) - Dewar... ... | reverse complement strand
CTGTTTCTTTTCCTCATTTTCACAGTCCAAAACAGAAATAGGATTTTTTGGAGGAGGCAACTGGCTTCAGGGCGATGTCAATGCCGATCGTCCCTATATGGATATATCCTATGCCATAGGAGCTCTTTACAAATATGATTTTACGCATCGTTATGTTTTCAGGGCACAGATCAATTATCTTAACCTGCAAGCCTTTGATGCCCATTCGTCAGATGCCTACCGGCTGGCACGAAATGCTTCCTTTCATAAAGGAATCACCGATCTTTCAATGCAGTTTGAATTTAATTTTCTTCAGTTCAAATTTTCAGAAAGATATTCTTCCCACAGTACATACATTGCCGCCGGAGCAGGTGCTTATCTGGCAGGTGGGGTTCCGGGACTAACCTTGCCTATGACGGTAGGATTCAAACAAACATTAGGCCGCCGCTGGTGCATAGGCATTGAATACCAGTTGAGAAAAACTTTCAACGACCGTCTGGATGGCATCAGAAATCCGGTGGTGCCTTCAAGCATGTTTAACAACAACGACTGGTATGCGATGGCAGGAATCACCCTTACCTATAAAATATTTGACGCCATTACCGACTGTCCTGCCTACGAAAAAGAAAAGAAGAAAAGGAAATGAGTTTAAAAGAAAAAATAAACCCTGCAAAAATTCCTGTACATATCGCCGTTATCATGGACGGAAATGGCCGGTGGGCTAAAGCCAAAGGCAACAAACGAATTTTTGGTCACGCCAATGCCGTTACTGCCGTAAAGGAAACCATTGAAGGTTGTGCTGAAATAGGGGTAAAATATCTTACCTTATACGCTTTCTCCACTGAAAACTGGAGCCGGCCGGAAGAGGAAGTAAAAGCCCTGATGAATTTGCTGGTCGACACCATCAGGCAGGAAAAAGAAAACCTTGTAAAAAACAACATCCGGCTGAAAATCATCGGAGACATTGAAAAACTCCCTCCTCATGTCAGAACTTCGGTAGAAGAAGCAATGGAAGCCACGGAAAACGGGAAGAGGCTGTGTCTTATCGTGGCTCTCAGTTACAGCGGACGATGGGAACTCGTGCAGGCTTTCAGAAAAATGGTTGAAGAAATTACCGGCGGCACCTTACATCCCCGGCAAATTGATGAAACAACTGTGGCACAATATTTGCAAACTTCCCGTATTCCCGACCCGGAATTGCTTATCCGCACCAGCGGAGAATACCGGATCAGCAATTTTTTACTATGGCAATGTGCTTACACGGAATTGTATTTTACCAGCATTCTATGGCCCGACTTCAGGAAAGAACATTTATTTGAGGCCATCATTGACTTTCAGAAAAGAGAACGGCGTTTTGGAAAAACCAGTGAACAAATTGAAAAAACACAATAACCATAGCAAGGACTCAAAAAGAAAAAACACCTTTCTGAGTTTTTTCTTTTTGTTTTACGTGACCCATCTTTCTTTTGCTCAATCATACGATTCGCTCGTGGTGGATTATCAGAATCCGCAGAAATATGAAATTGAACATATTTCTGTTTCGGGAATTCAGTTTCTCGACACCCTGGTCATCAAAAGCATGAGTGGATTAAGAGAAGGAGAATTCATCACCATTCCTGGTAATGAAATCCCAAAACTGATTAAAAAATTCTGGGACCAGGGATTGTTTTCCGATGTAAAAATATCTGCCTGTAATCTGCATGATGGAAAAGTATCTCTCGATATTTACCTTAAAGAACGTCCCCGTCTCTCCGCTTTTACCATCGATGGGATCAAAAAATCAGAAATCAAAGATCTTACAGAAAAGTTAAACATCCGGACAGGCAGCCAGGTAACTGAAAATCTTTTAAACACCATCACCCATAAAATTAAAACCCATTACGTCAAAAAAGGATTCTTTAATGTGGCTGTTACCATTGAGCAGATTCCTGATGAAAGCCTTCCCAACCGTGTCAAGCTGATTATTCACGTCAAAAAAAATGAACGGGTTAAAATCAAAGACATTTATTTCACAGGCAATACCGTGGTGCCCGACAAAAAACTTCGCCGGCTGATGAAAAAGACTCACCGGCGCGACTGGAACATCTTTCACACCTCAAAATACATTGAAGAAGATTTTGCAGAGGATAAAGAAAAAATCATCAAGTATTACAACAAAAACGGATACCGCGATGCCCGCATTGTTTCGGATTCCATTTCTTTCTTCAGTCCTGAACGTATTTTCCTTCATATTCATATCTATGAAGGGCACAAATACTTTTTCGGAAATATCAACTGGATTGGAAACACCAAATATCCCTCGGCTTTACTCGACCAGCTTCTCGGCATAAAAAAAGGTGATGTCTTTGACCAGGAATTGCTTGAAAAACGCCTTACCATTGATGAAAACTCTGTGAGCTCCCTTTACCTTGACAACGGATATCTTTTTTTCAATGTGACGCCGGTAGAAATGAAAATCTACAACGACACGATTGATTTTGAAATGCGCATTTACGAAGGCAAGCAGGCTACCATCAACGAGGTGATTATCTCCGGCAATACAAAAACAAACGAACATGTGGTACGACGCGAGGTACGTACCCTCCCTGCCGAGCTGTTCAGCAAATCGGATATTATCCGTACGGTACGCGAACTGGCCACCCTCGGACACTTTGAACCCGAAAAAATAGAGCCCAACCCCATTCCCAATCCTTCGGAAGGTACCGTTGACATCGAATACCGCCTGGTGGAAAGAGCCAACGACCAGCTGGAACTTTCGGCAGGATACGGAGCAAAAATGTTTATTGGCACCATTGGTCTCAGGTTTTCCAACTTCTCGGCACGGAACATAGCCAATCTTAAAATGTGGCGGCCCATTCCTTCCGGCGACGGACAAACCCTCAGCATAAGGGCACAATCCAACGGAAGTTATTACCGATCCATTAATCTTTCTTTTGTGGAACCCTGGTTCGGAGGGAAAAAACCAAATTCCCTGTCCTTTACTGTTTATCATTCCAAACTCAGCTCCGGCTACAACATGTTTTACCGCTATTCCCGCGGGAGCGATACCAATTACCTCAAAATGTCAGGCATTTCGCTTGGACTTGGCCGGAGGCTTCAGTTCCCTGACGACTTCTTCACCCTGTACAACGAACTCAGTTATCAGCGTTATCTCCTTCAACACTATCACACCTCTTATGGAAGTTTTGTTTTCAGCGACGGTGTTTCGCACAACATCAACCTTACCACTACCCTCACCCGCAACTCAGTGAATTCCCCAATCTATCCAAGAAGCGGCGCCAAATTTTCCATCTCCCTGCAAGCCACTCCTCCCTGGTCGTACATGAATTATTTACTTACAGGCAATAAAAAAGATTACAGCCAACTCCCTGCAAATGAGAAATATAAACTAATTGAGTATCATAAATGGTCTTTTAAATCAGAATATTATTTAAAATTGGCAGGAGATTTGGTATTAATGGCAAGGGCTCAATTTGGATTTCTTGGGATGTACAACAGGCAAATTGGTCCCTCTCCTTTTGAAAGTTTTGACCTCGGAGGCAGCGGCATGATGTTCAGTTACAATCTATACGGGCGTGAAATTGTTGCCCTGCGCGGATATAGCGACCAGTCGCTCACTCCCCGTGTGAGTCCCGATGGGAAGGTAATTACCTATAAAGATTACGCAGGACTTTCCAAATCGGGTAATATTTATGACAAATTCACCATGGAACTGAGGTATCCCATTACCCTGAAAGAAATGGCCACCGTGTATGCCCTTGCTTTTCTGGAAGGAGGAAAGGCCTGGTATGATTTCAAAAGTTTCAACCCTTTTGACATTCACCGTTCGGCAGGCGTAGGATTGCGGGCTTTCCTTCCGATGTTCGGGATGCTGGGGTTTGACTGGGGATATGGATTTGACCCCATTCCAGGACTTGAATCATCGGCAGGAAGCCAGTTTCATTTTATCATCGGACAACCCTTATAAAATTGTATAACCTTAAAAACAGATGTTATATGAAAAAAGTTGTTGTTTTACTGATCGGTGTCTTTTTCCTCATGGCAACAGGGTTTGCCCAGAAGTTTGCTTTTGTAGACACTGAATACATTTTAAAAAACATTCCTTCCTACAAGGCTGCTCAGGAAAAACTGGACAAGCTGTCGGAACAATGGCAGAAAGAAGTTGAAGACGCCTACAAAGAAGTAGAAAAAATGGACAAAGATTACCAGTCGGAAAAGATTCTTCTTTCCGAACAGCTTCGCCAGAAACGGGAGGATGAAATCCTGAACAAGGAAAAAGAAGCCCGGAATCTTCAAAAGAAATACTTCGGGCCCGAAGGGGAATTATTCAAGAAAAGGCAAGAATTGATTAAGCCCATCCAGGACGAAGTGTACAAAGCCATTAAGGAGCTGGCCATTGAAGGAAACTACACGGCTATTTTTGACAGCTCAAGCGACGGTGCCTTACTTTATTCCGATCCCAAGGCGGATAAAAGCGATGCCGTTTTGCAAAAACTGGGGTATAAAAATTAATACCTTCCGGAGGGAAGAAACAGGATGTTGACATCCTGTTTCTTTTTTAATAACAGCCCTTTCCGCCAGCCATCGTATCCAACAAACTATTTCAGGAACAAGGACACGGGAGTTGAAAATATGTGCAAACCTTTTTATACCTTTGTAAAAAACATCTAAAAACACATTCAATGAAAAAAACGGTATTTATTTGTTCTGTACTTCTGTTTTTTTATGGTTCCTTGAGTGCCCAGCGTTTTGGACATATCAATATGAATCAAATCATAGACCTGATGCCCGAAAAGGACAGTGCAGAAGCCAAGCTGCAGAGTTATTACAAAGAACTTCTGGACGAACTTGAAGTCATGCAGGTAGAGTACAATAAAAAACTCCAGGATTATACAGCCAAACAGGCCAACTTTACCGATCTGATAAGGCAAAACAAAGAAGAAGAACTCCGTTCATTGCAACAGCGTATTCAACAATTTCAGCAACAGGCCGACCAGAGTTTCCAGCAGAAACAGGTAGAACTGCTTAACGGGGTGATAGAGATTGTCAAAAAAACCATTGCTGAAGTTGCCAAAGAACAAAAACTGTTATATGTCTTTAACGTGGGTGGCTTAAATTCAAGTGTGGACGCAGTTCTGTATTATTCTGAAGAAAGCATTGATATAGGACCGATGGTGATGAAAAAACTAAACCTAAAACCAAAACCTTCCACAACTTCACCCTCAGCACCGCAGAATCAGAAAAAATAATCCAAAACAGATTTATTTTCCTGAATTCTGTAAATAAACAAGGAAGCCCATCTGCAGATGGGCTTTCCTGTTTATTTCTAACGGTGAAAACTTTCTCCTATAAATTTCAGGGCATCACCAATGCCTGTACGCCAGTACACCCAATTATGTGCCCCGTCACGAACACGGAATTCATGTTTTATCTTTAAATCTGTCATCAGGGCATGAAGGGCCATATTCCCCTTAATCAGAAAATCATCATCTCCGCAGTCGATATAAAACCTGACCGATTCAATTTTTTCTTTCGGTAATGTTTTAACGAGGTCAAGCACACTGTTTTTTCTCCAGTTTTCGCAAAGACGGTTGTTCAGGTCGGTACATCCGATGCGTTCCATCCGGCGGATAAATCCATCGGAAGGCATGGCCAGAATTTCTTCATCGGTCCATACGGCAGCACTAAACGGAGCACAGGCCACAAACATATCGGGATGCTTAAGGGCATAGATCAATGCTCCATATCCTCCCATGGACAATCCGCTCACGGCACGAAATTCCTTTTGCCCTCTTATGCGATAGGTTTTTTCGATATAAGGAATAAACTCCTGAAAAAACATGTCCTCATACCTGTCTTTGCCTGCAGCATCATTCACATAAAAAGTGACTTTGGCATCGGGCATCACAATAATCATGGGAGGAATTTCTCGGCTGGCAATGGCTCTGTCTGCCGTGAGATGAACTTCGCCAAACTGAATCCATGCAGTTTCATTGTCGGAATACCCATGCAACAGGTACACCACAGGATAGGAACGTTTTGATGTTTCATAATCAGGGGGAAGGTAAATGGCATAATTCACATGATACCCTGTTATCTTACTGGGCATCGACAATCCTTCAATGACCCTTCCCTGGGGAACCTGAGCCCACATCATCCCTGCCATCCAGCAGGTGATTAGAAGAAATACTTTTTTCATTGGTATATTTTTTTAAAGGCCGGATGGGACCCACATGTGTCAGGGCAGGAACAGTCACCGTTCCCCGTTCCTCCCTGGCATTGATTTATCCGCCTTTATGTTAAACATGTTTAACATGTAGGTTTCTTTTTCACCTGCCACTGCTGCCACGCGAATATCACTTCCCATTGTCCTTTTCTGTGATGCATTGCAACGGCAACAGGTGGTGAAAAACAAATATATGTAAAATTTTTAATTACCCATTATCCATTTTTTTCAAAAATGATATTTCAATTTAAACATAAACATATCCAGTTCTTTCAAAGCAGAAAAAAGTCCCTCCCCCTTGCCGTCAAAAATTACTGCCGCTAAACTTATTTCCGCATTTTCAGTGGCCTGATAAGAAATTTCAGGCATGTAAGCAAAAGCATAATTGTCTTTTATTTTATTCCAGTCAGTTATCATAAAACCTCCACCTACAGGAGCTATGTTAAGTTTGTCGTTGAAAAACTTTTTTTCGTAACGGACAAAAAAATAGTCATTCAGATTTTTGCTGCCCCGTTCATGAATAAAACCATGTAAATATTGCATGTTCAGATAAGACCCGTCCTGGAAATGATAATCTCCTCCCACAATAAATTTAACATAAGGCCTGGATTTTTCCAGCAGTGTGGAATCCTTTGTTACCGGAACAGGAGACAATGGAAACATTGCAGACAAATCATTCGTCATGATGACATCTTTTTGAGGGATAAAGGCAGCTGCTTCGGCCCAAACGCCTACACCTGCAATGCTCGTTGCCATATCAGCACCTATGATATGGGTTCTTGCAAAGGACAGCTGTGAATTGATTTGAACACCCCCCAGGGTATCTACTGGCACGAATGTATTGCGGGTAATCAAAGGCAAACCATCACGCCCCCACACATAGCTTAATGAAAAATCCACCCCCTGTACCACGCCTTTGAGTTTACCTCCGGCCACAGCACTTTCACGAAGATTATAGGCAGGCATCAACAAATTGCCGGTATAACTTTTGAGAACCATCCCCTGCGGTAATTCCATGGCAGGTGTTAAAACATTGGAAAAAATTCCTATGGGCATATTGGCAGGCTGGAAAAAAGGAATAAAAACACCCTGCAAGGAAAAATCATTGTTTAAATAATAATTCACATTAAAGGCATCAGCTCCACGGCGGCGGCCAAAATCAAGAATGTCTTCCAGATCCAGCGGGTTCAGGTTATCGGTGGGATTAAATTTATCGGCTGTGCCCCATGCAATGCGCTGACGACCGATGCTCAGATCCAGATTTTCGGAAAGAAATCCATTGATCTGCACATACGCCTGCCTGATTTCCAGATTGTAGGGGTCAATGATTCCCTTGTTGAACAGATCATTTGACACCGCAAGGGATGGCAAACCGATATTCCGTAACCAAATTTCGCTGTAAAATTTAGAATTCCCGGTAATTTTTTTGTCCAGTTGCAAGCTTAGCCGGTTTTCGTTCCACGCCCACAGATTATCTTTTTTGAAAAGAAGGCGTTCATCGGTAAGCAATGTTCCCGAAATTCTGAGGGGAGTTTCTCCGTTTTGTTCAGACGAATCATCCCCCTGCCGGGCATAAGCTGCCATCCACAAACTTCCGGCAATGAAAAATAAAAATACAACGATGCGTTTCATGGCCTTGCTGTTTTATGGGTTTATTTATTCTTTCAGTTTTCTGACGGTAAATTCTTCATCACTCAATCCGGTATCGTATTTGACATCCGACACCTGCATGATGGTTTTATGATTTTTTTTCAGATCCCTCATCTCTATTTCAGAAGCATTCCAGTAATTACCAATCTTCTTAAACACATAACGGGCTTCTTTGACTTTGTTCCCTCCTTTATCGTAAAATTCGGAAAAAGAAGGACAATAGGTGTTTTTATTGACCTGTACCACTACCTTCGAATATTCAGATGACCCTACAGGAACAAGTTCCAGCGTATATGTATCATTGTTTGTATTAACCAATTTGGGGGTATACTTGGAACTGTAGGGCTTGGATTCCATGTCATCGTAAGAAAAATCGGTTCCGGCAAAATTCTGGTTTTTGGCACTGGTGGCAATACGCCGTTCTTTCCCGAATGCCGGCATATACAGATACATCATATCACCCGGAAGGGACAAAATGGCAATCCCTGCCTGGGAAGCCGGAGCTGTAAAGCGAAATAATCTTTTTTCCGTTCCTTTCTGTAACAACACAGCCTCACGGACTTCCTGTTTTCCCGACTTATCAATCAGGATGATCTTATGACGTGCCGACATATCTTTCGACGAGAAGAGCACGTCGTCTACTTTTTTCAGGATTGTTGTTGCATCCTGTGCAATAAGGGAGAGGGTTGACATCGCAAACCACATCGATCCCATCATGATTTTTACTTTTTTCATATACTTTATTTTTTAATGTATTTAAAAGGATGTTTACGATAATCAAGAATAATAATCACAGGCAGTAAAGTAAGGGCACCCAGTCCCGATCCCAGCATGGACAATGCTACCAGCAGACCCAGATAACGGAGAGGAAGCAACTGGGAAAACAGCAGTACCAGAAACCCTGCTGCTACCGAAAGAACATTGATAACAATGGAACGGCCGGTACCCTGCATCATTGCCCCGATGGTTTCCTCCAATCCCTGCGACCGTTGCAGATGATAGGTAAAAGACGAAATCACATGAATTGAATAATCTATCCCTATGCCCATGACAAGACTGGCCACCATGACAGTCGCAATGTCAAGAGGAATACCAGTGAATCCCATAAACCCGAAAAGCATGATCACCGTGGCAAGAATGGGAATGATGCCAAAAAAACCCAGCCGGAAAGATCCCAGCGAAAAGCCAATAAGCAGGAACACCAGTACCGCTGCCAGGGCCAGACTGGAAAGCTGGCTGTTGATCAGGCTTTCGTCCAGCTGACAATACACCGAAGGCATCCCGGTAAGTGTGACCTTACAATGGCGTGGAGGATGATGGTGAAGAAATTGCTGAAAACTTTCTACAAACTGTCTGGTATCTGAAGAACGCACAGAGGCAAAACGCGACTGGATAACACCTTCCTGCAAATCGTCGGAAACCAGCTGAGACATGATGTCCTGGCCTTCGAGCAGAAACCAGAGTTGCTCCACCTTTGCCCGTTCTTCAGGAATCTTTTTCCCTTCCCCCATGGCATCATTCATCTCTTCAATCAAATCAGCCACTGAAGTGGTTTTGGTGATGTGAGGATTTGTTTTAAGAAACTGTTCCACCTGACGCATGCTTCGCAACACCTCTGGATCCTGCATGTCTCCTTTAATATGAACATATACAGGAGAAGAACCCCCGAATTTTTTCTGCAACAATTCTTCCGAAACTCTTGCAGGACTTCCTTTTTTAAAGTATGCTGCAATATTTGTACTACGAACTATTTTAAAAGAACCAGCGATTCCGATAAGCAGCACAAACAACCAGAAAGACACAATATAAAGGGGATGCCTGAACAAAAGATTTTACAAGGGAATCAACAAATATTTTTCCAGCACAGACTGTAATGACCCGGAGACATGAACACTTGCCTTCTGTTCAGGAAGGTAATACAGGATAGCGGGGATAAAAGTAACCGAAAGGATAAAAGAAAATAAAGTGCCGACGGCAGTAAATAGTCCAAAATCCTTAATCATGATAAGATAGGCTCCGAAAATAAAAGAGATAAAACCAAAAACGGTGGTAAGTGCCGACAGAAACACAGGGACAAGGAGATAAGCCAGCGCCTCAATAAACCCGTCCTGATTACCGAATGAAGAGTGACGAACATGATTGACCACATGAATGGCATAGGCACTGCCCACTGCAAACAGGACCACCGGAATGACTCCCCCCACCATGGTAATTTCGTAGTGTAATAAAATCATCAGTCCCAGTGTCCACACAGATGCAATAGCCACGGTAAGCACAGGTAAAATCACGCCACGCAACGAACGGAAACTAAAAAACAAAATAACCAGCAACACAATGGTAATAAGAGGCACAAGCCACACCATGTCTTTGAAAATGTATTCCGAAAGATCGCGCATCATCATCGGGATGCCTCCGTACAATACATGCGAATGAAGGTTCATTGCCTGCACTTTTTCTCTAATCAGGGCCGACACTTCCTCCTGGTTCACCTCACTGGAAAGAGTAAACAAAATCATTGTTGCCTTTTCATCTTCCGACACCAGTGTGCCTTTGTACATATCGTTTTCATTCACTTTCTTCCGCAGTTCATCAAAATCATTCCGGCTAACGGGCATGCGATATTCATCCACCAGTTTTCCTATGACAATGCCCGATGTGTCGGAATGAATATGAATTATGTTGGTAAGACTTGTCACTGTGGTTATCCCCGGAATACTTTTTAACGTATCGGTAAGCTGCCGTATCTCATTCATCACAGAGGGGATATACACATTATCACATTCCAGAATAATCATCCCCATGGCTGTCCCCTGGTACTTCTCACCAATCATCTTGTAATAATGAGCCACAGAGTCATCATCGGGCAACGACTTGACGATGTCGGAATTAATTCTGATGTACCGGAGATGATAGGAAAAAAACAACGTAAGAAGAACCGTGATTCCTATCGTCAACCGCCTGTATTTAATAATCCATGATGCTATTCTTTTCATACCTCTTTTTTTAAAAAAATATTATCTATTATGTTTATTTTCAAATATTTGCATTCAAATTATATTTTTTATACTTTTTCTGTTTTTTAGTCAGTTTTGCGTAAAAAAATTAAACAGATATTCCTCTTGTGATTACAGTCAGTAAGTCATCAAAGTGAGGGGCATAGCGTGAAAACTGGTTTTGCAAGAAAAAAGGCACTTCCAGGCCCCTGAGTACCAGCATAAAAACATCAATAGCCACATCGGTATTGAAATAGGTAATAAAAACACCTGCTTTTATTCCCTCATCAATAATTTTTTTAATTTGTTGTTTTTCCCATTGAGTTAATTCAAGACGCAGTTCGTCGAGAAAAGAAAAATGTTCATAGAAATCGGCCTGTAAAGTTTCATGATAATTCTTTGATTCAGAAAGAATTTCCATTCTTTTCAACAAATACTTTTTTAATTTTTCCTTAGGTGAAAGGGCGGGATCACTCACCACCTGCAACAAGCTGGCTTTAAGGTATTCAAACTCTTTTCCCACCACTTCTTTAAACAAATCTTCCTTGCTCGTGAAATGATAGTACAACGAACCTTTGGCTTTACGTGCCACACGGGCAATCTCATCCATTGAAGTTTTATGAAAACCAAACCGGCTGAACAATTTACTTGCTACATTAATAATGGCGTTTTTTGTATCTTCCAATGCCATAGATGTTTTGAACTAAATTTGTTTTCCGGTACAAATGTATAAAAAAATAAATCAAAAAATATTTACTTAACGCTTTTTAACTTTTTACAGTTCTGTGACGATTTCCGGAAAGACATTTTCGAGTGAAGGGATCATGCGGTCGGCTCCGTTAAGTTCCTTCTCAT
>Ga0101944_10006935_pt1 | contig 11704 bp, 10 predicted proteins | sample DewCreD2012metaG_FD_75245 | JGI IMG/M metagenome (GOLD analysis project Ga0101944, IMG submission 75245) | Hot spring sediment bacterial and archeal communities from British Columbia, Canada, to study Microbial Dark Matter (Phase II) - Dewar... ... | reverse complement strand
GTGAAAAAGCGGTAAGCCTTTGTTGGAACCGAAAAATGGATGGCTGTTTGTCGGAGAAGTCACTAAACAACAATAACAATAAGTTCTCATGACGACGGGTTTTCGCCGCCCCCGGGAATGAAAACAGACGTCAGCCGCTTTTCTCCTGACCTCTGACTTCTGACTCCTGTTTTCACGATAAATCGGACGGAAAACACTGCCCACTGCCGACTATTTTCACGATAAATGCTCATGCCGGGGTTCGGCGCTCCCGGGGATGAAAATAGGCCAGAAACTCATAGCCCAGAGCCTATTGCCCATAGCCCCTATTTTCACGATAAATGCTCATGACGGGGAGCGTCACCCCCGGCGATGAAAATGGGCCAAATTTTACTGCCCACTGCCCACTGCCGACTATTTTCACGATAAATGCTCATGGCGTGGGACGTCACCCCCGGCGATGAAAATAGGCCGGAAAATACTGCCCACTGCCGACTGCCCACTGCCCACTATTTTCACGATAAAAGCAATATGATAAAGGTCATTGTATCCGACAACGATTCCCCCTGGAAAGAGATTCTGGATCACTACTTTCGACACTTCATGGACTTTTTCTTTCCGATTGTGCACGAAGCCATCGATTGGTCGAAAGGACATGAATTCATCGACAAAGAACTCCAGAAAATTGCACCCGATGCCGAAATCGGTCGTCGAACCGTCGACAAACTGGTGAAAGTCTGGTTGAAGGATGGAACGGAAGTCTGGACAGCGGTTCATATCGAAATTCAAGGGAAAAGTGATCCTCGGTTTGCCGAGCGTATGTATGTTTATCATTACCGACTCTTCGACAAGTATCATCGAAACATCATCAGTCTTGCCGTACTGGCGGATGCTCGAAAAACCTGGCGACCGAATCGTTTCGAATATGATTGCTGCGGATGTCGTTTGCAGTTCCACTTCTTGATGGTGAAACTGCTGGATTACGCCGATCGAATGCATGTTCTGGCAACCAGCAACAATCCATTTGCCGTTGTCGTCATGACCCATTTGAAAGGCCTCGAGACAGCCAAGGACATCTACGGCCGTTATGCCGCCAAATTGCGACTGATCAAGGACCTTTATGAAAGAGGCTTGGGAAGAGAAGATATTTGAACTTGTTTCGATTCATCGATTGGATCATGATTCTACCATCAGAGCTGGAACAGCGGCTGACCACCGATCTTAACCGGTTCGAAAAGGAGGGAAATATGCCTTATGTATCCACCATCGAAAGATTGGCGATTGAACGAGGTCTAAAGCAGGGTCTCCAACAAGGTCTCCAACAAGGTCTCCAACAGGGTCTTCAACAGGGCCTCCAACGAGGGCTTCAGAAAGGCATGGCGAAAGGAAAGGCAGCAGGTTTGACCGAAGGCATGAGAAAGGCACTTCAAAACGTCATCTTCGACACGTTGAAGCTGCGCTTCGGCAAGGTCGGCAGAACGATTCGAAGCACTGTCTCCGGCATCCAGGACATCAACGCCCTGAAACGCCTGCACCAGCATGCCGTATTCTGTGAAACCCTCAGCGATTTTCAGCACAAAATGGTCGAGATCAATGGAGACTCCATTCAATAACGACCTTTTCCGGAGACATGCATGAACAACATTTTGGTGACAGGCGGCTGCGGGTTCATCGGTGCGAACTTCATCCGCTATCTTCTTTCCCGAAGCGATTTCAGCGGTCGGGTCATCAACGTCGACAAGCTCACCTACGCCGGAAATCCCGAAAATCTCTCGGACATCGCATCGGCCTTTCCGGACCGTTATCGGTTCGTGAAGGCCGACATCTGCGACAAGCAAATCCTCGGTGAAACGATTGAACGTTACGACGTCGATGCAATCTGTCATTTTGCGGCCGAATCCCATGTCGACCGTTCCATCGTAGGCCCGGACGATTTCGTTCGAACCAACATCCTCGGCACCTTCACCCTGCTGGAGCTCTGCCGTAAGTTTTCTGACCAAATCCGCCTCTTTCATCACGTCAGCACAGACGAAGTGTTCGGATCGCTCGGAGAAACCGGCCATTTCACCGAAACGACCCCCTACGATCCGAGCAGCCCTTATTCGGCATCCAAGGCGGCCTCCGACCATCTCGTCATGGCCTATTCCCGCACCTACGGCATCCCGGTCACCCTTTCCAACTGCTCCAACAACTATGGCCCTTATCAGTTTCCCGAAAAGCTGATTCCGCTCATGATCTTGAACGGACTGGAGGGAAAACCCCTCCCGGTGTACGGAGACGGCCGGAACATCCGGGACTGGCTCTATGTGGAAGACCACTGTGCGGCCGTTTGGCGCATCATGACGGCTGGACGACGCGGGGAATGCTATTGTGTGGGCGGCCGATCGGAGCGGACGAATCTTCAGGTCGTCCGCACCATCTGCGATATCCTGGATGAGGAGGTTCCTGCAACCGAAAGCCGGCATCGGCTCATCACCTTCGTCAAGGATCGGCCGGGCCATGACCTGCGCTATGCGATCGACTGTACGAAACTGGAAACCGAGTTGGGCTGGAAGCCCCAGGAGCGTTTCGAAAGCGGACTTCGCAAGACCGTTCGTTGGTACATCGAGCATCCCCGATGGGTCGAACGTGTCCGCTCCGGGGAATATCAGAAATGGATCGAAAGCCACTATGCACCTTGAACATCTGACAGAAGCCGGACGGCGGATCGTTTTCCCACTGGACGTTCCAGCCGCCGAGCAGGCGATGGCACTCATCGATCTGCTGGGTTCTTATGTGGGCATCTATAAGATCGGCCTGGAACTCTTCCTTGCCGAAGGTCCGCATCTGGTGAGCCGGATTGTCGAGAAGGGCTTCTCGGTCTTCCTCGATCTGAAGCTGCACGACATTCCGAAGACCGTGGAGCGGGCCATGCGGCGGGTGGCAGGCCTGGGTGTGGACTGGATCACCGTGCACAGCGGGGAGAGCCCCGCCATGCTCGAGGCCGCAGTCATCGGTGCCGGAGGGGAGGTTCGCGTTCTGGCCGTGACGGTGTTGACCAGCGTCGAACAGGCGGATTTGACGAATTGCGGATATGACCCGACGTTATCTCTTGCCGATGTGGTGGATCGGAAGGCCCGGATGGCGAAGGCAGCCGGATGTGCCGGCATCGTCTGTTCGGGACACGAAGTCGCCCGGATCAAATCCGACATCGGAGCGGACCTTGTGACCTTCACGCCTGGCATCCGCCCCCTTTCGGAAGGCGAACGGAGGGACGATCAGAAGCGGGTGATGACCCCGGCGGCTGCCGTCCGTGCAGGCGCCGACTATCTGATCATCGGCCGCCCCATTCGGGATGCGGCCGATCCGGCAGCTGCGGCCAAGCGCATTACCGAAGAAATCGCTGGTGCTCTTTCTGATTAGATTCTCGAGATAGGCGAGAAGGATGTATGATCATTTCTTCTGGCTCCCTCGGCTATCCCCACCGCAGGACGACGAGCAGCGCCAGCACCAGCCCCAGGACCATCGCAAGCAGGATCTGGTTGCGATCGAAATGTCTCATGATTCGTTATCGAGGAGAAAGCCCTTCGCCAACGGGTCGTCGGGCTGAATGACCCACTGGTTGATCCCCATCACCCAGGCGCTTCCCGTCACTTCGGGAATGACGGCGGGCAGATGGCCCACCCGGGTTTCTCCGGCAACCCGAGCCCGAAACAGACTTCCGATGATGCTTTCATGCACAAAGCCCTCACCGGTCTGAAGCCGCCCTTTGGCATGCAGGCAGGCCAGCCGGGCCGAAGTACCCGTTCCACAGGGGGATCGGTCGATGCCGGCATCGGCCAGGAATACGGCGTTCTTGAAATCGGCATCCGGCCGGGTGGAAGGCTCGTAGAATTGCACATGGGTGCACCCCCGGATGAATTCCTTTTCGGGGTGTACCACGGTAAGCTCCCGGTTGACGGCCTGGCGCACCCTTCTGCCGATATCGATGATGCGGGAGGTATGATTGGGCGATATGACAAGCCCCACGGCTTCGGCAGGCACGATCGCATAAACGTTGCCGCCGTAGGCCACATCGAGGGTTACCGGGCCGATGCCTTCGACCTCGACCGTGGCATCCATCGCCATGACGAAGGAAGGAATGTTCACAAAGGTGACGGAGCGAGCCCGTCCATCCACCACCTCCACCCGAACGCGGGTCAGCCCGGCCGGTGTATCGAGGCAGATGGACGTCACCGGTTCCGTGACGGGCACCATGCCGGACTCCACCAGAGCCGTCGCCACTCCGATCGTGTCGTGACCGCACATCGGCAGGTATCCGCCCGTTTCGATGAAGATAACACCGATGTCCGCCTCGGGGTGGGTGGGCTCGGTGAGGACGACGCCCGACATGACGGAATGGCCCCTCGGCTCGAACATCAGGGCCGTTCGGATCCAGTCGAGGTGCTCCTGCATATAGCGCATTTTTTCGGCCATCGTGCCGCCGGGAATTCGGGGAATGCCGGAGGTGATGGTGCGTGTGGGCTCCCCACCCGTATGGGTGTCGATGGTGGTGAACATTTTGGAATAGCGCATGGAGGCTCCTTTATGTGATGTGTCAGAAGTCAGGAGTCAGAAGTCAGAAGTCAGGAGAAAAGCGGATGGCTCCTCTTGTTTCGGATGTTGCAAGTGCGGCCTCCCGATGGGTAACAACCGCCAAAATGACTTCCGCTCGAATCGGTCATAAAGTTGCAGCCGTGTACAATACCCGGCCCAACACCTTGTAGGATCCAAGTCACAAGATCCGCTTTTCTTCTGACTTCTGACTCCTGACTCCTGACTCCTGACTCCTGACTCCTGACTCCTGCTCCTGACTCCTGACTTCTGAATTCCGACTCCTCTTTTACCAGCTTCTCTGGATTTTTTCAAAGCAGGGAAACCATGAACATCCTGATTGCAGAAGATGACGAGGGCACGCGCTCGATGCTGAGCCAATTTTTTCAGCAGCGTGGATACAATGTCTTTGCCGCTGCAGATGGTGATGAGGCATGGAAGATCTTGCAGGAGGAAACGATCCAGATTGCCCTGATCGACTGGCGAATGCCGAAAATCGACGGTAGGGAGCTTTGCTTGCGGATTCGCACGCATCCCTCAACGCACTATACCTATATCGTTGTGATGACAGGGATCATTCACCCCGGTGGTTCGCTTGAAGCCAGAGAGTGTGGGGCGGATGATTACCTTCAAAAGCCTTTCGACATAGAGAACCTGATCAGTCTGGTCAAATCGGGCGAACGGATCATCCGGCTCGAAGAACAGTACCTTCAGTTGCAGGATGTACTCATCGAAAGCCGGAACAAATTGCGCTTCGTCCTGGATGCGCTTCACGAGGAAATCCTGGCGGTCAATCCAGAACTCGATATCGTTTCAGCCAACCAGGCCTTTTTGAAACAACGGGGGCTCACGCTTCCAGATGCCATTGGAAAAACCATACGGAACGAGGCATTCTGGTTTTTCGACCCCTCTCTGATGCACCTATTGGAAACGGACATCGGCAATACCCTGAAAACCGGAAAATCCAACAGGCGCATCCGCAGGATCGATGTCCGCAAACATGCGCCGCTCGTCTATGAAGTTCAGACTATTCCGATCCTGAACGAAAACAAGGAAACCATCCAGGTTGCCATCCTGCTCCGCAACGTGACCGAGGACCACCGAAGACGGGAAGAAATCCTTCAGTTGAACCAACGGCTCGAACGAACCCTCTCCGAGCTCCATTCCAAGAACGAAGCCCTCGAAAATACGCTCTCGCGACTCAAGGAAACCCAGGCTCAGATGATCCAGTCGGAGAAGATGGCCTCCATCGGTCAGCTTGCCGCAGGCATCGCCCACGAAATCAACAACCCCGTCGGATTCGTGAGCAGCAACCTGAACACCCTCGACGGATATATCGAAGATCTGAAGGCCGTCATCGCCGAATACCGATCCGTCCTCGGTCAGGCCGCATCATGCGGTGTGCCTTTGGAAGGGATCGATCGGGCGCTGGCCAAAGAAACCGAAGTGGGTGTCGATTTCATTCTCGAAGATCTTCCGAACCTGGTTCGGGAATCCCGGGAGGGGTTGGATCGTATTCGAAAAATCGTCATCGATTTGAAAGACTTCGCCCACCCTGGAGAAGACACCCTCAAGCTGGCCGATCTCAACCAGAATATCGATTCCACCCTGAACATCGTCTGGAACGAAATCAAATACAAGGCCGTCGTCCACAAGGAGTACGGCGACATTCCCCAGGTCAATTGTTATCCCCAACAGCTCAATCAAGTGTTCATGAACCTGCTGGTCAATGCAGCACAGGCCATCACCGATAAAGGCGAAATCCGCATCGCGACGCGTACGGAAGGAGATTCCGTGATCGTCACCATCTCCGACACCGGATGCGGCATCCCGGCCGAGAACATCCATCGGATCTTCGATCCGTTCTTCACCACGAAGGAAGTCGGAAAGGGAACCGGCCTGGGACTCCATGTCGCCTACAATGTCATCCGCAAACACAACGGCACCATCGCCGTTGAAAGCGCTCCCGGCAAAGGCACCACCTTCATCGTCCGGCTGCCCGTCTGCGGTCCGCAAATCCATTCAGGGGAATCCCATGAGCCTCAAGCATGATCATGTCCTGCTTCTGGTCGACGACGAGCCGTCCATCCTGAACGCCCTGCAGCGGGTCTTTCGAAAGGAGAAATTTTCCCTGCTGCTGGCCAACAGCGGCGAGCAGGCCCTTCGCCTGCTTTCCGAATCGGAGCGGCCCGTTTCCCTCATCATCTCGGACCAGCGCATGCCGCAGATGAGCGGTGCGGAATTTTTCGAAAAGGCCAAGGAAGTGGCTCCGGATGCCGTTCGATTTTTGTTGACCGGCTATTCGGACGTCAAGGATATCATCAGCGCCGTCAACAAGGGAGAAATCCATCGGTACCTGACCAAACCCTGGGACGACGAAGCCCTGCTCATCGAAGTGCGCCAGGCCCTCGAGGCCTATGAACTGAGGCTCGAAAACCGACTGCTCGCCGATTTGGTCCGGCAGAAGAACGTCGAGTTGACGTCGCTGATGCAGGAGCTCGAACACAAGGTGGCGGAGCGGACCCACGAGCTTCAGGAAAAAAGCCTCGAACTGGAGCAGGCCAATCTTTCCCTCGAACGCGGGTTTGTGGATACGTTCCGCCTGATGTTTTCCCTCATCGAAACCATCAACCCCAAACTGGGCAGCTACCTCAGTTTCGTATCCCAATTGTCCAGAAAAATGGGGGCAGCCCTTCAAATGGATCCCATCGAACTGGAGCACCTGGAAATGGCGGGCCTCCTGCACGATGCTGGTTTGCTGGGGCTCTCGAAACAAGCCTTCGAAAAGGCCTATGAAGAAATCCCCGATGCCGAAAAAGCCCTCTACCGCCAACACCCGATCATCGGCCAGATCTGCCTACAACCCGTTCCGAAACTCGACATCGTAGGCGTTTACATCCTGTACCATCACGAAAACTTCGATGGATCGGGTTTCCCGGAGAAACTCAAAGGAGAAGAAATTCCGCTAGGCGCCCGCATTCTCCACGTTGCAGCCGATTACGCCATGTTGCTGCGCAGATGGCCCGAATCGATCGCGGACATCAAAACCATGTATTCCAGAATGACAGGGGAATCCTTCATCAAGCTTCAATCGGACAAACGAGAAGACATCATTGTCGATTTGACCCAGCGGGTCATGCTGTTTCGGTCGGGAACCGTCTACGATCCGCAGATCGTCAAGAAACTGATCGACGTGGTGAATGCCGAGCGGCAGCAAAATCTCCAGAGACGTTCGGAAACCATCGTCGATATCCGGATCAAGTTTCTCAAGGAAGGCATGGTTGTCGGAAAAGACATCCGCACAAAGGACGGCAGACTTCTTTTGGCAAGGGAGGCCGTTCTCAACAAAACCTTGATCGGAGCCATCCGAAGACTGGCTGCAGACGGATTCATCGGGGAAACGGTGCCGATACGGATGTAGCGGCTGACCGCTCCCCTTTTTGCAAAAAGATGGCCGATGAAATTGGACAATTCCTATCCAATCCCCCTTTACCGAGAAGGGGGATTGGATAGGAATTCCCCGGACTTTCGTTGAGATCGATTGTAAAAGCGAAAAGGAGCCTCACATCGGGATGGACAGCAAACACTTCTTCAAAGAGCTCGATCGGATCCGGGACATCCCGACGCTGCCGGTCATGGTGATGGAGGCCAACCGCCTTCTGGAAGACCCGAACACATCCGTGGCCAACATCTGCGCGATCATCGAGAAGGACCAGGCCATGGCCATGAAAATCCTCAAACTGGTCAATTCCTCCTTTTACGGCCTTCCCTCTCAGATCAGCACCATTCGAAACGCCATCATCGTGCTGGGGTACAACACGGTCCGAAACGTCATCATGACCTTGACCATCATGAAGCTGATGCCGAAGAAAGGGGTGTGGATCGAAGGATTCTCGGCAGGCGATCTCTGGTCTCACGCCGTGGAAGTCGCTGTGTTGAGCAGACACCTGGCCGAGCTGGCAGACGTGAAATGGGCCAACGACTGCTTCGTTGCAGGCCTTCTGCACGACATCGGCAAGGTCATCCAATTCCGGTTTTTTCCTTCCGTGTTCGAAGCCGTATATCAGCGAACCATCCAGGAAAACCTTCCCTTCTTCGAGGCCGAAAAACTCCTCGAGGTGGTCGACCACGCCCAAATCGGAGGGACCCTCGGACAGAAATGGATGCTTCCACCGATTCTGATCGAGGCCATCCGGTACCACCACGAAATCCCGGATAACGTGAAGGACCCATCCCCCGTGCTGCTGGTGCATGCTGCGGACCGCATCTGTCATACGCCGGAAGGCGAAGCAGTCCAGTGCCATCCGATGGCGGAACGCCATGCCCACCGCTACCGATCCCTGGACAAGGCCAGGCAGGAAGTGATCCGTCAGGAAATGGAGGCTTGCCGTCGGTTCTTTGAGGATGAAGGATGAGAGAGTGCATGAACGCCCCCTCCATGATGCCCGTATTGCTCATCGTCGATGACGAACCCAACGTCGTTCAGGCGCTCAAACGCCTGTTTCGAAAGGAAGCCCTTCTCGTTCTGAGCGCCTCGAGCGGAAAGCAAGCCCTCGAGATCCTCGAAGAGCGGCCCGTGGACATTTTGCTGACGGATCACCGCATGCCCGAAATGTCGGGAGTGGAGCTTCTGTCCATCGTCAAGGAACGCCATCCCGACACCCTGCGCATGATCCTGACCGGGTACACCGATATCGACACCATCGCCCAATGCGTCAACCAGGGACAAATCTACAAGTTCTTCCTCAAGCCGTGGGACGACAGCCAGCTCATCCTCGAAATCCGTCAGGCCCTCGAATACCGCAACCTGCTTCAGGCCAACGCCCGTCTGAACGAAACCATCCGCGCCCAGAACGCAGAGCTCAAGCGGATGAACGATCATCTGGAAGAGTTGGTCGAGGAACGAACCCGGGAGCTCAAGCTCCAGAATGCGGCACTGGAACTGGCCAGGGACATTTTGGAAGAAATCCCCTTTCCCATCCTCGGTGTGAGCGCTGAACACCTGATCGTCTGGATGAACCGATCCGGTCAGCGAATCATCGACGAGGAAAACCGTCTGAGGCTGGGAGATGCCGTAGAAGATCATTTCGAAGACGACATTTCCGAGGCCATCGACCGGGTGTTGGAAAAACAGCGTCCCCTATGCCTCGATTGGCGGAATCAACGGATCGAGATTCTCCCGTTGAAAGGGAATTTTTCCGGAAAGGGCGTCATCCTGATGTTTCGTGAAGGCATGAGCGGGTGATGATGGTGATGCAAGACGTCAGCGCGGTGGAACATGGGCCGGTCCGAATCCAGTTCGATCACAACCGCTTTTCTCCTGACTCCTGACTTCTGAGTTCTGAATTCTGACTCCTATTTTCCGAGAACCATCGCATGCTCAAACCCTGGAAACTGAAAACCCGCCTGTTTTTCGTCGTATTCGCCCTGATGGTGCTCACCGTCATCGGCGGCGTCGTCATGATCGCCTATACCGTCCAGATGGAACATATCGTTTCGGATATTACAGAACGGGATCTGACGGCATTTCAAATCGCCGAAGGCATGGAAAGCGCCCTTGCCATGCAAAAAGGGTTCGTTGCGTATTATTTCATGGACCGAAATCCGCAATGGCTGCAGCAACTGGGCGAATATCGTCAGATTTTTCGGGAAAAATTGGCGGAGGCCAGAACACTGGCAAAAGAAGATCCGCTTCAGAAACATATCGATGCCATCGAGGCGGAATATCACCGGTATATCCGGGACAAAGACCAGGTCATCGCCCTGTACAAGAGCGGCGACATCGAAACCGGGCAGCAACTCCACAAAGAGGTTCGTCTGCAGTTCTTCAACCTGCTGGAAGGATGTCGACGTTTCAAAGACGTTTACAGGAACAAGGTCTTCGAAACCAAACAACGGGTTCAGGAACAGGCCGAACACCTTCGGATTGTCACCGTGGCCGCCGTTGTCGTGGGTTGCGCTCTTGCGCTGGTGCTGATCTGGCTGATGTTGGATCAGGTGTTCAAACCGGTGGTGAAACTCACCCATGAGCTGGGCGGAATCGATCCTTCCAAAGGAAAGGGAAATGAAATCCGAGCGCTCAGCGAAGGCGTTCGGGAATTGATCGAGGATGCCGATCAGACCTACCATGAACTCAAACGAAGCCGGGAAACCCTGCTTCAGGCCGAAAAGATGGCCCTGGTGGGAAAGCTCGCCGCCGGCATGGCCCACAGTCTGCGCAATCCCTTCACGTCCGTGAAGATGCGGCTCTTTTCTCTGGGCAGATCCCTCAAACTGAACGAAACCCAGCAGGAAGACTTCGACGTCATTTCGGAGGAAATCCAGCACATCGACACCATCGTTCAGAACTTCTTGGAATTCTCCAGACCTCCAAAATTGCGGATGACCCGTATCAGCCCATCGAGCGTGGTGGACCTGGTGATCCGTCTGCTGGCGCATCGGCTCAATTCCTACGATGTCACGGTGGAAATCCGCAGAAAGGCCTTGCTTCCAGAGATCGAGGCCGACCCGGAACAACTCAAGGAAGTGCTCGTCAATCTGGTGGTGAACGCCTGCGAGGCCATGAAGCGGGGTGGTCACATTACGATCGAAGAAGAAGAGACAGGCACGCAGACCGGCCGCTCGGTCGTTCTGCGGGTTGCAGACACGGGGCCCGGTATTCCGGAAGACATTCGGGAGAAGATCTTCCAGCCGTTTTTCACGACAAAGGAAGAAGGCACGGGACTGGGTTTGAGCATTGCAGCCCGCATCGTGCAGGAGCATGGCGGGGAATTGAGCGTCGATTCGGCGAAGGGCCACGGGGCCGTCTTCGTGATGCGGTTTCCTGTGAAATAATGTCGCAAAGGCGTGGAAAGTGGGTATCGTGAAAATAGTCGGCAGTGGGCAGTGGGCAGTGGGCAGTCGGCAGTCGGCAGTGTTTTCCGTCCGATTTTATCGTGAAAATGCGTGACGGGTAACCTGTAGGGGCGACCTGCCGGTCGCCCTTATCCATGCCGGATTTTCATTCCCGGGGGCGGCGATCATCCATCGTCATGGAAAATTATCGTGAAAATGCGTAACGGGTAACGAGTGACCGGTGACGGATGACCTGTAGGGGCGGCCCTATGTGGCCGCACTCCCAGAATCAAGGATCGCATTTTCATCTCCGGGGGCG
>Ga0101944_10006932_pt1 | contig 11707 bp, 9 predicted proteins | sample DewCreD2012metaG_FD_75245 | JGI IMG/M metagenome (GOLD analysis project Ga0101944, IMG submission 75245) | Hot spring sediment bacterial and archeal communities from British Columbia, Canada, to study Microbial Dark Matter (Phase II) - Dewar... ... | reverse complement strand
CATTGTTATCACTTTTTGTGATCATTGTATCACTTTTTGTGATAGCCGCAAGGGGTTGGATGGTCAACACCGCCGAGATGGTGTTCGTGAGCGTGCAAAGACCGCCGCTTGGGGTTATAATCACAGTGAGGCTATTGAGAGCAGGTAAGGCTGGGTTGGTCATTTCTCCGTTGTACAGGACAGACGGATTCGAATGACACCACTATAATTTGGAAGGACACACCCCATTGAAAAAAATCCTCACCCTCCTCTATCAGATTGCGCTGCTGACGCTGGCGCTGTTCGGCCCGGCGCTGGCGCGGCGCGACGCCGTGCTCGGCTCGCCCGTCCATAATGACATTGTCAAGCAGTTTGCCCCGTTCCATGCCTTCTACCAACGCGCGTTGCGCGGCGGCGAATGGCCCTTGTGGAATCCACACATCATGGCCGGGATGCCGGTCGCGATGTTTGGCCAGAGCGGGCTGTTCTATCCACCGGACTGGCCGGCGCTGCTGCTGCCGCCCCATGACGCGATGGACGTCCGGATCGCCCTGCACTTCCTGCTGGCGCTGGGGGGGACGTTCTGGATTGCGCGCCGCCTGGGGTTGCGGCGGGCCGCTGCGGCCACGGCGGCCATCGCCTGGGCGCTGTCGGGCGCCACGGTGGGACGGCTGATCGAGGGACACGTCACGGTGATTGCGGCGATGGCGTGGTTCCCGATGGCCTGGGGCGGGCTGTATCGGTCGCTGGCGTTTGAGGATGCGGCCGAGCGGGGCAGGGACACCGCAACGGGCATCGCCGGATTCACGGCAATGGGCCTGTGTGGCGCGCCCCAGTTCTGGGCGCCGGCGTTGATGGTTGCGGGACTGACGGCCGGATGGGTGATCCTGGGCGGGGCCGAGGGCCGGCCGCGATGGGCGTGGAGGCGGCAGGTTGCGCTCCGATCCGCCCTGGTTCTGGGGGCGCCCATTCTGTTAAGCGCGGTCGAGTGGCTGCCGGTGGCGGCGGTGAGCGGGCAGACGGCGCGCGCCCAGCTGGCGCCGGAGTTCGAAGACGCCGAGTTCGACCTTCGGCCCGCCGAACTCGCGACGATCCTGCTGCCGAATCTGATCGAGGGACAATCGAGCGAACACCGGACATCCGTGGGCATGGTGGCGACGATCCTGGCATTGGTGGGATTGCTGCGGTTCCCGGACCGGCGGCTGGCGTGGACTCTTGTGGCGGTGGGCCTGATCGCGTTGTGGCTGGGAATGGGAACGCGGGCGGGGCTGTATCCGCTGCTGAAGTTCCTGCTGCCGCCGCTGGGCGTTGTATCGGGGGGCCACCGGTTCCTGTTCGCCTTCTCGTTCGCGCTGAGCCTGGGGGCAGGGCTGGGCGTTGAGGCGATCTGCCGCAGCCTCGAAACGCGCTCCGAGGGCAGGGCGGCCGCCGCCGCCGGCGCGGGATTGGCAGCCGCCGTGTTGGTTTCCCTGCTGCTGGCGCACGCGCGCCATTTCACACTCATGCCGGCGACCCCGGACTTGGAAGTCCCCCACCCTCTGGCCTCGATTCTGTCGGATGATCCGCAAGGGCGGCGCGTATTAAATCTCGTTCCCGAACTCATGAACCAGTCGTTGATCCACGGCTACGATGATATTAATGGCTATGGCGTGACGATGCCGGCCGACTTTGCGCGCGTCGCCGCCTGGGGCGTCGGAGATGAGCCGCGCGCCGCGCACTGGGCGCATTTCAACAAGCCCACCCCGTCCTTTTGCTATTGGACCGGAGCGGGATACCTGATTGCCTACGCCGGCGACCGCCCCGATCCGGCGCGGTGGGAGCGGCTGTGGGGCGACGCGCGCGTGGCGCTGTGGCGCCTGAAGCAGGACTGGCCGCGGGCGCAGGCCTGTGCGCGCGTCCGGTTCGTAGATCGAGCCCAGGCCGCGGCCATGGCGCAGTCGCGGCCACCCGGGCCGCCGGATGAAGTGATGATCGAGGGAACGCCGCCGGCGGCGGCCATTGGGAAGCCAGCCGGGGCGGGCGCGCCGGCGGCGGTCACGCTGACAGAGCGGACCGTCAACCGGCGGCGATGGCGCGTGACAAATCTGCCGGCGCCGGGCTGGCTGCTGATTCGCGAGACCTGGACACCGGACTGGCGCGCCCGGGTGAATGGCTGTTCGACCCCGGCCTGCCGCGCCCAATTCAGCCTGTGCGCCGTCGCGCTTCCGGCCGGCGACAGCGTCGTGGAATTGCGCTACCGCCCGTGGTCATTCGCCATCGGGCTGGCTATCACCGGGGCTGCAGCGCTGCTTATTATGGCCACCGGCCGATTCAGACGTTTCGTATAACGGCGCCTGTGAAATCATATTGTGTAACCCCTATGGCCAGCCCTCTGCAGCCCAAGTTTTCGCCTTGACGCTCAATAGAGCCCTGTCCTAACCTCCTCCCGGTTAGAACGAGGTCAACAGATGCCAGTTTTTTTGAAGAACATGCTTTGCGGCGCGGCGACACTCAACGTCTTCCTGCCGCCTTTGACTCACACCGTTGACTTGCCCTCTCTGCGCATGAGCACAGATGAGCTCATTCGACGAGACTGGCAGGTCGTTGGCGATTCGATCAGGTCCGCCATGAATACCCTTGCGCCCAATCAGCTTGGCCATGACAAGACACAAGAATCGGCACACCCCTCCGGCGCCAACTAGCCTGACGGCGCCGGCGCATTTACCTCCACCATCTGCGCCAGACGCGCCCCCCGTTTTTGTCGCACGTAGCATTTCAGGTCCGATCCCGCCGCCTGAAACCCTTGCGGAATACGATCGAGTTCTTCCCGGATGCGCCGAACGTGTCATCCGCATGGCCGAGCAAACTGCAGAGCATAAACGCAGCGTGGAAATGAAGGTATGCGACGCCGCCATTATGGACCGCAGATGGGGCCAATGGCTCGGATTCATCATCGCGGTCATTGCCATTGGATGCGCCACATATATGGGCGTACACGGCGCCCAATGGTCCGCCTCTGTTCTCGGACTCGGCGGCGTGATCGGCCTCGCTTCGGCTTTCATCCAAGGCCGGCGGCAAGACGGAAAACGGGCTGAATCCCAACAGCCTGCTGACTCGCCATGAATCGCGAAGGGCTTTGCGAAGGAACCTACCGTGGGAGAGTCACGCCGTCACTTGCTGTCCGAGGACCAAGCCGTCTGCCGGGTCCGGGCAGGCCGTAGGCGTGAAAGACCTGAGCGGATAGCGTGCGAGCCCGGCGCGGGCTATCCGATGATCCCCGCGACGCGGGTCAGCAAGTCGGCCGGCGACACCGGCTTGGCCAGGATGGCGCTGACGCCTTTGGACGCCAGCAGTTGCTTGTCCACCCTGGGCTCGGCCGTGCAGACGATGATGGGCAGGGAAGCGTTGCCCAGTTCGCCCCGAATCTTGTCCACCAGCCCTGTGCCGGAAAGACGCGGCATGTCGATGTCGGTGATCACCAGATCAAAGGCGCCCGCCCGCAGCGCCTCGAAGGCGGCCATGCCATCGACGGCCTCGACGATCTCGTAGCCCTTGAATTTCAACGTCATCGCCAGGATCGAGCGGATGGACTCGTTGTCATCGGCGACCAGGATTCGCTTGGCCATGTGGCGGAACTCCCTTTTTTTACTGGCTGCTCTCGACGCCGAAATAGTCCTTCAGCTTGGCGGTCAATCCTTCAACGACGGTCGTCAGGTTCGACGTGATCTCCCGGCGCTGGGCTTCGGTGGTTTCGGATTCGCCGAGCAGCCGGATGAAATCGCTGACGAAGTTCAGGGGCTGGAAGATTTCCTCGACGGTCTTCTTGTAGTGGCCCTGGGCGTTGCCGGCCAGGATGCCGCTCATGCCGGCGAACTTGTCCATGACATACAGTCCGTTGCGTCCGCAGGCGATTTCGCGCAGATCGCCCGCGTATTGGCCGCCGCGCATTTTGAGGATGGAGATCACTTTGCGCAGGGCGCTTTCGATTTCGACGGCGCCCAGATAGATGACACCGTCCAGCAAGTCGGCGTAGCGCACGCCGGTCAGGGGCGCGTTGGGCGTGAAGTTCTCAAGGTTTTGGATGAACAGCGCGGTGACGCCGTAACGGCGCAACAGCGCGGCCGTCATGGTCGCCAGTTCCTCGCGCATGGCCGGATTCTCGACGCTGCGATCGAGTTCGTTGACGCCGTCCACGACGAGCCGGGCGAGGCCGCCGCCGGCCAGTTCCTTCTCCAGGCGCAGGAGCATTTCCTCGACATAATACTGCTTGGGGTAATAGTGCCACAGCACAATCTGCCCGCCGTCGATCCGCGGCGCCAGGTCAAGCCCTTTGCCGCGCATCGAGCGGACAAGAAACTCGGGACTTTCGTTATACCCGATATACAGGCCGCGTTCGCCCTTGTCGGCGCCCGCTATCAGGAACTGGACGCCCAGCGTGGTCTTGAAGGTTCCGGGCATGCCCACCACGACGGTCGAGGAGCCGGCGGTATAGCCGCCGCCAAGCATTTCATCCAGTCCGTTGACGCCGGTGTTGCAGGAGGCCATGTCCGGGCCGGCGCCGATGCCCTTTTCGGCGTGCGGCTGGGGCGGCAGATGGGGAAAGACCTCGATGCCGCGTTGGGAAATCCGGTAGGGGTGCCGTCCGCGGACGTGGCCATGGCCGCGGGTCTTAAGGACCTCGAGCCAGCGCGTCTGAAAGGTGGGATCCACCACGGCGCGGTTGGACAGATGGATGACGCAGTCGGACAGATAGTCCTCGAAGCTGGCGGCCCCGCCTTCGAGCCCCTCGGCCGTCAGGATGGGCGTCAGGCCCAGCGACTTGATGGAGTTGATGAACTTCAGAAAAATGTCGCGCTCGTTGCGGTCGGTCTGGATCATGCCGAGAAAGTTGCTGAAGCCGTCCAGCAGGATGCGCCGCGCGCCGATCTCGGTCGTGATTTCGCTGATCTGGTTGATCAGCCGCGAATCGCTCATCTTGTCGGAGGCGAGAATGTCATCGGGCCGGGAAAAAATGATGGCGATCCGGTTTTGTTTTTCGAGGGCTTCGAGGTCCCACTGGTAGGCGGCCACGTCGCGCAGCAGTTGCTGGCGAAACTGCTCGAACAGCACGATGATGCCCGGCTCGCCGTGCTGGAGCGCGCCGTTGTGGATCGTCTGGATGCCCAGGGTGGTCTTGCCCGTTCCCGGGAGGCCGCGGACAAGGACGCAATTGTGGTAGAGCAGGCCGCCTTCGAAGACGTCATCCAGTCCGGGAATCCCGGTTTTCATCCGATTGGGCATGGGAGAATCCTCTCCGTGAAGGATGGCGCGTCCGGCCCCGCGGGCGTCTAGCCCGAAAAGCCGCCGATGATGCCGCCGCGGTCGCTGGCCGAAGTCACGCCCTTGACGAAACGCTTGAAGGCAAACTCATCGCGGGCGTTGACCAGCCCCTCTTCCAGCGTTATCGTTTTGGAGCGAACCAGGTCGGCCAGCGCCTTGTCAAAAACCTGCATCCCGCCCTCGCCGCCTTTCATCACTTCGTAAATGTCCGACAGACGGTTCTCGCGGGTCAACTTGGCGATGGTCATGTCATTGATCAGAATCTCCTGGACCGCGATGCGCCCCTTGCCCTCGGCGCGGCGGACCAGCCGCTGCGCGATGATCGCCCGCAGATTGACGGCCAGCTGATCGCGCAACAGGTCGTGTTCCTGCTGGGGGAAGACGCCAATCACGCGCTCGATCGTCTGGATCGCCGTCGTGGTGTGCAGCGTGCTCAATACCAGATGCCCGGTCTCAGAGGCCTTGATGGCCGTCTGGACCGTCTCGCGGTCGCGCATCTCGCCCACCAGGATCACGTCAGGATCCTGGCGCATCGCCTGCACCAGGCCGTCGTTGAAACTGCTGACGTCGGCGCCCACCTCGCGCTGCGAGATGATGCACCGGTTGTTCGAGTAGCAGAACTCGATGGGGTCCTCGATGGTGATGATGCAGTGCTTGTGCGTCGCGTTGATGTCCGAGATCAGCGCCGCCAGCGTGTTGGTCTTGCCCGACCCGGTCGGGCCGGTCACCAGGACCAAGCCGAAGCGAAACTCCTTGAACTTTTTCAATACCGGCGACAGGCCCAACTCCTCGATGGTCGGGATGGCCATCGAGATCAAGCGCGTCGTGACGCGCAGCTTCTGGCGCTCATAGTAAGCCACCAGGCGGCAGCGGGCCATGTCCTTATACTGGTAACTGAAGTCGGCCGCGCCTTTTTCCTCGAGCCGCTTGCGCAGCCGCTCGGGCATGACCGCCTTCAGCAGCGCCTCCATGTCTTCATGGGTTACGGGAGGCTCGGAGACCGGCAGCACCGAACCATCCACGCGCAGAAAGGGCGGCCCCCCTTCGACCAGATGGATGTCCGAGGCCTTGATCTTGACGGCGCCCTCTATCAGCTTGTTGAAATCCATGTGGCTCGCTCCCGGCGCTGCGCGGCTTCATCCGAAATCATTGTGGGCGTTACCCCAGGCGGCCGTCAAGCCCGAACGGTGTCGCCCCCAATCCCTTAGCCCGGTTCGACGCGCGGCGGGAATTGTTTGTCGGGCGCCCTTCAGGGCGTCCGAAGCGCTGGCGACGGGTGAATATCGAATGCCCTGAAAAGCGCACTACAACCAATAGCCCTTGCAGGCTGACGGATTGGGGCGCATACTGGGTCGCGCAGAATTGGGCTTGACCGCGAGAAAACCCGCGCCAATACTGCGTTTCATTGCGTTCGCGCCCATAGCTCAATTGGACAGAGCACCAGCCTTCTAAGCTGTAGGTCGCAGGTTCGAGTCCTGCTGGGCGCGCCACTGAAAAGACCGGACTGGGCTGCGATGTGCGGAATCGGCCCGTTGAGGGCTGAGATCGGAACAAGCCCGTCCCATCATTGGGAACGAGCCAATCTCTCCGTTTCAATGATCCCGTTCCATCGTTGAGAACGAACCGGTCCCGCCGTTGAGAGCGAGCCGAAGACCCTACCAAAGTCGATTCGAGCACACGAAGGACGAGAACAACGCCGGCCGGGGAGCGCCCTCGGCGAAGCAGGCCAGGAAGGTCCCGGTATAACCCTTGGCCACCGTGGTTCCCAGAAAACGCGGATCGCCGGCGCCCACCGCCACCGGGCCGGCGCCGGCGTCATAGCTGAAATCGAAGCGGTCGCGCGTGGCCGCCACGCCCAGGCGGATGCGCCCGGCCTTGCAGCAATGGCGGGCCGCAATGACGTCGATCAGGCCCAGCCGCAGGCGCAGTTCAATCACCAACTCATCTCCGCCGGGAGAGCGCGTTTCCGCATCGAGAGCGCTTGCGCCGCGCGGTTCTTGCTCATCCCGCAATCCGCCCGCGCCCCGCCCCACGCGGAGGTCATAGTGATGCGCGGGATCGAGAAAGACCGTCAGCCCCGCCCGGACGCCCGGCGCGAGGGCGGCGCCGTCCAGTTCCACCTCGGCGGCGCAATCGAAATCCGGCTGGCGGACGCCCAGCCACGCCATGGGCGCCTCGTCGTCAAGCGTGCGCCCGTTGGGCGTCAGGAGCAGCCGGCCACCGCCGCGCTGGACCGTCCCTTCTCCCCAGCCAAGGCGCCCATTCCAGAACAGCGGCGCCACCGGATTCGTGAAATCATCGCGCAGCTGGAACGAGCGCGCCTGCTCCGCGCCGCCGGCAATGGCGACTTCGGCCTCGACGCGCTTGTCCTTGCCGAAATGCGGCCAGCCCTCGCGCCACACCACCGGCGTGACAAACGTCTCGCGACCCAGATGGCTGATGCCGTTGACGTCGCGCACGCCCAGACAGACCGCGAACCAATCGCCCGACGGCGTTTGCACAAGGTCGGCATGGCCGCACGACTGAATGGCGCCGCTGCCGCCGCGATTGGTAAGGACCGGATTGTGCGGACACGGCTCATAAGGCCCCATCACCGAACGGCTGCGCGCAAGGGTCACGCAATGGCCCATCCCCGTGCCGCCCTCGGCCAGCATCGCATAGACATAGTCTCCAATCCGGTAAAGGTGCGGCGCCTCGGGAGCGCAGTCGCCCGTTCCCGGCCACAGCGTCGTCAGTTCGCCCCGCAGCTGCCCTGTTTCCAGATCAATGGGCGCCGTCCGGACTCCCGAGGTCTGTGAGTAATACACGGTTCCATCCTCATCCTCGATCAGGTCGGGATCAATCCCGCCATTGGCGACGAAAAGCGGTTCACTCCACGGCCCTTCGATGGACGGCGCGGAGACGAGGTAGTTGCGAAACTTGTCAGGCCATGGCCGGCGCGTCACGATGGGAACAACAACGTAAAAACGCCCGCGAATAAAGCGCAGCGTCGGCGCCCAGATGCCCTGGCTGGTCCCGGCCTCGGACAAATCCAGGTGCCGCGCCGACGGAAACGCATAGGCCACATGCGTCCAATTCGCCAGGTCGCGGCTGTGATACAACGGCACGCCCGGCGTGAACTCAAAACTCGACGTCGCCAGATAGTAATCCTCCCCCACGCGGCAGATGCTGGGATCGGGATTGAATCCGCGGATGATTGGATTGTGGATGACGCTCATGGATGGCTCCTTGCCTTTTTGTTTCAAATCCCATGCGCCTGCCGCCTCTTCACATCTTGCAACCCCACGGCAGCCCGGCGGGATGGATGCTGGCCTGCGGCGCCATTTCGTTGGCCCGCGCGCCGTTGTTCGCGGGATAACAGCCGGTGAACAGCGCCCCGCGCGCGAGCACGCACAGCGGACAGGTCGTATAGGCGCGGTCAAATCGAATCCCTGACGCCGCCAGCCCGTCAATGTTGGGCGTTGTCAGTTCCGGCCGCCCATACGCCCCCACGCAGTTGGCGCCCTGCGTGTCGCACATGATGAATACAAACTGCTTCTTGTCGCGCATGGTGAACCTTTTACTTATCTCTACGCTGTGTGGAGTCGCACCATCTGCTCAGAAACGATAGGGCGAGGCAGGGATGAGGAGCAAGGCGAAACCTGGCGCGCGCGTCGCAGCGTCGCAGGCGCGTTGAGAACTGCACACCGCGGATGAACGCGAATGAACGCAAACGAGACGCGCGCAGAAGTTCACCCCCCCGCGTAGCGCTTGGGAGTTGAATTTGCTTCCCTTTGCGAAACAGGATACCCCACAGTCAAGTAGATAGCGGATGAGGCAAACGGTCTCGAAAGGTCTCTGCGGTGGCGCAATTGCGTAACGCGTCCCCGAAATAAGGGTTCAGGGTTCAGGGTTCGGGGGGCGGGGTTTGGGGTTCGGGGGGCGGGGTTTGGGGTTCGGGGGGCGGGGAAAGGTGAGCTTTGTGTCTTGGCGCCTTGGTGGTGACGGGAATGACTTATACCACCAAGACACAAAGGCGCCGAGACGCCCGTAACGCGGCGAGGACGCCGCGTCCACGGGCGGGCAAGCGCATTTGTCATAAGTCATTATTTATCAGCGCTCTGTTGGCGTCAACGGCGCGGGCGGGGATGCCCACGACGGCTCCGGAGACGCCAACGGTTTCGCCGTGGACGCCCACGGCGTCTCCGTTGGCGCGTCTGACGCTGGCGTGGGCGCATACGGAGTCGGCGTGGATACGTCCGCAGTCTTCGTGGGTGTCTCCGGGGTCTCCGTGGGCTTCAACGCCGTCTCCGGGGCTTCCAACGCGCACTCCGGGGAAACCCCGGCGTCTCCGTGGACGCCAACGCTGGCTTCGTGGACGCCAACGCTGTCTCCGTGGACGCCAACGCTGACGCCGTAGGTTCCAACCCCGTTTCCGTATGCGACAACGCTGGCTTCGTGGACGCCAACGCTGACGCCGTAGGTTCCAACCCCGTCTCCGTATGCGCCAACGCTGATTCGGTCGAATTCAGCGCCGTGTCCGTGGATTCCAACGCCGTCTCCATGGACGGCACGGGGCTGCGCGTGAGGGCTGACCCCGGAGTAGTTGAATAGGGGGAGCGATGGGCGTGGGGCGCGGGGAGGGGGTCAGGGCAGCGCGCGCATATCCTCGGGGATGAGGCGGTCAATGGTCTGGCAGACGCGCAGGAGCGGGGCGACCTGGTCGAGGGGCAGCGAGTTCGGGCCGTCGCACAGGGCGTGGTCGGGATCGTCATGGACTTCGAGGAACAGGGCGTCGATGCCGGTGGCGCAGGCGGCGCGCGCCAGAAATGGAATCATCTCGCGGGCGCCGCCGGAGCAGTCGCCCTGTCCGGCGGGGGTCTGGACCGAATGGGTCGCGTCGAAGACGACGGGGTAGCCCATCGCGCGCATAATCGGCAGCGCGGTCATATCGGAGACCAGACGGTTATAGCCGAACGAGGCGCCGCGCTCGGTGAGGAGAATCTGGCGGCAGCCGGTGGACTCGATCTTGCCGATGACGTTCTTCATATCCCACGGGGCGAGGAACTGCCCCTTCTTGACGTTGACGACGCGGCCCGATTCGGCGACGGCCAGGGCCAGATCGGTCTGGCGGCACAGGAACGCGGGAATCTGAAGGATGTCGGCGACGGCGGCGGCGGCCTTGATCTGGCCGATCTCGTGCACGTCGGTGAGGATCGGGACGCCGAAGCGCCCGCGGACGTCGGCCAGCACAGACAGGCCCTTCTCGATGCCGAGGCCGCGATAGGACTTGATGGAGTTGCGGTTGGCCTTGTCATACGAGGCCTTGAAGATGAACGGCATCCCCAGATCGCCGGCGATGGCCATGAGCCGCTCGCAGATGCGCAGCGTGCGCTCGCGCGATTCGATGGCGCAGCAGCCGGCGATGAGCGCCAGGGGCTGGCCGCGTCCGATGACCACACGGCCCACCGTCACGTTGTGAAATGTCTTTTCATTCATGGCCTTTTCTCCAAGTCTTACATGGCCTTTCATACGCGCCGAATCGATGAAGCCCGGCGCAAGAACACAAAGGCGAATCCGCTGTGGCTGCGCGCCAGGCATTCATTTGAGACAATCAAAAGCGGCGTCGCCGCTGCGCTCTGCCGCCGCACTCCAAATCCCGGCGTCAGGCGCGGTTGACCTCGTGCGGGCGCTCGATGGTGATCTCGGGCGCGCCGCTGAGAATGTGGTTCGCCGCCTCGACGCCCTGCATATAGCAGTGGTCCATGTTGCCGACTTCATAGAGCCAGGCGCCGAACCGTCCGCGCGACAGGATTCCCGCCGTCCTCAGCGCGGGCTGGATGCGGGCCAGGATCGCGTCGCGTTCGAGCGACGGCGTGGGATAGCCGTATTCGCAGCGCCGGCGCCAGATATGCGTGACCTGATCGGCGCCTTCGATCAGTCGCGTTGCGACCAGTCCGCGAACGACCTCGTCCGCGACGCGGTCGCTGTCCACCGGTTTTTCCGGCGATTCAGAGACTTCCGCCATCAGTGACCAGTGGCGCGCGATGTCGTCCACGTTGTTCGGACTGTAATGGCTGAAATGCGTGACGCGATAAAACGGCGCGTTGTCTTCGGGAAAATACATCCAGCATTTGGAGGCCAGTTCGGGCGAGGGATGCCCCTTCAACCCCACCCCGACGACGTGGACGGCGGAATGGCGCAACCCCGAGGTCCACTCCATCCAGTCCCCGCGATCACAGAGGATGGCCAGACGGTCCAGCGGCATCGTTGAAATCAGCGTTCCATAGGGGACTTCCCGCCCCCCGGCGAACCGCACGATGCGGGCTTCGACGTCGATGCCGATGACCTCGCAGTCAAAGTGAATCTGCGCGTGCGAGAGGCGGTCGGCAATGGCGTCCCAGATGGCGCCGGTGCCGCCGTGGCGCGGAAATCGAAAGCGGTGGTTCGG
>Ga0101944_10006931_pt1 | contig 11708 bp, 13 predicted proteins | sample DewCreD2012metaG_FD_75245 | JGI IMG/M metagenome (GOLD analysis project Ga0101944, IMG submission 75245) | Hot spring sediment bacterial and archeal communities from British Columbia, Canada, to study Microbial Dark Matter (Phase II) - Dewar... ... | reverse complement strand
CTGTGCTCACCAGCCCCAAATTGTGCAGTTGCAGCAACAGCGTCGTCGCTCCAAATGCACCTAACCCTACCGCCGCCGGATTCGCCAGATTGGGCTGAGAGCCAGCTACTGTCCTCTGGAGTTCCGAAAAAAGCTTTAATCCATTGTCTTGATCCTCAATCTCTTCGAAAACTCCTCTCTTGATAACCTTTGATGCCATTATCACCCTCCGATGTTTTTACTCAGAATATTTTTCAGGTTTTCTCCCTTCCAGTATTCAGAATAGCAAACCGCAAAATTCAAAACATCCGCTACTTCACCTGTTTTATTATGTTAACAGTCCTGTTTTATTACCCGTGTAAATCTTCAGGAATACCCTGTTTTAATAACCCTGGATAAGTATTAATACCTGTCTCCAACACCTGTTTTAATACGTACGTATTTACTTCTATTTAATTGTTGAAGCATTTGTTAATCTGATTTATACTTCTGCATGGAGGAGTTATGGATAAGATAAAAATTCTAATAGCTGATGATCATGCCGTAGTGAGGGAAGGGACCAGGACACTTCTCGAAAGAGAAGAAGATATGGAGGTTGTTGGAGAAGCCAGCGATGGGGAAGAGGCAATCAAACTCATTGAAGAACTTCATCCCGATGTTGCCATCCTGGATATTGCCATGCCTAAATTAAGCGGCATTGAAGTTACCAGAAGGATAAAACCACGTTTTCCTTCTCTTGCAATATTGATTCTCACCGCTTATGACAACGATGAATATGTCTTCACTTTACTGGAAGCCGGAGCAGCAGGATACCTGTTGAAAGACGTCCACAGCCACGAAATTGTTGAAGCGGTCAGATCTGTGCATGCAGGCGAATCAGTACTCCATCCTTCTATTGCCCGCAAGGTTATTCAGAGAGCCATACTCTCCACGGCAAAGTCCAGTGATATTAAACCTTCCGTAACGCTCAGTGATCGGGAACAGGAAGTATTAAAACTTGCTGCTAAAGGTCTGAAAAATAAGGATATAGCCGATGCACTCTGCATTAGTATACGCACCGTGCAGGGACACATCAATAGCATTTTTCATAAACTCGGAGTTGGTTCACGTACTGAAGCCATCTTCCAAAGTGTAAAGAGGGGCTGGCTTTCCTTCGAAGATCTGGCATGAAAAATGGTTTTTCCTTAACCGGTTTTTTCTAAAAGTTTGTTGTAACAAATTGCATATTTAAGAATCACCTTCGACGATTCCTTACTTAAGTCAAATATAGCCTTTATACATGAGGTCGTTATGAAACAACTATTTAGATGGTCTAGATGGAGTATTACAACCAAAATTCTGGTTACATTCCTCGGTCTATCGGTAATTTCTATGCTCATTACAGGTTATATTGCTTTATCGTATATCAAAGGGATCGGAAATTACGCTCTTGAAACCAGTACCTCTCTTGGAGAATCTGCTATTCAGGACAGTACAACCCATCTGGTCAATCTTGGAGAAGAAACAATTACGCAAATCGCCAAACATGTTGCCCGTCAGATTGAGCTGTACCTTGAAACTCGTCCTGTTTCCAGCATCGAGGAAATGCGTAAAGATGTCAGGCTACGCGAGATTGCCGTACAACCGGTCGGGACAACAGGTTATACAACAATCCTGGACCCATATAATTACCTCATCGTGATTCATAAGTTCCCTGAACAGGAAAAAAATCTGATCCCCCTCAAAGAACTGCTGCCTTCTTTCTGGGCTCTGCTAAATTCCTCGGCCAGCAATAATCCAGTTGCTGGGTATTACGACTGGCTTGAGGTTGATGGCACTATCAAGAAAAAATATGCCAGTATCGCCCCGATAAAGTTGAACGATGGAAGAATTTTGAGCTTATGGGCAACAACTTATATTGACGAATTCTCAAGACCAGTAGAGGAGACCAAAAAAGAAATTAGTGAATCAATTTTAAACAGCACTGAACACATCAACCGGACTGTGAATGAAATGCGGGATGTTTTCCTGATCATCATGACCGTATTGATCAATGTAGTAATCGGGTTGGCATTATTCCTGTCCCGGGTTATCACAAACCCGATTGTCGCTCTGAAACGAGGAGCCGAAGCAATCGGAATCGGCAATCTTGATTATCGGGTCAAGATCAAAGCCAGCGACGAACTGGGTGAGCTCGCCAATACGTTTAATAAGATGGCTCAGGCTTTAAAAAACAACATGGAGGAACTGAAACGCACTGCTGTGGAAAACATTGCTAAAGAAAGACGCATTCAGGATAACCTTCGATTGTATGCACAGAAAATCAGCGAAGCCCAGGAAGCCGAGAGAAAAAGAATCGCCAGAGAATTGCATGACGAAACTGCCCAATCACTAATTGTAGTTTCTCGCCATCTTGATGACCTTGCATCAGGAAATTCGAAATTAACGCCAGAAGATATCAGGCTTGAAGTGAAAAAGATCCTGGAAGGCGTGCGTCATTTCAGTCAGGAATTGCGTCCATCTATACTGGATGATCTGGGTCTGATTCCTGCGATCAAATGGTTGGCCTCGGATATGACCAGAAATCATAATATCCCGGTTGAAACAGAGATTCGCGGTGATCAGCGTCCTCTGTCCCCGGATTATGAATTAACCCTTTTCCGTATCATCCAGGAGGCATTGGCAAATGTCCGTAAACATTCTCAAGCTACCAGAGCAATGGTAAGAATAGAATTTAACTCCAATCATATCAAAATCACCGTTCAGGATAACGGAAAAGGATTTGATATGCCTGCCAGGATGGGAGATTTTACCAGAAACGGTAAACTGGGACTGGTTGGCATTCAGGAAAGAGTACAGTTGATCGGAGGTAATTTTAAGATTGATAGTCAAAAAGGGAAAGGCACTACTTTGATAGTTGAGGTCCCTTATTAAATTAATACCCCCTCAAATGAGGGGGTATTAATATTTTTAACTTAGTCTGAATTTTCCCTTTATTTAATCCAGGGTTTACCGGCAGGAACATTGATCTTCAGGGGCGTCAGCACCACATGCGCCATCAGATACCATGCCAGCAAGGCACACACAATCAGCTCAACCGCTGCTATCTTATTGAATACCTCCGCTCCAGGTACCAGATGCCCAATATCCAGCAGAATAAACCCAATCAACAGCGTCAGAAATACCCAAGCCAGCGCACTGTTCTGCCTCATCGCTCCCAAAAAGTAGATGAACGTTAATCCAGTGAATATCACCAGAAACCACCCTACATCTGTCCCAGAAATCGGCGCAAACTTAAGCTGCCCATTCAGCCAGATACCTCCCAGCGCTATCCAGAACGCTCCATAAGTCGTAAACGCCGCAAAACCAAAACTGTTCCCCGTCCGAAATTCCTGAAACCCCGCAATGAACTGCGCCAGACCACCAAAGAAGAATGCCAGCCACATCACTGCTCCTGTGCTCACCAGCCCCAAATTGTGCAGTTGCAGCAACAGCGTCGTCGCTCCAAATGCACCTAACCCTACCGCCGCCGGATTCGCCAGATTGGTTTCACTTTTCTTAACTAATTTCTGGACTTCTTCTGCTAGCTTCAGCTTTTCTTCTTCACTTACTGAAACTACAGTCTCCTTTTTTACACCGGATACCGACATTATGCTCCTCCATTATAACAGTACTATTTTGGTCAGGTTTAAAAGCCATAAAATAAAGGACTCATCAAGAAGATATCGGTCAGGCGAGTCCTTAAAAATAATACCTTGCGACTATATTGTTTCACAAGAACCAATTACTGTCAAATACTTATGCGATTAAATATTATACATATAATCTAATACGTTTATCCATGGTGCATAACAAAATTGTTAAATCTAGGTTGAACTTTTATCTGAAATCGGATAAAAATCAAGGACCCCAGCCTGCTAGCAGGCTGGGGTCCTTGATTATTTCCGTTTTTTACTATTGCTGCCTAATCAGCCTCCGGAACCTTCGCTACTCCTTTTCCCAGAACAGGTTCAGCAGCGGAAACTGCACTCTTCTGGGTTAATAGTGAAACAACCACCAGAGTAATAAAGCTAACTGGTACAGAAATGATGGCGGGTTGACCAATAGGATTGGGAGCCTGAACATTGTAAAGATGGTACACGTTTGTAAACATATCCTGGGAGAGCAGAATTAATATCAAAGAGGACACCAAACCGGCAATAATGGAAGCTGCAATCCCCTGGTGAGTAGCTTTCTTCCAGAAGATTATAGCAAAGATTGCCGGCAGGTTAGCCGAAGCGGCAATAGCAAATGCCCATCCCACCAGGAATGAGACATTCATACTCTTGAAAAGCACTCCGAGTATCATTGCAATAATGCCAACAATTATCGCAGTAGTCCGCCCGGCAAACACCATCGCTTTATCACTCATCTGGATCTTTAAGAATTTGTGCATCAGGTCATTGGCTACAGCTCCTGATGCTGCCACGATCAATCCACTAACTGTTCCCAGGATTGTAGCAAAAGCGATTGCTGTGATGACCGCAAAGATCCCCAATCCAAAGGATTTTGCCAGCAGTGGAGCAGACATATTCTCATTTGTTATGTCCAGCGATCCTCCGGTCATTGCACCCAGCCCCAGGTAGAGGGTTAACAAATAGAATAAGCCTATCGCCGCAACTGCCACGATCGTAGATTTCCTGGCATAAGCTGGAGTGGGAACAGTATAGTATCGGATCAGAATATGAGGTAATGCAGCAGTACCAAGGAATAAGGCAATCATCAGGGATATAAAATTGACTCTATCCAGAGGTGTGGCTCCTCTAGCTGGATCAATTTTAAATTTCAAGCCCGGAATCAACACGTCACGCCCGGCAGTGGGCATCTGGTAATAAACGGTAATGGAATCACCTCCGTCACTAATTACCTGTTTACCCCAGCGAACCACTGTGCCTTCTTTGATAGTCTCGATGAAGGTAAACGGATCTGTGCTGCCAGTTTGAACTTCCGGATTCCCTTCAATATCAGCAAGATGACCAACCAGATAAAATTTACCGGCTTCTTTTGGTGCTCCATTGTAAAGCACCTTCCCTGAAGAAGTATGCGTGATTGTCTGGGTTTCTTCCAGCACGTTCTTTGATTTGTTTAGTTTCCAGAGCGTTTCAACATTATCCTTTGATAATTTGACAAAAGTATTGCTTCCGGCCTGTATGAGTTTCACAACCTTGTAAGAGTCATCCTTCAGACTGATATTCGATCCTGTAAGACTGGCAACCCCGATCGTTTTGAAATCATGGTAGAGTTCTGGAGTTGTCGAAATTCCCCGGGACAGAATCATGATCACCAGTACTAAAGAGAAAATAACCAGTAATCCACCCTTGATGAATTGGACCCAGGTTGTCGAAGTCATTCCAGCGGTGGCAACAATGATAATAACCACAAAGCCTACGATCGCAACACCCGCCTCAAATGGTAACCCAAGGAGTGGAGTTACCAGTGAACCCGCACCCACCATCTGAGGTATCAGATAAAATGAGGAAACGATAAGCGTACTGATAGCAGCGGCTAAAACGATGCCCCTCTTTTTAAATTTTGCATCAATAGCGTCAGCAAAAGTATATTTGCCCAATCTTTTTAACGGCTCAGCCACTACAAACAGTGCTACGATCCATCCAGCGAGATAACCGATGGAGTAGAGAAATCCATCATATCCCGCAACGGCAATCATACCAGCGATACCCAAAAAAGATGCAGCTGAGAGATAATCGCCGGCAAAAGCAATTCCGTTAACACCCCAGTGAATTTTACCACCAGCAGCATAATAACCACTGGCAGATTTACTTCTTCGGGCGAAGAAATAAGATAAACCGAGTACAGCTATAACGAAGAAAATGAATATGGCAATGGCCAGAGGTTCAGCTCGATAATTCATTATTTTTTACCTCCTTTTGAATCTGAACCTCTATCCAGCTTTTCTCGGCGGGAAATCAGATAGTTGTAAACGAGTGCTAAAACAATCGCCAATGCGATTAATCCAAAACCATACACAATGGCAACATTCAGGCTACCCACGTCGAGCGCCATTGTCCTGGGACTGAGCACACAAATGAAAATGAATGAAAAATAGATCACGGTATAAGCAGCAAACATAAATAAACCGAGTTTAGTTTTGTAACCTTCTGATTTTTCTTTTTCCCATTCGGTTGCCGGTCCATGAGACATAAAAATTTTTACCTCCTGACTACCTTTTCACACTTTCTGACCTTTTATTCAGATATTTAATGTCTAAAGCATGCATCACCTCCTGTAACAAAGCCACCGCTTTATTCAATGTTCTTGTTGGATAAGCTAAGGTGAGAGTATAAAGTAAATCGCATTTATAATAAGCTAAACATCTTTATGCTGTCAAGTATTTATACTCTCTCCTACCAGGTATTTATACTCTCTCTTTGCAAGTATTAATATCATCACGAGTGGGAGCATTTATATCATGTTGTATTTACATAAATAAAATATACAATTACTGTGAATCCGAACAGGAACAACTTTATACCCATCTGATGAATTTCATAATGATACTGCTGGCAGGTCAACCTGCCAGCAGTATCATTATGACAATTGTTTTGTATATCGAACTGGTTTAAGGCGGTTACTTTTTTGCTCGTACAGTCAGAACAGGTACAGGGCTCTCTCTCAATACTTTATCGGTGATACTGCCCAGAGCCCATCTCCCTAAACCAGAACGTCCGTGAGTTGACATGGCAATCAGGTCTGCTTTTATTTCCTGAGCCACTCTGATTATTTCATCTGCTGCATGTCCAACTGTCACCATAGTCTTGACATCTATACCCTTATTTCTCATGCCCTCGGCTACCCTTTCCAGATATTTCTCAGCCCTGAGTTTTATCTGGTTAAGGTCATCCTCGGTATAAGGCAATTGAGCTGCGTCTGCTTCGGTCAAGAAATCGAAGGTGAGATCCGAAATAACCTGTAATAAGGTTACTTCTACCTTTATACCGGGGGCAAGTTTCTGTGCCAGATTCTCCACATTCGGAATGGCAGCTTCTCCTACCTTTGAACCATCAAGAGGCACCAGGATTTTTTCGTACATACTCATCTCCTTATTGTTTTTTCTATTGATAATACCTGGCTAAATTGTTGGGGACGATACCTTTTTAAAGGCTCTTGGCTTATATTATATTAAAGAAATTGGCTATTGCGTATATCTTGTATATAATTCTTTTCAACTTTCTTATAATGCGATCGAAGCCAATCCTCTAGCCGGCTATTTGAACTGTATTGACAATTAATTGTTTAAAGTTTACATTGTGAACTATAAACTGGAATAAATACGGGAGGTAAAATAATGGCAACTATGACTAAAAAGGAAATTCTGGAGGCTTTGAACGCAAATCCCATTTGCTATGTTGCTACGGTTGAAGGCAACAAACCACATGTCCGGGCAATGGGACTTTATCGGGCTGATGAGGAAGGTCTAATTTTTCAAGCATGGAAAATTAAAGATATCCACAAACAAATCGTGAATAATCCTGAGGTTGAGATCTGCTGTAACACCAAAGATGGTAAGCAGATCAGAATCTCCGGTAGATTTGAAATAGTAGAAGACCTGCAATTGAAGAAAGAGATCGAAGCCAAGCGAACCTTTATGACTCCTGTAATCAAGGAAAAAGGCTACGATGTAGTAGCGGTTTACAGGCTCAGAAACGGCAAAGCCTGTGTCTGGACAATGGCAGAAAACTTTGCCCCCAAGACCTATATCGATTTATAGATACTTCATCAATATATTCAAGAAGGTTGAGCCCGGGGATTTCCCGGGCTCTTTCTCATTCAGATTAGGTTACATCAGAGCTCGTGCGAAAATTGATAATTGCTACAATCATAAATATAACCATGAAACCTGCCAAAGATTATCATAAGCAGACATATCAGGATAAAGAGCCAGCTCCTGAGGACAGGTCCCAATAATTCCCCGGATTTGGTCAACTTCTTTTTGGAGAGAATATCCTCCGATAACCACCTCACCCCGATCTGGCGGAATAACGGTAGATAATATCCGGATAGTGGTCGTTTTACCTGCACCATTGGGTCCCAATAAACCAAAGATCTCGCACTTGTCAATGTTGAACGATACCCCATTTACCGCGACGACGTCTTTAAAACTCTTAAACAAATCCCTGACTACCACAAAATTTTCTGCCATTGTTATTCTACCGGGTTGTTTAACAGATTATAGCATTTCACTTGTAGAACGAGGACGATACCGGAGTTGAGTTTCAACCTGGTCAAAAGGCTAGTTTTGATTAAAAAGGCACAACCCTATAAAGATAAATTTTAACAGGTCAGCGATTTCTCGCTGGGAATGCCTTATTTTACAGCAGTATAAATTCCAGCTACGCCGAAGAAGAGCGGGCGATAAGATACCTCAGAAAAACCACTTGCCAGCAACAAATTTTTTAATTCAGCCGGTTTATAATACCGTGAAGCAGATTCAGCCAGATAACGATAAGCGGGTTTATTCCCGGAAAGCCAGGTGCCCAGAGAGGAAACATAACTGCGCATGTAAAAATGGTATAGTCCACGAATTATATTATTATCCGGCTGGCTTGATTCGGCGATAACGCACTGCCCACCCTTTTTCAATACCCTTAAAATCTCCGCGAGGTGTTTTCCTGCAAGAGGATTCTTGTAAGTTAAATTACGAAAGGCAAACGAAATGCCGATGCTATCAAAGCATCCATCCGGGAACGGCATGCTGGCAGCTACTCCCTGAAAAAATCGGATTTTTCGCTTGCCAGCGAGTCTTCCCGCTTTTTCGGTAGCGATATCCAGCATCGGCTGGCTATAATCCAATCCGGTAATCTCCACTTCTGGGGAAGCCAGCCGGGCAACTTCAATAGCCAGATCACCTGTACCGCAACAAAGGTCAAGAAAATTCCGTGGGCCGGCAGCCAGGCATGCTCTGGCTGCCAGACGGCGCCACCTTTTATCCATATTCCAGGTGATTAGAGTATTTATTAAATCATAATGCGGAGGAATATCAGTAAAAATCCCATAAAGTGGTTTTCTCTGCTCCGCGTGTTGCTCAGTTACCAAAAATTTTCTCCTTTTTAAATCCGCAAAGAGACTTTCTCCCTGCTCCAGATTTATAAACTAAAAATACCGCTCAGGATAAATCCAATTCCCAAAAGTGCCTGGGTAATCAGCACGTTGAGCACATTATTTGCCTGACCTGCCATTAATTTGCCCCTATCCTCATAGGCAAAGGAACCCCGGATTGCTTTAAAGGCAAAAGGCAGGGTTAAAAGTGCCAGTAAAGTTAGAACCGGCATCACCCCAGCAATCACAGCTCCTATAATCCACAGATAAACCAGGATGTTAATGATTGAATAAACAATCGCAGCGTTACGCTTACCTATGGTGATGGGTAGTGTCTTTTTACTGGCGATCTTATCAGCTTCGGCATCCGGGAACTCATTGAGCAAAAGAAGGTTGGTTACCAGGAAACCAGAAGGGATTGAGGCAATCATAGCGGATATACTATAATGCCCGGTCTGAATAAAATAGGCACCGAGCACCGGCAGAATACCCAGACCTACACCGGGTGACCATTCAGGAAAATGAGTTTTGAGTATCAAAGGAGTATATAACAGGACACAGAATGCTGCAAAAAGGAGCAGGGGTATCAGTTGCCAGCCCTGGACAACAGAGAAAAAGATACCGATTGGAACTGCCAATGCAAGGGTAACCAGACCATATTTCAAAACCTGTCCTGGTGTTAGGAGACCAGCCGGTAATATTCCACTGCCTCCGTTGAATGGCGTTCGAATGACTTTAAGGTCAACTCCGGTTTTAAAATCAACATAATCGTTGAGAATGTTCACACTGGCATGGCAAAGGATCAAACCTGCCAGGGCTAAAAGCGCGTACCCCGCGTGAAATACCCCCGTATAATACCAGGCAGCAGCGGTACCTACCAGGATAAGTACCACCGGAAGCAGAAGATAGTGTGGTCTGGTTTCCAGGAACCAGACTTTCAAATCTATTCCTGGTTTTCTCTTCCGGGCAGCAGTTGCAGTAGTCAAAATATCCTCCTCATTGATCTATTTCTTATGTGTCTGAGCGTGCTTGCGCCAGCACTTCTCATGAACATAAACCGCATCCTTTACACAATAGACGATGTGAGTCCGAGCATCCTGACCGCATACGGGACATTTCATACAGGTTTTCATTACCTCCTTTGAACGATTATTTTCTCACCAATGTCTGAATTTAAAAAAGCGGCTGCATTACCATTTTTACGAGAAATTTCCAGGTAACCGCTGCTGCCGAAAAGAGCAATCAGATCCTGTCCCTCGGCATAGGTTTTTACCACTTTTTCAATGACGTGGTTACCGATTACAATATTAACGTTTTGCCATGCTTGAGGCAAGTCATTTTCGCGAATATTGGTAATCAGACTGCCAAAATTATCCACATGCAGAACCTCTCCGGTGATACGATCTTCTTCCACCGTTGGAACAGGTATCCGGAAAGAGGTAATAGTGTCCACATTGGTCCCCAGGCTGGACGGGGGCATACCCAGCGATAGTCTGGCTGCTACCGGAGCGAAAATATCCCGACCATGAAAGGTGTTGCTCACCGGTGTAAGCCAATATTCTGATCTGATTATTACGTAGGCTTTCAGATCTCCACCCAGTTTGACATGTTCTCCATCCGTGGGACTTGCAGCAGTACTTGCATGAATAACATAGCTCAACACACCGTTATCAGGTGCCACAAAGAATGACCTCGGAGTCTTTAATATCAGGGGTCTACGGCTGGTACCAACACCGGGGTCAACTACAACCAGATGAATCGTTTGATAGGGGAAATAATCGCAGACTGTGCTGATTAAAAATGCCGCCTGCCGGATATTTTGCGGTCGAATGTTGTGGCAAATATCTACCAGGGTGACTTCCGGATTGATTGAAAGAATTACACCCTTGATAGCTGCCACATAGGCATCATTTAATCCGAAGTCAGTGGTCAGTGTAATTACGGCGCCCACAAGATAAAGTATAATCCAAATCCAGATATCCCTGCATAATCCGGATTATTTAACGAGATAAAGCCTCAGGCATTTTTACGGCTTACATTAAAAAGGCGATTGGCGGGTTATCCCAGCTTAATTGCTATCACCGAGACAATGATGAAGAGAATGATTAAAATAATAGTCATCTGGAAAAGAGTTTTTTCTACGCCTCTTTTGGTACGATATACCGTGTCTGCCTGACCGAAAATACCTCCCAATCCCCCTCCTTTTACCTGGAATAATATAGATAAAATCAGGGCGACCGCCAGAACGATGATTGCAACATTGAAATAAACTGACATCTATCTCCCCTCGATCTTTTTTATTAATAATTCCTGTGCAAGAGCCGCATTAGCGCGTCCTCTGGTAGCTTTCATCACCTGACCCACCAGAAATTTGATTGCCTGTGTTTTGCCAGCTTTATAGTCTGCCACTGGCTGCGGATTGTTGGCAATAACCTGCTCGATCGCCATCTCGATTTCGCGCGAATCAGTAATCTGGCTGAGTCCCTGCTGCTTGACGATCTCATCCGCTTTCCGCCCGGTTTTAAACATTTCCTCAAAAACGGTTTTTGCACTGGTACCACTGATCTCACCCTTCTGAACCAGGTCTATCAGATGGCAGAGCTCCTCTGGACTGACTTTTGCCTCCTGGATGCCGGTATTTGTAGCATTGAGCA